>Ga0306923_10002583_pt1 | contig 16673 bp, 14 predicted proteins | sample sta12Can44000108_FD_203841 | JGI IMG/M metagenome (GOLD analysis project Ga0306923, IMG submission 203841) | Lab enrichment of tropical soil microbial communities from Luquillo Experimental Forest, Puerto Rico - statanox.12C.anox.44.000.108 (v2)... | ecosystem: Environmental > Terrestrial >... | reverse complement strand
CACACGCTCTCGCCGTGGTGCTCCTCGAGCCAGGCGAAGTTGTGGTGGTTGTGCACCTCGTCCCGCACGCGGGCGCCCAGGAGGCGCACCACCTCCGCGCACACCCAGTCGCGGCCGGCGTACGCGAACGCGCCGGCAAGGCGCATGGCGGCTACGTAGTCGTCGAACAGCGCGTGCCCGCGCGGGATCACGAGCGGCGGCTCGTGCACCGCGTCGACCGCTCCGCCCGCGTCGAGGAAGTGCGTCGCCAACTTGTGCCCGAGCCCGCGCGAGCCGAAGTGCACGCCAACCCAGACCCGGTCCTGCTCGTCGGTGAACAGGTCGACGTAGTGGTTGCCGGAACCAATCGTACCGAGCTGGTCGTGCGCGAGGCTCTTGAGTTTCGATGCCGCGGGCAGCCGCCACTCGTCGCGCTCGAACACGTCGGAGTCGACGCGCTTCTTGTTCTTCCGGCCCATGCCGAACGACAGGCGGTCGAAGATGTCGTCCATCAACGAGGCGATCCTCGCCCGCGCCTCGGCGCCCGGCATGTCCGTCAGCACCGCCTTGTTGCCGCAGCCGATGTCGAAGCCCACGCCCGAGGGCGAGATCGCGTCCTTATAGACGACCACGCCGCCGATCGGCACCGCGTAGCCGATGTGGTGGTCCGCCATGAGCGCCGCGGCGTCCGCCGTGGAGCGGCAGCGCTGGATCTGCGTCAGGGCCTCCGGGTCCACCGGGTCGCCGAACACGGGCACGTCGCCGATCACCTGCATGACATGGAAGACTAGCATTCGTGAGGGTCTGCCGAGCGCCGCGGCGTCGCGGTCGTTGACACCGCGGCGAGCCGGCTGGCAGGGTGGCCGGTCATGCTGCGCACCCCGTCCGCGATCGCCCTCGGCGCGTGCGTCTTCGCGACCGCATTCGCCGCCCAGCACCTGATCGCTCCGTACGCCGGCCTGGGCCTCGCGCTCTACTGCGGCATCGCGTTCTCGACGCTGCTCGGCTTCGCGATCGGCTGCCTGTTCGGCACGCGCACCGCTCCCGAGCGGACGACCGCGACCGCGTCGCGCGCGCTGCTCGCCGCCGCCGTGCTCACGCTGCTCGTCGCGTTCCTCCGCCGGCCGCTCCTCGTGGCGCTCTGGCACGTCGACGTGCGCGTGACGATCGCGGTCGCCTCGGTCCTGTTCGCGGCCCTCCCCATCATCTGCCTCGGGCTCGCGTTCGGCGCGGGCGCCTCGCACGCCACCGCCGCCGAGGCGCTCGGCCAGGGCGCGTGGCTGATCGCCGGCGCCGCGCTGGCTGCGCCGGTCGCGGGCTACGCGCTCGTGCCCTGGCTCGGGCTCACGGTCACGCTCGCGATCATCGCCGTGAGCGAGGCCGCCCTCGCGTTCGCGGCCGGCGTCCGGCGCGCGCCGGCCGCGAGCGCGGCGGGCCTGCTCGCCGTGCTCGCCTGCGGCGCGATCGCGAGCGAGTCACCGGCCGGCGTGGCGCGCATGGGCCCGAGGATGCTGGAGCTCAAGCGCGGCCACGAATCCGAGTTGCGCGTCTTCGATCGCAACGGCGCGCGCTACCTGCTCGCGGACGGCACCATCCATGCCGTGATCGACACGCTCTCGGGCGACTGCGTGCAACGCGGGCCGGCGGCGCTGGGCCTGCTCCGGCTCATGCGCCCGGGCCGCGATTCGATGCTGGTGCTGGGTCTGCGCGGCGGCACGCTGCCGCTCGCGTTCGCGCGCGCGGGCTGGCACGTGCGCGTGGTGGAGCCGAATGCCGAGCTGGTGAGCGTGTCGCGCCGGGTCTCGTACAAGCCGGGCGAGCTGCCGCTCGACGTCGCCGACGTCCGCCGCTTCCTCCGCGACGACGCCGGCCGGCACTCGGTGATCGTGCTCGACGAGTTCGCCGACAGCTACATGCCGTACCCGCTATGCACGCGGGAGTTCGTGGACCTGGTGGCGCCACGGCTCCTGGATGACGGGATGTTCGTGGTCAGCGTCGAGACGCGGGGCTGGGACGACCCCATGCTCGCTTCGCTCGCCGCCACGCTGCGCACACGCTTCCCGCACGTGCTGGCACTCCCCACCAGCGAGCCGCCGAACGCCGTGGGGACGATCCTGCTCCTCGCGACGCGGCAGCCGCTGGCGTTCACCGACGACGACCTGCCGGACCCGACGAAGTTCTTCCTGAACCCCGATGCGCTGTGGGTGATCCAGCAGCAGACCCACGCATGGCTCAACCGTTTCGAGCCGAGGCCCGCGAACGCCACCGTGCTCACCGACGACCACAGCATGGTCGAGGTCTGGAGCGACCGCTTGAACCTCGCCGAGCGCGCCGAGCTGCACGAGTTCTTCGGCCCGAACGGCGGCAGCTGGTGAGCGGCGTTCGAAAACGCCGCTTCAGCTTCAGTGGTTCATAGGCTTGATCGGCCCGCCCACCTCGACCTCGACCGGGTAGCCCTCGAGCGCGTCCGGGATCCGCCGCAGGATCGAGTCCGCGCGCGCCACCACCATCACGCGCAGCACCGGCTTGCCGCCCGTCTCGCCCTCGTAGACGCCGACCACGCCGGGGATGCCCATCAGCTTCTCGGCGTTGCGCGCGATCACGAGCGAGAGCGACTGGTCGGGCGCATGCTCGGCCGCCGGCGCCGGGGACTGCTCGGCCGCCGCGGGCGTGCGCTCGGACGTGTGGGGCTGGCAGCCGGCCGCGATCAGCGCGACCGCCGCGGCGAGCGCGCGCAGGTTCCTGCTCCGCATGCGATGTCCTCCCCAAGAACGACCACGCCCGCCTCACCGCACGGCGAGGCGGGCGCGATCAGGACCCTGCCGACTCAGCTCACTGGCCGACCATCGTGGCGCCGAGGAAGCTCAGCACCTGACCGATCGGGTTGGCGATCGCCGACGTCGAGCTGCCGGCGAACAGCAGGCCGACGGCCTTCGGGTTCGTGGACACGTCCTGCACCATCAGCGAGCCGGAATCACCACTGTTCAGGAACCGCGAGCCCCGGTTCTTGATCACGATCTGCCCGGTGAACGTCTTCACGAACGAGTTGCCGCCCGCGCACTCGTTCTCGTACTGCACGCTCACGGTGGCGTTCAAGCCGGTCACCGTGCTGCGCGAGAGGCCAGTGGTGCGGCCCGACTTCTTCACCGCCTGGCCGACCGACGCGGCCACGGTGGTGGCGCTGATCGTGCCGACCTCGAGGATCGAGCCATCCGTGCGCACCTGGCCCGAGATCACCGACGCGATCGCGCAGTCGACGTTCGAGCTCGGCAGGCTCTTGATGCCCGAGAGGCTGGCGACGTTCTGGGCGTTGGCCGCCGTGCAGTTGACGTCGATGAGACCCGGCTGGACGACCGGGTCGCCGGCCTGGGCGATGCGTCCGTTGCCGCCGCTGACGATGTCCGCCTCGAGCACGTGGTAGTTGCTGAGCACGTACTGCGTGGTCCCCTTCTTCACGCACGAGCCGAGGGTGCCGCCGCAGCAGTAGCCGTTGGCGAGATCGTAGCGCCAGCCGCCCGAGGTCCCCATCTGGATCGGCGGCGCCTGCTTCACCTGGTGATCGGCCACGGACATCGCGACGATCTTGCCCGTCACTTCCTCGAACACCGGCACGCCCTCGACGCTCGCGGGCAGGCGACCCGCGCCGAGCGCGTGGTCGGTCATCACCATCACGGCGAGGTGGCCGTTCGCATCGACGCTGGTGGCGGTCCCCACCACGCCAGGAACCGACATGAGGTCGGTCGTGTGCCTCTCCTGCACGTCGGCCACCGCACGCACCGCGGTATTCGATAGTGACAGGTCACCACCGGTCTTGATGCCGGCGATGTCGGGGCTGTTCGGCTCGAGTACGCTCGTGCTCTTCTGGCTGCAGCCGGCCACGACCAGGGCTGCGGCGGCCAGCATCGCCGCCAGGGTCAGGGTCCTGCGGTGGGCAAGGAAGCTCATGGGGCCCTCCGGGATGGGGGAATGCAGGGGACCTCGCGCGCGAGCGAGCGCACGCGCGCACCATCCCAGTCTGCCACGCGTGAGGCACGGGTCAAGGTTTTTCAGTCTCCCTGAACCGGAGCCCATCCTTCATCACGAACCGGACCTTGCGCAATGCAGTGATGTCCCGCGTCGGGTCGCCTTCCACGGCCACCAGATCGGCGAGGAGCCCCGGTGCGATGCGCCCGATCTCCTTGTCCATGCGGAACACCTTCGCGGTGATGCTGGTCGCCGAGCGCATGGCCGCGAGCGGCGTCATGCCGTACTCCACCATGTCCTCCAGCTCGCGCACGTTGTCGCCGTGCGTGAACACGCCCACGTCGCCGCCGAAGATGATGGTGACGCCGGCTGCGAGCGCGGCCTTGAAGCTCGCGCGCTTGGCGACGAGCTCTTCGGTCGGAGGCGTCGAGCCCTTCACCCAGCCGCTGAAGTAGGTCGCGTAGGCCTCGGACGCGGCGATCGTCGGGCAAAGCGCCACGCCCTTCTGCATCATCAGCTTGAACACCTCGGGCGTGCCGTCGGTGCCGTGCTCGATCGTCTCCACGCCCGCGAGCGCCGCGCGCCGCATGCCCTCGGGCGTCTGGGCGTGCACGGCCACCTCGCGGCCGCTGCCGTGCGCGGTCGCGACCATCGCGTTCATCTCCTCCTGGCTGAACGTGGCCATGGCCTCGCCGTGCGGGCCCCAGCGGTAGTCGCCGTAGATCTTGATCCAGTCGGCGCCGTGGCCGATCTGGTTGCGCACCACGCGCGTGCATTCCTCGATCCCGCTCGCCTCCTCGGCCCCCTGCGGCGGATCGAACGCGTAACGTGACCGGCGCGGGCCGTAGCTTCCGGTGGCGACGATGGCGCGCGTGGTGGTGATGATGCGGGGTCCTGGCACGATGCCCTTCTCGATCGCCTGCTTCAGCTCAACGTCGCCCGCGAACGCGCCCTCGGTGCCGAGGTCGCGCGTGGTGGTGACGCCCGCTTCGAGGGTGGCGCGCGCGTGCGCCACGGCCTCGACCACGCGGAAGCCGTAGCTCTCCTTGAGCACCTGGTCGTCCCACAGCGTCTCGTTGTACGGGTGGAGGAACAGGTGCGAGTGGCCCTCGATCAAGCCGGGGATGAGCGTGGTGCCGGGGAGCGCGACGCGCTGGGCGCCGGCGGGCACCTTGGTCGAGTCCGCGCGTCCGACGCTCTCGATGTGGCTCCCGCGCACGACCACGACCCAGCCCTTGCGCGGCGCGTCGGCGACGCCGTCCCACACTTGGTCGGGCGCGAGCACGATCGGCGGCGCGGGCTCACCGGTGGCACGGGGCTGCGCGGAAGCGGTGGCGGCGAGCGACAGCGCGAGCAGCGAGGCGACGGGGCGGCGGGTCGGGCGGCGGCGCGGCATGGAGGGGATCCTCATCGTGACGGGCACATGAGTGAGCCGAAGGCCGGGGACTGTCCGCCGTTCGCCCTCCGGCGGCAAGCGCTCGTCAGCCGCGGCCGCCGGCGAGGCTTCGCGCCTCGGGCAACGCGCGCAGGCGCAGCATGGCGCCGATGCCGATCGCGGGGCCCGGCGCGAGCATGGCGAACGCCGCGCTCCAGCCCCAGTGCGCGCGCGCCAGCGGCACCAGCCACAGCGTCGCCACGGTGAGCGTGAAGCCCAACGCGAGCTGGAGCGTGAGCGCCGTGCCCACGTACGCGGGATCGGCGAGCTCGGTGACCATGGTGGAGAACTGCGCCGAGTCCGCCACCACCGACGCCCCCCAGACGAGCGCCACCGCAAGCAGCAGCCACGCGGGTCCGCGCGCCGCGGCGCCGATGCCGAGCGCGCACGCGCACGAGACCGCCATGGCCAGCGCGGCGCTGGTCGTGCGGCCGGCGCGGTCGCTGTAGATGCCCGCCCACCACGAGCCGGCGAACCCGGCGGCGATGGCGGCGAACGCCCACACGGGCGCGTGCGCGCCCGCGCCCTTGCGCGCGAGCGCATCGGAAAGGAACACCGCGACCCAGCCCCACATGGCGTAGAGCTCCCACATGTGGCCGAAATAGCCGATGCACGCGAGCCGCACGCCGCGATCGCGCAGCACGCGGCCCGCCTGCGCGGGATCGAAGCGCGCGCGCGGGAAGGCGTACGGGCCCTCGCGCACGGCGAGCCAGCCCACGGCGGCGCCCGCGATCGTCAGCCACGACGTGGCCGTGACCACGGCGCGCCAGTCGTAGGCGACGCTCAGGCCCCGCACCAGGTGCGGCGCCGCCGAGCCGAGCGTCAGCGAGCCCACCATGATGCCGAGCGCTCGGCCGCGGTCTGCGCGGAACCAGGTCGCCATCAGCTTCAGGCCGGTGGGATAGACGCCCGCCAGGAACACGCCGGTGAGGAAACGCAGCGGCAGGCCGAGCGCCGGGCCGGGCGCCATCGCGAAGCCGGCGTTCGCCGCGGCCGCCGCGATCGCGGACAGCACCATGAGCCCGCGCGCCGGGACGAGATCGACGAGGTTCGTGAGCGCCGAGACCAGCGCGCCGGTGACGAAGCCCAGCTGCACCGCGATCGTGAGCCACGAGCCCTGAGCCGGCGTGAGCGCCCACGCCTCGCGCAGCGGCCCGATCACCGCCGTGCCCGAGAACCAGGTGCTCATGCCGAGCAGCGACGTGAGCGCCAGCCACACGAGCGCCCGCCACCTGGCGGCGGATGGTGCGGCCGTCTCGGCCGGTGCGGCCTGCGTCACTTGAGCTCGAACACCGCGGCGAGGTTGGAGACTTCGGAGCTCGAGAGGGGCCCGTCGAACCTCGGGGCCACGGCGACCTTCACGTCGACCAGGGAGCCGGTCAGGTTCTTGAAGTCGCCCATGATCGTGAGTCCGGTGATGCGAGCGATCTGACCGTGCTGCTCGATCCACTGTGGGGACGTGGTGAGGTCGAAGAAGCATTCCGTCCGCTCGTGTCCGCCGTTGAAGAGCTGATAGGCCTGCGTGGGCGCGCCCACGAACACTTCCTGCCGCGACATCAGCCTGCAACCCGATGGCACGAGCGCGACGAGCGCGAGCAGGATCGTCTTCGTCACGGTCCGCGCCAGGTCTCGCTCCGCGCGGGCGGCGATGCCGCGCACGATGGCGGCGTTCAGAAGCATGAAGAGCGCGAGCGGGATCATGCGCACGGCGAGCCCCGCCGCCATCGGCCAGTCGCGCGGCAGCGGCGGAGCCAGGCCCGCCACGAGCATGGACCATGGCGCGGCGAGGATGGCGGCGAACATGGTCGCGATGCCCGCGTGCCCTGAGACCGTCTCCACCAGCATCGCCACCAACGCCAGCGCGCACGCGACGAGGTAGGCGCGGGTCACGAGCCGCCCCCACCGCGACGTTGGCATGTTCGGCGACATCGGCACGCTCGGCGCCTCCGGCGCCTGGGCCGGACGCGGCGCCGGCGCGGGTGGGTCTTCAGTCACGCAGGCCGCCGGGCACCTTGGCGGTGCCCTTGGCGATGCGGTCGTTCCACGACTCGAACGGCTTGCCGCGCGTGTCGTCCACCATCGTGATGCAGCCCGGCACCGGGCAGACATGCGCGCACAGGTTGCAGCCCGTGCACTCGTCCCAGTCGGCCCACGTCACGTGGACGCCGGTCTGCTTCGCGCGCGCGATCGCCGCGTCGCGCGTGGGCGCGCGATGGCCGGCGGGCAGCGGATGCTCGCCGGTGTGGATGCAGTGCACCGACGTGTCGCGGCAGGCCACGTAACAGAGGTCGCAGCCGATGCACTTCTCGGGATCGATGTGCGCGGCGACCTTGTAGTTCAGGTCCAGGTCACCCCACTCGGAGTACGCGCCGAGCGCGGCGCCGCGCAGATCCTTCACCGATCTCATGCCCTTCGAGTCGAGGAAGTTGGAGAGCCCGTCGATCATGTCCTCGACGATGCGGAAGCCGTAGTGCATCGCCGCGGTGCATACCTGGACGCTCGTCGACCCGAGCGCGATGAACTCCGCGGCGTCGCGCCAGGTGGCGATGCCGCCGATGCCCGAGATGGGCACGGTGACGCGCTCGTCGCGGCCGAGCGCCGCCACCATGTGGAGCGCGATCGGCTTCACCGCGGGGCCGCAATAGCCACCGTTCGTGGCGCGCTTCCCGACCACCGGCTCGGGCACCATCTTGTCGAGGTCGACGGCGGTGATGCTCTTGATGGTGTTGATGAGCGAGAGCCCGTGCACGCCGGCTTCGACGGCGGCGACGCCGGGCTCCAAGATGTCGCCGATGTTCGGCGTCAACTTCACCAGCACCGGGATGCTCGAGTACTTGACCGCCCAGCCGGCGACGATCTTCAACACCTCGGGCTCCTGTCCCACCGCCGAGCCCATGCCGCGCTCGCACATGCCGTGCGGGCAGCCGAAGTTCAGCTCGATGCCGTCGGCGCCGGTGTCGATCGTGCGCTTGATGATGTCGCGCCAGTCATCCTCGGATTCGACCATGAGCGACACGATCACGGCGCGGTCCGGGTAGCGCTTCTTCACCTCGCGCACCTCGCGCAGGTTCACCTCGAGCGGCCGGTCGGTGATCAGCTCGATGTTGTTGAAGCCCACCATGCGCGTGCCGTTCACGTGCAGGTGTCCACGATTGGGTCGCCGAGCGTCTTCCACACCGCGCCGCCCCAGCCCATGTCGAACGCGCGCATGATCTGCTCGCCGGTGTTCGTGGGCGGCGCGCTCGCCAGCCAGAACGGGTTGGGGCTCTTGATGCCGGCGAACGAGATGGACAGGTCGGCCATGGGCGATTCCCTGCTGGATCGGTCAAGGGCTCGCGGGCCCGTGGTGGCGTGTTCGGGAGAGGATAGCCCCGCGCCGCGTGAGGCGCTACGCCCGAACGCCTCGTTGGCACCACGAACAGACGCTCAGCGCTCGACCGCGCGCCTCAGCCGGCCAAGCGACCGGTCCCACTGTCTCGAGATCATGTCCAACTGCCGGCGCGCCGCCTCGAGCGGTTCGGGCTCCAGCTCCCAGACCCGCTCGCGGCCGCGGCGCCTGCCGCGTAGGAGTCCGGCCTCCGCGAGCACGCGCAGGTGCTTGGAGACCGCCTGTCGCGTGACCGCGGTCCCCTCAGTGAGCCGCGTGACCGACATCGGGCCGCCCGTGCACAGCCGGGTCACGATTCCGAGCCGCGTGGAATCCCCGAGCGCGGCGAACACCGGTGCGCACGCGCGGTCGACAGTCCGGCCATGCATCACACCGCGCGGGAAACGTGCTTGTCTATCGACTTCATCTGCTCGGTCCAGCCCCCGTCGTTCCCGCGATAGGCCTGGGCCCGGCGCTCGGGCGGAAGCGCGTCGAAGCCGGTCTCCACCATGGTGAGGCGCGTGCCCCCGGCCACGTCCTCTAGCGTGAACACGATGAGCGTCTTGGGCTCCTTCGAGTAGTCCACGCCGGGTTCGATCGCGGACGGGTGCCAGCGCCAGGCGATCCGCCGCTCCGGTTCCAACTCGATGTCGGTGATCTCGAAGACGAGGTCTTCGTATCCGGGGGTCGTGACCTTTCCCGTGACCCGGCCGCCCGCCGCGATCGGACCGTGTAGCCTCACGCCGAACCAGTCGCCGAACTCCTCGGCGTTCGCGAGCGCCCGCCACACGCGCGCGCGCGGGGCCTTCAACAGGATCTGCTTCTCGATGCGATCGGTGCTGCTGATCGTGCTCATGATGCGTCCCTCCTCGGGCGAGTCTGGACATACGCAACCCCCTGGTTGCAGAATACCCGGCCCATGCCTGTTGCGCAACCGGGGAGTTGCGCGTTGCGGCGGCCCCGGGCCCGAGGTGCGCGATGCGCCGGTCCCGACCGCGGACGGTGGATGCCCGGTCAGCCTACCGCGCGCTTGCGCAGGAAGACGTGCATCGCCCGCTCGCCCGCCACGTACTTCGTGCACTCGTACCCCAGCGCGCGCATGTCGATGCCGTTCAGCAGGTGCTCCCCCGAGCCGAGCAGCACCGGCCGCATGGCGAGGTGGAGCTCGTCGATGAGCCGTGCCTGAAGGAACTGCCGGATCGTGGCCACACCGCCGCCCAGCCGGATGTCGCGGTCGCCGGCGGCGGCGCGCGCCCGCTCGAGCGCCGCGTGGATGCCGTCGGTGACGAAGTGGAACACCGTTCCGCCCTTCATCTGCACCGGCACCCGCGCGTGGTGCGTGAGCACGAAGACCGGGCAGTGATACGGAGGCTCCTCGCCCCACCAGCCCTTCCAGCTCGCGTCCGGCCACGGGCCGCGGATGGGGCCGAACATGTTGCGGCCGAGGATCCAGGCGCCGAGACCGGCCATGCCCTGCTCCGCCATCTGGTTGTCGACGCCGGTCTCGCCGCCCTCGTGGCCGCGCATCTGCTGCCACACGCGCGTCGAGAAGAACCATTCCATCAGCTCGGGCCCGCGGACGCCGAGCGGGTTCTCGAGGTCCTGGCCGGGGCCCGCGCCGAACCCGTCGATCGAGACGCCGAAGGCTTGCACGCGCAGCCGCGTCACGCGCCCCAGTCCCATTGCACGCGCACGCCATGCTTCTCGAGCGCGCTCGTGATCGCGGTGTAGGCGCGCTGATCCGGCCCCACCTTCTCCAGCGGCTGCACGCCCGGCGCGATGTCGCCGCCGCCCGCCACCCACTGCGTCACCGCCGACGTGGTGAGCGCCGTGGTGCGTGCCATCGCGGTGAGCTGCGACGCCTCGTCGAAGCGGTCGATGAGCGTGGCGCGCTGCACCTTCATGCCGCGCCTCACCACCGTCATCATCGCCACCAGGTCACGCGGCGGCTGCGCGCTGCACTTCTCGCGGAACTCCTGGAGGAAGTGGCCGGACTCGACGAGCGGCTGCACCGCCTCGGCGTGGCCCGGCCACCGCAGCGTGCGCTCGCTCATCGTGCGCACGTCGGGCATCGTGGCGATGATGGTGCGCAGGCCGTCCGAGAGGAACGATTCCATCTCGCCCACGCCGGGCACCTGGACGCGATCCAGGTCCGCGAACGGCGGCAGCACCGTGCGGCGCCCCTCGCGCACGACGCGCGCGGGCCGGAGGTACTCCTCGAGCAGGTCCTCGAGCGACCACGTCACCACGTAGCCGTAGGGCCGCGTACGATCCTGCGACACGCCGCCCACGTACATCGTGATCTCCTCCGGCATGCCGTCCGCGGCCGCATGCCCGGCGCACAGGTGGGTGAGCCCGGGCGCGAGCCCGCAGTCGGGGAAGATCGACACGCCCGCGGCGCGGGCGTCCGCGTCCAGCGCCAGCGGGTCCTCGACACTGAAGCTCACGTCCACGATCGGGCGCTTTGCCTCGATCGCGGCCTGCATGGCGCCGAATCCCAGCCGCGACGGCAGCGCGCCCACCGCCAGGTCGTATTCGCGCATGCGCCGAGCCAGCTCGGTGACGTCCGCCACATCGGCCTCCAGCCAGCGCAGGTTGCCGCGCTCCGGGAGCTGCGGCCGCCGGACGTCGACCACGTCCACGTGCGTGTTGCTCACCTTGTAGGCGAGATCCGTCGCGATCACCCGTCCCTGCTGACCACCGCCGAGCACCAGGATCTTCATCGAGGCTTCCGTTCCTCCCGCAAGAGCCAAAGTGCGGCGTCTACGCAGCGTGGACGCCGGTCGAGCGTGCACTGTACCCCAATGGGCGCATTGCCACGCCGCGCCGGCTCCACTAGATTCCCACGCTGTGCGCCTAGCCATCCCGCGTGAGACCGCGCCGCGTGAGCAGCGCGTCTCGCTCATCCCCGAGACCGTCGCCAAGCTCGTGAAGGCCGGGTTCCAGGCTGTCGTCGAGGCCGGAGCGGGCCTTGCTGCGGGCCATCTCGACGACGCCTACCAGAAGGCTGGAGCCACGATCGTCGCCGATTTCGCCGTGTGCGTGAGCGGTGCGAACGTGGTGTTCAAGGTGCGCGAGCCCTCGCCGGCCGAGATCGCGGCCATCCCGGAGGGCGCGCTGCTGCTGGGGCTGCTGGGCCGCGGCGAGGACGCGCAGCAGATGTCGCGCTACCGGGACCGGCGGCTGGGCGTGTTCTCGCTCAACGCACTCCCCCGGATCTCCCGGGCCCAGAAGATGGACGCGCTGTCGTCCATGGCGGCGTGCGCGGGCTACAAGGCGGTGCTCGTGGCGGCGGGCTCGTCGGGCAAGTTCTTCCCGCTGCTCATGACCGCCGCGGGCACCGTGGCGCCGTCGCGCGTGTTCGTGCTCGGCGCGGGGGTCGCGGGCCTGCAGGCGATCGCCACGGCGCGCCGCCTGGGTGCAGTCGTCGAGGCGTTCGACGTGCGGCCCGCGGTGAAGGAGGAGGTGCAGAGCCTCGGCGCCACGTTCGTGGACATGCAGATCGGCGACGCCGGCGTGGGCGCGGGCGGCTACGCGAGGGAGATGGACGAGCAGAAGAACGAGCAGATCCGCCAGACCATCGCCGGCCGGCTGCCGAACGTCGACGTGGTCATCTCCACCGCCTCCATCCCGGGCAAGCGCGCGCCGCTGCTGCTGCCCGCCGCGTCGGTCGCGCTCATGAAGCCGGGCTCGGTGATCGTGGACCTCGCCGCCGAGAGCGGCGGCAACTGCGCGCTCACGCAGGCGGGGACGACGATCGTGGACCACAACGTCACCATCCACGGCCCGCTCGACCTCGCCGCCACGCTCGCGAAGGACGCGAGCCAGATGTACTCGCGCAACCTCTACGAGCTGATCGTCCACCTGGCGAAGGACGCGCGGCTGAGCGTGGATTTCTCCGACGAGATCACGCGCGGCTGCTGCCTCACGTACGAGGGCCGCGCCGCCACGGACCTCGCCACCGCGGGGAAGGTCGCGTGAACGCCGCGCTGATGGCGGAGATCTGGGTGTTCGCGCTGGCCGTGTTCGTGGGCTTCGAGGTGATCTCCAAGGTGCCGGTCGTGCTGCACACGCCGCTCATGTCGGGCACGAACGCCATCCACGGCATCGTCATGCTGGGCGGCGTGCTGGTGCTGGCGAGCGCGCACGGCCCGGCGCTCACGACGCTCGGCTTCCTCGCCGTGGTGCTCGGCGCCATGAACCTGTTCGGCGGCTTCGTGGTCACCGACCGCATGCTGGAGATGTTCAAGGCCAAGAAACCGAGGCCGGCCGCGGTCAAGAAGCCATGAGGTTCGCGTTCGAGTTCCTCTACCTGCTCGCCGCGGTGCTGTTCATCGTCGGCCTCAAGTTCCTGTCCTCGCCGGCGCACGCGCGCCGGGGCAACACGACGGCCGCCCTCGGCATGGTGGTCGCGACGGTCACGCTACTCGCGGGCATGATGCTGAACCCGGAGGGCGGCCCGCCGCACAACCTCGGCCTGATCGCCGCGGCCATCGCGATCGGCGCGGTGGCCGGCGCCGTGGCCGCGCGGCGGGTGGCCATGACCGACATGCCGCAGATGGTGGCGATCCTGAACGGCTGCGGCGGCGGCTCGGCGGCGCTCATCTCCACGGCCGAGTTCCTGCACATGAGCCAGGCGCGAGCCGGTGCCGACACGATGTTCGGCTGCATCATCGGCTCGATCTCGTTCTCGGGCAGCGTCGTCGCGTTCGCGAAGCTCCAGGGGCTGGTGAGCGAGAAGGCGATCAACTCGCCGCTCCAGAAGGTCGTGAACGCGCTGCTGTTCATCGGGCTCCTCGGTCTCGTCGGCATGCTCGGCTTCTCCGGTGGCGGCGCGCCGGCGTTCTACGCGCTGCTCGGCGTGTCGCTCGCGTTCGGCGTGCTCATGGTGATGCCGATCGGCGGCGCCGACATGCCGGTGGTGATCTCGCTCTTGAACTCGTTCACGGGCCTCGCCGTGGCCGCGACCGGCTTCGTGCTCCACAACAACGCGCTCATCATCAGCGGCACGCTCGTCGGCGCCTCGGGCACGCTCTTGACCATGCTGATGTGCAAGGCGATGAACCGGTCGCTCGCGAACGTGCTGTTCGCGGGCTTCGGCGCCACCACCACGGCCGGCGCGGCGGGCGGGGCGGCGGCGGCCGCGGCGAAGAACGTGCGCGAGGTGAGCGTCGACGATGCCGCGGTGCTGCTCGCGAACATCCAGAGTCTGATCATCGTGCCCGGTTACGGCATGGCCGTGGCGCAGGCGCAACACTCGGTGCGCGAGCTGGCCGACCTGCTGGCGAAAAAGGGCGTGGACGTGAAGTACGCGATCCACCCGGTCGCGGGCCGCATGCCCGGGCACATGAACGTTCTGCTCGCCGAGGCGAACGTGCCCTACGACCAGCTCTTCGACCTCGACCAGATCAATCCCGACTTCGAGCGCGCCGACGTGGCGCTGGTGATCGGCGCGAACGACGTCGTGAACCCGGCCGCGCGCAGCGACAAGGCGAGCCCCATCTACGGCATGCCGATCCTCGACGCCGACAAGGCGCAGCACGTGATCGTGATCAAGCGCAGCATGAATCCCGGCTTCGCGGGCATCGACAACCAGCTCTACTACGAGCCGCGCACCTCGATGCTGTTCGGCGACGCCAAGGGCGCGGTGTCGAAGCTGGTGGAGGCCGTGAAGGCGATGTAGTCCGCACCGGCCACCCGGCGAGGCGCCGCGGCCGCGTGCGGAGGGCGACGGCTGACCGGTCAGCAGCGCCTCGCGGCGCGGCGAACGCAATCGACGCCGCCGACTCGTGCTGCCTATGATGCCGGCCATGCCTCTGCGTCATCCGCTGCGCCACGCGCTCGTGCTGTCACTTGCCATGCTGGCGCCCTCCGCGCAAGCAGCGAACGCGCCGCCCCCGCGCGATGTCCCCGGTCGGACCGCGGACGGCCGCGTCCGCCTGCCGAACGGCTGGTACCTCTCGCCCGCGGGCAAACAGGTGAAGGTCGGCGACTTCCCGCTCGGCCTCGCGATCAGCCCCGACGGCCGCACGGCCGCAGTCACGCACAGCGGCTCGCGCGCGAAGGGCCTGGACCTCGTGGACCTGGAGCGGGGCACGCACGTCCAGAACGTGCCGCTCACGGAGACCTGGCTCGGCGTCGCGTTCATCGACAGCGGACGCACGCTCGCCGTGGCCGCAGGGCACACGAACCGCGTGCTGCTCTTTCCCATGCGCGACGGCAGGGCGGGAAGCGCGGACACGATCGTGGTCGGGCCGCCGTGGACCGCGGGGGGACAGTACCCGCAGGGGAAGAAGATCGACTACGGCCCCGGCGCCATCTGGGTCACCGGCATGGACGCCGACGAGCCGACCCACCGGCTCTTCGTGGTGTCGCGGCTCGACTCGGCGCTCAACGTGCTCGACACGCGCGACCGCCGCGTCGTGAAGCGCATCCCGCTGGGCGCCGTGCCGTACACCTGCCTCGCCTCGCGCGACGGCGCCTGGGTGTTCGTGTCGCTGTGGAGCAAGGCGGAGGTGGCGATGATCGATGCCGCGACGCTCACGGTGACGCGTGGCATCGCGGTCGGCCAGCACCCCACCGATCTCGCCGAATCCAACGACGGCCAGCGCGTGTTCGTGGCGAACGCGAACGAGAACAGCGTGTCGGTCGTCGACGTGGCGTCCGGCGCCGTGAGCGAGCTTCTGCGCACGTCGCGCGACCCGAGCGACCCAGCAGGCGACACGCCGAACGCGCTCACGCTGAACGAGGACGGAACCCGCCTCTACGTGGCAAACGCGGGCGCGAACCACGTCGCGGTGTTCGACGTGTCGCGGCCCGGACGCTCGCGCGCGATCGGGTTCATCCCCGTCGGCTGGTATCCCACTGCGGCGCGCATCCGGCCCGGCGAGCACATGCTCGTGGTGGCGAACGGCAAGGGCGCGGGCTCGGCGCCGAGCACGGGCGGCGACACCGACACCAGCTCCTACTGCCAGTACGTCTCTTTCAGCCCGAGCTCGCGCGGGACGCTGTCGCTGGTGCCGGAACCCGACGAATCGCTGCTCTCGCGGCTCACGCTCCAGGCGTGGGGGAACATGCCCGACGTGCACGATCGGCCGAGCCGGAAGCCGCCGCCGATCAAGTACGTCTTCTACATCATGAAGGAGAATCGCTCGTACGATCAGCTGTTCGGCGACCTGCCGCAGGGCCTCGGGGATTCGTCGCTGTGCATCTTCGGTGACTCGGTCACGCCCAACCACCATGCGCTCGCGCGCCAGTTCGTGCTGCTCGACAACACGTACTGCGACTCGGACGGGAGCGCCGACGGCCACAACTGGGGCATGGGCGCCTACGCCACCGACTACGTCATCAAGGGCACGATCAACCAGATCTACGACTTCGAGGGCGGCAACCCGCTGGCCTACCCGCGCGAGGGCTACCTCTGGGACCTGTGCGCGCGGCACGGCATCACGTTCCGGAGCTACGGCGAGTTCGTGTTCAACGGCGACACGCCCCAGGACAGCGTGCGCGCCGGCATCGAGGGACTCGTGGGCCACGTGGCACCCCGCTACCAGGGCTTCGATTTCAGTGTCTCGGACCTCGACCGCTACAAGGCCTGGGTCGACGAGTTCGACCGCTACGACCGCGACGGCGGCCTGCCGCAGCTCTCGATCATCCGGCTGCCGAACGACCACACCGAGGGCGCGTGCACGGGCCGGCCGACACCGCGCGCGCACGTGGCCGAGAACGATCTCGCGCTGGGGCTGATCGTGGAGCGCGTCTCGCACAGCCGCTACTGGAAGGACGCGCTGATCCTGGTGATCGAGGACGACGCCTCGAACGGGGCGGACCACATCGACGGCCACCGCACCGTGGCGCTGGCCGCGGGCCCGTACGTGAGGCGCGGCGCCGTGGACAGCGGGCTCTACACGAGCTGCAGCGTGCTCCGCT
>Ga0306923_10002582_pt1 | contig 16673 bp, 17 predicted proteins | sample sta12Can44000108_FD_203841 | JGI IMG/M metagenome (GOLD analysis project Ga0306923, IMG submission 203841) | Lab enrichment of tropical soil microbial communities from Luquillo Experimental Forest, Puerto Rico - statanox.12C.anox.44.000.108 (v2)... | ecosystem: Environmental > Terrestrial >... | reverse complement strand
CCGCATCCGTGCCCGGCGCCGCGGGCCACCATTTCCGGATGGCAGAGACGCCACGCGTCCGTTCGGACGATAAAGCCTTTATATCCGAACGGAAGGTGGTGACTTCCGCCCGGCACAGAATCTCGCTATGGCGCGATGACGGTGCCGGTGTCTCCGGACAGTAGCTGCTGGGGGACCTGTCCGAAGGTGTACTGGGCCGGTGCGGATCCCGGGACCAGCGTGAAGGTCCAGATGACATCGAAGCGCGCGCCGTCCCACTTCTGGGGGATGACCGTTCCCGGGGTGGTCGGCAGCGATGAGGCGATTGCCGGGATGTGCCGGTGCTCCCAGCAGATCAGCACCACGCCTGAGCAGGTGCTCACGACGCTGGCGGCCAGCTGGGGTTCCTGGCCTTCGGTGAAGTCGGAGGCGATCTGCAGGGTGAGGCGGGCGCCGAGACCCTGGATCGTCTGGTACGTCCGGTGCGTGATCGTGGTGGCCGGGTCGCCGTAGGAGAGCGACAGCAAGGCCGTGGGGACCTGCAGTCCTGCCTGCGGGACGCCGAGGGCCGGGGCGAACAGGGCGGCGAGCGCGCCGGAGCGCTGCCAGCCTCGTGGCAGCAGGGAGTGCTCGTCCTGATTGCCCTGGTAGTCGACGCCGAAGGGCGCGGTTGGCGCGGGCGCGTGGTGTCCGTGATCTGCGGGCGGCAGGTCAGCGGGCTTTTCGCCGTGGCGGATGATGTAGATCGCCGCTGGCGGTGGCTGACTCATCGATATCCCTCTCCTGGGCAGGTACTAAAATTACGGCATCTGCGCGCGTCCCGGAGGTCCGGCCATGACGACGACTGCACCCGCGACCGCTGCCAGCAAGGGCACCGGGGAGACCCAGGACGCCGGCCACGTCGACGTCCTCATCGTCGGCGCCGGGGTCTCCGGCATCGGCGCCGCGCACCACCTGCGAGAGCAGTTCCCCGACCGGACCTTCGTCATCCTGGACGCCCAGGACAACCGCGGCGGAACCTGGTGGACCCACCGGTACCCGGGCGTGCGCTCCGACAGCGACCTGTTCACCTACGGCTACCGGTTCAAGCCGTGGCGCGGCCCGTCGATCGCGGCGGGCGAGGAGATCCTCGCCTACCTCGACGAGGTCATTGACGAGGACGACCTCGGGCAGTACATCCGCTGCCACCACCGGGTCACCGCGGTTAGCTGGTCCACCGGGGACCGCCGGTGGACCGTCGAGGTCACCCGGGGCGACACCGGGCAGCGGCTGCGGTTCACCACCGGTTTCCTGTGGATGTGCCAGGGCTACTACAACCACGCCAAGCCCTACCGGCCCCGGTGGGAAGGCATGGACCGCTTCCAGGGCGTGCTCGTGCACCCCCAGCAGTGGCCCGAGGACCTGGACCTGGCGGGCAAGCGCGTGGTGGTGATCGGCTCCGGCGCCACGGCCGCGACGCTGATCCCCGCGATAGCCGGCCCGGCGGAGCACGTGACGATGCTGCAGCGCTCCCCCTCCTACTTCTTCGCGCCGCCCGCGATGGACGAGCTCGCCGTGACGCTGCGCGCCCTGGACATCCCCGCGGAGTGGACGCACGAGATCCTGCGCCGTCAGCACATCACGCAATTGGACTGGCTAGCCCGGACGGCGCTGGAAGCGCCCGGCGAGCTGCACGCGTTCCTCGTGGAGTCGATGCGCCCGCTGCTGCCCGAGGGCTTCGACATCGAAAGGCACTTCACCCCCCGCTACCGCCCGTGGCAGCAGCGCATCGCCGTCGTCCCCGACGGCGACCTGTTCGCGGCGCTGCGCGAGGGGAAGGCCTCCATCGTCACCGACACCATCGAGACGTTCACCGAGCACGGGATAAGGGTCGGCTCCGGTGAGGAGATCCCCGCCGACATCGTCGTCACCGCCACCGGCTTCAACCTGTCGCTCCTCGGCGACATCGCGTTCACCGTCGACGGGGAACCGGTCGACTTCACCGAACGCATCACCTGGCGCGGCATCATGATCAGCGGCGTGCCGAACATGGCCTACGTCTTCGGCTACTTCCGGCACAGCTGGACCCTGCGCGTGGACCTGGTCAGCGACCTGGTGGGCCGCCTGCTGGCAACCATGCGGGATAAAGGCGCCACGATGGTGGTGCCCGCCCTGCGCCCCCAGGACATGGACATGCCGCTGCGGCCGTGGGCCGATCCGGAGAACTTCAACCCTGGCTATGTCATGCGCTCCCAGCACCTCATGTTCAAGCAGGGCGATCGCGGGCCCTGGACCCACCTGCTGGAGCACGAGGAGGAGCGCGACACCCTGCCCAAGGCGGACCTCGACGACGGGACGCTCGTCTACCGCTGAGTCACGCGCGGGCGGGTTCTTAGGCTTCTCTAAGGTCACTGGACGGCCCTTCTTGGGCCCCGCCAGTGGACTTGGGGCATCCCATCCGAAGAGAGGAGCGCCCCATGCAGGTCCGGAACCGTCGTCTCGCCATCGCGGGAGTCATCACAGCGGCCGCGATCGCCGTCCCGCCCGCCGCATTTGCGGCCGCATCCGGTTCACCGTCCGGCAAGCCATCGTCACCGCCAGCGTGTGCCACCAGCGCCTGCAAGTCCAAGGCCAGCCACGCCGCCGCCGGCAAGTCCGCGGCCAAGTCAGCGGAGGGATCTGCGCTGGCCGCGCTGGCCGCGTCCGCGGGCATCAGCACGGACCGGCTGCAGGCCGGACTCGCCGCCGCGAAGCGAGCCGGCGGCAACAACGCCGCGGGCATCGCGGCCTTCGCCGCGTCGGCGGGGGTCTCGCAGGCGACCGCCCAGCGGATCGTGCACGCGGTGTTCGGAACCCAGATCGAAGGAAAGGCCCCGGGTTCGGCGGACGGGGCGCCGTCGGTCGCGCCAGCACTCGCGAGCCAGCTCGGCGTCAGCACCAGCGCGGCACAGCACGCGTTGGATCAGCTCGCGGAGTTGAGCAGGGGCGGCATCGATCAGTCCGGCCCGGCGTTCGCCGCGATCGCCCACGATCTCGGCGTGAGCCCGGCCCGGCTGGCCGCTGCCTTGACTGCGGCCAAGCAGAGCCTGGCCGGCAAGTAAGCAGGGCCGGCGGCGCGAGTCCCGCGCATACAATGCGTCACGTGCGGGTCCTTGTCGTCGATGACGACGCGGCTGTGCGCCAATCGCTGTCCACCGCGCTGGGACGTGACGGCTACGAGGTGCTGGCCGCCGACGGTGGCAGCTCCGCGCTCGCCCACCTGGCAGCCGCCAGCGTCGATGCGATGGTGCTCGACGTGGCCATGCCCGAGCCGAACGGTCTGGAGGTGTGCCGGCGGCTTCGCGCCCGCGGCGACCGGACGCCGATCTTGATGCTCACCGCACGCGACCTGGTCGATGATCGCGTCGCCGGGCTGGACGCGGGCGCCGACGACTACCTGGTCAAGCCGTTCGCGCTCGCCGAGTTGCGCGCCCGCCTGCGCGCGCTGCTGCGCCGCAACGCGGGCGGCGCCGAACAACTCAGCTACGGCGACCTGGTGCTCGACCTCGCCGCGGCACGGGTGAGCAGGGGCGGGCGCGAGGTCTCCCTCACCCGGACCGAGTACCTGCTGCTCGAACTGTTCCTGCGTAATCCCGGCCGGGTGCTCAGCCACTCGCAGATCTTCCTGGCGGTGTGGGGTTACGACTTCGGCCTGCGCTCGAACAACCTCTGGGTGTATATGGGCTACCTGCGTACCAAGCTCGAGGCTGCCGGGGAGCCGCGCATCCTGCACACCGTCCGGGGGCTTGGCTACGTCCTGCGGGATGCGCCGTGACGCTGCGGAACCGGGTCGCGGTGGCGGCGGCGGTCGGGGTGCTGGTCGTCGTCGCCGCGGTCAGCGGCGTGCTGTACTTCTCCTACGCGGCGAGCCTGCATTCCCGGGTCGACGCGGCCCTCGTCGACGCCGCCCAGCAAGCCTCCACGATCGCCCAGAACATCAAGCAGTCGGCCGGCAAGAGTCAATCCGCCCCCGACTTCACCGAGCCTGTCATCGTCGGCAGCGTAGCGGTCCAACTGATCCCGGGGCCGGTGGCGGTCGGCCAGCCCAGCCAGTTCGGGCCGCTGGACAACCGCGATGTCGATGTTGCCGACCAGGTGCAGCCCGCGTACTTCGCCGACGCGTCCGACGGCGGGAATCAGTTCCGCGTCTACACCGCGGCCATGTCTGGCGCTGGGCTGGTACGCACTAGCCGGAGCGCGGACGCCGACAACGGCGCGCTGCGTAACGCGGCCCTGCTCCTCGCCGGGCTCACCGTCGCGGCCGCGGGCGTGACCTACGGCGCCGCGCGGCTGACGGCGGGCCGCATCCTGCGGCCTATCGCCGAACTCACCGCGGCCGCCGAGCATGTCGCCCAGACCCGCGACCTCACGGCCCGGCTCCGCTCCGCCGGCACCAGCGATGAGGTAGGCAGGCTCACCACATCCTTCGACACGATGCTGGCCGCGCTGCACGAATCAGTCACCGCGCAACGCCAGCTCGTCGCTGACGCATCGCACGAGCTGCGCACCCCGCTGACCAGCATCACCACGAACCTCGACCTGCTGGAGGACGGCGCCGGGCTGGCGGACCCCCAGGCGCCCGCCCTCGTCCGAGCGGCCCGGGAGGAGGCCGGCGAGCTGGACCAGCTGATCACCGACCTGCTCGACCTCGCGCGCTACCACGAGTCCACACCGCACCGCGAGACCGTGCGCCTGGACCTGCTCACCGACGAGGCGGTACGCCGCATGCGGCAGCGCGTGCCTGACGCGGCCATCGACACCGAACTGCATCCGTGCCTGGTGCATGTCGACCCCGCCGCGGTCGATCACGCCATCAGCAACCTGGTCGACAACGCCATCAAGTGGACTCCGCCCGGCGCCGCGGTGCGCGTGGTCGTCGAGGACGGCCAGGTCTCAGTCACCGATCAGGGCCCGGGTATCGCCGACGAGGATCTCCCCCACATCTTCGAACGCTTCTACCGGGCACCCGCCGCGCAGGGCATGCCAGGCGCGGGGCTGGGACTCGCGATCGTCGGAGGCGTCGCGCATGCCAACGACGGCACCGTCGCGGTGCGGACCGGCCCCCACGGGTCGGCGTTCACGCTCGCGTTCCCGCCATCCCCGGCCGTTGCCGAAGACTGGACGGGCCAGCAGGAATAAGCGGCGCCCGGGCTCGTTCCGGCTTTCCGGGGTCAGCAGGCCGCGGCTGAACGCCTCGGCGACCGCGGCAGCGCGGTCGCTGACGCCGAGCTTGGCGTAGATGTGCAGCAGGTGGGTCTTGACGGTGGCCTCGCTGATGAACAGCCTGGCGGCCGCCTCGCGGTTGGTGGTGCCCGCCGCGACTAGCCCGAGGACCTCGAGCTCACGCTGGCTGAGCGGTTCCTGGCCCGGGGAGCGGACCCGGCTCAGCAGCCGCGCCGCGACCGTGGGGGCGAGGACGGACTCGCCATGCGCGGCCGCCCGGACCGCCCGGAGCAGGTCGTCGCTGGGCGCGTCCTTCAGCAGGTAGCCGGTCGCGCCCGCCTCGATGGCCGGCAGCACGTAGCTGTCGGTGTCGTAGGTGGTCAGCACCAGGACGCGCGCGGCGACCCCGTGCCTGGCCAGTTCGGTGATGGCCGTCACCCCGTCCATCACGGGCATCCGCAGGTCCATCAGGACCACGTCCGGGCGCAGCGACCGGGCGAGCCGGACCGCTTCGGCGCCGTCGCCCGCCTCGCCGACGACTTCGAACTCCGGGCCGGGACCGAAGGCGCCGCGCAGCCCGTCCCTGACGACCGGGTGGTCGTCCACGATCAGCACCCGGATCGGCTTGTCGCCCCGGGTGCCCGGGGAGCGGTAGCTCATGCTCCCGCCCGGGCGGACTCGGCCGAAGTGCCCGCGGGTTCGATCGGGATGCGGGCCGAGATCGCGGTGCCGAGACCTGGTTCCGACTCGACGTCCAGCGTCCCGGACAGGCCCTCGATCCGCTGCCGCATCGCGACCAGCCCGAAGCCGCCTGCCGCGCCGGTAGCCGGTGCCGGATCGAAGCCCCTGCCGTCGTCGCGGACGTCGAGGATGACCTCGTCGTCCAGGTAGGAGAGCGTCAGCCCGACCCGCGTCGCGGCCGCGTGCTTGGCGACGTTCGCGAGCGCCTCCTGCGCGGTGCGCAGCAGCGCGGACTCCGCCTCCGGCGTTATCGGGCGCACCGTGCCCGTGGTGGTGACCTGGACGGGGACGCCGGTCCGTTCCGCCCAGCGGTCCGCCACCGCGGCTAGCGCCTCGCCGAGCAGCGCCGTCTCCAGCGCCTCGGGGCGCAGCGCGTGCACCGACCGGCGCGCCTCGGTGAGGCTCTCCCTGGCCAGCGTGACGGCCGCGGTGAAGTGCCTGCGCCGTTCCGCCGGATCCTGGCCGGCCTGCTCGACCGCCTGCAGCTGGGTGATGATCCCGGTCAGGCCCTGCGCGAGCGTGTCGTGGATCTCCCGGGCCATGCGCTGCCGCTCATCGAGCACCCCTGCCTCACGGGCCTGGGCCAGCAGCTGCCGGTGCAGGCCGGTGTTCTCCGCCAGGGTCGCCTCGAGCCTGCTGTTGGTCTCGCCCAGCTCGTCGATGAGCTGCCTGCGCAGTATGCCCTGCCGGTGGCTCATCCAGTTGAACCAGGCGAACGCGCAGCCGAGGATCACGTTGACCAGGACGGCGCCGATGAGGACGACCACATGCACCGCGTCGAACGGCGGCTGGAGGCCGAAGCCCTGGGAGATGCCGGCCAGGCAGGCGACGACGCCGACGCCGGCTATCCGCCAGCGCCAGGACCCGACCAGCCGGTAGACGTAGTAGTACCCGGTGAACGTGTAGAACCCGAGCCACGAGTATCCGGTCACCATCACGGTCATGATCGCGAGCAGCACCGCGACGAACACGCCCATCAGCCGCGGCCGGTCGCGCCACGCGGGACGCAGGGTGTACATGCCCAGCGTCCACACCGCCGCGAGCCCGCACAGCACCAGCGGGACGAGCGGCGACTTGTTCTCCGAATGGTCGATGACTACCGTCAGGACCGCGGCGAACGCCAGCATCACATAGGGCACCACGTCGATCGCGCGGCGCGCCATGTCCAGGTTCCCGTCCCACGGATCGGGATAGGAGCGACTCCCGGCACCGCTCATCGGCGTCCTCCGCACATCCGCTGCCTGCCTCTCCGCTGCCTCTCTTGGAACCAGTCTCTCGCCCCGGTCACTCCCAGCGGAACAGCCGGGCCGCCGCCAGGCCGAATACCACCGCGTATCCCGCCATGGTCAGCAGCGCCAGCGCGGGCGGCCAGTGGCCGAGGGCGGCGTTCTGGAACGACTCCCAGGCCGCGCCGAGCGGCGTGGCGTGGCTGATGTGCTGGAGCACCGCCGGCATCGACGGGATCGGCAGCCACAGGCCGGAGAAGAACATCAGCGGGTAGAACAGGATCGCCCCGATCGCCGAGGCCGCGCGGCCGGATGGCGCTACCGCGGCGATGAACAGGCCGAGGGACAGCAGGCCGGCCGTGGCGAGCAGCGCGATGACCAGCCACACGCCCGGGGCCAGCGGGAACGGGACGCCGAACGCCAGCCTGCCGACCAGCAGGATCGCCGCCACCATGACGACCGCGGACCCGAAGTTGACCAGCAGCTGGGCGCCGAGCACCCGGGCCGCGCCGGCGGGCGTGGTCTGCAGGCGGCGCAGGATCCCTTGCTCCCGGTAGCCGGCCAGCACGGTCGGCATCGCGACGAGCGAGAGCAGCGCCAGCATCATCACGATCAGGATGGGGACGTAGGCGTCGAGCACCGTCAGGCCGCCGTAGCCGGCGTGCGTGTCCTTGAAGGCCGGGATAAGGCCGAGGATGACCAGCAGCAGCAGCGGGAAGATGATCCCCCAGAAGAGCACCAGCGGCTCGCGGGTGAACAGCCTGAACTCGGTGATCGTGAGCTGGGCCAGCGCGGAGCGCCGCGTGGAGCGCCACGCGGAGCGCCGCCGGGCGTGAGTTTCGGTCGCGACTGACATCGTGGCTACTCCTTCCCCGCCGTCGTGCTGGCCGGGTCATCGTGCGTGCCGGTCAGCTCGAGGAACGCGTCTTCCAGGTTCGCCTGGTCCACGCGGAGCTGCCGGGCAACGATCTGCTGCCTGGCCAGCATGGAGATGACCGCGTTCAGCACGTCGCCGGTGCCGGTGACCACCACGACATCGCCCCTGCGGATGACGTTGGTGACTCCCGGGACGCCGGTCAGCAGGGCGTCGCTGACCGGGGCGGACGGGCGGAACTGGATCCGCTGCTCGGTTTCGACGCGCTCGGCGAGCGCCGCGGGCGTGTCCACTACGACCACGCGGCCCTTGTCGATCAGCGCCACCCGGTCGCAGAGCCGTTCGGCCTCCTCCATGAAGTGGCTGACCAGCACGATGGTGACCCCACGGTCCCTGATGCCCTCGATCAGCTCCCAGGTGTCACGCCTCGCCTGCGGATCAAGCCCGGTGGTGAGCTCGTCGAGCACCGCGATGCGCGGGCTGCCGACGAGCGCCAGCGCGATCGACAGCCGCTGCTTCTGCCCGCCGGACAGCTTCTTGTACATCGTCTCGCTCTTGTCCCTGAGCCCGAGCACCTCGAGCAGCGACCGCCAGTCGGCGGGCGCCCGGTAGAAGGAGCTGTACAGGTCGAGCGCCTCGGCCACCCGCAGCTTAGGCGGCAGCTGGCTCTCCTGCAGCTGAGCGCCGAGCAGCTGGGTCAGCTCGGCGTGATCGCGCAGCGGGTCGAGTCCCAGCACGCTGATCTCGCCCCCGTCCGGCTTCCGCAGCCCCTCGACACATTCGACGGTGGTGGTCTTGCCCGCACCGTTCGGGCCGAGGATCCCGAAGATCTCGCCCTCCTGAACGGTGAAGGACACATCGTCCACGGCAATCGTGTCCCCGTACTCCTTGCGCAGTCCGCGCACTTCGATAATCGCTGTCATGCGTTCAGGGTCGCCGCCTGAGGCCGCGCCGCGCATCGCCCCGTCGGCCAGACATTGCCCGCTGCCGGCGGATCCGCTATCTCATCCATCCGGCCCGCGCCATCCACCGATCAGCTGACCGGACGGGCCGCCGCGACGGGAAGGTCGTGGCACGCTTTCGCCGTGGTGCCGGCCGGCCCGAGAAGCCCAGGGTCTCGCCCGCCTCACCCGGAATACCCCCTCGGGTATCTTGCGGGCCGGCTTCCATGATCCCGTAAATTTGTCCTCGTCATGCGGCGAAAAGTCTTCGCCGAAAAGAAACTCTTCGCCACAATGCCGGTACCGGCGTGGCAGTTGATGCCTGAATCCGGATATTTCCGGATCTGATACCCCGGTGCCTGCCTTCGGCGACGATGCCGTGACCGCCGTGGCCGCCGTGGCCGCGGCCGCGGCCGGGCGGGTGTCACGCCCGGGCATCCGGCCGGGCCCCTTAGTGGTCCGCGCTCACGCGGCTGGTCTGATTTGATTGCGTTTTCCGGCGTCATAGCACCGGAAAACGCAATCAAAGCGCGGAAATCGGGCAGGCGAGCATAGATAGGCGCGCCCGGTCAGGGTGTCGGCCATGATCGTGGGTCATTTTTGGCGGATATAGCCACTTTTGACCCACGATCATGAAGCGCCGCCGGCCGGGAGGAAATGGCCTGCGGTCCTCACGTGATGTGCAGCAGCTTTTTGACCTTGGCCCAGGTGATCACGACATCGGTCGGGGTGGGGCCGCAGATGCCGGCGAACAGTTCCGTCTCGCTGTCGCCGTAGGCCTTGCCCCTGGTCACGTGGCCCGCGCCCATCGCGATCTCGTGGCGCCGCCCGCCGCAGGACGATGAGCTGGCGTACTGGCCGAGGATGTTGTCGCGGTGGCCCCAGGCCGATCCTTTGTCGTCGTACATCCAGCCGTAATCGGCGCCGAGCGGGTTGTCGTAGCCGCCTGCCCAGTTGCCGCCGAGGCTGATCCAGCGGCCGCCGCCGGGCAGCCTGGCGGGCACCTTGGCGAGCGGCGGGTCGGTATCGGCGTTCGCGCCGGCTTGCGCGACCTTGTCTAGCGACCTGGTCAGCACCACTATGGCGGGCAGCCCGCGTTCGATGCGCTCCAGGTTGGCGGTGACGAAAAGCTGCTCGCCGGGCGTGAGCTTCTCGTAGGCCGGCAGCGAGAACGACATGCCGCCGATCTTCTCCAGCACCTTGCGCGCGTGGGCGACCGCTCGCGCCACGATGGCGTTGCACGCCGCGGAGTCCCCGCCGCCCGCGCAAGACCTGGCGGCAAGGAAGTTCGGGTCCGGGCTCACGTTGCGCGCGGGGTTCTTCGGCGGAAGGATGCCCCTGTCCGGGACGGCGGCCCCCGTAAGCGCGGGCCTGGCAAACCCGGCCCCGGCAAGCGCCGGCCTGGCAACCCCCGGCCCGGCGAGCGCCGGCCCGGCAGCTGAGAGCCCGGCAAGCGCGGTCACGGTGAGGGCGATAGCGCCGAGGCTCGCCGCCGGCCGGAATGTCGGCATGGTCTCCTCCTGTCTGCGGCGCAAACCTATCCGAACCGGCGGCCGCGGGAGAGGGAAACGCGGCCTTCGGCGCGGGAGAGGGAAGCGCGGCCTTCAAGCGCTGCCTGCCGTGCCGGCCGAGATCCCAGGCCGGCCGCGAACGCCCGGTCATGCCGGATTGAATGCTCTACCTGGACGGACACCTATGCGGGTGAGTAGAATTTCATTCACGCCGAACCGTTCCTCGCAGTTCTGGGAGGCTACGGCGGAATTATGGAATCGGGGGAGAACGTGGATGCTTTTATCAGCCATTCTTCGGCGAACCGGTCGGTTGCGTCTAAGCTTGAGAAATCGCTCGAAGCCGCAGGCCTCCAGGTATGGCTGGACGACTCAGAGATCACGCTCGGCGTACTGCTCGGCAAAGAACTACAGGATTCAATCCGTGCCAGCCGTGTATTGATACTGCTCTGGTCAAGCCATGCCGCTTCATCACGATGGGTCCGAAGCGAATGGCTGACGGCCTTTCACCTGAATCGGTATATTGTGCCCTGTGCGCTGGACGACACGTTCCTGCCTCAATGCCTGCAGGGGGACACGTTCCTGCGTATTCGGCAGGTGACCGAGCCTATAGTTGATAGTCTATTGCGCGCCGTGCGTGAGGCACCCGGCAGCTCCAACCCGCTGGCACCAGTGATGCGTCCGGAATCCTCGGAAGTCAATGCGGCGGGTTATCAGATCGCTGCTGGTCAGAAGGCGCTCCTCGAGCAACTGGGGGAGCGTGAATTCACCAAGGCGGAGCAACTGCAGGTGCTCGTGAGCGATGCCGTAGAGAAGACATTGAAAGTGTGGCCCTACCAACCGTTGATCGTTAACCTGGCGGGGTACAACCTCAAGAACGCCTACATGTTGAAGCACTGGGACGCCATCCAAGCAGGCCGCGCGCCCGATGATCCGCTGCTGGCTCAAGCGGAAGAAAAGTTCTTCGACACACTCGCCATCGACCCTACCGACCCCTCGGCGCTGAACGGCCTCGGCAGCATCTTGATGTTCCGGCGAGATCTTGACGCGGCGGAATTCTTCGTCCTTGCCGCTCTAGCGCAGGCGGAACGACTGAATATCGACTATCCGGAAGCCAGGGCTGACCTTGACCTCATACACCAGTTCAAGTCACCCTGATCGCTAGCCTCATCCGGGGCGCGGCGCCGAACTCCGTCTCGGCCACGCCGCAGTCGGTGAAACCCGCCGCGCTGTAAAACTCCCGTGCATGAGGGTTGGCGGTCACCTCCAGGCACTCCGCGCCTCGTGCCCGCAGAACGTCCACGATCCGGCTCACCAGGGCGGCGGCAATCCCGCGCCGCCTCCAGCCCGGGTCAACGAACAGGTCTTCCAGCTCGATGCTGCCGTCGGCCTCGGCCCACGTGGCGAAGCCAACGACCGAGCCGTCTTCTTCCGCGACATAGGTGCGGCCCTCGGCCAGTCCCTCCGGCCCGAGGATCAGGAACTCCGGATGGGCCAGCAGGTTGTCACGGTCGCCCGCGTTGGACAACGACGCGCGGCGATAGACCCCCATTGCCGCGGGCAGGTCGGCGGGCACTCCGAGCCGGATCATTGCCACAGTGTCCACCCTAGGCGGGTTCTCCGCGGGAGGGGCGCAGCACCCGGACGGACGCCAGCGCCCACAGGCTGATCAGCGCCACCCAGATGATCAAGCGCTGCCATCCAGGCAGCCCCGTGCGCGGCGCAAAGGCCGCCTCGGAAAACGGCGCGTATCCATACCAGCCGAACCCGGCCGTGTTCCCGCGATTAGTGAGATAGATTCCGGCCACGCCGAATGCCATTCCCAGGGCGATGACAACCACGATCTTCTGCGGCTGGCTCAGCCGGTCGGTCAAGCGCATCAGCCAACTGTGCCAGACCCGCGGACCGCACGGGCAGCTTCCCGGGGTGCCGGGAAGGAGATACTGGCCTGGTGAAGCTCAGCAGGCTGGCCGCGGCTGGTGGCATCGCGGGCCCGGTGCTGTTCACCGCGGCATGGGCGGTCAGCTCGCTGCGCCAGGCCGGTCACTCCGCGGCCCAGGTGCAGCTAAGCGGCCTGGCCGCGGACGATGCCAGGGATCCGCAGATCATGATGGCCGGCTTCGTGGTGCTCGGGGTGGGCTCGGTCGTGTTCGGTGCCGGGCTCGGCCGGGTGACCGCGCCCAGGACAGCCGGCCCGTGGCTGGTCGTGGTGGCAGGCGCGGCGAGCGTTGCCGCCGGGCTGTTCCGGCGCGATTACATGCTGCTAACCGGCCCGGGTTTCGCCGGTGAATCATGGCACAACCAGGTGCACGACGTGGTCAGCGGTGTCGCGTACGGGGCTATGCTCGCGGCGCCGCTGGTGCTGGGCAGGCGCTTCCGTGACGACCCCGGCTGGGCGGATCTCAGCCGGCCTGTTCAAGCTCTCTCGCTGGCCAGCGTGGTGGCCCTGGCGGTTTTCGCGTCCCGGATCGCCGCGCCCTGGAACGGCGTGGTGCAGCGGATCGCGGTCACGCTCCCGCTGATCGCCGAGGTTCTCATCGCCGGGCGGATGCTGAGCCTGCCGCCGGCCGGCTCTCCTGCCGGGCCCGGCAGCTGCCAGCTCACCTCAAGCCGCGTACGAGGATTCCGGTGGTATCGGCCGCGGCGAGGCGGTCCTTCGCGATCTCCTGGTACTCAGGCGATGTCAGCCAGGTCGTGAACGTCTCCCGGTCCGGGAAGGCCATGAGGACGACCTTGTCGCCGTCCCACTGCCCTTCGGTCACCTCGGGATGTTCATCCGCTGCCAGCAGCCGGCCGCCGTACCTGGTGAGGACGGGCATGAACGCGGCGACGTACCGCTGGTACCTGACGCGATCGTGAATGGTCAGCTGAGCTATCGCGTATACCGTCACCCGGCCACGGTACGCCGCCCGCGCGGCCGCGAACGGATACCGGATCCGCCGTCTTTGTTGCGTTTCCGGCACAACCGCCGGGCGGCGGGTACTTAGGTGGCAGTCTTGTACCGCCGCCGCGTGGGGAGCATGCGACGAGGGAAACGTATTGGAACACATCATCAAGTCGCTGACACCGATGGCTCTCCTCGTGGCGGGCGCCGTCGTATTCGTGCTTGGCACCGCGTTCTTGCTCGCGTCGGACGCGACGCTGGCCTCTTCCTCCCTTGGCGCGTCGAGCGACCTGGCCCAGGCCGGGCGCTGGCTGCAATTCCTGGGCGGGGCGTGCGCTCTGGGCGCGGTATGCGCCGCGGGCTGGGAACTGGTGCTGCGCAGCGAGTGGGTCGCGGGCGCGGAGATCGCCGCCGCGGCGCTGGGCACCCTGCTGCTCGTGATCGGGCTGCTTGTCTCCGCTGCCTCGACCGGGTCGAGCACGGAGGCCGTGGTGACCGGCGCGGTCGGCATCGGAATATGGGCGCTGCTCGTGCTGAGCCGTGCGGCACGGGTCTCGCTGGCCGAGCAAGGGCCCGCGCATGAAGCCGCGCAAGGCGCCGGGACCGCTGTCCCGGGCGGCCAGGGCGGCCACGGGCGCCAGGCGGACCTGTGGCTGGCCGCCGCTATCGGCTTGTTCGTCCTGGCCATCGGCTACGGTCTCAGTTCGGCGGCCGGCAGCCGGGGACCAGGCATCGCGGCGGGCGTGCTCGAGGCGGCCGGGGTAGCGGCGCTGGCCGGATCGGTGGCTGTCGGCCGGTCCCGGGGACTGCTGCGATCCCGCCCGGTGCCCGCTGTCCTCACCGGACTGGCGCTCCTGGCGGTGTCGTTCCTCGCCGCCGCGATCGTGGCTGGCCTGGCTTTTGGCACGCTCACCGCGCTGGGTGTCAGCCTCGTGGTCGTCACCGCGATCGAGCTGGCCGGCGTCGCGGTCCTGGGCGTGGCGTCATGGACCCAGGTGCGGGAGCTGTACCGGTAAGGCACCTTGCGGTGGTACCGGGCCGGTGACAGGCGCCACCGGCCCGTTCGGGATAAAGATCTTGATTGTTCCGAACGGACGCGTGGTTTCTCCGGGCGCGGCCTGGTGTCACGCGGCGGGCGGGTGCTGTGTCTGATGTGCCGGATGGATTACCACATCAGGCAAGGAGCTTGACATGCGAGTGTTCGTCGCGGGCGGCACCGGCGCGGTCGGCCGGTACCTGATCCCGGCCCTGATCGCGGACGGCCACCAGGTCACCGCCAGCACCCGGTCCGCGGGCAAGTCGGCGGAGCTGGCTGCCGCGGGGGTCGTTCCCGTCGTGATGGACGGGCTGGACCGGGACGCGGTGCTGGCAGCGGTGCGGGATGCGGCGCCGGAGGTTATCGTGCACCAGATGACCTCCCTGGGCGCCACGAAGGACTTCCGCAGGTTCGATGAGGAGTTCGCGGTCACCAATGAGCTGCGGACGCGGGGCACGGACTACCTGCTGGAGGCGGCGCGGCTGGCCGGTGTCCGCCGGTTCATCGCGCAGAGCTTTACCGGCTTTACCAATGAGTACGCCGGGACACTAGTCAAGACCGAGGACGACCCGCTCAACGCGGACCCGCCGGCCTCGGCCCGGCAGACGCTGGCGGCGATCCGGTACGTCGATGAGACGGTGCCGCACCGCGTGCCGGAAGGGATCGTGCTCCGTTACGGCCTGTTCTACGGGCACGGCGCCTCGAACGGCACGCTGGGCGCGGTGCGGGCAGGCAAGTTCCCTGTGATCGGCGGCGGCACCGGCATCTGGTCGTTCTGCGAGATCACCGACGCCGCCGCGGCAACGGCCGCCGCCGTGACCCGCGGAGCGCCCGGGATCTATAACATCGTGGACGACGACCCGGCTCCGGCAGCGCAATGGGTGCCCTTCCTGGCCCAATGCCTGGGCGCCGAGGCCCCGCGGGAGGTACCCGCCTCGCTCGGCCGGGAGCTGGCCGGGGAGTTCCTCGCAGCCCAGATGACCATCGCCCGGGGATCATCGAACGCGAAGGCGAAGCGAGAGCTCGGCTGGGCGCCGCGGTACGCCAGCTGGCGGGAAGGGTTCCCGGAATGGGCGAAGTCGGCGGAATGAATGAGGGCTACGCCGAGCACCGCCCGCTGCTGTTTTCCATCGCCTACCGGATGACCGGCAGCGTCAGCGATGCCGAGGACATCGTCCAGGAGTCGTTCGCCCGGCTGGCCCGGGCCCTTCGGGGCGGAACCCAGGTGAGCGAGCCGAAGGCGTACCTCGTGAGAACGGCCACCCGGCTGGCCCTCAACCACCTCAGATCGGCCCGGCTGCACCGGGAGTCCTACCGGGGCACCTGGCTGCCCGAGCCGGTCCTCACCGGACCCGGACCCGAAGAGCACGCGGAGATGGCCGATTCCCTGTCCATGGCGTTCCTTGTCGTGCTGGAGTCGTTGTCGCCGGCCGAGCGGGCCGTGTTCCTGCTGCACGAGGTCTTCGGCTATGAGCACAAGGAGATCGCCGAGATGACCGGAACGTCAGCGGCGAACTCCCGGCAGATCCTGGCCCGGGCACGACGGCATGTGGACGAGGGGAAACCGCGTTTCGCGGCATCGCGGGCGCAGCGCGAGGAGGTCGCCCGGCGGTTCTTCGCCGCGGCCGGCGGCGGCGACCTGGACGGGCTGCTGCGGGCGCTGGCCCCGGACGTCGTGTACTACGCCGACGGCGGCGGCAAGGCGCGGGCGGTGGCGGCGCCCCTGCACGGCCGGGACCGGGTTGCCCGATTCGTGGCCGGGCTGTTCCGCCGGATCCAGAAGCTGGCGGCCAGCCTGCGCCTCGTGGAGGCGAACGGGCAGCCCGGCGCGGTCACCTACGACCGCGATGGGCACGTGCTGAACGTGTTCGCGCTGGATATCGCGGATGGCCAGGTGCAGGCCATCCGCTGCGTGGTCAACCCGGACAAGCTGCGTCACCTTAACACCGATGAGTTAGCCGGCCGGGCGGGGTCTTATCACTCGCAGGCTGTGCACATGATCAGTTAGGGAGGCCCCCATGAGCGACGCCGCACTACCGCCCGTCGTCGACGCCGGCACCTGGCAGCGCGAGCTCGACGCGCTGCGTGCCCGGGAGAAGGCCGCGACCCGGGAACTCGACGCGATCGCCGCGCAACGCCGCCGGCTGCCGATGGTCACGATGCCCGACTACACCCTGGAGGGCGAGCAGGGACCGGTCCGGCTGGCCGACGTCTTCGACGGCAAGTCACAGCTGATCGTCTACAACCACATGTGGTTCCCCGGCGAGCAGTGGCAGTGCCCGGGCTGCACCGGGTTCACCTTG
>Ga0306923_10002581_pt1 | contig 16676 bp, 16 predicted proteins | sample sta12Can44000108_FD_203841 | JGI IMG/M metagenome (GOLD analysis project Ga0306923, IMG submission 203841) | Lab enrichment of tropical soil microbial communities from Luquillo Experimental Forest, Puerto Rico - statanox.12C.anox.44.000.108 (v2)... | ecosystem: Environmental > Terrestrial >... | reverse complement strand
CGTAATCGTGGTCGGTGCGCTGCTCGCGGTCGGGGTCGGACTGGTCTCGAGTGGCAGCGGCTGGGCGCGCGGCTTTGGCTTCGTCGCGCTCGCTTTCGCTTGCGTGAACATTTTCGGCGGCTTCCTTGTCACCCAGCGCATGCTGGCGATGTACAGGAAGAAGGCGAAGTGATGCGCCTCAGGGTGATCGGGACAACGGGGGGCCTGAGATGAACGCCAATCTATCCGCAGTCCTCTACCTCGTGGCGGGAGTGCTGTTCATCCTGTCGTTGCGCGGGCTGTCGAGCCCGGCGTCGAGCCGCCGCGGCAACCTGCTTGGCATGATCGGCATGGCGATCGCGGTTGCGACCACGCTCGCAAACCACCCGCCGGCCGACGGCATCGCCTGGCTTCTGGTGGTGCTTGCGGTCGCGATCGGCGGCGGCATCGGCGCCTTCATCGCCCGCCGCGTGCCGATGACCTCGATGCCGGAACTCGTCGCCGCCTTCCACTCGCTGGTCGGCATGGCGGCCGTGCTGGTGGCCGCCGGTGCCTTTTACGCGCCTGAGGCTTTCGACATCGGCGAATCCGGACATATTCATCCGCAGAGTCTCGTTGAAATGTCGCTCGGGGTTGCGATCGGCGCGCTGACCTTCAGCGGCTCGGTGATCGCGTTCCTGAAACTGTCGGCGCGCATGAGCGGCGCGCCGATCATTCTGCCGGCGCGTCACGCCATCAACATCGCGCTGGGCCTTGCGCTGGTGTTCTTCATCGTGGGTCTCGTGGTCTCGGGCCGCGCGCTCGATTTCTGGCTCATCACCATCATCGCGCTCGCGCTCGGCGTGCTGATGATCATCCCGATCGGCGGCGCCGACATGCCGGTCGTGATCTCGATGCTCAATTCCTATTCCGGGTGGGCTGCGGCCGGTATCGGATTCACGCTAGGCAATTCGGCGCTGATCATCACCGGTGCGCTGGTCGGTTCGTCCGGCGCGATCCTGTCCTACATCATGTGCCACGCCATGAACCGCTCCTTCATCTCGGTGATTCTCGGCGGCTTCGGCGGCGAGACCGCGGCCGTCGGCAAAGCCGGCGAACAGAAAGCCGCCAAGCTTGGTTCGGCCGACGACGCCGCCTTCATCATGAAGAACGCCTCCAAGGTCATCATCGTGCCGGGCTACGGCATGGCGGTGGCGCAGGCGCAGCATGCGCTGCGCGAAATGGCCGATTCCCTGAAGAAGGAAGGCGTCGAGGTGAAGTATGCCATTCACCCGGTCGCCGGCCGCATGCCCGGCCACATGAACGTGCTGCTGGCCGAGGCCAACGTGCCCTATGACGAGGTGTTCGAACTCGAGGACATCAACTCGGAATTCGCCCAAGCCGACGTCGCATTCGTGATCGGTGCCAACGACGTCACCAATCCGGCGGCCGAAGAAGACAAGACCTCGCCCATCTACGGCATGCCGGTGCTGCAGGTGTGGAAGGCCGGCACCGTGATGTTCATCAAGCGCTCGCTCGCCTCCGGCTATGCCGGCATCGACAATCCCCTGTTCTATCGCGACAACACCATGATGCTGCTGGGCGATGCCAAGAAGATGACCGAGAACATCGTCAAGGCGATGTGAGGTTTGGTGTGGCTGTGGGAGTGAATCAGCTGCAGTGGTGATAACGACAGACGGACATATCGGTCGCCGATGCTGACTGCGCTGAAATGGATCGTCATCGTCGTTGCTCTTGGCTATTTCGGCGCGCTTGCCGCATTGTTCTTCGCCCAGCGCTCGGTCATCTTTCCCGCTCCGACGAGGGCGCGCACCGCGCCCGGAGCGGCCGGCTTCCCACAAGCCGAAGAGCATGTCCTGACCACGTCAGACAGCGAGCGCGTGATCGTCTGGCACGTCGCGGCGATGCCTGGACGTCGGGTCGTTCTTTTTTTCCCCGGCAATGGCGATTTTCTTGCCGGCCTCGTCGGCCGCTTCCAGGAGATAACCTCCGACGGCACCGGGCTCGTGGCGCTGTCGTACCGCGGCTATGCCGGGTCAAGCGGACGGCCCAGCGAAGCAGGGCTGTTACGGGATGCTGAGGCGGCCTACGCGTTCGCCGTTGCGCTCTATCGCACCGATGAGATCGTGCTCTGGGGCTTCTCGCTCGGCTCAGGCGTTGCGGTCGCGCTCGCCGCCGACCATCCAGTCGGCGGACTGATCCTCGAGGCGCCCTACACGTCGATTGAGGATCTGGCTGCCGCGGCATTTCCTTTCCTGCCGGTGCGCCATCTCCTGAGAGATCCGTTCCGGTCGGACGCGCGGATCGCGCGCGTCAGTGCGCCGCTCCTGGTGATGCATGGGGAGCGCGATGCCACGATCCCGATTCGCTTCGGCGAGCAGCTGTTTGCGCTTGCCCATGAGCCGAAACGGTTCGTGCGGTTCGAAATGGGCGGGCACGACAATCTGGGTAGCTTCGGCGCGATCGAAACCGCTCGACAATTCATCGGTGCTTTGAAAGGGTGATTGCCGCGATCCCTTCACTTCGGGGCTTTGTCCGCATGAGCATACACGGTCCGATGCCGCGCTCGGCGTGGATTTTTCCGGCCTTGTCGGTCCTGCTGTTCGGTGCTGTCACTGCCGCTCACTATGACTTCACGCCGTCGCCGGGCGGTCTCCTGTTCGCCGTGGCCCTCCTTGTCGTGCTGTTCGGCACAGTGTTTGCGGCTGTCCATCATGCCGAAGTGATCGCGCAGCGCGTCGGCGAGCCCTTTGGCACGCTGCTTCTCACTTTGTCGGTGACCATTATCGAGGTTGCGTTGATCGCGAGCCTCATGCTCGGCGAGACCGAGGTGCCGACGCTTGCACGCGACACCGTCTTTGCCGTGGTGATGATCGTCTGCAACGGCCTCGTCGGTGTCTGCATTTTTATCGGCGGCCTGCGCTACCGCGAGCAGGGCTATCAGGTCTCCGGCGCCAATGTTTATCTCAGCGTGCTGTTCACGCTCGCAACCATCACGGAGGTCTTGCCCGACTATACGCTGACCACGCCCGGGCCGGTCTATTCCGCCGCCCAGCTTGGCTTCGTTGCGGTAGCGACCATCCTGCTTTACGGCGTCTTTCTCTACACCCAGACCATCCGGCATCGCGATTATTTCGTCACGGAAGCCGCAGGCCTCGTGGACGACGGGATGCCGATCTCCGGGCGCATGCTGGGCCTGAGCATGGTCCTGCTCTTGATCTCGCTGTCGGGGGTCGTGCTGCTGGCGAAGAAATTTTCCATCGTCGTCGATGCCGCGGCCGCGGCGATCGGTGCGCCGCCGGCCTTCGCGGGCCTTGTGGTGGCTCTATTGATTCTGTTGCCGGAGGGCGTGGCGGCAGTGGCAGCCGCCCGCAACAACCAGCTGCAGAAGAGCATCAACCTTGCGCTCGGCTCCTCGCTTGCGACCATCGGGCTGACTATCCCTGCGGTTGCGCTTGCGGCCTACGCGCTGGACAAGCAGCTGGTGCTCGGCCTGAACCAGCAGAACACGGTGCTGTTGGTGCTGACCTTCATTCTCAGCATGCTGACCTTCGGCACGGGCAGGACGAACATCCTGTTCGGGTTGGTTCACATGGTGGTGTTCGTGGTGTTTGTCTTCATGGTATTCGTGCCCTGAAACAGCAAAGGAGTCCAAGCTGCGATGCTCAAGGCCAAATCCGAGATTCAAGTCGACACCCCAGAGGTCCGCGTCACGCAGTGGCGGCTCGGGCCGGGGAGCGCGACCGGCCATCACATTCACGAGATGGACTATGTGATCGTTCCCGTGACCTCCGGCGAGATGACCATCGTGGCGCCCAACGGCGAGCGGTCAAAAGCAAGGCTTGGTGCTGGAAAATCCTATTTCCGCAAAGCCGGCGTCGAGCATGACGTGCTCAATGAAACGGCAAGCGAGATCGTGTTTCTTGAGGTCGAGCTGAAGCCGTAAATCCATTCTTTACCGATTTGCCATCGATCCGTCGCAGTTGATCCCTCAATGTGCCTCAAAGTCCCCCCAAAAGCGCTGCGGGGAGTGCCGGCATGCTGACTTACCTGAAGAAATTCGCGTTGGACATCCTGCCGTCAGTGGCAGCGACCATTATCGGCGCCTACATCGTCAACCACTACATGACGGCCAAGCCCGACACGTCCGTGGCCACGGCGATCTCCTCGGCCATCACGAACGCGAAAAAAGCCGCTTCCAGGACCGAGCTAAAAGCCGACGCCAAGACTGACGCCAAGACTGACTTGAAGTCCGTCCCGGTTGAAACCGCCACGATCCCCGAGCCCGGCGTCAAGGCAAAGGGCATCTCCGAGCGGACGATGATCGAGACCCGCGCGGCTGAGAAGCCGGCCGAGGTCAAGCCGACCGAGAAGCCTGTGGAGGCCAAAGCGGTCGAAACGAAGCCCGCCGAAACCAAGTCTGCAGAAACCAGGCCCGCCGAGACCGCGAGCGCTTCCGTCGATAGTCGTCGCCAGCATGCGCCCGCATCGTCTCGTGACGCCAATGAGCTTGCGCGCGCGGCGATCGAGCGCCTGCGCGGCACCAATGAAAGCGCGCCGCATGCGCAGGAAGCGGCCCGCGCCCCGGTACCGGATGCGCCACGCCTGCAGGAAGCCCCGCGGACCGTCGTCGCAGCTCCCGCTCCCCCTGCGCCCGTATCATCCGCGCCAATGGTTCGGCCGCTGCCGCCGCCGATCAACGTCTCCGCTGGCCCGGTTGAGGGGTCGATGCCAGCGCCCGGGCCGGTAAATCCGCCTTACACGGCCTCAATTGATCCGAACCGGCCGATACCGCCGGCAGAAATTCCGCCGCCGCCTCCAACTCCTCCCGTCGATCTGCGTGCCGAAGCGGCCAATGCCATGTCGCATACCAAGACGGTTGCCGAAGATGTGCTGTCGGCGGCAAAATCGGTCTTCCGCGCGGTCTTGCCGGGCAGCGGGCAGCCGAACGGGCAGCAGTTCACGGATTAGCTAGAACGTCTCATAGCTTTGGCCGGGCTTGCCGCCGACGCGGGCAAAGCCGGTTTGCGCGGCCTCATCCTTTGGCCGCAGGTTGATGGCGCGACCATATGAGCCGGCAGCTTTGGTCTTGTCGCCAAGCCGTTCGTAGGCAAGCCCCCTGGTTAGCCAGGCTTGCGCATTCTGCGGATCGTCCTGGACCGCCTCATCGAGGTCGGCGGCCGCCTCCTTTGTCTTGTCGAGCGCGAGATAGCTCAGCGCGCGCGCCAGCAGCGGTTCGGACTGCTGCGGTGCAAGTCCGTTCGCCGCGGTGAAATCGTCGATCGCAAACTGATGCTGCCTTTCGCCCTGATAGAGCAGGCCGCGATTGTAGTAGGCCTCGGCGTTGTCGGGAGCGAGCGAGATCGCCTTGTTGATGTCGGCCAATGCTTCGGCGCGTTGCTTGCGCGTCTTGTAGACCAGGCCGCGGCCGAGATAAGCCGGCGCATAATTGGCATCGAGCGCAAGCGCCCGTTCGTAGTCGGCCATCGCCTGGTCTAGTCGTTTGGTCTGGCGATAGATCAGGCCGCGATTGGCGTAAGCCTGGGGGTAGTTGGCGTCGAGGCTGATCGCCTTGTTGAAATCGGCGAGCGCCTCCTCGGGCTTGCCGGCCTGCGCCAGCACCGAGCCGCGCATGTTGTAGGCTTGCGGATCGTTGGGGTTGCTTTTGATTGTCTCGGTCAGCGACGCGATGTTGTTGGAGGAGGTTAGCCGTGCCGGCTCCGGCTCGGGGGAAGAGGAGGGCGTGAGCGATCCGAGATTGATCGAGCAGCCGGACAGCGCCAGCGCTGCCAGCACGATTGAAAGCACCGCGCGTGGCGGGGGGCGCAAGCCTCCGGAAGCATGCAGGGGAAGCGGAATGGCCTTCATCCAAACTACTCACGCGCCCGTGACGTATTGGTAGCCCGCCTCGTCGCAAAAAGCAGCCTCCAAAAACGGCAACGCGGGCCATGAGGCCCGCGTGTCCAAACGCAATCAGTCGAACTCGGCTCAGCGCATCCCGCGCGAGCCTGCTCCACCACGGCCGCCCGATCCGCCGCGCTCGGGTCCGGAGCCTGCACCGAACATCGGCTTCGGCTTCATCGGCAGCAATCCTTCGCGCTGCAATTTCTTGCGGGCAAGCTTGCGAGCACGGCGCACGGCCTCCGCCTTTTCGCGGGCCTTCTTCTCGGAGGGTTTTTCGTAATGGCCGCGGAGTTTCATCTCGCGGAAGATGCCCTCGCGCTGCATCTTCTTTTTCAGCGCCTTGAGAGCCTGATCGACGTTATTATCGCGAACGAGAACCTGCACGCGGCATCCTTTTTCAATAAATCGAAGTTTGATCGGGTAAAGCCGAGCAGCCGGCAAAAAAGCCTCTCGCTTGGCCTTGAGCGCGCGGATGTATCAGACAAAAATGTAAATGTCCACCGCCGAAACGCGCGATCGCGTGGGGTGGACCGCCCCTTTTTGAGACGATCAGCCGCCTTTAGGCGCCGGTTCGATTTGCGTGACGTGGCCCATCTTGCGGCCCGGGCGGGCCGGTCCCTTGCCGTAGATATGAACGGTCGCGCCCTTTACCGTCAGCCATTCCTCGTAGCTCTCGATCTCCTCGCCGATCAGGTTGGTCATCGTGACGTTGCCGAGACGGACCGGCCTGCCAAGCGGCCAGCCGGCAATGGCGCGGATATGTTGCTCGAATTGCGAGATCGAGGCGCCGTCCAGCGTCCAGTGCCCGGAATTATGCACGCGCGGCGCGACCTCGTTGACCAGCACCTTTGGCCCGGCGGCATCGATCAGAACGAACATCTCCACCGCGAGCACGCCGACATAATCGAGGCTGTGCGCGATCTTTTCTGCGATCGCGCGGGCTTCCTGCGCGAGCTCGTGCGGGATCGCGGCGGGAGCCCGCGAGACTTTCAGAATGTGGTCGCGGTGCTCGTTCTCGGTCACGTCGAAACATTCAACGTGGCCGTCGGACGAGCGCGCCGCGACCACTGAAATCTCGCGCTCGAAGGGGATGAAAGCTTCCAGGATCGCGGAGTTGGTGCCGAGGTCAGCCCAGACCTGGTCGGGGTCGTCGCCCTCGCGGATGATCGCCTGGCCCTTGCCGTCATAACCGAAGCGGCGGGTCTTGATCACGGCGGGTAACCCGATCCGCGACATCGCAGCGTGCAGATCGGCCGCCGTCGACACGTCGGCATAATCCGCGGTGGCGATGCCAAGCCGTTTGACGAAATCCTTCTCCACCAGGCGATCCTGCGTGGTCTCCAGGATCTTGCGATCGGGCAGGACCGGACGCCGCGCATCCAGGATCATCGCGGCCGCAGCCGGGACGTTCTCGAATTCATACGTGATGACGTCGACGTCGTTGGCGAACAATTCCAGTGCCTCGACGTCGGCATATTCGGCGCAGGTCGCGTTCAGCACGACGTCGAAAGCCGGCGAATCCGGGTCCGGCGAAAACACCTGGCAGCGCAATCCAAGCCGCGCCGCCGCCATTGCCAGCATCCGGCCCAACTGACCGCCGCCGAGTATTCCGATGGTGTCGCCCGGCTTCAGCTTCACCCGACGAGACGCCGTCACGCGGATTCCTCCGGGCGTTCGGAGACCGCTGCGCTGTGCTGCTTGCGCCAGGCGGCAAGCCTTTTGGCGAGCGCCGGATCGTTCAGCGCCAGCACGCTTGCCGCCAGCAGGGCGGCATTGATGGCCCCCGCCTTGCCGATGGCCAGCGTTCCGACCGGCACGCCCGCCGGCATCTGGACGATGGAATAGAGCGAATCGACCCCTGCCAGCGCCTTCGATTCGATGGGAACGCCGAACACCGGGAGTTCCGTCATTGAAGCGGTCATCCCCGGCAGGTGTGCCGCCCCGCCGGCTCCGGCGATAATCACCTTGAAGCCTTCGGCCTTCGCCCCCCTGGCGAAGGCATAAAGCCGCTCCGGCGTGCGATGCGCCGAAACTATGCGCTTGTCGCAGTGGACGCCCAGCTCGCCCAGCGTCTTGGCGGCATGGCGCATGGTGTCCCAGTCCGACTGGCTTCCCATGATGATGGCGATCGGGGCGGTCATGAGGTCAATTCTTATCGGGAATCCAGAAGCATAGGCCGGATTATAGGTTCGGGCCCAACGACCGCAAGGCGTGGCAAGGGAACGCCAATGGACTATCCTGTCTTGGTGAATCCGGGCAAGCCCTCAAAAGCAGGGCTCAACAGGGATGCCGATGAAAAAAAGACCCCGGGCACTCGCGGGAGGGACCGGCAAGCGCCGCAAGGGTTCCGCACGTCGGCGCAAGACCCCTTCGTCGCGCTCAAGAACGATTCCGGTCACAGCCGATCGCGCCAGGGCCACTCTCCGCGGGCTGCGCGACGAACTCGCACGAGCGCTGAAGCGCATTGAGGACTTGCAGGCATCCGCGGAAACCGACTTCCTGCTCGGCATTCCGAACCGGCGCGGCTTTGAGCGCGAGATCAATCGCGCCATCGCCTACATCAAACGCTATGACGCAAGCGGCGCGCTGATTGTGCTCGATGTCGACCGCTTGAAGCCGATCAACGATGCCTTCGGTCATGCCGCCGGCGATCAGGTGCTGAAGGCGATTGCGGACCTGCTCACGGCAAGCGTGCGATCCTCCGACCTGGTGGCGCGGCTTGGTGGCGACGAGTTTGCGCTACTGCTGTGGAATCTCAGCGAAACCGATGCGAGGGCCAAGGCGGCGGCGCTGGAGGATGCGATTGATCGCCTGACTATCGTGTTCGCCGGCCGCAGCGTGGTGGCCGGCGCATCTGCCGGCGTTGCGATCCTGGACGCGCATGCGGAGGCCGGCCGCGCGCTCGAAGAAGCCGATCGCGCAATGTATGTGCGCAAGGCGCAGCGCCGGCACGAGCCATAAAGCCTTCGAACTGCCTGACTCACGCCGAGGCGACACCACCGCTTCCGGCGCGCGATTGCGGCAGAGGCGCGCAGCCGCACGAAATCGCCGCCTGCAATTCCAACAGCTCCGCTTCCAGAAATTCATTGGCCATGATCAGCGCCTTGATGGTGCCGCGCAAATTGCCGTCGCACATCGCAATCGCCTGGTCGCAGGCATTCTCATAGTGGCTCTTGTCGAAGGCGGGCGTGGACATGGACATGGCGAGGACCGGGCTTGCTGGGGTGGACATGGTGCATTGTTCACTATTTGTTCTTGTAGAGTCAAGAGGACTCGTCAAGCCGTGTGGTCCAGGCTCAGGCGATGATGTCTGGTGTGATCTGATCTTCGATGAAAGCGATGCGGTCGCGCAGCAGCAGTTTGCGCTTTTTCAACCGCTGCAGCCGCAACAAATCCGGAGCCGGCGATTGATGCAGCGCATCGATCGCAGCGTCCAGATCGCGGTGCTCCTGCTGCAGCCTTGCGAGCTCGGCATGCAGCTCGCGCTCATCTTCGTCTGTCATAATGCACGTTAGCCGAAAACGCGATGAGATTGCGAAGGGCTGTGGAAACCCTGTGGGAAATATTGTCCCTGTTGCGGCGCCGCGCAAGCCGGCAAAGGGCGCGGAAGGCCTTTTGGCGTTTAACAAAGTTGCGTCCGCCTAGTGCCGCCTATTTGAAGTTCCTGCATCACAAGCGGCCAACTCTGTTCAGGAACTTCAAATAGAAAAGCGGCACTAGAATCATAGATTTGCTAGTGCCCATAACTTTCCGAAGTTCGTGAAAGGTGGGAGCTGAGATGCTGGCACGAACTTCGGAAAGCGGGCACTAGGCCGCGGGGAGGCGCCTTTCCTTGCTCACGCTTCGTTACATATGCCGGTCAAAAATGACGGAACGGCCGGGGTTGGCCATCGACAGATTCGGTCAGAGGTGTAGACTAGCCGGTCCGGACATCATCTGAGGTTGACCTACCGAGGAGGTTTCGAATGGCAATTCAGGCACATCTCGTTGAACTGGAAAGAAAGCACAAGAGCCTTGAGAACGAGTTGCATGAAGCTCTGGTGCACCTTTCAACGGACGACCTGCAAATAGCCGAATTGAAGCGCCGGAAATTGATGGTGAAGGACCAGATCGAGCGGTTGAAGCATCTCGCCGCCGAGACGTTGCACTAGGACAAGTAAAAACAGTATGCATCGGTCGCGTTGAGCCCGGAGTGCGCTGCTAGCGCGCTTTCCGGCGGCGTGGCCTTTTTGTTGGTCTCGCACGCGCCAAGTCCTCTACAGGCCTGCCAATTCGCCGACGTAATCCGCAATCGCCAGCGATGACGTCAGCCCTGGCGATTCGATCCCGAACAGATTGATCAGCCCCTCAACGCCGTGGTCCTTGGGTCCCTGGATCAGAAAATCCTGGTAGGCGACGGCGGGCGGCACGATTTTGGGCCGGATGCCGGAATAGCTCGGCATCAGCGCACCGTCCGGCAACGCCGGCCAGTATTTGCGGATCGCCGGGTAGAATCGCTCGGACCGCGCGGGATCAACCGCGTAGTCGATCGAATCCACCCATTCCACATCGGGACCAAAGCGGGCTTGTCCCGCCATGTCGAGGGTGAGATGCACGCCGAGCCCGCCGGGTTCTGGAACCGGATAGATCAGGTGCGAAAAGGGGGCCTTTTTGCTGCAGCTGAAATAGTTGCCCTTGGCGAGATAGGCGCGCGGGATCAGCTCCAGCGGCATGCCGTCGATGGCACGCGCGACCGCGGGCGCGTTCAGTCCTGCCGCGTTTACCAGCAGGCTGCATGTCAGCGTCATCGGCGCCTCTCCGCCTGCGTCCAGTTCGATGTTTCCGGCGGAGACCTTGGCATGCAGCAAGGGCGTGTGAAACGCGAACGCGGCACCGCCGGCTTCGGCATCACCGCGCAGCGCCAGCATATAGGCGTGACTGTCGATGATGCCCGTCGAAGGCGACAGCAGCGCCGCATCGCAGTTCAGGGCGGGCTCCAGCGCGCGTGCGGCCTCGCCAGAGAGCGTTTGCATGTCGAGCACGCCGTTGGCCTCGGCGTGGGCGCGTATCGACTGCAGCTTTTCGGCCTCATGCGGCGTGGTGGCGACGATCAGCTTGCCGCAATTGCGGTGGGGAACGCCATGGTCGGTGCAATACCGGTAGAGCGCGTGCTTGCCGGCAACGCACATCCGCGCCATCAGGCTTCCCGCCTTGTAGTAGATGCCGGCGTGTATCACCTCGCTGTTGCGCGAGGAGGTCACCGTGCCGATCCCCTCGGCCTCTTCCAGCACGATCACCTCGCGGTGAGCCTGCGCGAGCCGCCGCGCCACCGCGAGACCGACCACGCCGGCCCCGATGACGACGCACTCAACCCTTTCCATGCGCGGCCTGCTGCCCCATCCATCGCTCTGCTGAAAAAGGGGTCCTTCGGCTATCGACAGCGAGTGTCCGCATCTTCGGGGCTGCGATTAACGAAGCAGTAAACATGTCAGGCCAATTGCCGCGGTTTTTGTCACGATTCCGACTGCTGCGGGTAGCCGTTTACTCGATCCAAACGCGTGAAGCCAGAAAATCCGATTGAAATCCGCGGGTGTTTGATGACTGGCAAGAATTGGCAGGTAGGCGGCGAGATTACGTTTCCCGCTTGGTCCACGCTGTGCGCTTTTGCCGCCGTTTTTCCGTCTGCCCCCGCATGGGCGACGCCTGATCAAGCTGGCCTTGCGGGCCAGCTTGGCACGCTCGAGGCCAACGTACTCTGGGAAGGAATAATCGGCGGTTTCGTCGGCTGCGCCTTTCTCTCGGCAGTCACGCTGTGGATTCATTCCGCGTTGCGCCGGGCCAAGCGCTCGCGGGCGAGACGCCATGCCTATCTGAGATCGGCGCTGAACAGCCTCAGCCAGGGCGTTGTCATGACCGACACGAAGAATCGGATAGTTTATTGCAACGACCGCTATCTTGAAATCTACGGCATGGAGCGCTCAGACCTGACGCCTGGCATGACCGGATCCGAGCTTCTGGAACATCGCCGCAAGCGTGGGTTGCTCGATGTCAGCGTCGAGGAATACTACCGCCAGGCCTCCCGGCCCGAAGGTATAGTCAGCGAGCTTGCCGGCGGACGCTCGGTGCTGGTCAAGTATTCCCCCTTGCCCAACGGCGGTTCGATCGCCACCCACGAGGACTGCAGCGAGCAGCGCAAGCTCTCGCGCCAGCTCGCCTCGACCAAGCAGTTTCTTGAATCGGTGCTGGACAACGTGCCGGTGTGCGTGGCCGCCAAGAGCATCGAGGACGGCCGCTACATATTCGCCAATCGCGCTTTCGAACGCTTCTCGCGCTTCTCCCGCGATCGTATGCTCGGCAAGCGCGCCGACGAAATTTTCCGCGCCGCCACGGCGGCGGCCATCGAGGATGCCGATCGCGCCGCGTTGAATGCGCCCGAGGGACACTTCCAGAACGAGTTCGTCGTCGAGCGCGGGCCGGAAAAACGCATTCTGGATTCCAACCGCGTGATCGTGCGCAACGAGCAGAACCAGCCGGAATTCCTCGTCGCGCTGTTCGACGACGTCACCGACCGCAAGTCGCTGTCACGGGAGCTCGAGAACACCAAGAAATTCCTCGAACTCGTGGTCGACAACATTCCGGTCTCGCTGACGGTCGAGCGGGTCACCGACGGACGCTATCTGCTCGCCAACCGCCGCGCGGAAGCCATTCTCGGCCGGCGGCGCGAGGAGGTCACGGGGTTGACCGCTGCAGATATCTTCAATCCACGGGAGGCCAAGCTGATCCGCGCGCGCGACGAGGCCGCGATCAAGAAGCGCGCCCTCTTGACCGAGGAGCATCCGATCTCGACCAGGGATGGCCTTCGATTGTTTCTCACGCGCCGCATGACGGTATTGAACGGAGAAGGCGAACCGCAATACCTGATCAAGACCCACGAGGATGTCACCGACCGCCGGCAGACCGAATCGCGTATGGCGCACATGGCCTATCATGACGGCCTGACCGACCTGCCCAACCGCGCGGCGTTCCTGCAGGCACTCACGCAGATGATCGAAGCATGTGCCGGCACCGGCGAGGAATTCGCGGTTCTGTGCATCGACCTCGATGGGTTGAAGGAAATCAACGACGTCTTCGGCCACGCCACCGGCGACAAGCTCTTGATCGAGGTGGCACGCCGTCTGCAGGGAGCCGCCAGCGGAGGCGTGGTGGCGCGGCTTTCCGGCGACGAGTTCGGCCTGATCATCGATGGCAAGCAGCCCGACGCCGGCAAGGCGCTGGCCGGGCACCTTGTGGAAGCGTTGGCCGACGAATTCCTGATCGACGGAAAATCGATGCGCGCCGGGATTGCGACCGGCATCTCGATTTTTCCTCACAACGGCGCCGATGCCGCCTCGCTGCTCGCCAATGCCGGAGCCGCCCTGTTCCGCGCCAAGGTGAAGTCACGCGGTAGTATCAGCGTCTACGAGCCGGAGATGGACCAGCAGATTCGCGACCGCCGCGCTCTGCATCAGGATCTTTCGGTCGCAATCAGGAACGGCGAATTGTCGCTCCATTATCAGCCGCAGGCCCTTTCGGGCCGCACCGTCGGCGACAGCAAGATCGTCGGCTTCGAGGCGCTCGCCCGATGGCTGCACCCGGTCCGCGGCTTCGTTTCTCCGGTTGATTTCATTCCGCTCGCCGAAGAGAGCGGGCTGATCGTCGAAATGGGCGAATGGATCCTGCGCGAAGCCTGCCGCGAGGCGGCATCATGGCCGAAGCCGCTGCAGGTTGCGGTCAACCTCTCGCCGGTCCAGTTCGTCCATGGCGATCTGGTCGCCCTGGTGCACTCGATTCTGCTCGAGACCGGTCTGGCGCCGGGCCGGCTCGAACTCGAAATCACCGAGGGCGTGCTGATCGAGGACTTTGACCGTGGTCTGGCGCTGTTGCGTCGGCTGAAGGCGCTCGGCGTTCGTGTTTCAATGGACGATTTCGGCAGCGGCTATTCCTCGCTGAGCTATCTGCAGGCATTCCCGTTCGACAAGATCAAGGTCGATCGCGCTTTCGTCGTCAATCTCGGCCGCAACCCGCAATCGGCAGCGATCGTGCGCGCCGTGATCGACCTCGGCCACGGCCTCGAAATGTCGATCGTTGCGGAGGGCGTGGAGATACCGGAACAGCTTTCGTTCCTGGCCGACGAAGGCTGCGACGCGGTGCAGGGCTTTCTGATCGGCAAACCCCAGCCGATCGGACAGTACGCCGGATTGGTTGGGCGCGGCGCTGCCGCTGTCATGGAGCCGGCGCGCAAGACCGGTTAGCTCTCATCTAGCAAAAGCCTGCTTGTTTTAACGCGTTTTCTTCACGCGAGCCGTTATACACCTCGCTCGAAAACGCTATAGAGCCTGTTCGGGCTGGGTGGATCAGAACAGGCGCATGGCGGACTACGATCTGGCGATCATCGGCGGTGGGCTCAACGGCGTCAGCGTGGCGCGGGACGCTGCGGGCCGTGGTTTGCGGGTCATCCTGCTGGAGCAAGGCGACCTCGGCTCTGCCGCTTCGTCCGCGACGTCACAGCTGATCCATGGCGATCTTTGCCTGCTCGAGCGCAGGCGTTTCCTGCGCGTGCGCAGGGCACTGGCGGAGCGACAGGTCTGGCTCGCCATCGCGCCGCATCTGGTGCGGCCGATGCGATTTGCTATCCCAGCGCATGGGGACGAGCGGCCGCCTTCGCTCCTGCGCACATGGCTGTGGATCTACGACCGCCTGGCTTCGCGCAGCCGGCTTCCCGGCTCGGAGGTGATCGACGTCACCCATCATCCCGTGGGCAACGCGCTGAAGCGGCCGTTCGGGCTTGCCTTCGAATATTCGGATTGCATGGTCGACGATTCGCGGCTGGTGGTGCTCACGGCGGTCGATGCGGCGGCCCACGGCGCTGTGATCCGCACCGGCGCGCGCTGCGTCCGCGCCGACCGGACCGATTTCTGGCGTCTGGCCGTGGTCGATCGCGGTCATCGTCAGGTCGTCAGCGCGCGAGCACTGGCCAATACCAGCGGGGCGTGGAGTGGAATTGTCGCCGAGACCGTTCTCCGCCTGCCTCCGCCGAAGAAAGTCACCGCGGTACAGGTCGGCCAGATCGTCCTTCCTCGCCTGTTCGATACCGACCACGTCTATGTGTTCCAGCACAGCGACCACCGCCTCATCTACGCCGGCCCCTATGAGCGCGATTTCACCCTGATCGGCAGCGTCACCCATGGCTTCAAGGGTGATCCCGCGATCGTGGCGATCGACGCTCGCGACGTGACCTATCTCTGCGATGCCCTCAATCGCTATTTGCGGCGACCGGTGGCGCCCTCCGACGTGGTCAGGTCAATATCCGGCGTCAACCTGGTACCCCCACCCGGCGGCGTAGGCGCGGCACAGGATGGATCGCTGAGGTTTGACTTCCGCCGCGGCAAAGCACCGCTGATCACCCTGTTCGGCGGCGACGTCACGACCTCGCGGCTGCGGGCGCAGCGGGCCGTCTCGACACTTACACCCTTCTACCCGATGTCGCCGCGTTGGACCGCGGACGCGCCGCTGCCTGGCGGCGATTTCGCCTGGGATGACTTTGAAGCGCAGGTCGAGTCCGTCCGCTGGCGCTGGCGATTTCTTTCGGAGCGGGAGGCCCAGCGCCTCTTTGCCGCCTACGGTACGCGGATCGCCGAAGTCCTGGGCGAAGCCAAAAGCCGGGCCGATCGCGGGGCAAGCTTCGGGCCGGAGCTCACGGCCGCCGAGGTGCGCTATCTCATGTCGAGGGAATGGGCGCGTTTTCCGGACGACATCCTGTGGCGTCGTTCGAAGCTTGGCCTGACCATGACCGCGGAGGATCGCGAGGCGTTGGCAAGGTTCATGATGGCGGGAGGCGGATGAGGCGTGTCACGTGCCCTCGTCCGCAAGGCGAGAGGGGAAAGTGTATCGGCGCAGTTGAGCGGCGGTCGATCCGCCGCTAGCTTTTAACTCACATCACCACGCCGGCGAGGAAAATGGCAGAGGAACTATCAGGGATCGAGACATCTGCGCAAGCGTCGCAGCCGCGGTCGCAACTCTCGCCCGCCGAGAGGCCGGAAGGGGAGGCGCAAGCAGCAGCGCCGCTGCTGCGCATCGAGGGCGTGGTGAAGAAGTTCGGCAACGTCCGCGCGGTGGATGGCGTGTCGCTCGATATCGCGGCCGGCGAATTCTTTGCCCTGCTCGGGCCGAGCGGCTGCGGCAAGACGACCCTGCTGCGCATGCTTGCCGGTTTCGAGACGCCGGACGAAGGTCGCATCCTGCTCAATGGCAAGGACATTGCCCATGTTCTTCCGCACGAGCGGCCACTCAACATGATGTTCCAGAACTACGCGCTGTTTCCGCACCTTTCCGTGCGGGACAATATCGCCTTCGGCCTGCGGCGCGCTGCGATGGCGCGCTCCGATATTGCCGTGCGCGTTGCCGAGATGGTGGCACTCGTCAGGCTCGAGGGTCTGGAGAAGCGCAAGCCCGATCAGCTTTCCGGCGGTCAGAGGCAGCGCGTGGCGTTGGCGCGCTCGCTGGCACGGCGCCCGCAGGTGCTACTGCTGGACGAGCCGTTGGCGGCACTCGACAAGAAATTGCGCGAAAGCACGCAACTAGAACTGATGGAGCTGCAGCGTCGCCTCGGCATGACCTTCGTCATCGTCACGCACGATCAGGAGGAGGCGATGACGGTGGCAGGCCGGATCGGCGTGATGGATGCCGGGCGCCTCGATCAGGTCGCACCGCCGCGCGAGCTCTACGAGGCGCCGATCTCGCGCTGGATCGCCGAGTTCATCGGCGACGTCAATCTG
>Ga0306923_10002578_pt1 | contig 16681 bp, 19 predicted proteins | sample sta12Can44000108_FD_203841 | JGI IMG/M metagenome (GOLD analysis project Ga0306923, IMG submission 203841) | Lab enrichment of tropical soil microbial communities from Luquillo Experimental Forest, Puerto Rico - statanox.12C.anox.44.000.108 (v2)... | ecosystem: Environmental > Terrestrial >... | reverse complement strand
CCACCCCACTTCCGCGCCAGGACCTCCTCACCGCCAGAAATCGTTTCTGACCAAATTTCCGGGGATGGCGCCTGGATGAAAATTTGAAACTGAAAAGTCCCCCCGGGGGCCCTCAGTGCCCGCCAGCCTCGCGGCTCGTGCCGCCGCCACACGCCCACCCTAACGTCTCCATCTGCATTGCGATCCCGATGCGCTTAATGCGCCTAATTCGCCCCTTTCTGACTGTCTAAAAAAAGCGTTAGGACACGCGCAGGCAAGGTTTATCCGCATGAAACCGATATCCAAGAAACGCACCCCAAGCATCGTAAACTTGACAGTCAAGCGGCGCTATCTCACCCAACGCGAGATCGACCGGCTGATAGACTACGCCCGCTAGCATGACCGTCGTCCGCCGCTCCGTTCCGCGCGTGGCATCCAATGCTTAGCCGAATTCACCATCGGCATTTTACAGTTCGTTTTACAGTTTTCGTTCACGACTTGCCCCTCAAAGGGTTTATGAAATTGTTTTCGCGGTAGCCTCGACCCCCGTTATCAGGGCGCCCCAAAAACGGTTTGCCTCGTGATCCCATACCATCTTGGCTGGTTCGGAATGCAGTGGCCCGAACGGCAACGCAGTTGAAAGGCGGTTGGCAATCCAAATCGTGTCTTCCAGTAGCGCGACCTCATGCCCATACCTTGCCGTCTGCTCGGCGCCCCTGGTGTCGATGTGAGCCAGCAGCTTGTTTCTGAAAAGCCGCAGGGAACGGCAATGTTCGCCGACTGCTGCGTCCCGGTGTCCCACTTCGGCCTCTTCGCATGCCCGGGCGTCTGCCAGAAGCGCGCGGACCGTGGGGTCTGCCACAATACTAAGCACACGAAGAAACGAGAGATCATTCTTCCCCGTGTCGTACAGCTTGGTTAGGGTGAGAACGAGGTCCTTATGCAGTGCGTCACGGACAATGTGGAAGGCTATGAGCTTTGCATCATTGACCGCAGCTAGAACGTGCTCGTCGTTGCATCGAGCCCACAGCGCACACAGGGATATCGCTCGAAGGATCTCCTTGTTAATGTCCTCCATCAGCTTTGACGCCTCGGTCAACCTCACGCGGCCGTCGTCGTCCGTCATGCTTTGCCCCTTTCCAACTTGGCGATGGCCGCGAGCGCTATCTTGTCGGTGCGCGCCAGATACTTATCGAGGATGGCACCAACGTCGCGCATGCTGTGTCCGGTGATGGCCGCTATCTCGGCGTGCGAGCATTCGGCTTCGGCCAACCTTGTCACGGCAGTGCCGCGCAGGTCGTGAAATGTCAGGTCGGCAATCTTGGCCTTCTTGGTCGCAATGCCCCACATGCGGCGGAACGTGTTCGGCTTCCACGCGCGGCCGCGCGAGTCGGTGAGGATGACGGTCGAGGTCCGCTTGGTATTCTCGAGCACGGCCCGCAGACGGCGCGTGACGGGAATGTTGACCGCGCGGCCGGTCTTGCCCTGGCGCAGCCGGATCCACCCGCCATCATAGGCCGACCACGGCAGCAGCAGGAGGTCGCCCTGCCGCTGGCCGGTTTCCAGTGCCAGCACCAGCGCGCGTTGCAGCGGCTCGGATGCCACACCCATGAACGCAGCAATGTGCTGCTCGCTCCAAATCTTCTCGGAGCGGTCGGCGTGATAGAGGCGGTCGATGCGCTCGGGTGGACGGTAGAGCGTGAGCCCTCGTGCGCGTGCCCATGACAGCAGCCGCATCAGGACCATCCACGCGTAGTCCGCCTGGCGCGGAGTGTGTGCCATGCTGTCGCGCCAGTCGAGAAAGTCGCGGCTGACGCGAGCATCGTCGAGCGCGGCGAGCGGCAGGTCGCCGAATTTGGTCTCGATCTTGGCGATAAGTTGGAGATAGTCGGCCCTGGTGCGAGGCCTGAGCGCGGCAAAATCCCGGCTCGCCTTATAGCCCGCGATGATCGAGTGAAAGCTAGAGCCATCCGGCTGACGGCGAGATGCATGAGCGGCGGTATAGCTCGCGAGAAATTCGGGCGAGCCTGGTTCACCGACAAGCCTCGGCCCGCCGCGCCATGCGTAGCAGTAGCTCGCCGTCGCGCCACTCGCGAGCCGCGCCTTCACGTGGTGGATACCTTTAAGCGGAACGCGCATTGCGCGACGCTCCCCTTGCCCTCCAGGCGTCGAGCGCATTGATCGGATTGCCGAGTCCCGAAATTCGGTCCACCGCCGCGTCAATAGCCTTCAGATCGTATTTTCCGCAGTCAGGCAGCGGCGGCGGCAGACGACCGGACTCGACCCAAGCGCGGAAGGTCGCAATCGGGATGCCCACGTTCTCCGCCGCTTCCTTTTCATCGACAAGCCGTGCCATTGCGGAGACTCACGCTGCCTCGTTGCCGGACTTGTCGCTCGCGGCTGCGGCGTCCGCCGCGCGCGTTCGCTCCTGCGCTTCTTCGAGCCTGCGCTCGATGGCTTTGAGTTCTTCCATCAACCGCTGATCTTCCTCAGCCGTCCTGGGCCGGGGCGGCTCAATCGTGGGCGGGGATCCGTCGAAGAAGCCGGAACGCAGTCCGCGCGCAATTCCGTCGGCCTCAGCGAGTAGGGTCTCTAGATCGATGACCACTCGCGTCGGCCGCCCCTCTATTTCACGCAGGATCTGAAGACCGGCCGCGCGGTAGGCATGAACGCGAGCGGCGTCCAGTTGGGCGGCGGCCTCCGCCTTCATCTTGTTGATGTCAGCCTTGGTCTCTTCCCAAGCGGCATCGCGGCCGAGCCTATCTTCGATTTCCTCGCTCAGGCTTTTCCCGTGCTGGGCCGCGCTCTTCTTGATCGTCCGATAGAGCGGTTCCTGCAGCCTTATCGTGAGCGTCGGGCGGCGGCCGTAGCGTGCCGGGGGTCCAGGCTTTCGTCTGCCCTTCTTCGGTGCCATTTGCCGTCATTTCCCGCCGTTCCGTTCTATGATGCAATATCACGTCAGAATTACGTTTACAAGGCATCAGGAAAGCATCTATTATCTATCCATGACGCAGATTCACATCAGGGATTTTGCATGACAGACGAGGAACTTGAGCAGGAAATTCGGCGTAAGCTCACCATGCCGAAATACAAAGCCGGCCGGGCATTGGGCTGGGGCCGCCGCGTCACCGATGCAGCCGTAGCGGCGGGGATAATGCCTGTCATCAACGGGCCGAAGCCTCGCGTCCCGACGACCTGGCTGAGGGAGCGGCTAGGCCTTAGCAAGACCGCCTAATGCGAAACGCCGCCCTCTCGCCGGGCGGCGTTCGCAATGCTTGGTCTTACGGTGTCGAAGTCGAGTCCGTTCAAAAGCCAGGACATCGTAGCCGCCAAGCGGAACGCCCGCAAGGAGCGCCACGATGTCCAACTCTATCCCCACCAGTCTCACTAAATACGACAGCGCCTGCCGCGCCCTCGCCGAGGCCGTCTCGGTCGACGAAGTGAAGGATATCCGCGACAAGGCCGTCGCGATGAAGGTCTACGCCGAGCAGGCGAAAGACCGCCGACTGATCGAGGACGCCACCAAACTTCAGATGCGAGCCGAGCGGCGTGCCGGTGAGTTGCTGCGCGAGATGAAGGAGCGGGGCGAGCGACAGAAACCGGGCGACGCCAGCGGTGGCAATGGTAGCAAGGCGCGACCATTGCCACCAAAGCTCTCCGATCTCGGCGTAACGAAGACGCAGTCGTCACGCTGGCAACGCCTCAGCACGCTTTCTGACGAAGGATTCGAGCAGAAGGTCGCGGAGACGCTCGAAGCCGCCAACTCCGCGAGCGCCAGGGTGATGAGGTCGCTCACCTTGCCCAAGGAAGAGCCGGCGTCGAGCGAGGACGAGATCGAGATCACTCTCGCGCAGTGGAAATCGATGTCAGCGGCCGAGCAGAGCAAATGCCTCGATCCGGAGAACTTCCCGAGCGACGCGAAACTAAACCCGCAGAATGATGCTGACGGCACCGACTACGCGCAGAAAAGCTACAGCACGATTGTCGGCTGCAAGCACGCCTGCCAAATCTATTGTTGGGCGCACGACACGACCAGGCGCCTTCCCCATGCCTTTCCGCACGGCTTCAATCCGGTCTTCCGGCCGCGCATGCTCAGCGCGCCGGCCAACACGCCGGTGCCCGCCGAAGCCGCCTTCGACGGCCGCTACGAGAACGTATCCTCGAATTTCATGAGCGACATGTTCGGCGGCTGGATTCCAGCGCCATGGATCGAGGCCACGCTGGCAGTCGAGCGCGCCAATCCACAGTGGAATTTCCTGCACCTAACCAAATTCCCGAAGCGGATATTGGAGTTTGACATCCCGCCAAATTGCTGGATCGGCACGACCGTCGACTTGCAGGCACGCGTTGCCAACGCCGAGGAAGCATTCGCAAAACTGCGGGAGAAATATCCCGACGCGATTTTCTGGCTCAGCATCGAGCCGATGCTCGAGGCAATCAAGTTCATGCGGCTCTGTCTGTTCAATTGGATCGTGCTCGGCGGCGCCGCGAGATCGATGCGCACGCCGGAATGGCGGCCGCCGCATCGCTGGATCAATGACCTAATTGTGCAAGCGGACGCCGTCGGTTGCAAGATTTTCGAGAAAACGAACCTGCGCGGCAACCGCATCCTCGAATTGCCGTTCGATGCGCCGGTCAAGACCGATTATTCGCAGGCCGCGCCGGACATCTTTCACTACTTGGGCAAAAACCAAGACTGAAGCGCACGCCATGAACGCCCCGCTGCGCATCCGCGTCGACCCGCCGCCGTCACCATCACCGCCGCCGTCACGGCCAGCACCATCATCGCCGTCACCGCCGTCACCGCCGAAGGTGAAGCGCGGTGACTCGCTCGCCGACCTGCGTGCCGCCGCCCAGCGCCGCAGGGCAGAGGCAGGGGGCGCGCCATGAGCCCGGACATCACCGCACTGCGCCTTGCGCTATCCGACAACGGATACACGCCGGTGCCGCTGTTCGGCAAAGAGCCGCCCGCTTACGGCAAGAACAACAAGGTCAAAGGGTTTACTGGTTGGCAGCTTCTAAGAAACGTCAACCGCTCACAGTGCGAGATGTGGGCTCGCGTTTGGCCCGATGCTGAGAACACCGGCATCCTCACGCGCGAGACGCCAGCGTTCGACGCCGACATCCTCAACGAGGAAGCCGCGCGCGCGGTCGAGGACTTCGTGCGCGAGCGCTTCGAGGAACGCGGCTATTTTCCGGTACGCATCGGATTTCCGCCGAAGCGCGCGTTCTTGTTCCAGACAGATAACCCTTTCGACAAAATCACGGTCAACTTTGAGCAAACCCGCGAAAAGCCCGAGAAGATCGAGTTTCTGTGCAATGGCCAACAGCTTGTCGTCAACGGGATTCATCCGGAAACCCAAAGGCCATACAACTGGTTTGGCGGCGAGCCGTGGAAAATCAAGCGCGAGGAGTTGCCCTACATCAGCGCGGAAGAAGCGCAACAGCTTGTCGACGACGTAGTTGAACTGCTGATCCGCGACTTTGGCTATGTGCGAAAGGTGGATCGGCCCAAACGCGTGAAGGGCGGTAATGGCCAGTTCGTCAACGACCAACTCGCCAACGAAGCCGACTGGCAAATCCTAATCGCCAACATTCTCAAAGGCGACGACCTGCACGACAGCGTGCGCGATCTCGCGGCCAAGTATGTCAAAAGCGGCATGCATCCGGGCGCCGCGGTCAATTCGTTACGCGCGCTGATGGAAAGCTCGAGCGCGCCCAAGGACGAGCGCTGGCAACAACGCTTCGACGATATCCCTCGTGCAGTTGACAGCGCGCTCGATAAGTTCGCGCCAGAGGAAGAAGAACCCGAGGAAGAAGAACCGCCGGTCATAATTACCCCGCCGCCTCAGCAGCCGCCGCCGGGTGCTCGCCCGCAGCAACAGGGGCCGGGCGCCGGTCCCCAGCAGCAGGCACCGGGCGCCGGTCCCCAGCAAGGCCCGCAGCAAGGCCCGAGTCCGAAACAGCCACAGTTCATCCTATCGCTTGAAGACTGGCTCACGCGTGATTTACCCGAGCCGGACTTTCTACTTGGCAGTTGGCTTTCGACCACGAGCCGGGTCATCTGCACGGCGCCGACCGGCTTGGGCAAGACAATATTCGCCATCGCGCTCGCCCTCCATGGCAGCGCCGGAAGCACCTTCCTGCATTGGCAAGGCGTGCGCCCTGCAAAGATTCTTTTCATCGACGGGGAAATGTCGCGGCGGCTGATCAAGGATCGACTCATCAATGAAGTCGGGCGTAGCGGCTTGCGCCCGAGTGGCCTGCATATCCTCAGCCACGAAGACATCCAGAACTTTCAGCCGCTCAATAAACGCGCAGGCCAAGCGAAGATCGAAAACATCATCAAGCAAATCGGCGGCGTCGACCTCATCATCTTCGACAACGTCATGAGTTTGATTGCGGGGGACCAGAAAGACGAAGAGGCGTGGCGGGAGACGCTGCCGTGGGTCCGCTCACTGACGCGGCGGAGCATCGGGCAGTTCTGGGTGCACCACACCGGCCGCGATGAGACGCGCTCCTACGGCACCAAGACGCGGGAATGGCAGATGGACTGCGTCATCCATCTGGAAACGGTCGAACAACCGAACACCGACGTTTCGTTCAAGCTGATGTTTCGCAAAGCCCGCGAGCGTACGCCCGCGACCCGCGCCGACTTCGCCGACGTTCACATCACCCTGGCCGGCAACCAATGGTCGGTCGCCGGCGCCACCATCAAGACGAAAATCTCGCCGCTCGCCAAAAGATTCTTTGAGGCGCTGCGCGACGCGACCATCGGCAACGCCGCCAACAAGATGTTCGGCTGTCCCGCCGCCTCGCTCAACGACTGGCGCACCGAGTGCATCGGCCGCGGCCTGATCGATAACAACAACACCAACACGGCTCGCGCCCTGTTCGCCAAATACAAGCTTGAACTGATCGTGGCGAACTGGATCGCCTGCAACAGCACCATGGCGTGGATTCTGTGAACAGTAAAACCGGGGATTGTGAAAGCGCAACCATGAGGAAAGGTGCGGAAAGTGGGCTTTTTTTCGGGTTTTTCTTGAAAAAACGCGACAAGAATCAAAAACGACGGTTGCGCATGGTTGCGGGTCTAGGAATTTCAATGGGTTAACCATGGTTGCGGGGGCTGTGGATAACTCCCTTGATTCGCGTCAAAGCGCAACCATCGCAACCATCGCGCAACCACGATGAAACCTATGCGCAACCGTCCCGCAACCATTAAGGACCCATAGGCCGCAACCGCGCAACCGCGCCTATAGAGGGCGCGGTGCGTTGCGGATGGGCGACCTTGGTTGCGGGCAAAACAGCGCCGAGTGAAGGACAGCCAATGACCAGAGACGAAGCGCAGAAGGCAAGGAACGAAGCGGTGGGATTGATCGCTGCCGTGATCAAGCTCGCGCAGTGTCTCGACCTCACGGCCGAACAAACAGCCCGAGCGGTGCTCGACGCGCTCCGGGAGTGTCCCAAATCCACCAGTTGGCTCGAGGCTATCAAGGCCGACGGCGCCCGGTTGCTAGAGCCGACGCCCCCGACATGCCACTGATGGTCAGGCCGCCGGCGGCAGGTTCCGCTCCTGTAGGGCATCCTCGAGGTCGAGCCGTAGCTCGCGCATGTGACACCAGTCCGCGCGCCTGTCTGGGTCGTCCATCCACATCGGCGGCTCGTCGTGGTCGCAATCGAACACTGGGTGCGGCCAGTGTGGCTGAAGGCCAAGCGTGACCTCAAATTCAAGCTCAAGATTGCGGGCGTCCTCTGTCCATTTCACGGGGCGGGGAAGTCGTACCAGGTACTCAAAGAGCACAACGGCGCGGGGCGTAATGCGGCCGCTGCGGCTTTTGTCGATTCTGCGCTTCAACGGCATGGCGAATCGCTCCCTGTGAGAATTGTTGCGGGTCTGCAACAATTCTCTTGGTCGCGGGCCAATGTCAAAGCGAAGGTACCTGCGTCATGAAGGTACCTCGAGTGGTCGCGGTTTTTTATCGGCGTCGATTGCTTCGCAAGCTCGGCGGCCTCCAACCACCGTCCGGCTCGGGCCGCGGCTGCGGGCAATCCAAATCTAATTCGCGCAGTAATCGGGCAAAGGCGAGCCGGCTGTCGCGCTCGATGTCCGCCGCGGGATGCCGCTTGGTCCCGGACTTGGTGGTGACGGTGAGCCCTTCGGCGCGCAGCACGGTGCGGGCCTCGCACATCCGGTCAAACGCGTCGCAGGCGGCCTCAAGCAAATGCTCATGATGAGCCTGTAATTCGTAGTCGCCAATCACCTGCCGCCACCATCCCTGCATGCGCTCAGATAGGTGCCCGGGCGGGTCGGGAACCGGGAGCGGCCCAATGGCCGACACCAGGCGAACGGGCGGGGCTTCGAGGTCGGCACGGCTGCGGCGGGGCATGGCGGATTCCTGTGTGCTGACGATAAGCGCTGCATGATGCAGCGAGTCCGCCTAATTGGCGAGCGGCGGGCTCAACTGGGTCAAATGTTCCAGTGGCGCACGTCCGCAGGTTGCCCCAATCCCCGCTTAGGGTGGGGCGGGATTAATTGGCGTCGAAAAATTTAGAACCGAATGCCACGTCCGACGCCGGCCGAGTGGTTTCGTTGCGATCTAGTAGCGTCTGAAAGTACGTGCTCTCTTTAAGAGATTTCACCACCATTTCGGCGTCCGACAGTTGAGCGATTCCGTTCAAATAAAAATTGCTGTTCGGATCAACATAATGTTTGTGCATGATGTGCAGGAAGTCCTCTAGATCAAGCCAAAATTGCAGCCAACCCTCTTGCGAAGCGCCCCCGAGCGATTGCCCGAGTTGTACGGACTCGCGATCAAGGTGAGCGATGAATCTATTTCGCGCTGGGACGATCTTATCGCGGAAAGCATGCATGCTGTCGCTGAGTCGTTTCAGCCTGTCCAAGGTATTCGGTGCGCTCGAAAAATCCGAGTACTCAATGAGGAATTTGACCGTTAGGTTCGTGCGGCCCATGGTTCCGACCAGGTCGGTGATCTTGCAAATCTCCAAAACAAGATGTCGCACAAACAGCGCGTGAATGTCGCCGAAGAATATAGGAGCGATGCTTTGCAGTAGCTCCCGCTTTAGGTTCGACCCTTCAAACAAAATTTGATAGTGTCGCCACAGTGAGCGCAGCAAGACGCATGTGTCGCAAAACGCTTTCACGTCATCTTTCGACACGGTCAATTTGGCCAAACACACGGTAGCCTCCGATTCACACCCACTTAACGACTTCGACGTGCTCTGCGATGGCGTCGTTTTCGGTCGCATCATGAAGGTCTCGCGGGTACCCGACGACGCCTCGTGGGTGAAGGACGGTCAGGTCTTCTCACGCCAAAATTCAAACCGGGGCAATGTGTTGCAACTTCGACGCGCCGCCGCGCCCCGGAGATTGGTCCCCATTCCTTTTTTCGATCCGCCCCCCGGCTTCGTCTCTTACATCCTAAATAATCCGCTTTCTGTAAGCGCGGCTTAGTCAATGTCCGCTTCGCTCCGAAAGCTGCGTTGCCGCGAAGCGCCGCTATGTGCCGATTGTGTTGCAAAAGTCCAAAATTGCCTGGTGATAAATTTCACGCCACAAGACGAACCAACCGACGACCGGCGATCTGTGTAGCCTCAATCGCGTTATCGAAGTCGCCCGTGAGTTCATCGTCAGGCGATGAGGTCCCCCACATCTTTACACGAAAATCGCGTCTACAGCCCGGAGAATTTTTGATCACCAGTGCAAAAGGACTTTTGCAACAATATCTGCCACAAGCAGAAATCGGCACACCTAGACCGATCAGGGGTCCACAAAATTGATAGGACCAAGAAAATCCATCTTCCCTACATCGACGCCGTTGTGGCGGAGGATGGCGTAGGCCATCGCGATGTGGAAAAAAGCGTTAGGGATCGTCACTTGCAGCAGATAGTTCTTACCGCTGATGACTTTGCCGGGAGCCCAAGAGAGTTTGACCTTGCGCTCGCTCGCGCCCGCGTACTGCGCCTCCTTCACGCTCTTTGCGAAGGCGACGGTCTTTCGGATGCGGGCGCGCAGTTCGTCAATCGTCTGCTCGTTGTCTTCATGCTTGGGCGGCATCTGCCCTGATAGCCAGGCAGCCGCAGCTTTGACGTAGTCGCAGGCGCTCTGCACTTGGTAGATGAAATCCTTCATGTCAGGCGCGAGACGACTGGTCATAAGCACGCCAACGTCGAACTTCTTGGTTGCCGCATGCCGCTCTGCCTTATCGAGACAGGTCTCCAAATTGTTGAGGCTTTGCGTGCATTGCTCGACTACTTGATAGTACATGTGCCTGTTCCGTGTCTTAATGGAGCATGAGCGGGCCGAATATCTAAGTAGCGGGACAGGCAATTTCAAAGTCTGAGTTGGGTCATTCACGTCGTTCCCGCCATCCCGGCGTGTCCGGTTCGCCCCAAGAGCGGACATTCGGCCAATGCCCGCGTTTATGAGTACAACATCCGGCCATGGTGCCTCGCCTAGCTTAGTTCAGCGGCTGCGCCGGGTCGCGCTCGGCTGCTCGTGCGCGCTAGATCGATCTCTCACGATAAAGCTCGCCGATTTTGACCAGAAGAGGTAAGAGCGCGCATGAACCGACCGTCACCAAAGACCGTGCGGCGACGCTTCCTGATGGCGCTCGGCCACGCCATTCATGTCACCTGGCCGGTCCTGTCCATCATTCTGGCGATTCAGGTTGCCTCTGGCGTGCTGCTTGGCTTTGTCGAGGGCTGGTCTGTCGGCGATGCGCTCTATTTCACCTTCGTCACCGGCCTCACAATTGGCTATGGCGATATCGTGCCGCGGCAGGCGCTCGGGCGCGCACTTGCAATCGTGATTGGCATTTCAGGACTGTTCCTTACGGGCCTCATAGCGGGGATTGCGGTTCATGCCATGCGCGCAGCGCCCACCGACCGCGACAACGGCTGATGCGAACCAAGCGCGGCACCCGGTCCTGGTCAGATGGTGCGATCCGGAAGACCCATCATCAGCGCCGTCCCGTGCTATTGCAGCGGCAGGGCCGGATCGCGCTCGGCGGCTCGGGCGCGTGCGATCTCGCGCTCGCGGTATAGCTCACGAAGCTCGGCCTCGGCGTTCTGGCGGGCGAGCGAGACGGAGCGAAGCTTGGCATAGAGGGCGCGGACTTCATCAAGCTCTCGCCGCAAGCTCTCGACCTCGGCAGCATGTCGAGCGGCTAGCTCATGCAGATCGCCGCGCATGCGGGCGAACATCGCGCGCACGGCGTCAGGATGCACCAGAACGCGTCTGCCGTTACGATGCGCCATGACTACGCCTCCAATCTGGGAGGTCGACAACGGAACCATCGTGCCCCAAGTGGGCCGCATCGACGGAGTCATCGTGTGACTTTTGTCCCACTTTTTTGTCGCCGCCGAGCAGCGCGACCACGCCGCCGATGAATCCTTTTAGTTCCCTGACTTCGCCTTCGAGCGTGCTGATTCGGCGGTCGCGTTCGATGAGCGCGGCGTCGCGCTCCTGGCGGCACTCGCGTTTGATGAAGAAAGCGACCTCACCGAGCGCCTGTGCGACCTCGGTGCGCCAGTCGTCGTGCTCGAGGTCCGCGTCAGAGGCGTCTGAATCTGGCTGCGGAGCGGCAGGCAGCGGCGTTTCAGTCGTCTTGTAAACCAACCCATCTACATCTTCGGTTTCGCTCACGGGCGGCCTCCGAATTGGCTCGCTTGCCTGCTCGGCCATGAACCGATCATGAGCGATGCACAACTGCCTGATCTCGTCCCTGATGCTCACCACGTTGCTCCCTGAATCCACTGTGCATGGCCAGCGGCTCGCAGGCCCCAACTTCCAAACAGGTCCATATAGAGTCCAATGGAATCCGTTTGAAAAAGGGAGCGCACCGGCGTTGCGGGTGATGGCGAGCCGCCGGTAATTTGCGTCGGCGATGTATCCTCCGCGTGGTATGTCGCGAGGTTGCTCACCCGAAATGTTGGGATCGCGGAGAAGCCCGAGACGAAGCTCGCGATCTCCAACGCAACCACGGTTCCGGTCGGTAGGACGGTCGATTCGAGGATCGGATAATCCCACTTCGGCCCGACCGATGCCTTCAACGTCACGGCCTGCGGCATGGCACAAATGAGGGCCGCAGTTTTACCGGCGCCTTGTGCGGCGAGCGCCGCGAACAGATTTTTGAGATCGCCATCGCGCGCGGCGGTGCCGCCCCCGGCCGTAGGCGTGAGCGGCGTCACGCCAGCCAACAAACCGGCGGGCTTGCTGGCATCGCCAGCATTCGCCGAAAACATTGCGGCGTCTAACGCGAGGACGCTGGCTTCGCCCATCGTCTGCCGGACGATGTTCTCGATGTTCGAAGATTCTGCTTGCTCTCGGCTGTACGGATACAGCACGGACAGGCGGCGCGGCTGCAAGATCGCGGCATTCAAGAACGAAAGCGCCCTGGCAGGAGTCGGACTTCCCTCGGCGATCCAACTCCCGGCAGCGGCAGGATTGACCACACGCCCCGGCACGCGAAGCGTGCCGATGCCGTCCATGTTAAGCCGCAGTCCGCGCGAGATGATCTCGGCGGCGGCGCTGATGCTCGTGATGCTCTGAATCATATCGAAGATAGCGACGCGCGCGATCTCTGCCGCCCATCCTGTGACCGCTGTTTCGGCTGGCGCGGTGGCCGCTTTCAGAATTTCGGCGCTAATGACATCGCCTTTGAACATTTTCCCGGCCACGTATTCTGGCGTGCTGCGGGTCACGTAGGCGCGCAGGCTCGCGGCGGCGGCCCGCCAGATGCAGACTGCGGCGCGCGGAACGCGCATGCCTTCGGGAAGGTCTGTCGGCAGAGGGAACGGCCGTTGTGCTGCCATCGCGATGCCTCATCGAAAAGAGCCGCCGGAACCGGAGTTTGCGGAGGACAAAACGCGGCGTCGACGGCCCCGGCGGCACAGGTGCACGGGTAGCCCTCGCGCAAGTCACACCAACGAGGGCGCACGCATTATGCACGGCTTTGCGGCGCCGAGTGTCACGCGCAACGCGGTTTAGAAGTGAGTTCTAAACTCCCGCGCCCACGTCTCGCCTTGCTCTTCCAGCAAGCGCGCAAGCTCAATCTCGACGCGCTGATGGTTGAGCGCTTCGGCCTCGGTCAGCCGTCCATAGATGATCATCTGCGTGATCAGGCCCTCGACCCAAATGTCGTGCAATGGAAGCCGGTAGATGTGGACGCCGTTCTTTCTGCGCGCGCGCACCCGGGCCTGCCGGCGGGCGGCGGGACTGCGCTCACAATTTGGAGTTTCCGCAATGCGCGGCGGATCGAGCCGCGCGGCGATGTCCTTGAGCCATTGCCGTCGGCGCCGCGGGTCGATGCGGGTGGCGGCGATGCAGAGGCGAGCAAGGGCGGCGTCGGTGAGCGCGAGCATTTGACTTTGAGATGAGCTTGCGCCGCTGAAATGCAACGCTAATGGCCACCCAATAGGCGCGCCGGGGGCCCGCAACTTCCTGGCTAGCTTTCATGGGTTTCGGCGAGTAAATTTTCCACTACGACCGGATTGGTTGGCACGGGATCTACGTGGCGGACGATACCTACGACGTGTTCGTCAGCTACTCTCGCGCGGACAAGCGCCACGCGGCGGAGATGGATTCGGTCCTGCGTGACAAGGGCCTGAAGACCTTCTTTGACCATCGTAACTTAGCGGCGGGTCTGCCTTGGGTTCGAGCGCTGGAACAGGCCATCAATGCCGCGAAGGCGGCAATCGTGCTGATCGGGCCACGCGGGCTTGGTAACACCCAGCAATACGAACGAGAACTCGCAATTGTGCGCCAGACGCGCGATCCGGCCTTCCCGGTCGTGCCGGTAATCCTGCCTGAGACCACGACTGATCCCCCGTTCGATTTTCTACGGGTTCTCACCTGGATCGACTTCTCCCACGTCACCAGGGTGTCCGATGCACCGGACGTGCTCGAGCAGCTTCTGATGGCCATTCACGGCCAGCCAACATCGGCAGAAACCGCCCGTGACGCGATTTGTCCTTACCGCGGCCTCGACGCATTCCGGGAAGAGGACTCCGCGTTCTTCTTCGGCCGCGGCAGCGCAGACGATCCGAACAGTCCCATTGGCGAACTTGTCAACAAGGTGCGCGAGCATCCGTTCGTGATGGTGGTGGGTCGATCCGGCAGCGGCAAGTCTTCGCTGGTCTACGCCGGTTTGCTGCCGGCCCTGCGCCGCGAGCGCGATCAGTTCTGGAATGTCCTGTCCTTGCGTCCGGGGCGAGAGCCGCTGCGGGCATTGGCTGCCGCCTTCAATCCGCGTGCGGACGACGAGGGCGCTGCGGAATATGCAAAGAGAATTACCAAAGAGGCGGATGAACTGAGGACAGGTGACCCCGAGTTGCTGTCCCACATGATCCGCGAGGAACTTGGTCAGGCGGAAGGCAAGGACCGGCTGCTGCTTTACATCGACCAATGGGAGGAACTCTACGCGCAGGCGCCTCTCAGCAGCGACAAGGAACGCGCCGCTCAACACGCCGCCGATGTCAACCGCTTCATCGACCTGTTACTGACTGCATCGCAAACCGCTTCGGTTGCAGTCGTCGGCACTGTGCGTGCCGACTTCTATGATCCGCTGATTGGCCATCAGGAAATCAAAGCTCTATTGCCGACCCGGCAAGTCCTCCTCGGAAAAATGCTGCGTTCCGAACTGGAGTGCACCATCGTCGAGCCGGCGAAAAAAGTCGGACTCACATTCGATCCGCCTAAACTGTTGCAGCGCATCCTCGATGACGCCGGCGAGGACGAGGGTATGCTGCCGCTTCTGCAGTACGCCCTGAAGGAAACCTGGGAACTGCGCAAAGGAAATACGATAACCGCCGATTCCTACACGCGCTCGGGTGGGGTGCGAGAAGCCATTCGGGTAACGGCGGAGCGGACCTTTGATGGCCTTTCTCTTGAGGATCAGCAGGCCGCCCGTAGGCTCTTTCTTCGGCTAGTAAAGCCCGGCGAAGGGAAGGAGGACACCCGCGCCCGTGCGGCGATGCCTGAAGAACCGACCCTACGCAAGATCATCGAGCAATTCGCCGGCCCGCGGACGCGACTATTGGTGACCGGATGGGACCGTGCCACGCGGCCGATGGTTGAAGTCGCTCACGAGGCGCTGATCCGTACATGGAAGCGCCTAGGCGACTGGATCGATGAAAACCGGGAAAAACTGCGCGCGCGGGACGCCGTGCTTCAAGCAAAGGCCGAATGGGAGCAGAACGGTAAACGCGACGACATGCTGCTGCCTGCCGGGCTCCAACTTGAACGGGCGCGCAGCCTGCTTGCCGATCCAGGCGACATCGGCACTGATGACATCAAGGAATTCATCTTGCTGTCATCGGCGCGCGAGGAGGCCGAACGCAAGGAGAGGGAAGACACCCTCGAGCGCGATAAAGCCCAGGTCGCTGAGATAAAGGCAGCCCAAGCTCGCACCGCGGACGCGCAGGCACGCATCGCAAGTTCGCAGCGGAGCACACGTTGGGCCATTGCGGCAGTGGCAGCGGTTATCCTCATCGCGGGTGGCATCGTAGGGTGGCTGCAATGGGACAAAGCACAGCAACTGACGAGGCAAGAAGTTGCGCTTTCAGAGAGCAGACAACAGCTTGATGAAGCGCGAGCCAATGTTTCCGCAGAGCAAGCGAGCAACGCTGCGTTAAATGAGAAGCTTAACCGACGGCAGATTGAACTCGACCACGCACAAGCCAACCTTGAGGACGCACGAGCCAACATTCAAAGGCAAAAAATTGCGCTGGCCCACGCACAAGCCAATATTCTCGCCGAGCTTTCCTCGGCCAAGCTGTCGAGTAGCGATGACAGTGCACTCAGGTTGGCATCGCGCGGCACACGCATCGACCTCGCGTTGCCCGCCGATAAAACCAGAGCGTCACCGGCCGCTGCCGCGCTCGCCGCCGCCGTTTCGCAGGCGAATTGGCGTTTCGTTCTCAGTGGTTTTGACAGCGTCGTGACTTCCGCCGCCTTCAGCCCTGACGGGTCGCGCATCGTCACGGCGTCAGGGGACAATACAGCCCGCATCTGGGACGCCGCGAGCGCCAAGGAGATCGCGGTCCTGCGCGGCCACGGCACCGACATCTTTTCCCTAAGCGTGCATTCCGCAGCGTTCAGCCCCGACGGGTCGCGCATCGTCACGGCGTCACAGGACAAGACCGCCCGCATCTGGGACGCCACGCGCGGCAAGGAGATCGCGGTCCTGCGCGGCCATGACAGCTACGTGAATTCCGCCGCCTTCAGCCCCAACGGGTCGCGCATCGTCACGGCGTCAGGGGACAAGACCGCCCGCATCTGGGACGCCACGAGCGCCAAGCAGATCGCGGTCGTGCGCGGCCATGACAACACCGTGCAGTCCGCCGCCTTCAGCCCCGACGGGTCGCGCATCGTCACGGCGTCAGATGACAAGACCGCCCGCATCTGGGACGCCGCGAGCGCCAAGCAGATCGCCAAGGAGATCGCGGTCCTGCGCGGCCATGGCGGCATCGTGCTTTCCGCCGCCTTCAGCCCCGACGGGTCGCGCATCGTCACGGCGTCAGATGACAGCACAGCCCGCATCTGGGACGCCGCGAGCGCCAAGCAGATCGCCAAGGAGATCGCGGTCCTGCGCGGCCATGACGGCATCGTGCTTTCCGCCGCCTTCAGCCCCGACGGGTCGCGCATCGTCACGGCGTCAGGGGACAAGACCGCCCGCAT
>Ga0306923_10002571_pt1 | contig 16691 bp, 14 predicted proteins | sample sta12Can44000108_FD_203841 | JGI IMG/M metagenome (GOLD analysis project Ga0306923, IMG submission 203841) | Lab enrichment of tropical soil microbial communities from Luquillo Experimental Forest, Puerto Rico - statanox.12C.anox.44.000.108 (v2)... | ecosystem: Environmental > Terrestrial >... | reverse complement strand
ACGGCGTTTCGAGCTTTTCCGCGCTGCAGGCGGCGCTGAAAGCAGGCGAGCGCGAGCGCTTCGTCTATTACGTCTTCGATCTTCTCCATATCGATGGGCGCGATTTGACCGGCTTGCCGCTGATCGAGCGCAAAGCCGAATTGGCGCGGCTGGTGGAAAAGGCGCAACGCGGTCCGATCAAATACAGCGAACATTTCGAGGATGAGGGCTCGGCGGTGCTGCGGCATGCCTGCGAGCTCAGGCTCGAAGGGATCGTCTCGAAACGCATGGACGCGCCCTACCGCAGCGGTCGATCGGACACGTTCATCAAGACCAAATGCTCGAACGCCCAGGAGTTGGTGGTCGGCGGCTATGCCCCGTCGACGGTGCGGCCGCGAGCGATCGGCGCGTTGGTTGTCGGGTATTATGATCATGGCCGGCTCATTTATGCGGGCCGCGTCGGTACCGGCTATACGCAGTCGCTGGCGCAGGATTTGTGGAAGCGGCTACACCCTCTTGAGATCGACGCGCCGCCCTTCGATCAGATCCCCCCGACCGAGGCCCGCCGCCGCGACGTCCGCTGGGTCGAACCCAAGACGGTGATCGAGGCGCACCTGCGCGGCTGGACCGCGGACGCAATCGTGCGCCAGGCGGCGTTCAAGGGCGTGCGCGAGGACAAGCCGCCGCGGGAGGTGGTCCGGGAGATGCCGATAACGACCGAGATGGGCGCGGCGAGACGGACCGCACCGAAGGTCGCGGCGGAGACGGCAAAGGCGATGACAAGGACCTCGAAGACGAAGGGGCGAGCGAGCGCTGGCAAGTCTTCAACGCGCCGACAGGAGGGCCGAAAGGAGGTGCGCTTCACCCATCCCGACCGCGTTTACTGGGCCGATGCCGGCGTCACCAAGCAGGATTTGGCGGACTATTATCGTTCGATTTGGGACTGGATGACGCCGCATCTCATCAGCCGACCGCTTGCGCTCGTGCGCTGTCCGGACGGAACAAGCGGCCAGTGCTTCTTCCAAAAGCATGCCTCGGCCGGCCTCAGCGAGGAAAATCTTCACACGGTGATCGACCGCAAGAGGCGGCAGGTCATCGCGGTCGAGGACCTCGATGGTCTGCTTTCGCTGGTGCAGGCGGGCGTGCTCGAACTGCATGTGCGCGGCTCGACCATGGATCATCTGGATGTTTGCGACCGCATCGTCTTCGATATCGATCCGGGCGACGGCGTCGACTGGGCCGACGTCGTCGCAGCCGCGCGCGACGTGCGCGAGCGGCTCGCCGCCATCGATCTGCAAAGCTTCGTCAAGCTTTCCGGCGGCAAGGGCTTGCATGTGGTCTTACCCATCGACGGCGCAGACTGGAACACCGCCAAAAACTTCGCGCAGGCGGTGGCGCTCGCCATGACCGCCGACGATCCCAAGCGCTATGTTGCCAAGATCACGAAATCGCTGCGCAAGGGAAAAATCTTCGTCGACTATCTGCGCAACTCCTTGGAGCAGACCTCGGTCGCGGCGTATTCCACGCGCGCCCGCGAGGGTGCGCCGGTGTCGGCGCCGGTGACGTGGGAGGAACTGGGCCGCACCAAAGGCGGTAACCAATATACGCTGCTCAATCTCCCCAAGCGCCTCGGCGGCCTGAAGCAGGACCCGTGGAAGGAGATCGGGCGCGTGAGGCAGAAGCTGCCGGATCTGCGGACGTTGCGAAATCGGTAAATCGGCGGAAGGGATCAGGGCACTGGTGTCTTCGTGATCGCTGGCTCCTGATGATCGACGCCGTCATTCCGGCAGCGGGATGAACTCCTTGTCGTCGCCCGGCACGGTGTCGAAGCGGGCGAGCTTCCAATCCGCCTTGGCCTGCTCGATGCGCTCCCTGCGCGATGAGACGAAGTTCCACCAGATGTGGCGTGGCCCGTCCATGCTCGCGCCGCCGAGGAGCACGAGCCGCGCATCGCTCACTGCCGTCAGCGTGATGCGGTCGCCAGGACGAAACACGAGCAGGCGGCCGGCCACGAACCTGTCGCCGGCGATATCGACCTCGCCCGAAATCAGATAGACCGCGCGCTCCTCGGTCTCTGCATCGATCGGCAGCACGGCGCCGGCCTTAAGCGTCGCGTCGGCAAAGAGCGTGTCCGAGAGTGTTCGCACCGGCGCGCGCTCGCCGTAGGCGCTGCCGGCGACGACGCGGACGGTCTTGCCCTCTTCGCTCACCAGGGGAAGGGCTGCGCTGTCGTGGTGGGCAAAGTCGGGGGCGCGTTCCTCCTCCGCTGCCGGCAGGGCCACCCAACATTGCAGCCCATGGATCGGTTCGCCGTCTTTGCGGTGGTCGGGCGCCGTGCGCTCGGAATGAACGATGCCGCGACCCGCGGTCATCCAATTGACCTCGCCTGGCCGGATCGCCGCGGCGGTGCCGAGGCTGTCGCGATGCATGATCTCGCCGTCGAACAGGAACGTGACGGTGGCGAGGCCGATATGGGGATGCGGCCGCACATCGATACCCTGGCCGGCGCGAAATTCCGCCGGTCCGAAATGGTCGAAGAAGATGAACGGGCCGACCATGCGCCGATTCACGTGGGGCAGGGCGCGACGCACCGCGAAATGGCCTACGTCCACGCTCCGCGGCACGATCACGAGGTCGATCGCATCGGCGGCCCGCGCATCGCCGGGCGCAGGGTCCTTGGCCGGAAAGAAGCTCATCGGATTTCACTCCGTTGCAGCCCTCAGCCCAAGTCTTCTGCGGGGCACAACGATAGCGGATTGGATTAGGTAACGTCGAGCGGTTCGGTTCCAGTCGGCTTGCCGGCGGCATCGAGTGTGATCTTCTCCACCCGGGCCTCTGCTTGCCGCAATAGCTCCTCGCAGCGGCGCTTGAGCGCCTCGCCCCGCTCGTAGATGGCGACCGACTCCTCGAGCGGCACCTTGCCTTCCTCGAGCCGCTTGACGATCGATTCGAGCTCTTCGATCGCCCGCTCGAAGGGGAGGCGTTTGACGTCGGAATGGGTGTTGTCGGCCATGACCGGAACCCGTGAGTCGCAGCCTATATAATGTACTCTATATCCGGGGGCCACTCTTCCCGCCTGACGGCGAGGAAGGAGCCTCGCGGATGAGCACCGGCGCGAGCGCGGCCCGAGCCGCGGATGCAACGCTATTCAACCCTGCATCAGCGCAGCGACGTGGGCGGAGGCCGAATTCGCCAAGCCCTCGAGGTCGTAGCCGCCTTCGAGCACCGACACGATGCGGCCTCCGGCGCACGCGTCCGCAACCTCCATGAGCTTGCGGGTCGCCCAGTCGAAATCAGCTTCGAGCAGGTTGAGGTTGGCGAGGGGGTCGCGCATGTGAGCGTCAAAGCCGGCGGAGATCACGATCAGGTCCGGCCGGAAATCCCGCAGCCGCGGCAGCATGACGGTTTCGAAAGCGGCACGAAACTCGTCGCCGCCGTCGCCGGGACGCAGCGGCGCGTTGACGACGGTGTTGTGCTCGCCGCGCTCGCTCACCGCCCCGGTACCGGGATAGAGCGGCATCTGATGGGTCGAGCCGTACATCACGGTGCGGTCGGACCAGAAGATGTCCTGCGAGCCATTGCCGTGGTGCACGTCGAAGTCGACGACGGCGGCACGCTCGATGCCGTGTTGTTTCTGGGCGTAACGGGCGGCGATGGCGGCGTTGTTGAAGAGGCAAAATCCCATCGGGCGCGCGGTCTCGGTGTGGTGTCCGGGCGGGCGCGTGGCGACGAAGGCGTTGGCGGCCTTGCCGGCCATTACTTCGTCGACCGCGTGCGCGGCGCCGCCCGCCGCGCGCAAAGCGGCCTCGAAGCTCCCGGGCGACATTGTCGTATCGGCATCGAGCCCAAGCAGGCCCTCTTTCGGGCTCGCGTCGCGGACGGCAGTCACATAATTCATGGGATGGCAAAGTGCGATGGTCTCGAGCGAGGCACGCGGTGCCTCGACGCGCACGAGCGCCCGAAAGCGCTCGTGTCCGAGCGCCCGGTCGATGGCCCGCAGCCGATCCGGCCGCTCCGGATGGCCAGCCGGCGTGAGGTGATCGAGGCAGGCGGGGTGGGTGATGAGAAGCGTCGACATCGGGCTATCCGAAAATGGCGTTGGACAGATCTATAGCAGAGGCGTTCGCCAGCGGCCCATCCCGGTTGCTCACTCCCATCTTTCTCCGGTGACGCTGACGCCGGGTGGCGGCGCCGCATCGTCGGGCACGAAGAACGTGGGAGCGAGCGGCTCGCTCGCGTCCACGCGGTATTTCTCAAAGTTGGTGATGCCCTCGGCCGCAAGGAAGGTATCGTCGATCAGGAAGTTGCCGGTGAAGCTACGTGACGGCTTCTGGAACACGAGATACGCCGCGTCTGCCATGATTTCCGGCGTCCGCGACATCCGCATCACCCGCTCGCCGCCGAGCAGGTTTTTGATGGCTGCGGTCGCAATGGTCGTGCGCGGCCAGAGCGCATTGACCGCGATGCCCTTTGCGCGCAGTTCGCCCGCGAGACCCAGCACGACGAGGCTCATGCCGTACTTGGCGATCGAATAGGCGGTGCTGCCGGAAAACCATTTTTCTCGCATGTCGAGCGGGGGCGAATTCATCAAGATGTGGGGATTGCGCGCTTTTTCGAGATGCGGGATGGCGTATTTCGACACCATGAAGGTGCCGCGCGTGTTGATCTGGTGCATCAGGTCGAACCGGCGCATGTCGGTGTCCACGACCGGCGTTCGCTGGACGGCGCTCGCATTGTTGACCACGATGTCGATGCCGCCGAAGGTCGCGACGGTCCGCTCGATCGCGCTTTTGACTTGGGCCTCGTCGCGCACATCGACCACGAGCGGCAGCGCGTGTCCGCCGGCCTTGGCGATTTCGTCCGCGGCGGTGAAGATAGTGCCGGGCAGCTTCGGATGCGGCTGGTCGGTCTTGGCCGCGATGGCGATGTTGGCGCCGTCGCGCGCGGCGCGCAGCGCAATCGCAAGCCCGATGCCGCGCGATGCGCCGGTGATGAACAATGTGCGGTCTTTGAGCATATCCGTTACCCGTTGGTCCGGTCGCGGCTTTCGGCTCGGATGAATTTCACGCCAGCGCCGCGTCGGCGTCGTTGACGCTGTCCGCGGCTTCAACCACGGTGCGCTCGAGGCTCGCGGCCTGCACCGCGAGATTCTCGGCGAAGAAGCGCGCGATCGCAGTGCGTCCGGCGGCATCGGCGCCATTGCCGGCCAGCCGCATCGCTGCAAGCGCCTCCTCGGCGAGAAGCGCGCCGCCGGCCGCGAGCGCAAACAGCCGCAGATAAGGCGTCGCTCCGGCAAGCGCCGCATCAATGTCGTTGCGCTGGCTGCCGAGGAGCCAATGGGTCGCGCGTTCCAACGCGTCGATGGCGTCCTGGAGTCGCACGCCGGTCCATCCGAAAGCCGCGTCATTGGTGGCGTTGATCGCTTCGACCGTGCGCTTGAGCTCGCCGATATAAGCCGTCACTATCGCGCCGCCCGCAAGCGGCAGTTTGCGCGTAACCAGGTCGATCGCCTGGATACCGTTGGTGCCTTCGTAGATCGCCGCGATGCGGGCGTCGCGGTAGTGCTGCGCAGCACCGGTTTCTTCGATGTAGCCCATGCCGCCATGCACCTGCACGCCGAGGGAGGCGACCTCGCTCCCGATGTCGGTCGAAAACGCCTTCGCGACCGGGGTGAGCAGCGAGGCGCGTTCGTAGGCGGCCTTACGCGCGGCTTCATCGGGGCTGCGCTGCGCGCGATCGAGCGCTACGGCGGTGGCATAGCAGAGCGCGCGCGCGGCGCGAGTGAGCGCGCGCATGGTGAGCAGCATGCGCTTGACGTCGGGATGCGCGATGATCGGGTTCGAACCCGATTCTACGCCGGTCGCGCGGCCTTGCTTGCGCTCGCGCGCGTAGGCGAGCGCCTGTTGAGTCGCGCGCTCGGCGATCGCGACGCCTTGCAGCGCGACCGACAAGCGGGCTTGATTCATCATGGTGAACATGCAGGCCATGCCGCGGTTCTCCTCGCCGACAAGGAAGCCGGTGGCGCCGCCATGATCGCCGTAAACCATAGTGCAGATCGGAGAGGCATGAATGCCGAGCTTGTGCTCGATCGAATGGGCGCGGGCGTCGTTGCGCGGGCCGAGCGAGCCGTCGGGGTTGAGCAGGAACTTGGGTATCAGAAAGAGTGAAATGCCCTTCGTTCCCGGCGGCGCGTCGGGAAGCCGCGCCAGCACCATATGAATGATGTTGTCGGTGAGATCGTGCTCGCCATAGGTGATGAAAATCTTTTGCCCGGTAATCCGGTAACTGCCGTCCGCCGCGGGCTCGGCCTTGGTGCGCAAGGCACCCACGTCCGAGCCGGCCTGCGGCTCGGTGAGCTGCATTGTGCCCATCCATTCGCCCGACACGAGCTTCGGCAGATAAGCGCGCTTGAGCTCCTCGCTCCCGTGCGCCGCCAGCGCATCGACCGCCGCCATGGTGAGAACCGGGCCGAGACCGAAGGCCATGGCGGCCGAATTCCACATTTCGATGCAGGCCGCGTTGAGTGCATGCGGCAGGTCCTGGCCGCCCCATTGCGTAGGCGCGGCGAGCGCGTTCCAGCCCGCCTGCGCCCAGGCGTGGTAGGCTTCCTTCCACCCCGGTGCGGTGGTGACCACGCCATCCTTGAACCGCGTGCCATTGCGGTCGCCGATCGCATTGAGGGGGCTGAGAATATCGTTGGCGAACTTGCCCGCTTCCGCGAGCACTGCCTCGACCACGTCATCGGCAAGGTCGCCATAAAGTCCTTCGGCCAAGGCCGGGCCGAAACCAGCCGCGTTCCTGAGCGCAAAGACGATATCGGCGACCGGCGCCCGGTAAGTCATCGTCGGCTCTCCGGGTGAGAACGCTTTCGCCCCAGGGCGGACGGCGTCCAACCCCCGCGCTGCGCTTGGGGCGCCTGGAAGCGCAACTGAGCCAGATGGCGGCGTCGCGCTTAATCTATCCTCGGCGATCCTTCGGTCAACCGGACGAACGTGGCGCCGCCACTAGCCGTTGATTGGCCTAATTGCGGTCGCTATGGTCCGCGCGCCGCCGCGGCGTAGAAGGCCGCCTGATGGGGCGTAGCCAAGTGGTAAGGCAGCGGATTTTGATTCCGCCATTCGGAGGTTCGAGTCCTCCCGCCCCAGCCAGCCGGTCCGGTCTCCACGAGCTAACATATGGATACCGCTCAAACCTCGCGGCACCGCAGCGTTTCGCAGATATGGCTTGGTCTCCGTCTGCGGAAAGTGGGCGGCGGGGGCGCCACTCCAGGCGCCTGTCTCCAGGGCCATTTTTAGGCGTCTCGTTTTTGATCGAGCGCTGAAAAACGCTTGGTTGGTTCTCGTGCGAAACCAGGAGGCATTCATGCGTATCGCTATAATTGGCGCCGGATCGGTTGGCGCAACGCTGGGACGAGCTTGGATCAAGCTTGGCGAGGATGTGATCTGGGGAGTACGTAATCCCGCCGATCCGAAACATGCGACGCTACCCAAGGAGCGCGTCAAAGCGCCACCCGAAGCCATTAAAGAGGCCGAGGTCGTGGTGATGGCAACGCCCTGGTCGGCGGCCGAGGCGGCGATCAAGGGCCTCGGCAGCCTCATGGGTAAGATCGTGATCGACTGCATGAACCCATTGGGTATGGGGCCCGACGGCTTGCAACTTGTCCTCGGCTTCAACACCTCTGCCGGCGAGCAGGTCGCAAGCTGGGCATCGGGCGCCTTTGTCTTCAAGACGCTCAACACGACGGGTGCGGGCAATATGGCCAAGGCGGCCGACTATCCGGCCAAGCCCGTCATGCTGGTTGCCGGCGACGATGCCGACAGGAAGCCAGTTGTGATGGAGCTCGTCGGTACGCTCGGTTTCGAGCCAGTCGATGCCGGCCCGTTAAAGAACGCGCGCCTGCTGGAGCCGTTCGCCATGGTCTGGATCGACCAGGCGATGAAGCGCGGCCGCGGGCGGGACTTCGCCTTCGCGATGGTGAATGCGAGGTGATGTCACGCGGTCGCGGCCTTGCGCCCGTTAAGGTCCCACCTCGCAAAGCCTGACAAAGCTGTGGCTGCCACTTAAAAAAGATAGGCGCCAAGGGGCGCTCGATAACGGGAAGCGACCGCCGACGGGAGGACGGGCAATCATGAGAACTTTCATTCTGCGACGGCGCCGGGGCGGCGCCACCATCGCTGCCGCATTCTTGTTCGCATGCGCCGCCCATGCGGCCGAGCCCGACTTCGTGCCGTCAGCCGATCTGCTGGTCGCTGCCAAGAAGGAGGGCAAGGTCGTCCTTTACACCGCCAACTTCCTCGACACCGAGCAGGCTGTCGTCAAGCGCTTCGCCGAGCGCTTCCCAGGTATACAGATCGAGATTGTGCGCGCGCCGACCGGCCAACTCATGACGCGCATCAAGACCGAGGCGGCGGCCAACCGGATGATTGCGGACGTCATCGACATTTCCGACCGGGTGCAGGCGCGGGCCATGATCGAGCTGTTCGCACCTTATGCGCCACCGAACGCCGCCGATTATCCCGAAGAGGCGCGCACGGCCGACCGCCTATGGCCACGCTCCGGCAACGCCTGGACTATAACGTACAACTCCGCGCTCGTGACCGACCCGCCGAAGTCGTGGGCTGATCTGGTGAGCCCCGAATTCGGCAAGCTGCGTCTGGGCCAAACCGTGATCGCATCTGGGGGCGGACCCTTCAATCGCGCCATGTTCGAACGCAAGGTGCTGGGCGAGGACTACTGGACGAAGCAGGCGGCGCTCAAACCAGCGCTGTTTCCGAGCCAGGCCCAGATGGTCGATGCCATGATCCGCGGTGAGATCGCGATTGCGCCACTGGTCACCAATCTCGCCATTCCACTGACCGCTCAAGGCGCACCGCTCAAGTGGTTCTTTGCTCCGGAGGGTGTCCCCGTCACGGTCTTCTGCGCTGGGGTTGCCAAGGGCGCGGATCACCCGAATGCCGCCAAGCTGTTTCTCGGCTGGGGCCTGTCGCGTGAGGGCCAAGCGCTGATGGTCGAGCTCGGCTCGTTTTCCTCCATGGCGCAGGCCCCGATGCCACCGGGCGTCGATCCTAAGGCCATTAAGACTTGGTATCCCGACGACGCCGAGATCGAGAAGATATTCAAGTCTTGGACCGACGACTGGAACAAGACCTACAACTATCGCCAATAGGGACGCCGCCGTGGCGGCCGATCTGGGCGATGCTCCGGCCATGTGGTGCGTCTGCAAGAGCTTCGATTGATCCGGCTGTGGCCAGTGCCCTGCTGCACTTCCTCACCTTTCTCGTCATGTAGGCCCGTCGCAATGCTGCCTTTCGGCGCAACAATACCGATCCGATGGTGGACGGGCAGACCACCACTTTATCATTCACCGGTAGCCCACGGAGGCCGCTGTGCTCACCGTCACGCGCGATATGATTCTGCCCACCACCATCACCGGCTCCTACCCGCGACCACATTGGTTTGACCGCAGCCTCGCTGGCCGATCGTTCAAGTCCGCGCTCGGCGATTCCCTTTTCCGCGAACAGTATCTTGACGCGGTCGCCAGCATTATCGTCGAACAGGAGGCAGCAGGGCTCGATATCGTTACAGACGGTGACAGCCGCTTCGATCTGACGGTGGGTGGCAAGTCCTGGTTCTTCTATCCAATCGAACGTCTCGGTGGCATCTGCGGCCACCGCGACACCTCGCGGGGCTGGATGGCGCGCCACGGTCTGCGTCCCGGGAAAATATTGTGGGAAGTGCAGGAGGCCTATCAGCCCGGCGTGGTGCGTGAAAAGCTCACGCGCGGTCCGCTCGAATACGCCGCGCTTTGGCAAGTCGCTCAGCGCATGACGGACCGGCCCGTGAAGTTCGGTACCATCTGTGCCCCTGCCATCGCATCGATGCTGTGGGACGAGTTCTATGACGACGACAAGGCGATGATCCTCGATCTCTGCGACATCATGAACGCGGAGCTCCGCGATGTGGCTGCGGCGGGCTGCCCTTTGATCCAGGTCGAGGAGCCGCCACACCATATGCGCGCTCAGCAACCAGAGTGCACGGATGCCGATCTCGACTTTCTTACCGAGACATTCAATCGCCAGCTCACCGGTGTCAACGCTGAGATCTGGGTGCACACCTGCTGGGGCAATCCGAATCAGCAGCGTGTACACTGGAAAGTGCCGAGCTACGAATCTTCGCTGTTGCATCTGTTGCGGCTCAACTGCGACGTATTGACGATCGAGTGCGCAAGCTCAGGTGGACAGGATTTGCATCTCTTCAAGGACATCAAGACCGACAAGAAGATCGCCATCGGCGTGGTCAGCCATTGCGACACGGTCGTTGAACCGGCGGAGCATGTTGCGGCCTTGATTCGGAAGGCGCTGGAATACATCCAAACAGCTCGTTATCAGCACCGATTGCGGCTTCGGCCGCGAAGGCCTCTCGCGGCGGATCGCGTTTTACAAGTGCGTGGCGCTCGTGGAGGGCACCAATATAGTCCGCAGGGAGCTCGGCCTGCCGGAAGCGCGCGTGCGGGCTGCCGATCCGAAGCTGTGGTTCGCGGGGCGGGAGCTCACCCGGTGAGTGGTGTGCCCGCCAAAAGACGTCGCCGTAGCGCTCACGAGAGCGCTCTTCGTCCGCCATCTGTTCCTCCTCACTTTGCAAAAAGGCCAGTGAGAACAGATCGCGTTCGGCACCCGCAAAACAAGCGTGCGAACAATGGACGCTTACCTCCCTTCCTCGATTAAAATTCCCTGTTTCTAATATCCGTGTTGTGATCAAAGAGACTCGGTTCGAAATCGCATGAGACCGGTTCGATGATTCAGCTTCCGGTCAGCGGAGAACCTAAAGCCGTTTCACCCAACACACAGCCTGCGCGCGTATGGTTCGCACTCGTCGCCTATCCACCGAGAAAGATCCGTCGCACCTCCGGGCTGTCGATGAGGGTGGGCGCTTCTCCCTCAATCGCGAGGCGCCCGCTTTCCAGAATGTAACCCCGGCCGGCCATGGAAAGCGCGAGTCGAACGTTCTGTTCGATGAACAATCGCGATGCCCTCCGCCTGAAGCGCCTGGAACACCGACTTCATCTGCTCGACGATGCCCGGCGCGAGTCCGAGGAAGGGCTCATCGACCATGAGCAGCCGCGGAAGCGCCATGAGGCCACGGCCAAGAGCAAGCATCTGCTGCTCGCCGCCTGAAAGGGTACGTGCGAGCTGGTTCTGGCGCTCCAGCAGACGCGGAAAAAGCGTGAATACTCGTTCCAAGGTTCGCGCGCGCGCTGCCTTTGCTGCCGAATGCCATGCCCCCAGCGTCAAATTCTGCAGCACAGTCAGGTGTGGAAAAACACGCCGGCGTTCAAGGACGTGAGCGATGCCCAGACTTGCCCGCACGTGCGTTGGTCGGGCCTTGAGACTCGCTCCGTCGAAGCGAATTTCACCTGCCTTGGCGGCGAGCAGACCGCTGATAGTGTTGACGACCGTGCTTTTGCCTGAACCGTTGGGGCCGAGCAGCGCCACGCTTTCCCCGGCGGAAACCGAGAGCGATACGCCCCAGACCACCTGGTAGTCGCCGTAGGCGACTTCGAGATCGCTAACCTCAAGCAGCATCGTCGACGGTCCCGAGGTAGGCGTCGACGACAGCCGGCTCGCTGCGCACCTGCTCGGGCGCACCGAAGGCGATGGGTCGCCCCGCGTGTAGTGCCAGGATGCGATCGGCCAAGCGCATGATCACCTGCATGTTGTGCTCGATCATCACGATGGTGAGTCCCCGCTGCTTGAGCTCGAGCACGAGCGCAATCAGCTCGGCGATGGAGCGCTGATCGACGCCGCCGGTAACTTCGTCCATGAGGATAAGCCGCGGGCTCATGGCAAGCCCGCGCGCGAGTTCGAGCCGCTTGCGCTGTCCGGTGGAGAGTTCGCGCGCGAAGTTATTGCGCTTCTCCAGCAGGTTCACGAAGGCAAGCGACTCCAGCGCTTGGTCGCGCGCGGTTTTCATGTCCGACGTGTGGGCGAGCGCCCCGACGATGACGTTTTCTGTGACCGTCAGGTCGATGAACGGTTTCAGCTTTTGGAAGGTGCGGGCGACACCCAAGCGGCTGATGCGATCGGGCCGCAGGCCTGTGATGTCGTGGCCGTCCAGCAAGACGCGACCGCCGTCGGGCTGTTGGAAGCCGGTGACCAGATCGAACAGCGTCGATTTGCCGGCGCCATTCGGACCAATGATGCCGACGATCTCGCCCTCGTTCACATCAAAGACGATATCAGCGTTGGCGGTCACCCCGCCGTAGCGCTTCGTCAGGCCGCTGACTTCGAGCAGTGGGCTCATGGCATTTCCGCCCGGCGACGAATGCGCTCTTCCAACAGGCTGAGAATCCCGCTCGGCCGCCACATGCACACAAGTAGGATCAAGATGCCGTAGAGGATGAGATCGATTGTCCGACCCGTGCCGCCGAACCAGATCCGACTGTATTCCGACAAGGGCACCAGGATCGCTGCTCCCAGCGCCGGGCCCCATAACGTGCCGCTCCCGCCAAGTACGGTCATGAGGAGGACAATGATGGAAATCTCTGCCGAAAATAGTCGTTCCGGGTCAAGGACCAGCACATATTGCGCATAAAATGTGCCCGCGACTGACATCATCGCGGCGGAGATCATGAACGCCAGCACCTTGTGGCGTGCGATCGCGATGCCGAGGCTTGCGGCTGCATCCGGTTCATCCCGCAATGCCTGCAGGCGGAAGCCCAGCCGACTGCGACGCAGCTTCCACACCACCAGATAGCCGATCGCCACCGCACCCAGGACGAGGTAATAGTAGGGCACTTTGCTCGTGTGGAATTGCAGATAGAACAAGGGTGAAGTCCGCTCGATCGGCACGTAAAGCCCGGACGCTGCCCCCACCCAATCCCATCGTTGGAAGACGATCTGCACGCCGGACCCGATGAGCAGCGTGGCGATTGCGAAATAATGCCCGCGCAGGCGCAACGTCGGCACCCCGATGGCAACGGCGGCCAGCGCGGACAGCAGCATGCCGACCATCAATCCCGCCCAGGGCGTGATGCCGTATTTCGCGAAAAGAACGGTCGAGGAATACGCGCCGATTCCGAAAAAAATTGCCTGCCCGAGACTGATCTGGCCCGACAGCCCCGCTACCACGTTCCACGACTGGGCCATGAGCGCATACAACAAAATGAGAATCATCAAGTGATGGGAAAACGATGTGGTAAAAATAAAAGGATAGGCGATCAACAACGCGATTGCCGCCGCACCGAGTGCCGACGCCCACAGCGGCGGCCGTGGCCAAAGGCGTTCGGCCCGCGCCTTTTCCAGCATGTCCGTCCGACTGCTCGACATTGCTAGAACCGGCCGAACAGGCCGTGTGGCCTGAAAATGACGACTGTAAGGTAGAGTCCAAACACGATCAGAGTCTTATAAGACGGATCGAGCAAGAGCCCACCGAGCGACTCGACAAGTCCGATCAATAGGCCAGCAAGAAGGCTGCCGAGGATGCTGCCGAACCCGCCGAGCGCCACGGCAACGAATGCCAGCAGAGCAAAATTCGTGCCCACGTCGGAAAAAATGTAATAGAAGGTCGAGAGCATGGTGCCGGCGATCCCGACGCAGCCTAGTCCGATCGCCCAACCCAGCGCGAACATGCGCTCGGTCGGAATCCCTATCACAGCTGCCGCCTGCCGGTCCTGCGCGGTTGCCTGGAGACCCAAACCCGTTTCGGTGCGCGTGACGAACCACCAGAGTGCGGCGAAAGACAACAGGCAGATGCCGCCAGAGATCAACTGGGGTTGGCCGATGAAGATCGGGCCGATTTGCACGCGCCCGGCAATGAACGGATTGGTGATGGTGCGAAAGTCGGGCGTCCAAAGGAATTGGGCGCCGGCACGCAGCGCGACACCGAGGCCGAACGTGCCGCAGACCTGGGCGAGCATGGGCGCCTTTAACAACCGCCGGATGATGCCGAAGTGCGCCAATATGCCGGCAACGGCGAGCAGAATCGCGACGAGTGGCAGCGACAGCATTGGATCAAGGCCGCCGAGAGCCCAGAACCAGAACGCCGTGAACATGGCGAGCATGAGAAACTCACCATGTGCGAAGTTGACAATTTCCATCAGGCCAAAAATTAGGGTCAGGCCGACCGCCACCAGCGCATAAATCAATCCCATCAGAAGCCCACTGATGACGGCTTGTAGGATGAGGTCTCTAGACATCAGCGCGCGCACATCTCTAAGAAACTAAATTGATTTGACGAGCACATGCAAAACACGGTCCAATCCAGCACTAGTCTCCCCACTCAGGAAGCGGTTTTGCATTTGAAATCGCTGCACGAGTTTGCTGTCCCGATGATACGAAGTTCAACTTGACCGCACTAGTACGAGGTCGAACGGAGCGCCGCTATGAAACTCAGAATCGTTGTTCTCGCGTGCGTCGCAATGTTGACTGGCGCAGCATCAGCGATAGCGCAGCAAGAGGTCAAGATTGGCGCGCTCTACCCGCTGTCGGGCCCGACCGCGCAGATCGGCATCGATGCCGTTGCCGCGATCAAGGCTGCCACAGAGATCGTCAACGAGGGCGCTGATCTCCCGCTGGCTCTTGCCAAGAACAAGGGTCTGCCGGGTCTGGGCGGGGCCAAGGTCACCCTTATCATCGTTGACCATCAGGGAAAGCCGGAGGTGGGCCAAAGCGAGACGGAACGGCTCATTACGCAGGAGAAGGTCCAGGCACTTATTGGGGCCTACTTCTCATCAGTGACCGCCGCGGCGAGCCAAGCCGCTGAGCGCGCAGGAATTCCTTTCATCAATGCAGATTCCACCCAGCCGGCGCTGACACAGCGCGGCCTTAAGTATTTCTTCCGAACCACGCCGACGGACGAGAACTTCAGCGAACTGATGTTCGACTTCTTGAAAGATTTCGGAGTGCAGTCCGGTCAGAAATTCCAATCCGTGTCTCTCTTCCATGAGGATACCGCCTACGGCACGGACAGCGCAAAAGTCCAGGAGCGGCTTGCCAGGGAGCGCGGTTTTCGGGTCCTTGAAAAAATCGCCTACAAAGCCCAGACGACGTCACTGACTGCGGAGGTGCAGCGGCTAAAGGCTGCCAATGCAGATGTTCTGATGCCGTCGTCATATACATCGGACACTTTCCTGCTGCTACGTACCGCCAGGGATCTGGACTACAATCCAAAGCTCATAGTCGCTCAGAACGCGGGGTTTACTGACCCAACATTCATCAGCACGATGGGCAAGGACGCGGAGGGCGCGATAACCCGGTCTCCGTACAACGCCGACCTCGAAAGCCGCATTCCGCTTCTTCCCAAGTTCAATGCCATCTTCAAGAAACATTCGAATGGGCGTGATCTTTCAGACGTTCCAGCTCGCAACTTCACGGGCTCATGACCCTGCTCGGTGCGATAAACCGAGCCGGCTCCACCGATCCCGAGAAGATTCGCGTCGCGCTTGCGGCGACAAATATCCCAGCCGACCAACTGATAGTGCCCTACCGCGGCGTCAAGTTCGACGCGACAGGCCAGAACGAGCTGGTGCGGGGGATCTTGATGCAGGTGCAGAAGGGCAAGTACTGCACCATCTATCCGTTCGAGCTGGCCGTTTGTCAGGTGCTTTATCCAACCCCGACCTGGGCCGAAAAAGCGAAGATGTAAGACGCGCGGAACGAGCAGTGCTGTCGACAATCAACACGCGGCGGGCCCTTGCCGCGATCGATGCGAAGCGCGTCCTGGATCTTGAGCAGCGGTCGATCCGAACGCCGAGCTCGACCTTCGAGGAGGGTAACATCGCAGACCTCTATGCGGACTACATGTCCGACATAGGCCTAGAGGTCGAGATGCAGCAGGTGACCCATCCATTCGATCCGAAGCGTAAGAGTCGCCAGCCTATCGGCCGACTCGAAGGTACCGGCGGTGGACCAACACTGCTCATCAACGGTCATATGGATCCTGGCGTCGAGATGAGCGGGTGGAGCGTCGACCCCTACGCCGCGAAGTTCGAGGACGGTTGGATCTGGGGAATGGGCGCGCACGACGATAAGGGCGGCTGCGTGGCCGCAATTTGTGCGCTGGAGGCCATCGTACGGTCAGGCATTCGGCTTAAGGGCGACGTTTTGATGACACCCGTCGTTGCTCACAAGCTCGGCGGGGCCGGTACTCGCGCGCTCCTGCGGCACGGCGTCAAGGCCGACCTATGCATCAACATGGAGCACTCGAACAACACAATCGCCAATGTTTGCGTTGGTGTCGTGATGGTGCGATTCATTTGCTCGGCCCCCGAGCTGTTTTTCCGTTACAGCCCCGAAGCGCGAGCTGCTTATCTCAATCCCATTGAGCAGCAGATGGAAATCGTGCAGCGGATCGGTCCGAGTCTAATGCCGATCGCTTCCGATGGCTGGATGACCTTTACGCCACATCCGGAGCTTCCCGGGTTTCCGACTCACACTTTCGACGTGATGCACAAGGAGCATTACTATTTCAAAAGCGCAACGGGGCGTTCGACGCGAGAGTGCGAGCTGACCTTGCAGTTCCGCACTGTTCCCGGCCAGACAATCGCCACGATCGAGAGTGACCTCAAGCGACTCCTCGCGCACATCAAGAAAGACCATCCGGCGTTCAATTGCGTACTCGAAGTTCCCGCACGTGGCACCGAGCAAACCTGGAATCAACTGGCGATGGTCTGCCCTTCGCATCACCCTCTGGTCGTCGCGCTGGCGGAGGGTCAG
>Ga0306923_10002567_pt1 | contig 16700 bp, 12 predicted proteins | sample sta12Can44000108_FD_203841 | JGI IMG/M metagenome (GOLD analysis project Ga0306923, IMG submission 203841) | Lab enrichment of tropical soil microbial communities from Luquillo Experimental Forest, Puerto Rico - statanox.12C.anox.44.000.108 (v2)... | ecosystem: Environmental > Terrestrial >... | reverse complement strand
GTGGTTCTTTAAATACTATAAGGCCTATATATTCTGATTTTAGTTTTATCTCTCATCAGGCCAACACAAAATAGAAGAGAGCAAACACGAAGAATATGACTCGGCTCGAAGACCTTCAACCTACCGCCGCAGTCCGAGGCATTCTGCGCGACCAAGTAGTTACGGTAGTCAGCGCACAGTGGTTTGGCTCGGAGGCTTTGGAGTTGACCTACAAGGGGCCGACTGGGCGCGTTGCCAACGAGCTGCTCTATCGCCATGACGAGCCGCGCCTCCAAGTCGTGGAACACGGCCGCCCCTGGAGCTTCGACGGCGACGGACATTTGTTCCGACTAGTTTCGGAGGCGCATCGTATCCGCCTGGCCCACCTGTTCGACCCGGTGCTTGCCGTTCATACTTCACTCGTCGAACCGCTACCGCACCAGATCACGGCGGTCTACGAGGCCATGCTCCCGCGTCAACCTTTACGCTTCCTGCTAGCCGATGACCCTGGAGCGGGCAAGACGATCATGGCGGGATTATTCGTCAAGGAATTGGTTGCACGCGGCGACTTACAACGCTGTCTGGTCGTGTGTCCTGGCAGCTTGACCGAACAGTGGCAGGATGAGCTCTACCGCCGCTTTCAGCTACCCTTTGAAATCCTCACTAACGACCGTACAGGCTTTCCGATGCTGAGGCGCAACTTTACACAGAAGTCACAGGCTACGTGCGTGAGGAGTTTAACCGCGCCGAGGCCCTCGCCAACGATAAACGCGCTGGAACAGTCGGTTTCGCGCTTACTATCCTACAACGGCGCCTTGCATCTTCGCCAGAAGCTATTTACCAGTCGCTCCATCGGCGCAGCGAACGTTTGCAAAAGCGCCTTGGGGAGCTCGAACTCTTGCAACGCGGCGCTTTCCCTGACGCAATCGCCGCCGCAACGCCGGCGCTTGATAGTGATGACCTGGAGGACCTCGAGGAGGCCCCGGATAACGAGGTCGAAGAAGTCGAGGAGCAAATCCTTGATCAAGCAACAGCGGCGCGTAGCATCGGTGAACTGAAAGCCGAGATAACCACGCTCGGTCGACTTGAATCGCTGGCACTTGCCGTCCGCCGCAGCGGAGAAGATCGCAAGTGGCGCGAACTCGCCAGCCTGCTGGGGGAAATCTTTAAACCGGCTGCACTTGGCAACGATAGCCCGGACGAAGATTCCAGCGCCGTCCGGAGCCTTAAGCCTTCGCCCAGCCAGAAGCTCGTTGTCTTCACTGAGCATCGCGACACGTTGAGCTACTTGGAGGTGCGTGTCGCTACTCTGCTTGGCCGCAAAGAAGCTGTGGTAGTTATCCACGGCAGCATGGGCCGCGAGGAACGCATGAAAGCGCAGGAGTCTTTCAAACATGATCCAGAGGTGCAGGTGCTCATTGCCACCGACGCGGCGGGCGAGGGGATCAACCTTCAGCGCGCCCACCTGATGGTCAATTATGATCTTCCTTGGAATCCTAACAGAATTGAACAGCGTTTTGGTCGCATCCACCGCATCGGCCAGACGGAGGTATGCCATCTCTGGAATCTGGTAGCGAAGGAAACCAGGGAAGGGGACGTTTACCGCACCTTGCTTGAAAAGCTGGAGCAGGCCCGCCAAACCCTCGGCGGGCAAGTCTTCGATGTCCTCGGGAAAATCCAATTCGAAGGCCGCCCACTCCGGGATTTGCTAATTCAAGCGATCCGTTACGGCGAACGCCCTGATGTGCGCGCAAGACTCACGCAAGCGATCGTCAACGCTGTCGATCGGCCGCACCTGCAAGAGTTGCTCGAAGAGCGTGCTCTTGCTCACGACGTGATGGACGCTAGCCGAGTCGCTCGGGTTCGGGAGGACATGGAACGCGCAGAAGCGCGACGCCTGCAACCGCACTACATCGAGTCGTTCTTCGTCGAAGCATTCAAACACCTTGGAGGCACAACTCGCCAGCGCGAGACGCGCCGTTACGAAGTCACCCATGTCCCGGCGCCGATACGCAACCGCGACCGTATGATCGGGACAGGCGAACCCGTCCTGCCGCGCGCTCCGCAAGGACGACCCCTCGCGGCGTTCGTCTGCCCAGGGCATCCTCTACTTGATGCCACTCTGGATCTGACGCTTAAGTTGGTCGCGTAAAGCATATTGCGTAAAATTTGTCTTGGTCTGCCAGGTATGCACAGGTACAAAGCGCGCAATGGACAGGGAAAGGATTTCTAATGCCATGAAAACATTGACTCCGCGTGAGCACGAGGTCATGAACTGTGTTGTTTCAAGTCTTCTCAACAAAGAAATTGCAAGCGAATTAGGAATCACTGAACGCACCGTCAAAGCACACCGTGGGCGCGCAATGGCGAAAATGGGCGCCCAATCCTCCGCTGAACTCATCAAGATGCTTTTGACTATTCAGCTCAACGGCAAAGAACAGAAAGCCAACGTGCAAAGCATGATGAGCCCAGAAAACGCGGGTGCCCTGAAGATCATCGCAGACTTGCTGCAAATGACTCCCGAAGCGTTTCTCGAACATCTGGTTTTCTGGCCCTGCCGGCGCGAGATCGACACCAGGGGCGTTGAATATCTTGCGCAGACTATTCATGCGTGGAAGTTCCCGTCCAGGGCAGTAGCGCAAAGCACCGCGAACAAATTCGAGGAATTAACTATAAGATACAATCTCGAGACCAAGCCAGGAGTAGGATTTCCTTATTTGTGCGAAGTGCGTCCGCTATTCGCTGTGCCGACCGATGAATCGCCCTTGGAGCTTGTTATCAAAGGATGGCAAATCTACGTGGAACAATTCGCAGATGGAGATTGGAGGCCCGTACACTCTATCAGACCTTAAGGTAGCGAAGCCCGAAATTTGGTGTTGGGGAGCAACGGAGCAAAACTGGCTTAAGAGATAAGTAACACGGGTTTGAATCTCGCCAGGGCGGTTTTTTATCTCGGAAAAAGAAGCTGCACCTGAAAGCGCAGTTGCCAGTCGGCGCCACCCTGTTGCGGCGTTACAACGTTGTCAAAGGCCTGCAACTGGAAATTGACCGGGAGCTTACCGAACTTCACAATTTTGCCGACACCGGCGCCAATCGGCAGTGTCCAACGGTTGTTGCTGGCAGCTAGACTAGCCAGTTCGCCGTTATGATCGGCGAACTCGTCACGTACCAGCCATCGGGGAAGTTGTAGTTAATGAAAGGCTGGATGAGCAGCGCGTTGACGTTGTTTTTGCCCCATCCCGCATACGACCATTGGTTATTCGCCAACGCTCCAATCACCCAGTGTCCCGGCATAGTCAGCAGCACCAACGCGGGCCCGGCTTCGTACTTGCCATTACCGAGCACCGAGGCGGAAGCTGTTGGAAAGGTCAGCGTTGGGCCAACACCCCAGATCAGTTTGCCTGAATTCGCCGGAGAGAGGAACAGGGTGGGATTGATGTCGCCCAGCCCGAACGCGCTTGGGATTCCAGGAGCGGGTGAAGGCTGGTTAATTATTGGCATAATGGTCCGTGTGTCAGGTTCCAGTCTTTATTCAAAGTGATCGGAATCACAGGCTGAACGTTCAGGATCCACTGTGTGGCGTCATTAGGACCGAGGCCAAAATTAAAGTTGTTCTGAAAAGGAACGCTGATGAGATTTGCGACGGGATTTTGGGTCTCCTTAGCCAGTTCCTCGGCGCTTTTGGACTCTGGGTCACTGGCCGGCTCGGCCGCGTTTCCGGCGTTCATTGCAACGCTTACTAAAACTGCGCAGAAAAGGTAGGAAGCCGGAGTTATCCAGGAAGCTTTCATCGATTCGTTTTTTTATAGTCGTTCCGCGTCGTTTACGGCTATTGCTCGTTCCGCCATCCGTGCCGAGCCGCCCCGATTTAAACAGGGCGGCCCGGCTGACTCAAGCTTACGGTCGGGCGCACCGGCGGCCCGAGGTCAGTACGTCCGCACCGGACCTATGCGCGGCGGCTTCACTGGACTGGCCACTCCGTAGATCACGGTGATGCCCATTCCTCCCCCCCAAGTCGAGATGTTGTAAGGCGGATTCTCAGCCGTTGCTGCTTCAAGGTTATTCCAGTTGTTGGCGATCCAAACGTTTCCCGCAGGGTCGACCGAGGCATCCGTGAGAACCTTCTGGATGCTGCCGCCGGTGAACTTGTGTATGAGGTCGCCGGTCTTCGTACCTGGCGGATGGCCTTTTGTGTCATCTCCGGCGAGTAGCCAGACGGATCCGGCCCCGCCCCCGCTAACCACCCAGACATCCCCATTGCCGTCAATGTTCAAGCCCCATGGATTCCAGACCGACCCGCCTCCGGTAAAGCCTCCCGGGACCGGCTGCGTCCCGTCAGGGCGAAACATGCTGACGATTCCAGTGGGTTTCGGATAGGTCAGGAAGGCGTGTGCCAGAATCTTGAACTGCTGCATGATGGAGGCGCCTGCCGGCATTTTCGGCATTGGGAAGTCTGGGGAGGCAAAACTGTTCACCCAGACATTGCCCTTCTGGTCCAAGGCGAGAGCACGAACGCTTATGCCGGCATGAAACGTCTCGACTTTGGCCGGATCATCGGCGGGAAATCGCACCAGCGTGTCGGATTGCGAGTTGCTGACCCAGACCCGATTCTGCGGATCGACGACGACATCGAACGGAGAGGCCAGACCCTTGACTTTCACGATCTTCCCGTCCTTGAGCCGTCCGCCGGGAAAGTACAACAGCTGATCATCGGGGCCGTCGGCCACCCACACGTCACCGTTCTGGGCGATGCCAATGCCCATCAGGCCGGAGAGCTTTTCTTTGAACGGCAAATCGTCCTCCTTCCCAAGCGGGCGGCCGTTCAAGTCCATTACCAGGATTTTTCCGTTAAAACCGGTAGCCCAAACCTTGTCGTCGTTGGTGACCGCAGTACCCCAGCCCACACCGTCCAGGCCCATGCCTGTGAACCCATTGATGGTTGGCGAGAGTGCTGTTCCGTTAGGAGCCATTTTGAGCACACCACCACCGATGCTGGTGTTGACGCCTGATTGCGAGCCGGGCATCCAGTTTTGTCCGCTCCACAGGTTCCCATCCTTATCGAACATGAGTCGCCCAGCGGCATAGTTGCCGCCCCCACTGAAGCAGAGGCTGAGCGCGAAATCGGGGGGGACGTAAGCCAGATATGGCGCAAAAGGTGCGGCGCGACGCGACCCGTCCTTCGGCTGCGGATAGGCCCGGTCAAACAGTGCGTAGAGCTCCTTTGGCGCAGCCCACGGTTCCCGAGCGATTCCTGCAACCGCCTCCAGCGTGTTCGTCGGAGTCGCACCGCCGGACGGGGTCGCGGCTTTGTAGAAGCCCGCCCGCCAATTGTCGTCCGCTACAGTGAACGAAGCGGTGACAAGTGAGCCTAGCGTGTCCAGCGTTGCCAGAGTCGCGGTCATGTAGCTGTTAAGAGGATCGACCAGCACCTTGCCCCACGTGCCCGTCACAGGATCCACCAGGTTGGACACGTTCCCGGCGGCGATCCGCAACCCGAGCGGATTCCCGGAAATCGCTTCCCCGTTGATGAACCGCGCGGCAGTGAACGCCGACGCCACCGTGGTGAGTTCGTTCACCGTGACGGTTTTGGGCGGTGTCGAGCCGAGCACGGCCAACAGTGTGATGGCGTCATTAGCGCCCTTGCTTTCCGCGGCCTTGGGCGTGCCGCCTTTGGCGACTAAATAGAGCACGGTCTCCCTGGTTGCCGTTCCGGCATCCAGCTTGAACGTGCCCTGGTCGTCGGTCTTGACTTCGGCTAGCTTGGCGGGAGCGGCTGCGCCCGCCGCGTACAGGGTCACCGTAGCTCCGGTGACGGGTTTACCGGCGACCTGGACGCTACCGGCGAATTCCCGGCTGGAACCGGTTGATTGTTGTCCACTGGAACTGGCGGCGACAGCGATGAAGGCTGCCAATGCCGCGCATATCGATAGTTGGGTGTGTATTTTCATTAGAATATCACGATTCATCCGATGGATTTTGGTTGAGAAGCCTCGACCGAGCCCCTTCTTCGGCGCGGTCCGTTGATGCGGCGACGCCGATGAGAGTATCTGAGCTACATTAATGAGAATAGCTTGCATTTGAAAGGGAGGCGGCGGTGCCTGCCACAACCGTGGGGCTGCGAGAACCAGGAGTAACCAGGAGCGCGAGTGATGTCTGGGCGTTGACCGGTAGGGAACTACAGGACAAAGTGCGGTCTGATTTTATTCGTGGTGTTCCTACCGCAGGCATAGATTGCAGTTTCAAAAGGTCAGCATTGGATTTCAAAAACCTTCTTTTTTGCGACACTTTTCTTGGGTTGTTAAAATTCACAGTTTCGAATGCTCTAAGTGTTGCAAAAGGCATCTCACAATCTATGATGCGTAAACGTGCTGGTTTTTCGAATTGCGACATGCGAATCGGTTACGCCCGGGTCTCAACTGACGATCAGACGCTCGACCTTCAGCGGGATGCCCTCAAACAAGCGAAGTGCCGTCAGATCTACGAGGAACATGCCAGTGGTAAGAACGCGAATCGCCCAGAGCTCGACGCCTGCCTTAAATCGCTACGAGAAGGCGACACGCTCGTCGTTTGGCGGCTTGATCGACTTGGAAGGAGCCTTGCTGATCTCATTCGTCTAACCAACGAGCTTCAATCTCGCGGCACTGAGTTAGAGTCGCTCACTGAGAAAATAGAAACCGCCTCGCCAACCGGAAAACTTGTGTTTCATGTTTTCGGCGCACTATCCGAGTTTGAGCGCAACCTAATTCGCGAGCGAACTATGGCCGGATTGAAAGCTGCGCGAGCTCGTGGACGCAAAGGCGGGCGACCTAGAAAACTGCAACCTAAAGAAATCAAAACAATCCGCGCTTTGTTAAATACAGCGGAGATTTCTGTGCAAGAAGTGGCGGCCCGCTTTGGAATATCCCGATCCACACTTTACCGGAATAAGCTGGCGTAGCCCAACAGAGCAGGCTGCCGGTTTTAAATGCTGCTCGAAGAATCACCGAATCGCGTTTCGCCTTCGCTACAACGCCGCGCCAACGGTCTTTGCTAATGGAGTTCGCCCACCTGCCCGATGTCCGGCGTGACTCGGTTCGGCATAGCTAACGCGGAACCAGATGGCGTAGAGCGCGGGAAGGAAGGCAAGCGTCAAAACCGTGCCAACAGCGGTGCCTCCGATCAGCACATAAGCCATGGATCCCCAGAACACCGAATGGGTGAGCGGAATAAATGCCAGCACTGCGGCCAGTGCGGTCAGGATGACTGGTCGCGACCGTTGGACGGTGGCCTCGATGATCGCATGATATGGATCAAGGCCATCTGCTTGATTGGAATGAATCTGGCCGATCAAAATGAGTGTGTTCCGCATCAAGATACCCGACAGGCCGATCAGACCGAGAATGGCATTAAATCCAAAAGGCTGCTGAAAAATGAGTAGTGCCGGCACTGCCCCGATCAGTCCGAGCGGGCCGGTCAGCATCACCATCCACATGGCTGAAAGAGAACGCACCTGAATGACGATGACGGCCAGCATGAATAGGAGCATGATAGGGAAAAGGGGAGCCAGTGCTGAGTTGGCTTTATTTGCTTCCTCTATCGAGCCGGCCATCTCGAAGCGATAGTTTTCTGGGAGCTCCTTTCGAAGTGGAGCGAGCTTGGCCCAAATCCGAGAAGAGACATCCGGCGGTTGGGTCGTCTCAATATTGTCACCCCGCACGGTAATGGTGGGAACACGATCCCGCCGCTTGATGAGTGGCTCTTCTGGTTGGATCTCGACCCGTCCGATCTGGCTTAAAGGGATCGGCTTTCCATTCCGGGTCATGAGGGTGAAATTTTCCAGCTTGGTCGGATCTAGTCGTTCGGGTCCCGCACTTCTCACGACAATGTTTACCGCTCGAATGTTCTCACGAACCTGGGTAATGGTTTGACCGTTCAAGAGAAACTGCAACTGCTGTGCTGCCTCTTCGGGTGAAAGCCCGATGAGCTGCAATCGCGCTTGATCCAACACGAAGTGCAACTTAGGAACGCGCTCTCCCCAATCCACATTCACCGTGCGCATATCCGGATCGTTGCGCATGATTTCTTCCACACTGCGCGCGCTCTCCCGAAGTTTTGCCGGATCGGGCCCCATCACCCGAAAAGCAACGGGAAAGGGAGAGTAGGGGCCAAATACCAACTGTGTCGCCCGAATTCTCGCTTCCCGCGCCAGGCCATCGGCGGCCGCTTGGCGCAGGCGCAATTTGAGATGATCCCTTGCCTCCGCATTCGGCGTCAAAACCACAATCTTCGCAAAGGAGGGATCAGGCAGCTCCGGATTGTAGGAAAAGAAAAACCGTGGAGCACCCGCTCCGATGTAGGAGGTCACGATTTTCGATTCGGGTTGTTCCGACAGCCAGTGTTCGATTTTTTTTGCCGCTGCGCTGGTTGTCTCGATGCTGGTCCCCAATGGAAGCTGGACCTCAACCAACAATTCAGGCCGGTCAGAGTTCGGAAAAAACTGTTTCTCCACGACCGCCATCCCTCCTCCCGCCACTAGGAATGCCCCCAGTACAATGCCGGCTACCGTATACTTTCTCCTCACGCACCAGGTGATAAAATGGCGGATACGCTGGTATCCAGGAGTGGAATAAATCCCCGCATGGCCTCCTTTTCTCGCTTTGATCTCGGGTAGAAGTTTTACCCCAAGATAGGGTGTGAAAACCACCGCCACGATCCACGAGGCAATCAAAGAGAATCCGACAATCCAGAAGATGTTTCCGGCATATTCTCCCGCGGTCGAACGCGCAAAGCCCACCGGCAAAAATCCGATTACGGTTACCAGCGTCCCGGCTAGCATTGGCGCTGCGGTGTGGCTCCAGGCATAAGCTGCGGCTTGGATGCGATCAATTCCTTCCTCCATTTTCACCACCATGGACTCGATGGCGATGATGGCATCATCGACCAGCAGCCCCAGCGAGATAATGAGCGCTCCCAACGTGATTCGATCAAAAACCCGATCCGTAATCATCATGATCACAAATACCGCGCCCAGGGTCAGCGGGATTGCCGCCACCACCACAATCCCGACTCTCCACCCCAAGCTCAACAGGCTGACCAGCATCACCACGCAGACCGCCATCGCGAACTTGAGCATAAATTCGTTTACCGCCGAGCTGATATTCACGGCTTGATCGGTGACTTTTTTCAGGCTGACTCCCACTGGCAGGCTGGAGGCGATCTTGTCGCTTTCAGCCCGGAGGGCATCGCCTAAATCCAGCCCGTTCCAGCCCTCTTTCATAACGATACTTAGCAACAGGGCGGACTCTCCATTGTGCCGAATGACAAAGGTTGCTGGATCCTCGTAGCCTCTCGTGACGCCCGCGATATCAGATAGTTTGAAGCTTTGCTTTCCGACCACGATCGGGGTGTTGCGGATTTTATCAATGTCTGTGTATGCCCCGTCAAGGCGGACAAAAACCTGTGTGCCATTCGTATCGACCGACCCTGCCGGAGTCACCGCATTCTGTTGCGAGAGCGCGGAAAAGACTTCCGCTGGCGAGATGCCCAACATCGTCAGCCGCGGATAGGAAAAGTCGACAAATATCCTTTCCTGCTGTTCCCCTACGATATCCACCTTTTTGACTCCTGGCACATGCAGAAATCTCTGCCGAAGCTCTTCGGCGACGCGGGTTAGTTGGCGGAGGGGAAAACCGGAAGCCTCCACCGAGTAGAGGGCGAAGGAAACGTCCGAATACTCGTCGTTAACGAAAGGCCCCATCGCCCCTTGCGGCAATTTGGATGCCTCATCCCCTAGTTTCTTTCGCGCCTGGTAAAACTGCTCGGAAACTTCTTGAGGAGGAGTTTTGTCGAGGAGTTGCAGCGTCATCAACGCCAGCCCGGGTCGTGTGATGGTTTCCACCCGATCATACCAGCGCAACTCCTGCAGCCTTTTCTCCAGCGGCTCGGCCACGAGATCCTGCATTTCCTGAGCGGTTGCTCCGGGCCACACTGCAGTTACCGTGAGCACCTTAATCGTAAAGGAGGGGTCTTCCGCTCGTCCCAGATGAAAATAAGCATAGATACCCGCACATGCCGAAGCAAAGATGAAGAACAGGGTAATGGACCGTTCCCGCACTGCCAGAGCGGAGAGATTAAAACTTCGCATCGGAAATCTTCTCCTCGTTTGCTAAATTAACTGTTTGTCCCTCGTGTAGTAGATGCGCCCCGAGTGCCACGACATTCTCGCCGGCATCGACCCCGCGGGACACGACGACGTCCTCCTGGCCGATTGAGGCAATTTTGACGAAGCGGAACTTCACTTCCGACTTGTCGTCCACGATCCAAACCCCCGGTCCGCTACCGCGATCATAGAGGGCCCCGACTGGCACCAGGACGAGAGGATTGCCGGAGCTTTGTTTGGTGGCCGATGTGATGGTGACGGTCGAGCCGAGCGGCGCCGAGGCGGCTTCACCTTCGAGCACATAGCGCGCTTGAAAAGTCCGGCTCGCCTGGTCCGCAGCATCGGAGAGCTCGCGCAACCTGGCCTGGTAAGTTTGCTCCTGCCCATAAAGTCGAGCCAAGGCGATCGTGCCCAAATCAGGTCGCACACCCTCGGGCAGGTTGATCAAGGCTTCTCGGGGACCATCATGCGCCAACTGGATCACGGTTTGCCCTGCTGCTACGACCTGACCTGGTTCGCTCAATGTCTGAACTATCACCCCATCGGCATCAGCTAGTAAGACGGCATACTCGCTGGAGTTATTACTAACTCTCGACTGAGCCTCCGCTGCTTCCAACTGTGCTCTAGCGTTGTCCAACGTCGCCCGATCTCGATCATATTCCTGGCGCGAGATCACACCGTTTTTGACCAGCATGGCTGATCGCTTTTCATCTGCGCTGGCTAGTGTGTATTTGGCCCGAGCCGCTTCGACGTTTGCTTGTTGGGCCGCGGCCGAGAGTCTGAGATCCTCGGGATCAAGCCGCATGAGGATCTGACCTTTCTGAACCCGCTGCCCCACATTGACGCAGCGCTCCAGGACTTTCCCCGCCACTCTGAAGCCCAAGTCGCTTTGCACCCGGGCTTCTACGATTCCAGTGAAGGTTCTTCTTTCCGAGCCAGCCGCTTCCGCCTTGAAGACCTCCACCCTGGGAGATTGCAGGCGCGCATCTTTCAGGGCTGGCTTGGAACACCCGCCCGCCATCAAAGACACCGTCAGCCATCCTGCGAGCAGACCAACCGTCATCAGCGGCCGACGATCGATTTTCACAAAACTGACTTCATCCGCGCCCACTCCAACACATGATTGGCGTAGCAAGACTGCGTCTTGCGGTCCGGATGCTTTCTGTGGCGTCGGCCATTGCTGATCCGCGTTGACTGTTGGATGATCCCTGGCTGGTGTGTTCATAAGTCAGTCCAGTTGAAATTGCTTGCGAAAACTCTTGTCGAACATGCCGGCGGGAACGAAGCGGCGCATTCGGCTAAAGGCGACCCCTTTACCGACCGGATAACGCAACCGGGGCGACTTTGCGGTCAATGCATTCCAAACCGCTTCTGCCACCATTCGAGGATCGTCTCCGCGTTCGATGTTTTGTTTGGCTGCGGCGATCAAACGCTTTCGTTCATCCGCGTAAACTTGGAGAGAGATTTTTGCGGCTTTGGCGTTGCCGTTGAGTTTCGTCCTCGTATATGCTGGTTCGATCAACAGCGCGCGCACGCCGAACCTCCTGATCTCGTGGTCGAGCGTCTCGGTATATCCTTCTACCGCATGTTTGCTCGCCGCGTAGATTCCCGAATACGGCGCGGGAAGAAAACCCAGCACGGAACTGATGTTGACGATTCGCCCATCGCCCTGTTGCCGCATCCCCGGCAGGATGGCGTTGGTCACACGCAGCACGCCGAAAAGGTTGGTTTCAAACTGCTGTCTGGCTTCCGCAACACTGGTTTCTTCCAGCGCCCCCATGAGTTCGTAACCGGCGTTATTGACCAGGAATTGGACCGGCCCAGGTTTCTGCACAACGCTTTGAACCGCTTCGCTCACACTGGAATCGTCCGTGACGTCCATACGGACCAGATCAACGTCGCGAATCGAGGTGGCCGATTGTGGATTGCGCACCGCACCGAACACCCGAGCGCCTCGCTCCGCCAACAACTGAGCGATTTCCCGACCGATGCCGGAGGAGACTCCGGTGATTAAAGTGGTTTTGTTTCTTAGCATGGTGTGTATATACACAGTTGGGTTCAATTTATCGCTTTTAGCGGCATTCAGTTTTGTTTATTTGTCCAGGGCCAGCGCCACAGTTTCGAGGTCCGAGAAGATCGCAGACCAACGCTCTTCACCGAGAGTCTTGATCGCGGCGCTCTGGGCTGATTGCCAGGCCGACAGGGATTCCTTGATTTTCTTTCGGCCCTTGGCAGTAATCGACAGTTCCACCCGGCTACCGCGGCCGCCACCGACGGTCTGCACCATCCCATCCCGCTGCAAGGGATGAAGATTTCGCACCAGGGTCGTGCGGTCCATCCCCAGCCAATCGCTCAATGCCGCCATGGTCCAACTTTCCTCGGCACTCAATGCCATCAAAATCGTTCTCTGCGTGGGGCGGATCCCGTGCCGCCGTATCTCAGCATCAAAAAATTGGGTCACGACCCGACTCACCGAGCGGAGGTTGAAGCAGACACAGTTCTCCATCGCCAACATATCCAGTTCCTGGGACATGGTGTGTATATGCACTACTGAGATGCAATCGTCAATTCATTTTTTGTTTGGAAGTCAGTGTTCGTTACCGGCTCCTGCAGTGTTTCGGTCTGATTCCGCCAGTTCCTCCATTCAGCGAATACATCAAATAGCGTGGAAAATTTCACCTCAAATAATTTGGAAACTTACACCCTACGGAGGCTGATATGGCGAAGCTGAAGCTGGGAGCCATCGCAGACGACAAGCCGGTCAAGCTCACGATCGAGCTTCCTGCCGCCGTGCATCGGGATTTGGTCGCTTATGCCGAGATCCTGGCTCGTGAAACGGGACATCCGGCAGCCGATCCGGCCAAGCTGATCGTGCCCATGGTCGAGCGTTTCATGGCGACCGATCGGGGCTTTGCGAAGGCGCGACGGCAGCGTCAATCACCTGCAGGCAGCGCGGGATAGCGCTCTTGAAGCAGGCTGATGAAACCCGCCAGCGCTGGATTGTCGTTGTTGGGCTGCCAATAGGCGGCATAGCTGATCCTGCTCGGCCCGTTGCCGTCGCGCGCTTCGCGATAGACCACGCCCGTGTAGGCAGCGCCAACGCAGGCTTCGCACATCAGGCTGACGCCAAAGCCAGCCCCGACCAGGCTCTTGATGTTCTCGCGGCTGACATCGTGGCTGATGACCTTGGGCCGCTCGCCCGGCGCAGCAAGCTTCGCCAGAAGGATGTCCTGGATCTCAGGACCGGGATCGTGTTGGCTGAACAGGAACGTCTCGTCCTTGAGGTCCGTCCAATAGACGATGTTGTTGGCGGCGAGCCGGTGGCCCTCTGGCAGCGCGACCATGATGCGTTCGCTCCAGAGCCCCATCACCTTCCCCTCGCCAGGAACCAGATCACCGGTAACGATGGCAACGTCGAGCCGGCCGGCGTCGACGCCGGCGAAGAGGCAAGCGCGTGCGCCCTCATATGTCCGGATCTCGACCTTGGGGAACCGCGATGCATACTCGATCAGGCTGGCCCGAAGATTTCCCGCCGAAAGCGAGGTGTAGAATCCGACGGTGAGACGGCCGGCCTCGCCCCTACCCATTTCCTTGGCCGTCGTGGCCATGTGATCGACGGTTTCGACCAGGTGTCGGGACGTGCGCAATATTTCAGCCCCCGCCGTGGTCAGTCGAACGCCCCCGCTGGTTCGCTCGAACAACACGACGTCCAGACGAATTTCCAATTGCGATATGCAGCGGCTCAGGGTGGATTGCTTGACCCCTAGCGCCTCGGCCGCCCGCCGGAAGCTCCCATAGTTTGCGGTGCTGCGTATAAAAGTGAAGGGCCACCGGGAACTGGTTACGGTGGTGGGAGCCCTTGCAAATGTCAACGCGGGCGAGTGGATTACAGCTCAGGGCAACTGGATGCAGGACAAAGAACACGGGCTGCAATTTAAAGCCACGTTTCTCAAGTGCAGCCCTCCCAGATCGCGGGAGGGGATTGAAAAATACCTTGCCAGCGGCCTGATCAAAGGAATCGGCCCAGTTTACGCGAAAAAGCTGGTGGAGAAATTCGGCGAGGAAATCTTCACAGTCATCGACCACTATTCGGTGCAACTTGAAGAGGTGGATGGAATCGGGCCTGGGCGTCGGAAGAAGATCAAAGCTGCATGGACCGAGCAGAAGGCGGTACGCGACATCATGATCTTCCTGCATTCTAACGGAGTGAGCACAAGCCGCGCGGTCCGCATTTACAAAGCTTACGGCGAAAACGCCATCGAGACGGTGCGGGCCAATCCCTACACCCTAGCCAAGGAGATCTATGGCATCGGGTTTAAGTCGGCGGACACCGTGGCGCAGAAGCTTGGGATTGCGCGCGACTCGATGATCCGGGCGCTGGCTGGCATCATGCACGCGCTGCTGGAAGCCACGGGCGAAGGCCACTGTGCTCTGCCGAAAGAGGTGTTAATCGAGCAGGCTGCCAAGCTGCTTGAGATCAATGTCGCCATTGTGCGCGAGGCACTCGAGCGATTGCTGTTCGACGGCGAATTAGTGTACGAGCCAATCGGCGGACACGATCTTATTTATCTACCATACTTGAGGCGAGCCGAAGATGGCATCGCTGGCCTGTTGAGGAAGTTAGCTAGTGCGCCGTCGTGCTTGCCGCCAATCGACGTTGAGAAAGCTATCGCCTGGTGTCAGCGCAAGACAGGTAAGGAGCTGGCAGCGACACAGCAGGAGGCGCTTCAGAAAGCGCTCGAATCGCGGGTGCTGGTGATTACTGGCGGACCCGGTGTCGGAAAGACGACACTCCTAGATTCGATTCTGCTGATCCTACGAGCGAAAAAGCTCTGTTGTCTGCTGTGTGCTCCGACGGGACGTGCAGCAAAGCGCCTGAGTGAAGCCACCGGCGTGGAGGCAAAGACCATTCACCGATTACTGGAGTTTCAACCTGCTTCGGGTGGCTTCGCCCGGAGCGCCGCCCACCCCTTGGAGTGGGACGTGCTGGTGGCCGACGAAACTTCGATGATCGATGTACCTCTAATGCACAAGCTGATCCAGGCTTTGCCGGAACGCGCCCACCTTTTGATAGTGGGCGACGTGGACCAGTTGCCCAGCGTCGGGCCGGGTTCGGCACTCGCCGACATCATCCGCAGCGAGGTCGTGCCGGCGGTGCGCCTTAGGGAAATTTTTCGCCAAGCAGCTTCAAGCCGGATCGTGACCAACGCTCACCGCATCAACGCCGGGCAGATGCCGCAGTTGCAGCAACCGGGAGAGGAATCAGATTTTTTCTTTATCGAGCGTGACGGAACCCGAAAGCATCCAACCAACGATCCTCGAACTGGTCAAAGAACGCATCCCTGGGAAGCTGCGGCTTGATCCGATTCTGGACGTTCAGGTGCTCTGTCCCATGAACCGTGGCAACCTTGGCACGCGCGCAATGAATGTGCTTTTGCAGGACGGTCTTAGCCCGCTGCGTGGCGATGAGCCGGTGGTCGAGCGATTCGGCTGGCAGTTCCGGCTGCACGACAAGGTGATCCAGACCGAAAACAATTACGACAAGGAAGTGTTCAACGGGGACATTGGCCAGGTCGTGAGGATTAATCCAGATGAGCGGGAACTAGCAATCCGCTTCGAGGAGCGGGATGTGCTTTACGATTTTAATGAACTGGACGAGGTATCGCTGGCCTATGCCATCACAATCCATAAAAGTCAGGGATCGGAATTCTCCGCAGTAGTCGTGCCTTTGGCCATGCAACATTACCTTCTGCTGCAGCGGAACCTGGTTTACACTGCAATGACGAGGGGCAGGCGACTCGTGGTGCTCGTCGGACAGAGGAAGGCCCTCACAATCGCCGTTTGCAACGGTCGTGCCGCTGAAAGATTTTCAGGCTTATACGACAGACTTGTCACAAGCCAAATTGATCCCAGCGGACGGTCCCATAGAAATTAAATGCCACAGTCGGCAGCAACCCTATAAGGTGAATCGTCTATCGGCCTTGATTTCTTTAGAGCAAAGTGTCATAACATGAAATGCTAATGTAATTACATCACCTTCATGCAATTTATATCATATAGAATAGAAACCGGCGATGCGTCACGATCTTGAGAGGGGGAGGGGTGGAGCAGGGGAAACTCACAAGAACTGAATTAAAGGTCACAGAAAAGAAAAAGGGTGATCTGCGAGCAGGCGAAAGACGGTGCCTTTTTCCTTTGGTGGGCTGTAACTTGGCTTGGCTCAGTTAAGGCGGGCGGCTTCTTTCCGTGACTTCACCCCGATTTTCAATTAGCCCATCTCGTGGACGTGGACGCTCCGAGCGTTTTCTCACAATCCTGTACGTCTCCAATTTCGCAGAGCTTCTGAGCGCAGGTGGCTCAATTTTCGTAAGCGGCGTCGGCGCGGCAAGTTGCAAAATTTAGAATTTTTGCGACGCAAGATTCGCTTTGAATGGATCAATTTTGGATCGTCTCCGATCCCGGGTGGCGGCGATTGGAGGCCGCGCCCTTTTTGGCCTGGCTTTGTTACAGTGCTATACTTAGGGCGTGAGTACATTGACCGAAATCGAAGCCGCTGCAGATGCACTGCCGAAGGAGCAGAAAG
>Ga0306923_10002566_pt1 | contig 16701 bp, 15 predicted proteins | sample sta12Can44000108_FD_203841 | JGI IMG/M metagenome (GOLD analysis project Ga0306923, IMG submission 203841) | Lab enrichment of tropical soil microbial communities from Luquillo Experimental Forest, Puerto Rico - statanox.12C.anox.44.000.108 (v2)... | ecosystem: Environmental > Terrestrial >... | reverse complement strand
GCCTCCCTCATCGTCAAGCACCGCGGTACCTTCGACCAGACGATCCGCGCCGGCGACCGGGAGATCGGGCGGTCCGTGCTCGGGAACTGGTCCGCCCTGCTGCCGCTGGCCGCCGTCGGCGCTGTCGTTCTCGTCGCCGTCGGCGTCGCGGCACGGCTGAGGGAGTACCGGTGAAACGAGAGCGTGCCATGGCAGGGCGCCGGGCCGGCGTGGCCGCGGTGGTGGCCCTCGCCCTCGGCCTGTCGATGGCCGCGTGCTCGGCCACCGCTCCGCCGTCCCTGGTGGGCAAGCAGACGCTGCGGATCGGGGTGAAGGCGGACCAGCCCGGGCTCGGGCTGCGGCAGCCGAACGGCACGTTCGCGGGATTCGACGTGGACGTCGCCAGGTACGTCGCCGGCAGGCTGGGCGTCCGCCCAGATCACATCACCTTCGTGCCGGTGACTTCGGCGACCCGGGAGACGGCACTGGAGACCGGCTCGGTCGATCTGGTGTTCGCGACCTATTCGATCACCCCCGAGCGAGCGACGAAGGTCACCTTCGGCGGGCCGTATTACGTGGCGCATCAGGACACCATGGTCCGCGCCGGCGACACCGCGATCCACAGCGTGCGCGACCTCGGAGGAGAGCGGCTGTGCGCGGTCGCCGGCTCGAATTCCTGGAAACGTGTCACGGAGGAGCTGGGCATCCAGGCGGTACTGGTGTCGGCCCCCAGCTACAGCGCGTGCGTCACCATGCTGGTGGACAGGAAAGCCGACGCCGTGTCCACCGACGACCTGATCCTGGCAGGCTTCGCCGTGAGCGAGGGCCCGGCGGTCCGCATCGTGAACGAGCCGTTCTCCTACGAGCGGTACGGCATCGGCATCAAGAAGGGCGACCTGAGTGGCTGCGAGGCCGTCAACCGAGCCGTCAGCCAGATGTACCTGGACGGCACCGCGGCCGCCCTGCTGCGGAAGTGGTTCGGCCGGACCGGGCTGCAGCTCGACACACACGTGCCCCAGTTCGAGGGCTGCGAATGATGGCCACTATCTGAGCTGGAGCGCCGTCAGTTAGTAACTAGCGGCCCTCGATTTCCATACAGTCACGCTGGGTGAAGGGCAGGCCGCGCGGACTCTATGGGCTCACGGCCATTCAGGCCGGACTTCCGCCGCGGCGCGGTCCAGGTCCCATCCGGCGATGTCATCGGCTGCGGCGAGGACCTGAAGGTCCACCGGGCAATGTTGAGGACCCGGCGAGGTCCGCGGCGGTGACGCTGATCGCGATGGTGGCGCGGAGGTAGTCCTGGGCGAAGCGCTGCGTGCAGCTACGCGCCGTATTCCAGCAGGAGGAGCGCCATGTCGTCGTGGCCGTGACCGCCGGTGTGCCGGTGCACGGCTGCCAGCAGGGCGTCCAGCGCCTGGTCGCAGTCGGCCGCGAGAAGCGCCGTGGCGATGTGGTCTTCCGGGAGGAAGTCCCCGTGCTGGTTGCGGCTTTCGACCAGCCCGTCGGTGTAGAGCAAGAGCCGGTCACCGGGCAGCCAGCTCGCGGTGAACGCAGTGAAGTCATCCTCCAGGCCCAGCGGCGGAGCGGCCGTGCTGCCGGTCAGCGTACGCAGCCCGCCGCCGTGGTGCAGCAGCGGCGGGTGATGGCCGCAGTTGACCACGGTGAGCTCCCCGCCGGGCGCAATCTGGACGAGCACCGCGGTGACGAAGTCCTCCTCGCCCAGGTACGGCCAGATGGCCCGGCTGACCTCGCCGGCCACGCGTTCCAGCGCGGGCACGGCGACCGCGCTGCGCCGGAACGCGCTCAGGACCTGCCCGGCCAGCAGGATCGCGCCCAGGCCCTTGCCACGGACATCCCCGATGATCACCCGGATGCCATGCCCGGTGGGGATGATCTCATATAGATCACCGCCGACCGAAGCTCCGGGTGTCGCCGAGCGGTAGCGGGCCGCGATGCTGATCCCCGTGATCTGCGGGGGCAGCGGCGGAAGCAGCGCGAGCTGGGACGCCTGCGCGATCGCCGTCATCCGCGCCAGGCGCTCCTCGCATCGGCGATGCACCCCCGCCAGCATGACCGCTAGCAGGCCCATGGCGCAGACCGCCCCGTGAGCCAGATCCAGGAGTTCGCATCCTCTGCGTGGCCGTGCCAGGCCCCAGCCGCAATGGTCAGCACCATTGTGGCACCCGCGACGATGGCCGTACGGCGTTCGTCAGCCGCGGTAGCGACGATCAACGGCGCCACAATGAACAGCGAGCTTACGATCCGGCCCGACATCGCGGCGAACACGCAGGGCAAGAGCGGCCACGAGACCGCTACAGCCACTGCAATATGCCCGGCCGGCGGCCGGGTCTTCACTCCGGCTCACCCGTTGACCCCAGATTCATGTGCTTCCCCCCTCCACTTCACCGAGTTCTCCGCTCGGTCCGGCCATGCTGCGGCACTCGCTACCGGCGGTACCCTGCACGCACGCCTCCGGTCGCGCGGTCACGCTCCGCGGCGTCCGCCAGCACCAGCAGGCAGGCCGCAGTGCCGTGGACATCGACGCGGAGCTGAATGCGGCGCCCCGGATGCCGAGCGTGACAAGAGCCAGTTGCATGACAAATGTTGCTGCAAATTGCAGCCAGAGACATCGGTCAGCTGACGGATATCAAATGCATGTTCATATGCAAGATCAAACTGCGGGTGCATATGCAAGTGCAGAACGCCGCCATCGGCGGAATTGATCACCACCGCTATGCCGTCCGGTTGTACCGCCACGCCGCCGGCGGGTACGCCGCCGGGCGGCCGACCGGCCTGCTGGCGAAGCAGGGCCGGGGGCGAAGAGCGGAGTGGTTTGCGCCGGTTGGGCCTGAACCCGGACCGGTCAATCGCCTGTGCGGATGGGGCGTGAGTGCTCGGGGCCGTGTGGCGCGAACACGCCAGGAAGCTACGCGGCGTAGAACCTAACCCTCACACGCCCGGGCAGCGACCTGGCTACCCCACGCGGCTGACATCCTCGCCGACCGCCGGTCACCGTGGCCGGTTAACGCGTGGCACGAAAGGCAACGCCTGGGGCATCGCGATGCCCCAGGCGTTGAATCTCAGGTCGCATCCATAGACGAAACCCGCATGAAATCAGCCGGCGGACAGCTCGGGACTGTTCACGGAGCCGGCTGCGGTGGTCCAGAGCAGCCAGTTGCCGGTGTTCAGTTCTAGCTCCGTCCACACATAGGTGTGGTAGTGATGCCCTGGTACCGCGGACACCCTCACGGGGCCCTGATAATTGCCGCAGTCGTTGAACCATACCCGCGCTACCGTGGTGGCCGCGGTATCGTCCCGGATGCTGACGGCGTACCAGCAGTTGACTACGTACGGATAGGTAACGTAGTAAAGCGCCGTGTAGGCGTCGGCGTTGATAGTGCCCTGGCTTTCCGAGATGCATGCTGACACGGACGCGTAGGCGGTGCCGTTGGCGTAGAGCGGGGTCGATGGACTGCAACCGCCGCCGCTGGCCCCGTCCGGGCTGACTGCGTGCAGACCAGCGGTGCCCGGCTGGATGGCCGCGGGCCTAGCCGCGCCGGTGCTGGATGCGAACGCCGTAGCGGGGGTGAGCGCGCACACGGCGAGGACAGCGCCCAGCACGGCAATACGCTGGAGGCCGGCGGCCCTGGACAGAGCGGAGCGGAATAGGTGATGGTGGCGCATGCTTGCCTTTCCTTCTCGGTCGTTTATTTCGCCGCGGCTATCGCGCGGTGGCTAGGGATGCCACGAGTGCACACTCTCGCCCCGGAGATCGCCATCGGTCAGTAGGTGTTCACCCGGAAGCCGTAAACCGGCGGCGAACAAATCGTGCGCCCCCGACGTCACGGGCCTGCGCCCCCGCTCGACGCAGAACTCCATCAGCTCACTGAGCCGGGCACCAGGTGCGACGCCGCAGTCCTGGGACGCGGCGAGAAGGACGTGGGCCAGCTCACAACCGACTTCGCCGACCCCGTGCGAAAAGGGAGCGTGCGTGAAAGAACAGCATTTCTGCGGGTGTTCCGGAACGGTCGGCCGGTATAAGCTGGAACTCAGTTCGATGCTGTTCGGTGCTGTTCGATGCTGCTGGCATGGGAAGACTCCCAGATGCTACCCAGGGCGCTTGGCGATGTCGCGGCCGGCGCCTGTGCGCTTTTGTTCCTGGCGGCTGCTCTCGGCAAGCTCGATAGCTGGGAGCAGTGGTCGCGGCTGACCAAGGAGATCCCGGCACCTGCTGTGCTCGGCCGTGCCGTGCGGGTCATCGTTCCCGCCGTCGAGAGCATGGTCGTCGTGCTCAGCTTCGCGTGGCCGGCCGCTGGGCTCGCATCCGGGACAGCGGTTCTCGCTGTCTTCGCACTTGCCGTCTGGCTCCTTGCGCCCAGGCTCTCGGGGCGAGAGTGCGGCTGCTTCGGCGCGATCGCGCCTGCGACGATCGGCCCGCGCCTGGCCGTCCGGAACGCCGCGCTCGCGATTGTGGCGGCGGCCGGCTGGTACCTGGCCCAGCAGGAGAACCTGCCCGGGCTGTCGCTGGGGCAGGTGCTGGTGACCGTGCTGGCCGGGGCGATCGCGCTGATGCTCTTCCAGTACCGTCGGCTGCGCCAGGCCGCGGGACGGCCTGCTTCATCCACACCAGGGGAGGGCGAATGAGCGGAATCTGGCGAGTCGTGGTCGTGCTGCTCGCCGCTGGGCTGCTGATCGAGGCGGTATTCCTGGTCGCGTTGATGCGGCAGGTCGGCAACCTGCTCCTGCAGGGCGGGGCGGCCCGGGCGAACGTTCCGGCAGGGCCGAAGGCTGGCGCGATGGTAGAAATCCCCGGACATGACCGCACCGGGCACCCGGCGCTGGTGGTCTTCACCTCGTCCGAGTGCGAGCAGTGCCGGGTCTTGTTGCCGGGGCTGCGGCGGATCCATGAGCTTTACGGGCCCGGGGCCACCGCTGGTCATCAGCTGGACCTCATCGCTGTCCTCACCGACCGCAACGTCGGCACTCGCGCCGAACACGCGCGCGAGCTCGGTGGCGTCGCGCGCACGGACCTGGTCGCGCTGATGCAGGACTGGGACGTTCCGGGGACCCCGTTCGCGGTCGCGCTCGACTCCGGGATGCGAGTGCGGGGCGCAGAGGTCGTCAGCACACGGACGGACCTTGAGATGCTCGCGGTGCAGAAGCTCGGGATCGCGTATGTCCAGTCCAGCGAGCCAGAGCGCGCCGAGAACGCGGTCGCGCTCGCTATCCACCAGGTAACCGGTGACGGCTCGCCCGGAGCGGAGGCAGGTCCATGACAGTAACAGGCACCCAGGGAACGCTGGACCGGGCTGCGGGCGCGTTGTCCCGCGGTCTGGCGCGGAAATTTACCCGCAGATCGGTGCTATCCAAGGTCGGCAAGTACGGCGTCGCGCTCTCGCTGGGCGCGGCCGGGGTCGCGTTGCTCGATGACGAGGCGTGGGCATGCACGAACTGCTGCGCGTCCAACGGGGGATGCTGCCGGGACTGCTGCTCCCGAGGCTGCTGCGGTGCCGAGTCTCGCTGGTGTGGTCTTAACGGGCGGTGCCCGTCTGGTACCTGCGGCTGCGGGGCCTGGTGGACGGGCCGCTATTGCATGAACTCATCCGGCCAGAGAACGGGGCGGCTCATGTACGGTGACTGCTGCGGTGACTGCGGCTGCGGGAGTAAGTGCACGTGCAGTTCCGCCTTCAACTGCAACGGGACCAGCTCGCCGTGCCCCTCCTGCTGCCACCAGGTGCAGTGGTACACCGACCCCAGCAGGCATTGCGGCCAATGCCAGTGCAGGTGCCCGTGGTACATCAAATGCCGCCGGGCCTTCTGCGCATGACTGAGGCTCGCGCCCGGTCCGCGCTGGGTTCCCCCGCCGAACGCCTCCTCGGCCTGGCCGTCAGTCCCTCGCTGATCGCCGCCGCGATCACCGTCGCCGCCGTCAGCGTCACCGCGGTCTACGCTCGCGACCTGCCGGTGTGGCTTGTCCTAGCCGCCGCTGCGGCGGGGTGGTCATCCGCCTGGTCGCCTTGAGGACTGTCGATGGCCTTCACCATCAACCCCGCGGTCAGCGGGGCCAGCTACCGGAGATGGAGCCTCCATGCCGGGCTGTTCGTCGTCGGCGTGGGCCTAGGCGCGATGGTCACATATGCGGTCACGCGGTCTCTGTACCGGCTGCTCGCGATCGCCGCGCCGGCTTCCTGGCTGGCGATCGCGCTGCCGCTGATCGCCCTGGTCGCTCTGCGCGATCTCGGGGCCCAGGTCCCGGTCCCCTACCCGGCGCGACAGGTACCGGAATGGCTTCGCCACGTGCTCTCCCCGGGCTGGACAGCTATCAGCTACGGTAGCCAGCTCGGCACCGGGTTCCTGACCCGTTATACCTACGCGACGCACGCGGCATTCGTCGCACTGCTCGCCACCCAGTCCTCGGTGACGGTGGTCGGAGTCGCCGTGCTGGCGTTCGCGCTGACCAAGAGCATCGTCGTCGTCAGCTCGCTGGCGGGCAGGTCGTACTCGGACTTCGAGCAGGGGCTGCTGTACCGCCACCGCACGCGCGGGCAGGCCACGCTCCGGGCGGCGAACGCCGCGCTGGCACTCGCCTCGGGCGCTGTGCTGGTCACCTACCTACTGCACGGATGACCCATCAAACAGGAGGCACGGCCAATGACTTCCAGCCCTTCCCGGCACGGCCTGCTGAAGCGGCGAAGCCTGCTCAAGCTGGGCGCGATCGGCGCGGGGGCCGCGACCGCCGCCGGCGCGGCACCGCCGGGACGCGCCGGCGCCGCGGTCCTGGATACGAGCATCACCAGTCCCTACCCGCCGTACCTGACGTTCAGCTACCCGAGTTCCTGGTTCATGCACACGGCTCTGATCCCGGGCGTGGTCATGCCTTACGACGTCATCGTCTGCAATCGCCACCTCAGCCCGTTGCCGGATATCGCCGGCGCCCCCGACCTGCGCGCGGTGCCGGGCGACGCGACCATGCTGGTGCTGCTGTTCTGGGAACCAGTACCGGCCGCCAAGGCCAACCTTTCCGGGGGGCCGGTCAGGTTGCAGAAGGGCATGGCGATGCGCTTCAGCGACCTGGGCGGAGGGCAGCGCAACTGGCACAACTTCCGCGCCTTCACCGGATGGTACGTCGCAACCTCCGGTGATCTCCTCTACAGCATCGAGGCCGATGTGTATGTCGGGCCGGACGCGGGCGCCGAGTGGAAGGACGTGCAGTCGATCGTCTCCAGCATCCGCCATCCCGGCTGAGGGGCCTCCGCGGATGCTCACCGGCCGGATGGCGGGGCAGGCCACCCCGACCGTCCTGGCGGTGCTGCTCACGCTGGCGCTGACCGCCTGCAGCGGCGGCGTACCGAGCCCCGCGCCGCGGCACTCCATCGCACCGGGCCCTGCCTCGCGGCACGGCACCGCGACGAGCCAGGCGCCGCAGCGGGGTTCCGGGCAGGGTGTGGCGATGACGCCGACCCCGGGGGATCTGCTGGCCTTCTGCCGCACCAGCCCGCTGCTGCGCCCGATATGTCCCCGGCAGATACCGATGGTGCCCGGGTCATCGGGACCCAGGATCGGGTACGGATGCTTCAACACGCCGAACGGCGTCCCGCGATCGGTGGCCGCGGGGAACGCCCTGTTCACCAGCAGGCGCTGCACCGACGCGGGGTGGAGCTACGAACAGTTCAACCTGCCCGTCCCCGTCGAAGGCATCCCGGTGAGTGCGTGGGACGGGACGGAATGGTTCGCGGTGTCGTTCGCTCCGCCATACCCGCCGCCGTACCAGGTCCACGTCGACATCGAGGCGTCGGTAGGCTCACCGCCGATCGCGGTCAGTGCTACCGGGAGGCTGCAGCGCGCGAAGCACATCACCGATGCTCTGCTCAACCCCAAGCGCACGCATGTGGTCTTGTTCGGCTGGGTGCGCTGGTACGGCAAGCGCGGCCAGCTCCTGTTCATGCCGACCAACGCCAACGGCGGCGAGGTGGCGGGCCACCTCATCTTCTACTTCGCCTCCGGCGGCGTGAACTACGAGATCAGCCTTCATGCGTGGGCATCGAAGGTGCGGATCGACGACGGCGGCGTGAACCAGGTGATCCGGGCCCCTCAAGCCGGGCCCGCACTGCCGCTTGCCATCACGGCCCTGAACGCGATCGTCGGCTCGGCGCTTGCCGGGTAACGAGAGCGGTGGGCGGCAGCGTTGGGGGTAACGGTCGTTTCCCCTACATCGGGACGACCAGCAGCCCGCCAAGATCATCGCTGGTAACGGCTGCGTGGGTCTTCCCCGAACCCGGTTACCGCCAATGAGCACTGCATTGTTCCTGATGGGCCGAGACGAGGAGGTAAGCCATGACAATACGAATTGCCGTCGACCTGGATGACGCTGAGCACGAGGCGTTCGGCCGCTGGCTCACCAGTACGGCAGCCGCGGTCAACCCGCGTGACCCGCACCTGGACGCGGGAGAGGCCATCCGCGCGATGATCCGGGTAACCATGCGCGACACCGGCGTAACCGGCACAGTTGCCAGCCATCTGCGCCTCGAGCGGGCCATGGCAAGGGACCGGAAGGCGCCACCGATAATCAAGGATCCGAACGAGATAGACCGCCCCTGATCAACCGTAAGTAGGCTCCGCGCCCGGCGAACCAGGCGAATCCCCGCAGTTATCAGGGAGGCGGGGCCGCCGCGGGAGCCGAGCTGGCCGCCAGGCGCCTACCAAGTGCCGCCGTCCCTGCTGGTTGCCGGTCTGCGTCAGCGCGGCGATGCTGCTGGCGGGGCGGGAAACCTCCGGGGTGACTGGCCGGCGACCAGGAGCTGGTGCAGCCGCCCGAGCGCGGCGATCAAGGCGTCCCGTTCGGCCGGGCCCACGTCGGCCAGCGCCGTCGCGAGGCTCCCTTCGGCCCGGGATCCGCGGCGCCGGGCACCGGCCGCCCGGACCTCTCCGGTAAGGTCGACCAGCGTCTTGCGGCCATCGGCCGGGTCGGCGGAGGTGACCGCCCAGCCCCGCTCGGTGAACGCGCGCACGCTGGTGGACACCCGGCTTTGCGCCAGCCCGGTGCGCGCGGCGATGTCACGGATGGGGCTGCGCCCGTTGAGGAACAGGTCCTGCAGGACGAGGAACTCCCCGGGCTCCACAGCCCACCTGCTCGAGCTCGCCGGACTGGCCGCAGGCCTGCTGTTCGGGCTCGTCTCCGTCGCCCTGATCAAGGTCCGCCGCGACCCCGGCGACGGGCGCCTGGTCACCATCGCCGGCTGGCCCTATGCCGCGGTCTGGACCCTTGCCCTGGTCCTGCGGCTCGGCTTCGCCTACGGCTCCACCCACTGGTTCGCCGGCTCGATCGCCAGCTTCTCCGCCGCGCACCATGTGTCACCGGCCACCTACGGCACCGCGTGCGTCATCATGGTCCTGACGATGATCGTCGTCCGCACCACCGGAGTTTTCCTCCGCGGCCGGGCCTTCGCCGTGCCTCCGGATGACCACCACGGTCGCCACCAGTTCCCGATCGCCTCCCCCAAGCCGCCGAGGAAACGGCGGCGACGAGCTGGGCGGTCTCGGTGTCGACGGCGATGTTGCGGCGGAGCAGCACCCAGCGGACGACGTGGCCGACGTGCCGGGTCGGGTCTCGCGGTTGCCGACCATGTCGGGCGGCCGTCAAAGGACCGGACGTTGCGGCGTGAGGTGATCGCCTCCCAGACCTGCGTCACGGTCCTAACGCCCGCGCGCCCGTGTTCATTGTCGCTCGCACTCATTCTCGCCCGTGTTCATTTCCTGGCGTCTCCCATTTGTGTCACGACCCGTGCCTATCTGCGCAGACGGGTTGTAAAGCCAGGCGATACGTCGTGCAATAGGGAGAATCAGCTGGGGAGGGACCCGTGTCACCGAACGCCGACAGGGCGACTGGTCACGATGCCGTGATTGTCATCCCGGGAATCATGGGCAGTGAACTCGTCGAGACCACTACCGGCCGCACCCTGTGGGGGCTCGCGGACACAGGCTGGTACGCCCAGGCGTGGATGAGCGGGAAATCCCTGGGCGCCCTGGCCGTAACCGATGCCGAGCGGGCCGGAGACACCGGCCGGATCACCGCCCGCCGCCTGCTGCGCTTTCCGGCCTTCGCGCCGCTGCTGCACGGCTTCGAGCCGTACACCGCGTTGACCACCCGGATACGGCAGGTGGCACCTGATCGCGCGGCCGTGCTCGAGTTCGCATATGACTGGCGCTTGTCGGTGGGGCATAACGCGACGGTGCTGGCCGCCGCGGCGGAGCAGCACCTGGACCAGTGGCGGGCGCACCCGGCAGGATATCCGGACGCGCGCCTGGTCCTTGTAGCCCATTCCATGGGCGGGCTGGTGGCCAGGTACCTGACCCAGGTGCTCGGCTGGCAGGCCGCCGTGCGGACCGTGGTCACGCTGGGCACGCCCTTCTACGGTGCGGCCAAGGCCGCCCAGTTGCTGAGTAGCGGGCGGGGAGCGCCGCTGCCCCTGCCCCGGCGGCGGCTACGGGCGCTGGCCAGGACGCTGCCGGGCCTTTACGACCTGCTCCCTTCCTACCGCTGCGTGGACGAGGGCTCTTCCGCGCGCCGGCTGACCGTCTCGGACGTAACCGCGCTCGGCGCCGACGGCGAGCTGACCGCGGAGGCGTTCGACCGCCGGGAACGCCTGCTGGGCGACTCGAGTGCGCCGTCATCGGCATTGCAGCGGCCGCTGGTCGGGGTGGAGCAGGACACCATGCAATCGCTCGTCCTGTCTGACGGGGTGGCTGAGGGCCGCTCGTATACCTGCCAGCCAGCTCCAGACGGCGTGCGGCGAGTGGATCGGCGCGGCGACGGGACGGTCTACCGAGAGGCAGCGTCCCTGGCCGGGATGGAGCCCATGCACCTGCCGCAGACGCACGGAGCGCTGGCCGCGCGGGCGGAGGGGATCGCGCACGCGTGCGCAGTGGTCACGGAGCGCGAGGCCGGCCCGTGGCTGGCTGGCGTGACCGAGATCGGCCTGCGGGTACCGGACGTGGTCCCGGTCGCGGAACCGTTCGAGATCCGGGTCAGCGGGTGCGACGATCCCGCGGCGGTGACCATCCGGGTGAACGAAGCAGGCACGAACCGCGCGGTGGCGCAGCCGCTGAGCGCGCGACGAGACGGCGGCCTGGCCGCACCGGTGCGGCTGGTCCGGCCGGGCCTGTACCGGGTGGAGGCAAAGGCCGGCGGGTTGTCGGCCGTCACCGAGCTGCTCCTGGCGGTAGCACCGCAGGAAGCGGAGCAATGATGAGCCCGGACCAGGCGGAAGATGTCTCTTCCCCTGCCGCGGTCGTGACCGGCGGCCTGTTCGACGTGGTGTGCGTGCCGATCGGAGACTACGAACGGCATCCCCGGCTGGACGCGGACGACGAAGCCGAACGGGTCACCAGCCTGTTCGCCCGGCTCGGGGGCCGGGCCTCGCCCTGGGAGCTGTCGGCCGGCCAGGCACGTACCGCGACCGTGGTGAACGCCAGGCTCCGATCGTGGTCCCAGAGCCTGGAAGCACGCAACTCCGTCCTGTTCTGGGTGGGACACGGCCAGGCCAACCCCGACGGCGCGTGGCTAGCGATCTACGACACCCCCGACGCCATGGACGAAGGCGGGATACTGCCTGAGCACCTGGCCGGGTTCATCACCGCTGAGTGGCAGCGTCGCGCTCAGGACGACGAGGCCTGGGCGATCGTCGTCATCGAGGCGTGCGGAGCTGAGCGCTTCGCCAACCTGCTCCACTCGGCGCTGCTGCGCAAGGCGCAGCCGCCCAGTCGCTTCGCCGTCGTCGGCGTGGGCGCCGACGACGGCGCCGGGCAACTCGGAGAGTTCCGCCAGGCGCTGGATGAGACGCTCTTCAGATCCAACGCCTATACCGACGCCGACGACGAGATCAAGCTGTCCGACCTCCTCGATCAGGTGGCCCAGCGGCTGCAGTTCGGCATCGTCCATGCGGTCAAGCTCTACCAGGCGCCGCCGATCCCACGGCCCCGGCGGCTCCCGGCCCCGGTGGCGTCGGCCATGGATGTCTACGTCGAGCTTCAGCAGTTCGTCGCCGGGCTGTCGCCCGACGAGCGCGGCCATTTCCTGCCCAAGGCCCAAGGCGCCGATCATGCCGAAGTCACCGAACCGGCCTGGTATTTCGTCGGCCGCGAGGCCGAACGCGCGCAGATCGCCGCCTGGCTGCGCACTCACCCCGCCGGGATGCTCATCGTCACGGGCCGGGCGGGCTCGGGCAAATCAGCCCTGCTCGGGCACGTCCTCATCCACGCCACCCCCGGGCTCAGGGACCTGCTCATCGACGCCAGGCTGATGCGGCCGGCGCCGACCGGAGAGTTTCCTGACGACCTCAGGTTCGATGCGGTCATCCACCTGAGCGGCATGACCATCGGAGGACTCGCACGTCGCCTGGCGGACGCCGCCGACCTCGGCGAATCCCCGGTTCTGGCCGACTCAGGCCAGAACATCGGCTGGGTGCTGGACGGGCTGGCCCGCCGACGCCGCCCGTTCACGGTGATGGCCGATGCCCTTGACGAGGCTCAGGAACCGGCCACCCTCGCCAGCGCGGTCCTGCGCCGCCTCGCCGCCCTGGACCAGGTGCGGGTCGTGGTCGGGACCCGCACCTCCACCCGGGAGGGTCCCGGCCTGCCCGAGCCAGACGACCAGGACCTGATCGACGCGCTGGGGCGCACCGCCGAGGTCCTGACGGTCCAGCGGGACCCCGAGGCCGTCGGCCGATACGTCCAGGCGCGCCTGACCGCCGCTCAGGCGGCCGCCGTCATCGACGCCGACGACCAGGCCATCGCCGAAATCGCCCGCCAGGTCCAGGCCATGAACCAGGATTTCCTCTACGCCCGCCTGGCCATTCACGAGATCATCGCCAACCCTGGGCTACTCCGGGCCTGATCGCATGGACCTCCTTCCCGGTGACCACCGCGCCCTGTTCGCGGCCGCGATCGTCCGCCTCAGCCGTCAGCGGCCCGCTGTCCGGCCGCTCCTCGAAGCCCTGGCCCTGGCGCAGGGGCGCGGCCTCCCCCGCATCGACCGGACGTGGGCCACCGCCGCCAACGCCCTCGGCTATGACGTCACCATGACCGAGGTCGACATCGACCGCCTGCTCGAAGCCGCTGCTCCCTACGTCATGCTCGACGCCGCGCACGGCCAGAGTGTCTACCGGCTAGCCCACCGGACCTTCGCCGAGTACTTCCTGGACGGCGTCGACGGCTCCGGTCCGGCGAGCGGCGGGCCGAGCAGCCACCTCCCAGTACCCGAGCAGCACAGGCGCATCGTCTACGCCCTTATCGCAGCCGCCACCCGGGCCCTGCCCGCACCACCCAACCCGTATCTCGTATTCCACCTGGCCAGCCACACCGCAGAGGCTCAGGCGTGGAGTGCCCTCGCCGATGCTGCCGGTCTGCTCGATTTTCTCGACCCCGACGCCGTCGCCGCCGAAGTGCTGCGTACGGCCTTCGGCCGGACCGACACTCCCCCGGACATCGCCACCTTCCTGCACGCGCGCCACCTCCTCGCCCGGATCCCGCGCGACGAACGGGCGGTCGTCCGGGCCATCGCGGCGGCGCGTCTCACCGGGGTTCCCGTATCACCTGAGAAGGATCCCCCCATATCTGCCTTCGCGATCAGATGGCTGGCCGGCCAAGCCGACAAGCGGCTGAGTTCCACCACAAATACACGAACGCGGCACGGCGTGTCGGAGCGATGGGTTATCACGCCACGCGTCTTCGTTGGCGTCACCGGCCACTGGCAAGACGTCCGCCACCGGCCACGCCAGCCGGGTTCGGCGACGGACACGGCACACACCGGCTCGTCCGGCGTCGTGCGCTGGGTACGGCTTGTCCGCGAGACGATGCACGTCGTCTTGCCTGGTCATGCGGGGCCGGTGCGGGTTCTGACGCCCGTGCCGCTGCCGGACGGCCGGGTCCTGCTGGCCAGCGGCGGCGACGACACCACCGTCCGGCTCTGGGACCCCGTTACAGGCCACCCCGCCGGAGACCCCCTGACCGGCCACGAAACACCAGTGCGCGCCCTGGCCCCCGTCCCGCTGCCGGACGGCCGGGTCCTGCTGGCCAGCGGCGGCGACGATACCACCGTCCGGCTCTGGGACCCCGTCACCGGCCACCCCGCCGGAGACCCCCTGACCGGCCACGAGACACCAGTGCGCGCCCTAGCCGCCGTCCCACTGCCGGACGGCCGTACCTGGCTGGTCAGCTGCGCCGAATCGGTTTCCCCAACATCTGGTTACATTTCCTCGCACTCGCTGCTGGCGTGGAACATGATCGACAGCAAGCCGGTCCGGTTTGCCTTTCCTCCACCGGATTTTCATCTGGCCATCCGGAACGTGGCCGCGATACCGCGGCCGGACGGGCGCACCCTGCTCGCGCTCGAAGGCCGTTTCGCCGGTACTGAGATGAGGCTCTGGGATCCCGCCACCAACGAGGTCTGGAAATATCGGATCGGCGAGATCTTCGACAGGATCGCTGCGTCGGGCGTCGTGCCGCTGCCGGACGGACGACTCCTCCTGATTATGGCAAGCGGACGGACCGTAGCGGTCTGGGAAACCGGCGGCGAGGCAGAACCCCGGCCAGATGAATCGCTTCCGGACGGCCAACTCCTGGTCGGCCAGGGCGGAACGGTGCTGGCGATCTCGGCGGTGCCCCTGCCAGACGGGCGTACCCTGCTGGTGACGGCGGGAGACGATGGCTCCGTGCGGCTCTGGAATCCGGCCGTTGCGGTATCACCGGAGCATGCGGTGTCACCGGAGCAGGAGCAAGCGGTCAGCGTTGAGGCGAACGACGCCGGAAGGCTGCCCGACGCCGATGCCCGGGCACCAGCCGATGCCGACGAACTGGCGGTGACGGCCATCGCGGTGGTGCCGCTCGCAGACGGGCGGGTGCTGCTGGCTACCGGCGGCCAGGATGAGCTGGTGAGGCGGTGGGATTCCGCTAGCGGCGTGCTCATCGGCCCGCCTCTGGCGGCCCAGTCGGGCAGGACAAGATGGTTCACCGGTACGGAAGCCGTAGCCGCTGTGCCGCTAGCGGACGGGAGGGTGGCCATCGCGGCCGGCAGCGGCCGTACCGTACGGCTCTGGGATCCCGTCAGTGGTGTCCCGATCGGCGAGCCCCGCCAGACCTGCCGGGTGGTCCGGCTGCCGTGGGACCGGGCGCTGCTGTGGAACGCCCGGCTCCTATCGGCCGCAGCCGGAGCGCCGGTATCCGCGATGACGGCCATCCGACGGCCAGACGGGAAAACCCTGCTGGTCATCGGCAGTGGCCGCACGGTCCAGTTCTGGGCACCAGATCCGAAGCCACGGCGCCTACGGCGCCTGCGGGTCCGCCGTCCAGGCACGGTACGGGCCGTGGCCACGGTGAGCTTGCCCGGCGGGGACGTCCTGATCGCCAGCGGCGGCGACAACAAGGAGATAGAGCTGTGGAATCTGGATACGGGCCGGTCAGAGGGCAGGCTGGAGGGACATGACGGCACGGTCCGGGCCCTGGCGCCGGTGACGCTGCCGGACGGCCAGGAACTGCTGGCCAGCGCCGGCGACGACGCCACGGTACGGCTCTGGGATCCGGCTACCGGCCGCGCGCACGGGGAACCGCTGACCGGGCACGACGGCCCGGTCCGGGCCCTGGCACCGGTGACGCTGCCGGACGGCCAGGTACGGCTGGCCAGCGCCGGCGACGACGCCACGATCCGGCTCTGGGATCCGGCAACTGGCTGCATCGCCCGTATCGTGACGCTCGGCGTGGCGGCGAGCAGCATGGCGGCGGAGCAGGGAAAGCTGTACGTCGGCTCGACGGTGGGCTTGCTGGCCCTCGACATAGCGGCGCTGACGCAGACCTAATCCGTCAGGTCGGGATCCATCAGGTCGGGGCCGGGTACCGGCGCCGCAGGCCGGCGATGCCGGCGGCGGCGGCCCGAGTGGCCTGCCGGACAATCACGGCTATCTCGTCGACAGAGTCGAGCTCTCCAGCGGCAACAGCCATCACAAGGTCGTAGGCGGCGTCATTAGTCAGGGTCGGGCGGCGGCCGTTTAGCCCGTAGAACGCGGTGATCGCGGTCAGCGCAAGCCACTTGTTGCCGTCGTATCACGACTGCTACCAAACGGCCCGTTTCGCCTGTGTGCGATCGCGCTACACGTTGAACCTGAACTCGACCCATTACCGCTATGCTAACACCTCATGGAGTCACAGGTTGTGCGCTGCGCGAGGTACGCCCGGATCAGCTTCGACAAGGCGGGTGATGAGCACGGCGTCGCCAACCAGCTGGCCGATCAGCAGCGGGCCGCCGATACCCGAGGCTTTGTGATCGTCCGCACGGAGGTCGACAACGACATCTCCGCCCTGAACGGCAAGCACCGGCCGGGCTACGAGGCGGTGATGGCCGCGGCGGCCAGGGGGGAGATCGAAGTGATCCTCGTGTTCCAGACCTCCCGTTTCTGGCGGAACCGGCGGGAGCGGGCCGAGGGGATAGAGATTCTCCGCAAGGCCGGGGTGTCCCTCATCGCCACCAAGGGACCGTCGCTGGACATGAGCACGGCGTACGGCCGGGGCATGGCCGGCCTGCTCGGCGAGTTCGACACGATGGAAAGCGAGGTGAAGGCCGAGCGGCAGCAGCTCGCCGCGTTCCACCGGGCAGAGAACGGTCAGCCTCCGGCCGGAGTGCGGCTCACCGGATACACCATGGCGGGCGTAGTGGTCGAGCACGAAGCCGTGGTA
>Ga0306923_10002565_pt1 | contig 16702 bp, 15 predicted proteins | sample sta12Can44000108_FD_203841 | JGI IMG/M metagenome (GOLD analysis project Ga0306923, IMG submission 203841) | Lab enrichment of tropical soil microbial communities from Luquillo Experimental Forest, Puerto Rico - statanox.12C.anox.44.000.108 (v2)... | ecosystem: Environmental > Terrestrial >... | reverse complement strand
CGTCGTAAGCCGCCGGCGTTTGCTCCGATTCGAGCACATGGAGCACTAGAACATGAAGCCACGGAACACGATCTGCCTCTGGTTCGACAAGGACGCGCAGGAGGCGGCGCGCTTTTACGCCGCTACCTTTCCGGATAGTAAGGTGACCGCTGTTCACCATGCGCCCGGAGACTATCCGGGCGGCAAGGAAGGCGATGTGCTGACGGTGGAATTCACCGTTCTGGGCATTCCCTGTCTTGGGCTCAATGGCGGCCCGGTGTTCAGCCACAGTGAGGCATTTTCCTTCCAGATCGCAACGGACAATCAGGAGGAGACGGACCGCTACTGGAATGCGATCATCGGGAATGGCGGCAAGGAGAGCCAATGCGGTTGGTGCAAGACCGCTGGGGCCTCTCCTGGCAGATCACGCCACGCGCACTTACCGAGGCGCTTGCGGCTGGCGGCGCCGAGGCAAAACGTGTTTTCGAGGCGATGATGACGATGACGAGAATCGATATCGCCGCTATCGAGGCAGCACGGCGAGGCTGACTGTCATCACGGCAGAGGGAGACAGATGAAGCGCATATGGACGATCATAGGGGTGGATGACGTCCCCCGCAGCTTTACATGGTACCAGTCGCTCTTTGGTCAACCAGCTATCTCCCCTGCCCATGATTACTTTGGACAAATCCTCGATTCGGATGGGACTGTCTTGCTCTGTCTCCACCAATGGGGCGCCCACGAGCATCCCTCATTGACGAGCCCCGATCGCGCGACACCCGGCAACGGCCTCTTGTTGTTCTTCCGTGTAGATGATTTCGACCTGGCGCTTCAAAGGGCGCGCTCCTTTGTCAGTCAGCTCGAAGAGGAACCTCACATTAACCCGAACACGCGAACTATGGAGTTCTCGCTCCGAGATCCGGATGGATATTACGTGACGATCAGTGCGCTCTCTGCGGGATAAAAGGAATCGGCATATTTGTTCTATGGATCGCGCGGACAGGCCGTTTTCTGTTCAATTTTTTAGCCCTGGCGGAGTTGTGTGGATTATTGCGGGGCAAGACACAACATTCGGTAACTGATTAGTCCTCAGCTTGCTGCATTTTTTGCGTGCCATTCAGATATTCATATAGTCACAAACAAGTATGGTCAAATCATCGTCTTGCTTCGCTGACCACTGGCGGACTGAAGCCATAATCGAGTCAGCCGCCGCAGAGGGTGAAAGACCAGTGGCTTTTCTCAAGGATTCGAGTAGAGCATTTTTCCCGAAGAAATCTCCCTCAGCGTTGGAAGCCTCGACAATTCCATCCGTGTACAGCAGGATTCGATCACCGGACTCTAGCTTGTGGATGGTTGTCGAGTAGGTCGCAGAATCAAATAGCGCGAGCACCACGCCGTTGTCTTCGATTTCTGTGACCTTACCGTTGCGCGACAGCAGCATGGGCGGGTGCCCCGCCGCCGAGTAGCGCAGTTCCCCCGATTCCGCGTTTAGGTGGACGTATGCCGCCGTTACGAATTGATTCTGGGTGTTTCCAAACAGGGCTGAGTTCATGCCCGACAAGAAGCGCGAAGGCTCGTCCGCCAATGCCCGCTGTGAAGCCGCCGCCAGCTTGACCATCGAGGCTATCAGCGCGGCGGGAACGCCATGGCCGGACACGTCCGCGATCAACAATCCGGCTTGGTGGTCGTCCGCCACGATGTAGTCGTAAAAGTCTCCGGCCACCGAAGTCATGGGCACATAACGGGCCGCGACACGGAAGTGTGCGGAGGTGGGAAAGTCTCTAGGCAAAATGGATAGCTGAATACGGCGAGCTACTTCGAGTTCCTTCTGGATTTCGTTTAGCTGGTGATCCCGCTGCAAAGTTCTGCGCGCAGCAACATAGCCCAGAGTGCTGAGGAACGCGGCAAATCCGAATGGCTCCAGTCTGGGGAAGGAAGTGGACACCAGTCCAGTCATGTTTTGCCAAACCACGAGAGCGACGAAGATCAGTAGGCCCCAGCGGATTACCGCGAAATCGGCAGCCTCAGGTCTGCCGGGTCCGGCGGAACCGCCCGCAATAAATCGAACAAGAAAAAAGCTCGCCGCCACGATCACGGCGATACTGTTAATCCGCTCAAAGAACTCGGAATTGCCAAAAAGTAAGGTGGCCCCAGCGAGTACCCCTCCGATACCCACCATGGCGTACCCAACCGCTCGCTCATAGCGCCTCGGCAGTCCCAAGGAAACGATGAACAGGAATGCGGGAATCAGAATGATGTAATTAATACCTGAACGCAGGCGGTCGAAGAGGGTCGAGGCATGAATCGTCATGCCAAGCAGTGCTGACTGAATCCACAGCCGAAGCCCGTAAAAAACAGCAAACAGAGCGAAGTAGATCAGGAGGGAGTCGTGCTTGCGGCGGATGGCGGCAAAAGCAGCCGAGACGAGACCCACGGCCACGAAAGCCGCACCCAAGAAGAGGTATGGTTCGTCACGGTGGAATGCGCTCAACACTTCACCAGCACTCATCTGGGGAGGGGTTACGAACATGGGAGGGATATTAAACGAAAGCCCCAGTGTTCGATACGTCGCTCCTGATTGCTCAAGGCACTAGAACAAGGTTAATTCCTTCCAAACTCGACATCTGCCTAAATCTGTCCAACTCATGGTGCGATATAGCTCAACAGCCACGAATTTCATGGCCATCGAACAGGAAATCTACCTCTCGCAGTTTGTGCTTGGAGGCGCGTCGGACAGCGTAGCGTGCTGCACCTATTTCGATGATCTGGGCGTTCTCGACGAGCGTCTGACGCCATGCCCACGGCGACAAAAGCATCGCCGTGATGAACCCCCAAAAGTAACCCGCCATTGGTTCTACTTCTCAGGGCTCACGTTTGCCGTCCTTTAGGCTTGGGCTCAGGGCAACCGCGGAAAAGGAACGTCAGGCCAAGGTGGTGGGAGCAGCCGGTAAGATGTCTCCGGCTTCATGGATTGCTATGACTTTCCGCTACTGCTTCTCATACACTTCAATGTTGGTATATTTGTTGCCCTTTGAATCGGTTCCACTCCTGGTGGTCGTCCGGGTCTTGCCGTCAGCTGAGATTACCATGCGACCGCTGTTTGAGACCTTACCTCCATACTTGTTGGTGAACTCCCACGTGTGATCATTGATTTTCTTCGCTGAGAACGACCGGGGTGCCTCCGAAGCTGGCAACCTAGTGACGGGATAGTCTTTGCCATCGAACTTGCCCACCCACTCGCTGTGCGTTGGCTTGCCGTCGCTGTCGATGCCATCATTTGTGATCTTCAGGTTGTCGCCTACGGCCTCGATTACAACCGTCCTGTTCTTCCCCAGTGTGGGGCTGAGCTTCGACTTAGCCTCGTTCAACTTCCAAGTGCCCATAAGCGCGGCGGCGGCAAAGGAAACCGCCACGAAAACAAAGCACAGTGCCACGGTCAGTGCGATCGCTCGTGCTCTCATATTCCCTCCTAATGGAGACCTTGCGGGTGTCATGGTTGCGGTTCCTCGCGATCTTGTGAAATTATAGCTCCCTGCGAGTGTTTGCCTCCAAGCTGCGCAAATGAGAGCCCGAAAGCTTGGCGTGGCGGATGCCTTGCCTGGTGCAATGGCCGGTAGGCTGGTCCCAAAAGCTCTAAAAGCCTTGGAACTGGCTGCCTAGTAGTGGACGCTGGCAGATGAGGACGATCGCTTGTAGCAGCTCCCATTGCTCGAATTCTTGCCGATCTGCGTGGCTCACCGGTGATGCTGCCGAATCACTAAAAAGGCGACAGGCTGCTGAAATGTCCTGAATTTCGGTGAGGGAACCAGTTATTCCCGAAATAGTGAAACCTCTTGGCGCTTTCGACAGGAGTACTCTCGAGTTTCTGTTTTGTCACCGAGATTCGGCTAAAATCACTTCATCGCGGTGGTGCTCGGAAGCGGCGAGCCGGAGGCACTTCCAACCGTAAGGGAAAGCCCAGCCAAATGAAGGAACAAGATTACGCCGTGCGGCGGACAGAAGACCGCGTCGGCGTGAGGGTGACGGCGCTGCTCGTCGGCGGCCATGAGAGAGTGGGAGTCGAGACGGGCCTGACCGAAAATGTGAGTTCGCGCGGCGCGCGAGTGATTTCCACAAGCGAGTGGTCGCGCGACGACACGATCATGCTGGCCGTGCCGGGATTCCACTTTACATCCGCAGCGCGCGTGGCGTATTGCGAGGCGCTTGGCGACGGGCGTTTCGTCACCGGGTTGGAGTTCGTCCCAGCCAGTCCCCATCTGGAGATTACGGCTCTTGCGGCAACGTTCGAGTTTCCGCGACGAACCGAGCCCATTGCATCGTTTCGCGCGCAAGCGCGACGCCTCTCGCAGGGCACTCCCTGAGCCATATGCCCGAACGTGTTGAATCTCGCGACGAGCGAGTGCCGCCTATGAGCCGAGCCAGTATGGACGGATGGAAAATAAGAGTCGTGTAAGATACACTCTAGGCGCTTAGCGGCTGAAAAATCCTCCGCATCAGATCTGAAGCACCGCGCAAGCGAAATCAAATCGCACGGGCGCTAGTGGAGTTCTCATGAGAAAGCTTCAAAATGTCGTTCGTTCGCAGTCGAGGGCTGACGGAGAAGCCGGTGAGTTGCTCCGATTTTCCCGTGAGGATGTTCAGTGGGAATGGATGAGCATGTCCGCCCGCCGGTTGAATCCCGGTGAGGCGTATTCCGCGGCGACGAACGGAGAAGAGGCTGCGTTCGTGATTCTCGGAGGGAAGTGCACAGCGAAATGGGGCGCGGGAGAGCAATCCATCGGTGAGCGCAAAAATGTATTCGATGGCCTTCCCTACTGCCTATACCTGCCGAGTGGCAACGCCGTTACATTCAGGGCCGAGACCGAGTGCGAAATAGCCGAGTGCCGTGTCCCCTCGAAGGCCCGACTTGAACCGAAATTGATCACTCCGAAAGACGTGGTTTCTGGCCTGCGTGGCGGCGGAAACGCATCCCGGCAAATCGTTGATGTAATTGGCCCAGCCTTTCCAGCCGACAAGCTGCTAGTGATCGAGGTGTATACGCCGGGTGGAAATTGGTCGAGCTACCCTCCGCACAAGCACGACGTTCACAACCCGCCTGCAGAAGCAGACCTCGACGAGATTTACTACTACCGGATCAATCGCCCGGAAACGGGCTTTGCGCTGCAGCGGCTGTATTCCGGGGATCTATCGCATGACATTACGATTCGTGCTACGGACGGAGACGTTGTTCTTGTGCGTTCGGGCTTTCATCCGGTAGTCGCGGGACCGGGCTATGACGTCTACTATCTCAACTTCCTTGCGGGGAGCTCTCGTTCCCTTTCAGTGACCGAGGATCCCAACCACGTTTGGCTCAAGACCACATGGAAAGGTACGGACCCGCGCCTGCCCCTGGTGCGCTAGCGGATGCAAAACAGGATCCATCGGCGAGAGCTATGGCCCTGGAGAGCGGGTCGCGCAATTTGGATAACCGCTTAGCGATAATAGCTGTTTCGATCCAAGGTTTGGGTTCAATCTTCGGCTTGTGCTAGTGTGCCGAGGAAGATTTTCGCACCGAGGAAAGTAATCCTTATGGTTCGCCGAATGACGGTGGCGCAAGCGATCGTTGCATTCCTGCGCAATCAGTATTCGCGGCGCGATTCGAAGGAATACCGGCTCATTGAAGGGTGCTTCGGAATTTTCGGACATGGCAACGTGGCTGGAATGGGCCAAGCTCTGGAGCAGGACCTACAACTACCCTACTACCTGGCCCGGAATGAACAGGCGATGGTGCATGCAGCCGTAGCATTCGCCAAGGCGAGTTTCCGGATGCGGACGCTGGCCTGCACCACGTCGATCGGTCCCGGTGCGACGAATATGGTGACCGGCGCGGCGGCCGCGACGGTGAATCGACTGCCCGTCCTGTTGCTGCCAGGCGATATCTTCGCGCGGCGGAATGTCGCACCGGTTCTGCAGCAACTGGAATCCTCTTTCTCACAGGACATTTCCGTAAACGATTGCTTCAGGCCCATCTCCCGGTATTGGGACCGAATCCAACGCCCGGAACAACTTCTCACGGCGCTTCCGGAAGCGATGCGGGTTCTCACTTCTCCATCAGACACCGGAGCGGTGACAATTAGCCTGCCTCAGGACGTGCAGACGGAGGCTTTTGATTTTCCGGAAGAATTTTTTCGCAAGTGGATCTGGGATATCCCGCGCAACCGTTGCGACCAGCATTTAGTGCGACGGGCGGCGGAATGGATACGGGCCGCGAAGAAACCGCTCCTCATCGCAGGTGGAGGCGTTCTCTATTCAGAAGCGTCGGAAGCGCTTTCGAACTTTGCTCGAACGACGGGAATTCCCGTATGCGAAACGCAAGCCGGCAAGGGAGTCCTCCCCTATGACCATCCACAAGAGGTTGGTGCGGTGGGCGTAACCGGCACGCCGGGCGCGAATATCCTTGCAAGGGAAGCGGATCTGGTTCTCGGAATCGGAACGCGCTACAGCGATTTCACCAGCGCTTCGAAAACCGCGTTTCAGAATCCGGCTGCTCGTTTCATCAACGTCAACGTGGCGGAATTTGATGCTTTCAAGCATGCGGGTCTCCCTTTAACTGGAGACGCGCGCGTGACATTGAACGAGCTGCAAGCAGCGGTAGCGGAGTTCCGGGTCGATCAAGGATATCGCGCGAGGATCGAGCGCTTTCGAACGGATTGGGAAAGAGAGGTTGACGGCATCTACAGCCTCCGTAAAGGTCCCCCCATCACCCAGGGAGAAGTCATCGGAGTACTGAACGAAGCGACAGACGCTTCGGATATTGTTGTATGCGCTGCGGGCAGCTTGCCGGGAGATTTGCATAAGCTCTGGCGCACCCGGCAACCGGGCGGGTATCACATGGAATATGGATACTCGACGATGGGTTACGAAATCGCCGGGGGGCTGGGCGTAAAAATGGCCCGTCCCGAGCGCGAAGTATTCGTGCTCGTGGGCGACGGCTCCTATCTTATGATGGCCCAGGAGATCGTGACGTCCATCCAGGAAGGCCTCAAGTTCAACATCGTGCTGCTCGACAACCATGGATTTTCGAGTATCGGCGGACTCAGTCGAAGTTGTGGGAATGAAGGAATGGGCACGCAATACCGCTACCGTCGAGGAGCGAAATACGACGGCGATGTCCTTCCGATCGATTTTGTGGCCAACGCGGCGAGCCTGGGAGCATGGTCTGTTCGAGCGCAAACAAGGGGAGAGCTTCAGGCCGCGATCGGTTTAGCGCGGAAGGAGCGCCGAACCTCTGTGATTGTGGTCGAAACATCCTACGAGGACCGAGTGCCGAGTTACGAATCGTGGTGGGACGTCGCGATTGCGGAAGTCTCGACGGGTGAAGCGGTAAAGGACGCGCGCCGGAAATACGAGGAGGCGCGGAAGAAGGAACGCCTGTTCTTTTAAGGACCGCGGCAGAGGGTTGTGAGAGGGACGGTTCGGTTTCTAGAGTCCGGCGAACGAAAAAGAGGTGAGGGTGCCAACAACCGTAGAAGCAACTCTCGCAGTGGCGACGCCCGCGCAACCCCATCTCAAGCGGGTCCTGCACCTCTGGGACCTGATCTACTACGGCATCATATTGACGTCACCTATCGCCGCGGTTCCCCTCTTCGGCGAAGCCGAGGTTCTCTCGCAAGGACACGCGGTAACAACGCTGCTTGTGGCGATGGTGGCGATGTCGGTAACGGCGGTGAGCTTCGGGCGCATGGCAGCAAAGTACCCGTCGTCCGGTTCTGTCTACACCTACATCAGCCGAGGTCTAAATCCGTTCCTTGGATTCATCGTGGGGTGGGCGATGTTTCTGGAATACTTGTTTCAGCCGATCCAGAACGCTCTTTATGCCGTGCTTGCAGTGCAGCGCGTGGCGCCGCGCGTCCCATTCGCGATTATCGCGGCGCTCGCAGTGGGGCTTATCACCTGGGTGACCGTCCAGGGGATCAAATTCACAGCACGGACGGATGAGGTGATGCTCGGGTTCATGGTGCTGGTTACCGCCGTGTTTCTTGTTGCAGCTGTGCGTTTCTTGGTCCTGCGAGAAGGTTTCACAGGGCTTTTGTCGACGCAGCCGCTCTACAATCCAGCCACGTTCCATTTGAGGGCTCTTGCCGCCGGGACGTCGCTCGCAGCGCTGGTCTTTATTGGATTCGACGGCGTCTCGATCTTGGCGGAAGAAGTGAAGAATCCGAAACGAAATGTTTTGCTGGCGTCAGTGCTCGTGTGCATTTTTACGGGACTTTTCAGCGGACTGCAGGTGTACATCGCACAGCGAGTTTGGCCGGACTATTCGACATTTCAGAATCCCGAGACGGCCTTCATGGACGTAGCGCGCGTCGCGGGGGGACACTCACTTTTTGCGGTTTACGGGGCGATGCTTTTGGTCTCGAGCATTGCCTGCGGACTGGCCGGACACGTGGGAGCGGCGCGTCTGCTCTACAGCATGGGGCGGGATGACGTGGTACCGAAAAAAATCTTCGGCCACCTGAGCCCCAAGAAAAGCAATCCGATCTACAACGTCTGGATCGTGGGAGTTCTGGCATATATCGGGGTGCTGGCAATTCCGTGGGAGCGCGCCGCGGAGATCGTTACCTTCGGCGCCCTTCTGGCGTTCATGGGCGTGAATGTTTCGGCGATGCGTCAGTTCTGGTTCTCGCCGGAAGCCGTGGGGCATAGGAAGTTTTTTGTCGACGCGTTCGTCCCCGGATTCGGTTTTGTGTTCTGCTTTCTGTTGCTAATCAGCCTGCAACCATGGACGAAATATGCGGGCCTGGTGTGGCTGGTTATCGGATTCCTCTACCTGGTCTACAAAACGCGCGGCTTCAAGATTCGGCCGAAGCTAATCGATTTCAATTCGTAATCGTCGATTGGTGGGTGCCCTTGTAAGCTACAGTACGTAGGTCACTTCGCGGCCTTTCGATTCGTGGCTTGACTGCGTATCAGATGTAAAGCGAACCCGCAGGATTCACGCACTCGCAACTCCGGCTGCAGCTTCCTGATCGCAGCTTTGCTGGTATCGCCCGTGATCCTCTGGATGAGCAGCTCGGCCGCTTCCCTACCGAGCTGATGCTTGGGCAGCTCGACGGTCGTCAAGCGAGGACGAAAAATGCTGAGCCACGGATAGTCATCGAAACTAACCAGCCCGAAATCCTCCGGACAGCTCAATCCCATCTCCTCGGCGGCTCTCAGGAGTCCGATGGTCATCAGATGATTCGCCACATAGATGCCGTCCGGCCGATGAGAGAGTAACGCGTGGCCGGCGCGGAATCCGGACTCGATCCGGTAATCCCCTTCGCTCACCAGCCTGGAATCGTAGGCAAGACCTTCCGCTTTGAGCGCATCGTGAAAACCCAGCCAACGCTCCTTCGCGTTGCTTATCTTGAGCGGACCGCTGACGAGTCCAATGCGCCGTCTGCCAGCGCGCGCCAGGTGGCACACCGCTTCGTATGCACCATGATAGTCATCGGTGATGACGGCGTCGTTCGTGAGCGCGGGATACGTGCGCATGACGAGAACGAAGGGAATATTGACCTCTCTGATCATCTGGCGCACGGCAGGCCGGAAGTCTCCCACTGCTTTCGTGAGAAGGATTCCATCGACGCGCTTGGAAAGGAGCAACTCGACGGCGCGCTCTTCTTTGTCGAGAATGTCGTCACTATTGCAGAGGAGCAGATTGTAGCCGTGCTTTTGTGCGGCATCTTCGGCGCCCCGAACCACCATCGGAAAGAACGGGTTGCCGATGTCCGGCACAACCATGCCGATTGTGTGTGTCTGTCTCTTGGCAAGACTCCGCGCAATCAGATTCGGCCGGTAGTTGAGCTTGCGAATCGCGGCTTCCACCCGCTCGCGAAGACGCGTACCGACATGCGCTTTTTTATTAACGACAGCTGAAACGGTGAAGACGGAAACACCGGATTCGCGGGCGACGTCGTAGATGCTGGCTGCATTCCCAGACTTTTTGCGTGTTTTTTTTCCAACAGGCGTCATTGGTTGTCAGTATTCAATCGGAACCGGCTGCTGTTTTCGCGCGGACTCATAAATTGCGCGGAGAATAATCATATCCCGATGGCCTTGCGCACCGTCAGGCTGGATACTGCGTCGGTTTTGAACCGCAGCGGCGAATGCTTCCACTTCAGGGAGGAATTCGTCGACGATCTTGAATTGCCGCTCGATCCATCGCTTGCCTATTTTCCCGGTGAGCCGACGCTCCTCGTCGAATGGAAATGCGGGCGTAAGGCAGACCCAACCCTCCGTTCCTTGAACGAACACGAACGATGAGATCGCCGCTCCGTAGGACGAGCCACCCTGCACAACCGTTCCATTCGGAAACTGCAGACGAAATGAAATTCCTTCCTCCACATCGTGGAAGCGCGCCGGGTCGTTCACCCAAGTTTGCGCCGATACTGAAACGGGGTCGTTTTCGAGCAGCCAGCGACTGGTGTTCACACAATAGACTCCGAGGTCGGTGAGTGGTCCGCCGCCCGCCATTTTCGAATCGAGAAGCCAGGGCAAAGAGACACCCGGCGAATGCAGTTCGCTGAATGCCGTGTAGATCGTGTCGATTCGACCGAGATCGCCACGCTGAATCAGCGATTTCAAGTAAAGGCAGCTCGGCTCGAAATGTTTACGGTACGCCGTCATCAGGAGCACGCCGTTACGGTGACAAGCCTCCACCATCTGCGCGGACTGTTCGGCGGTAGCGGCGAGAGGTTTTTCGCATAGCACGTGCTTGCCCGCCTGGGCGGCTTGGATTGTTAGTTTTGGATGTTCACCGGGAGGCGTCGCGATATAGACAGCGGTGATGTCCGGATTCGCCAAGCAGGCGGCGTATTCGTCGGCGCCGTAAAACGCGCGGACCTTGTGCTTCCGAGCCAGCCGTTCCGCCTGTTTCTTGTCGCGGCCGACCAGGGCCGCGAGCGCGGCTTTTTTGGCCCTGGCAAAGCAAGGCAGTACCGAGCTTTGCGCGATGGCACCGAGACCGACAACGGCGAATCGAACTTTTGGCGTACTGCTCATGTTGACGCTTCCCTCGTGCTGTGCTGATGGCGGCGCGCTACCGTTGCGTTCCGTCTGCGCTGCCTCCTAACTCTCGCGATCTGCGCGGCCGAGCTGTTGACTGCGGATGGCCTTGTGATCCAGGCCGCGCAATTCTTCAATTCCACCGAGTACTTTGTGGATTGCGTCGGCGATTGCGTCGACGTCCTCGACGCTCCCCAGGAAAAGCTGATGAGGAAACCATACTGCTTCTTGGTATGCGGCGCGGTCTGCTTCGGGACACGAATATATGTTTCTCAGATCGAGCGGCTTTTCACGTCCCCAGCTCAGCGCTGGAAAATCACCTGGATTCAAGGGGAACAGCGAGCTCTTGTACACCGGTTCATAGAAAAGAGCGTCGCATGGAATTCCCTCCAGTTGCAACGCGGCGACAAAGGGCGCACGCGGGATCTCCTTCGATTTCTGCGCGAAATATTTCATGACGTAGCCGTACGGTGCATGCCTTGTGATTCTTGGCTCGGGCTTCAACAGGCCAATGCCGGGCGTATTTCGAATCCGGGATTCGAAATGCTTCATGTTTTTTTCGCGGATCGACGCATGCTCCGACAACCGGTCGAGCTGTGGACCGTCGAGCCGGCACCCTTGCCCCGCCACATCCCGCCGTGCGCATGGGCGCAATCTTCGATCACCTTTAGGTTATGCGCCTTCGCAATGCGCAATATTTCGTCCATGTCCGCGAAACGCATTCCCAAGTGAACCGGGAGAATGGCCTTCGTCTTCGGGGTAATGGCCTTTTCGATCAGCTTCGCATCGAGGCAGTAGGTGTCTGGATCGATATCGACAAAGACCGGGACGGCGTTCATCAGAAGAACGGGCCCGACCGTACCTTCCCATGTGTAAGCGGGCGCAATCACCTCGTCCCCGGGACGAATTCCAATCGCTTTTAGCGCTGCCTGGATCGCCACAGTTCCGGTATTTACGCACTGGCCGTACTTGGCGGTATGAAATTCCGCGAATTTTTTGGCGAATGCCTGCGCATGTTTACCGGGGAATGGCTGGCCTCCCCATTTCGAGCTGGCGAGTACATTTTCGAGCGCGTGCAATTCCTCTTTCGTGGACATCGGCCATACCGTAAACGGCGCCTTCCGCAGGGGATCGCCGCCCGTAATCGCCAGTTCTCCCATCTCAGCCTCCTAACTAGAGCTCGAGTGAAGCAATTTCACGCTACGCGAAACGCGTACGTGCATCAGCAAGCTCGCGCGGCAAGCCTATGTGACGTCAGGATTCGGAATCAGAATGTCGCGCACCAAGCTGTCGAGGTCGTGGCAAGCCGTTATGAATTGCCGGAGAGTCCGGCGGGTCGGTCCGAACGAATCGAACTCTGCAATCGAGAGACCTTCTTCGGTGTAGGCGCGGCGAAAATCAGGAAACTTCCTGGATAGCTCCTCGACTATTGCAGGCTGGACCGGGTGGTCAATTCGGGAGCAAGGTTCGATGTCGCTCGCATTAAATCGAACCTGCCAGGAGTAAGGAGGCGAGATTACCACATCACCTCCGATGAGTTCGCTCCAGTGCATGTGGTTGCGGAACGCTGCCGACAGCAGCCGAATTCGATACCCGCGGTCGCGGAGAACCTTATAGGTCTTTTTGAACACGGCAACGCCGGCCCATTCGAGATACCCAGGATCGATGGTGACATTGTCTTTCTCAACGAGAACCTTCAGCCAGTCGTCGAGGCGTCCGACCATGATTGTGCACACGGGCCCCATGGTGGCAATGTCCTTCCCCTCTCTCTCACGTCGCTTCAGGCCGCGTTCGACGGACTCAGCCACTGCGATGCACTGCGGCAGGGTGAAGCAAACCGTAGCGTTGATGCTGATACCCTGATACGTGGCTTCCTCGATTGCTGAAATCCCAGCCTGCGTAGCCGGTATTTTCACGATCATGTTAGGTGCGAGCTGATTGAACTCCACAGCTTGCTTGACAATTGCCTGGGGGTCGCGGAAGAGCCGCGGGTCGGTCTGGATCGAAAGTCGCCCATTTCTACCACGGTGCTCATCGAAGATGGGCCTCAATAAAGCCGCGCTTTCCACCGAAACGTCGCGCACGAGTTGCCAGGCGATCTCATCTTCCGTGGCTGTCGAGAGTTCCTTGATCAGAGCCTGCATGCGGCCCTTTCGAACGGTGATTTCCTTCTTGAGAATCCCGAGCACTATAACGGGATTGCAGGTAGCCCCGACGGCGCCATGCTCAATCGAGTAGGTCAATTCCTGTATGGAAGCAGAATCATTCCACAGGCAAGTCGGCGTGGTTTGTGTCATCTTGTGCAGCAGACTTTTGTAGGCAGTACCGGTTGCTTGAGTCATACGTCCTCTTTGCAGAATGCAGAAGCATTATGCAGACAAGCCCAGGTCGAGCGTAACTTTGACCGCCGTCTTTTGCAGATAGGATTTCTCGGCGGCGACTGCGATGGCGAGCGCCTTGAGACCGTCATCTCCGGTGACTCGAGGCGGCTTGTCATTCAAAATGTTGTGAACAAAATCCCGAACCTCCGCCAAATACGCATCTTGAAACCTCGTAAGGAAATGATCGGCGAGGGGTTGCGCGCCTCCCTCGGCCGTCAAGAATGTTGCAGGAGTCTGACAAAGACTTCCGACGAGTATCGAACCTTTCGAACCTACAATTTCTGTACGGACGTCATAGGCGTAAACAGCTTGTACGTACGATTCGACGTTGCCAATCGCGCCCTTCTGATACTGAAGGTTCACTACGCTCGCAACGACGTCTCCGTAGCGCGCCACTTCGGGGCGAATGGCGACGGTCGTGTAGGAATGAGCTTCTGAAATCTCGTCCTGCATCAACCAGCGAGCCAAATCAAAATCGTGAATCGTGCTGTTGTACAACAACATGCCGTTCAGATTCGACTGATATGCAGCCAGCGGCGGCGCGTCCTTGTCGCGTCCCAGCGACTTGAAAATCACAGGGGTTCCGATTTCACCGGCCTCGATCTGTTTCATTGCGGCTCTATAGGCCGGGTCGTAACGCCGCATGAACCCGATCTGAAGGCGCACATGCGCTTGGGACACGGCGTCGAGTGCCGCTCGCGCGTCGGCAATGCTTAGTGCCACCGGCTTCTCGCAAAGAATATCTTTGCCGGCGCGGGCCGCGATGCCGATTGCCTGAGCGTGAAATTTATCGGGAGCCGCGATTAGAACCGCCTGAAGATCCTTGTTTTCAAGCATTGCCTCGAGGCTGCCGTAGAAGTGTTCGATCTCGAGCTCGGCAGCGACCTGGCGCGCACGGTCGGCGGCAGCGTCCGCCAGGGCAACCAGCCGGGCTTCGGGCACAAGCCGGCGAAGATTTTCCGCATGGCGCTTGCCCATCTCACCGACGCCAAGTACGCCTATGCCCAGCTTCCTCATTTCAAGAACCCCTGAAAGACGCTCTTGATCCTGAACGACGAAGCCAACGGTTGACACGAATTGCGCTTCTAGTCTGCTCCGGCTGCGGTACCCAGATCCCTTACAACTGCCTGCAGGTACTTCAAGCTCGCCGCAATGCTCTGAGCCGGAGGAATCGGCGTTGCGCCAAATTTCACGTCTTGCTCTACCACGGACCAGCCGGAATAGCCATTGCGGGCGAGTGTGCGGAAGAAGGCCGGAAAATTGATATCGCCCTGCCCGATGATCGTGAAAACTTTGTGTTCGATCGCCTCTTCGAGCGTCCATTTGTTGCGCCGCGCGACTTCGAGCACCTTCGTATCGCAATCTTTGATATGAACGAACCGAAGCTGGCTCTTGTACTTCTCGGCCTCCTTTACCGAGTCGCCGTGACCGTACACGCAGTGGCCCGTATCGAGGCACAGGCCAACCTTGGTATGCGAGGTCGCGTCGAAGAACAGCTCGCACTCCTCGGGCGTCTCGACATAGGTTGCGACATGTGGATGAAATACAAGCTCCAACCCGAAGTCACTGGCAACCCGCTCCGCATCGGCCACAATTCTTCCGACGTGCTTCCACTGCTCCGCGCTGAGCTGGGGGCAACCCTCATCGTATACGCGTCCGGAATAGGCGTTCCTTTCGGGAGATTGGTCATCGGCCATCACCAGAAAAGGCGCCTTGAGGGTCGACAGCAAGTCGCCGACTTTGCGGATTCGCTCAATCACGGCGGCGCTTGCCCCTGGATCGGTCATTTTCACAGGCACAAATGACGCAAGCAGCTTCAGCTTTCGCTTTTCGAGTTGCGGGTGAAGAATCTTCGGGTCCGTTGGAAAGAACCCATAAGGTCCCAATTCGGTCCCGGCGTAGCCGGCGCTGACCATCTCATCCAGCATCTTTTCATAGGACTGCTCCCAGGAAGGGCCGGGGTAATCGAGTACTCCCCAGCTATCGGGAGCCGACGCAAATCGAAATCGTTCATTCATTGCGCGCATAGTTTCTTCTCAACCATCCATTGGGATGAAAGGCAAGGTCCGCGCCTAGTGCCACGGCTCCAGCACAACCTTCATCGAGTCCACGTCCATCGATTTTTGCATCGCAGCGTGTACATCACGCAACCCGAACCGGTGAGTGACAAATTCCTTTAGCGGATAGTGCTTCATGTACCGCGCCATTTGGCGCATTCCCGGCCCATAGGCGGCGGGCTCTTCGCCGCCCACGCCGAGTATGCGAGCATTTTTCGCGCAGAGATGCCGGTGCGGGCTCACCGATACCTCGCCCAGATCGCAAAAATTTCCCGCTTCCACGAGCAGTCCACCCACCCGTAACATTTCTAGCGCCTCCGGCACAGCCTTGGGAACTCCGGCGCACTCGATCACCATGTCCGCACCTCGGCCGCTGGTTAAGTCCTTCACAAACTGCAGGCGTTCCTCCTTGGGGGTTCGTCTGGCGTTGAGGGCGTGGTCCGCGCCCAGGCGCTTCGCAAAATTCAACCGATAATCAGACAGATCGACCGCGATGATGGTCCCCGCGCCCAACATGCGTGCCTTCATCAGGAAGCACATTCCCAACGGACCGACACCCAGCACTACGACGGTATCGTCAAATCGAAACGACTCATTCGGGAAAGCGGACATCTGCTTCGCACGATCCAGGCCAGCGGATACCGCAAAAATCTCTGTCAATACTGCAACCTCCGAGGGTAGCTCATCTGGAACTCTCACAAGGAAACTCCCCGGAAGGATGTACATGTAGTGAGACCACCCACCGAAGAGATGGGGCGCATTTTTGGCGCTGAGATTGTTGCCGTAATCCGTGGTTTTTTCGCAGCAATAGTAGGGAAAATCGTGCCGGCAGTAATAGCACTGACCGCAGGAGACATTAGCGCCGATCACCACGCGATCGCCCTCGCCGAGCGATATGCCTTCGAAGTCCGTGTACTTCCCGTCGCCGCCGATCGCCGCGACCGTGCCTACGTTTTCATGTCCTTGGATGATGGGGAACTCCAGCGCGCGATTGCCGTATTGTGTGGTGTAACCCTGAAACGTGTGCTTATCCGTTCCGCAGATTCCGGACATCTCCATTTTGATCAGCACGCAACCGGGAGCCGGGTCCGGCAGCGGATATTCTCGAATCTCGTACTGCCCGGGTTTTACCAGTGTCGCTGCGAGTACGCCTGTGGCTGCCATGTCGATAGTGTGGATGCTTCGCCGGTTCCGCTTTTCGACGCCAACTCCGTTCTTCGTTCCTGAAGGAGCCCGCCGGAGCCCGGATATGATCCG
>Ga0306923_10002561_pt1 | contig 16709 bp, 20 predicted proteins | sample sta12Can44000108_FD_203841 | JGI IMG/M metagenome (GOLD analysis project Ga0306923, IMG submission 203841) | Lab enrichment of tropical soil microbial communities from Luquillo Experimental Forest, Puerto Rico - statanox.12C.anox.44.000.108 (v2)... | ecosystem: Environmental > Terrestrial >... | reverse complement strand
AAGACGACGGCCGCGAATGGCGGATACGTGAACGGCAGCGGGAAGTCTGGTGTCTGGTCGGCGTAAACGTAGCTGTACAGCGTGCCCGGATGGTCGAGGGCGGCGGCGCCGCCGAGGTAAACGTGCAGGTCGACGAAGTTGGCGCCGTTGGGCACCAGGTATGACCAGGCGAGTCGCGCGCCGACGCTCACGACCAACAGCAGGGGCGCGGCCGCCCGAAGCAGATTCGCCAGCCGCCGCGTGAAGGGTGCCGCCGGGGCGGCCGAGGTGGTGTCTATCAGCCCGACTTTAGCGATCGCGACGGATGCCGTGGTGCTGTCGGTCCCGCGCGGTCTCGTGTCCGGTCACCGGCGCCACTCGTATGCGTAACGATCGAATAAATGCCACACGTGTCACTTGAGTCACATCAGTATCAAAGTAACTTCGGCCCGGGACCTGTCATCGACAACCAGGGAGAGTCATGCCAACCATCTGGACTTACGTGCGTGCGACCGCCATCGTGGTCGGTTCGTCCGCAGCGCTACTTACGGGCGGTATCGCCCACGCCGATCCCGCGCCGGCTCCGTTGCCCGTGCCGAACATTCCGCAACAGCTGATCAGTTCGGCGGCCAACGCGCCGCAAATCCTGCAAAACCTCGCCACCGCCCTCGGCGCTACGCCGCCGGTTGCGCCGGCCGCTCCCGGCATCACCTTCCCGGGCGTGCCTTCGGCGGCCGCGACCGGACCGGCGTCGGCTGCGTCAGCAATCCCGTCGATTCCGGGGCTTTCGGGGCTTACCCCGCCCGCCGCGCCGACGGCGCCGGCGGCGCCAACCATCCCTGGGCTCAACGGGATCCCAGGCTTGGCGCAGGCGCCCGCGGCACCCGCCGTCCCAGCCGCTCCGTCGATTCCGGGGCTGCCCGCCATCCCCGGGCTGCCGGCGCCTGCGGCTCCCGCTACACCGCCCGCCCCTCAGATACCGCAGGCGAAGGTGAACATGCCGCAGCTGCCCGGCCTGCCGGTCAATGTGCCCGCGCAGCTGACGCTTCCGCAGGATCTGTCAGCACTGACCTCGGCGCAGGCTCCGGCGATACCCGCCGCACCGGCGCCGGCCAGCCCCCCTGGGCCGATGGCGCCGCTGCTCTCCGCCCTGCCGTAATCACCCGTTAGACGGCCAACCCACTACCGAGGACCGGAGGAAACCGTGGCAAGCACATTGAACCTGTCCAAGGGTTTGGCCGCTGTCGTTACGGCGTCGGCCGCCGCGTTCGGGGTCTGCCCGAGCGCGGCGGCCGACCCGGCCGCACCGCAGCCGATGCCGCAGCCGAACGCCACCCAACAGCTACCGGGACTGCCGGCGTTATCGCAGCTGAGCCCGATAATCCAACAGGCGGCCAGCAATCCCGGGCAGGCGACACAGCTGCTGATGGCCGCGGCCCAAGCCTTCGCCCACAGTCCGACGGCGCCCGCCGAGTCCAAGAGTGTTGCGGCGTCGGTTAACCAGTTCGTGCAGGAGCCGGGCTCGCCGGTTCCCGGTGCGCCGGCTCCGGCGCCGAGCGCCGCCGCCCCGCCCGACAACGGCCCAGTGCCCCACGTGCCACCTGCAGGCGTAGAGCCCGGGCTGCAGTCGCACCTGCCGCCGGGTATCGATCCGGCTCACGCAGCGGGTCCCGCGCCCGCCGCGCCGCCCGTTGCGGCACCCGTTGCCGCGCCCGCCGCGGCGACCGCCCCGTTGCCGCAGCCGCCGGCGGCAGCGCCCGCACCCGCCTCCCCGGCGCCGGCGGCGGCACCGGCACCGGCCCCAGCCCCGAGTCCCGCGCCGGCCGCGGCCCCTGCGGCGGCTCCCGATTTTGGCCCCGACGCGCCGCCCACGCAGGACTTCATGTACCCGTCGATCGGCACGAATTGTCTTGGGGACGGCAGTAGCTCGATCGCGACCGCGCTGTCCGTGGCGGGTCCGGCGAAGATACCGCTGCCCGGTCCCGGGCCCGGCCAGACCGCCTACGTGTTCACCGCGGTCGGCACGCCCGGACCCGCCGACGTGCAGAAGCTCCCGTTGAACGTCACCTGGGTGAACCTGACGACCGGCAAGTCCGGAACGGCCGCGCTCAAGCCGCGCACCGACATCAATGCGGACGGCCCGACGACGTTGACCGCGATTGTCGACACGGGTTCGGGCAGCATCATGTCGACGATCTTCGGGCAGGTCACCACCAAAGAAAAGCAGTGCCAGTTCATGCCCACCATCGGCTCAACGGTGGTGCCGTAAAAATCTGACGGCGGTCGGTTGCCCGCTCAGGGTTTCCAGTCGGGCGACCGGCCGAGGTGACTGAGAATGCGGTCGAGGTCGGTGGCGCCGTCTGGCGCCGCGACGGCCTGTCCAAACGGAGCGCCGTCCATGGTGCGGTACTCCCCATCTGGGATGACGAACACGAGTGGTAGCACGGCAGCTACGACGTCGTCCGGGAGCGCAAAGGGCGCGCCGATGCTTCGGGCGACGTCCCAGCCATGCGCAACGTAATCCACGAAATGGAAGCCGATCGCCACCGCGCCGGGGAAGGTCGCCCCGGGGCCGAACTCGGGCAGCGCGATCGTCGCATCGAGGATCCCGTCGGCGGCGAACGCGTCGAGCAGGTCGGAGGCGGCCGCGGCGTAGGTGCCACCGGGATCGGCCGCTACGGCGTCGGCCACGCGGTCCGACGCCCATATGGTCGGACTGTCGCCGCCGCCACGTGCCGCCGCGGCGAACCCATGATGCTGCACCGTCATGTGCGCGAGCAGGTCAAGTAGGTTCCAGCCGGCGCAGGGCGTCGGCCGGCCCAGATCGTCGCGGGTGACCTCCGCAACGACGTCGATTGACGCCAGCACCGCGGCCCGGTGAAACGGTCGGACATCAGAAATAGTGTGCATCTGCATATCGTATGTAGCCGCATATCATCTGTCAACAGCTACGCTTTCCCGCATGACATCGAGGGCAACGCGTCCCGATCTCGCGGCGATGATGGGGCCGCTGGTTCGCGAAATGATCGCCGCCGAGGTGCCCGTGCTGGAGGCGCATGGATTGTCGATGTGGGGCTACATCGTGCTGTGTGCGCTTGATCGCTCGCCGGTGCGCAGCCAGGCCGCGCTCGCCGAAACGATCGGCGCCGACAAGACGCGCATCATCCCCACACTCGACGACCTGCAGGACCGGGGCCACATCGAACGCCGTCCCGACCCAGACGACCGGCGTGTGCGGTTGCTTGCGCTCACCGAGGCGGGTCGGGCGGCGAAAGACGCGGCGCAGGAAGATATCCAGCGCGGCGAAGAGCGCTGGCTCGGGGAGCTATCGGCCGATGACCGTCGCCTTTTCCTACGCGTCCTGCGCCAGTTGTCGGCAACGGATGGCGGCTAGGGCTGGTTAGTACGCCATGAACAGAATCGCGTCGCGGTCGTACTCCATGCCTGGATGAACGCTGGCAAGGTGAGCCTGGGTCAGTTCGACCAGTTCATCCTCGTCCTTGCCGACAATGGCTTCGCCGCACGGACACGTTATGTGTGTCTTCACGTTGCTGCCTCTCCCTTCGCTGCCGCTTTCATCTGCTTCTTGTGTGACCGCACTTTCCCAAGCGACTGGGCATCGACGATATCCGCGACGGATACGTGTGTCCCGGGCTTGCCGAAATCCCCGGCCGCGGCCCGCCAGCCCCTGGGCGTCACCCCGTACTGCTTGCCAAGCAACGCCAGGAAGATCTGCGCCTTCTGCTCACCAAAGCCGGGTAATCCCTTGAGCCGTCTCAGTAACTCGTTGCCATCGGGGTCACCGCTGCGCCACAAAGCGGCAGCATCACCGTCGTAGCGGTCCACGATGATCTGCGCGAGAGCCTGGATACGCTTGGCCATCGATCCCGGAAAGCGGTGTATCGCAGGCCTTTCCGAGCACAGGGCGGCGAACTTGTCCGGGTCGTATTCGGCGATTTCGGCGGCGTCAAAGCCCCCCATCCGGTCCGCGATCTTTTTCGGTCCCGCGAAGGCGGTTTCCATGGGCACTTGCTGGTCGAGCAACATGCCGACCAGCAATGCGAACGGGTTGTCGTCCAGCAACGCGTCGGCGGCCGGATCTTGGACAAGCTGGAGTTTCGGCACTCGGCCAGTCTAGGACTGCGAGTGCGGTGTCAAAAACCCCATGCGGTGCGCATTCCCAGAGACGGGGCCCAGCACCAATGGCTGTGTGCTCTAGATGCTCTTGCGGCGGAATTCCCGACGGCTCTCGACGGGACCGTGCGCCCGAGACTGCGACCCGCCGCCGTCCTTGTGGTCGGATCCGCCCGACGCCTTGGCCTTCTTCCGGTCGAGGGCTTCGCGGAACTTGCGCTTGGTCTCGTCCTCTTGCTGGGGGTTCGATTCGGCCATACCGGCAGCCTAGCGTGAACAGCCCCGGCCCGGCTTGCGGTTTTACCGCTTACCCGGCGGCATGCCGTACAGGTGCGAGATCCGCAGCGTCAGCAGCACGCGCCGGTCGGTGACCATCGCCTGCCGGAACTCGTCCCAGTCCGGATGCTCACCAGCGATGTTGCGATACAAGGCCATCAGCGCCTCGACGGTGTCGTCGTCGGGCGCACCCGCCGGGGGTGTCAGTTCCGCTGCGCCCTCGGCAACGGCATAGGACCAGCCGTCGTCGGCATCGACGAGTATCGATGCCCGCGGGTCCCGGCGCAGATTGCGGGTCTTGGCCCGCGGCTCGGTGATCGATACCCGCACCACGAGTTCGCGCGGGTCGAAGTGATAACTCACGTTCGACAGCTGTGGACGCCCGTCACGCTTGATGGTGGCCAGCACCCCGAGGGAGTTCCCACTGATCACGGCCAACAGCTTGTCGTCGAAGACTTGGCGTCCCATGTCGGAAGCCTACGTCGCGGCGCGGCAGCCGGGGCTGGTGGAATCGGATCATGACCAAATACGCGGCATTCCTACGCGGCGTCAACGTCGGCGGCGTCAATCTCAAGATGGCCGAGGTGGCGAGTGCGTTGACCGCCGCAGGATTTGTAAATGTGCGGACCATCCTGGCCAGCGGCAACGTGCTGCTGGAGTCATCCGCCGCGGTGTCGGCGGTGCGCAAGAAAGCCGAAGCCACCTTGCGAGACCGGTTTGGCTACGACGCGTGGGTGCTCGCCTATGACATCGATACGGTGCGCGCGGTCGTCGACGCCTACCCTTTCGAGCCCGAGGTCGACGGGTACCAGTCCTACGTCACGTTCGTCACCGACAAAGCGGTGCTCGACGAACTCGCCGAGTTGGGCCGGCGCGCCGGCCCGGGAGAGAAGATCAGCCGCGGTGACGGCGTCGTCTATTGGCAGGTGCCCAAGGGCGCGACCCTGGACAGCACGATCGGGAAGACGATGGGCAAGCCGCGCTACAAATCCTCGACGACGACTCGCAACCTGCGCACGCTGGCGAAAGTATTGCGGTAGAACGGACGTCGGCTAACGGTCAGTCATCGGGCACGTTCGCCAGGTAACGCATCGCATCGGACTTGTTCAGCCCCAATGCTTTTGCCACTTCGACGTATTCTTTGGCGGCGGCCGCCATCGCTGCGTCGGTCGGATCGAAGCGGGAAATGAAAGTGCCGAAGCGCCCACGTGTTTCGACAATGGCCGCCGACTCCAGCTCACGATAGGCACGCGCCACGGTGTTTGCCGCAACGCCGAGCTGACCGGCCAGGTCGCGCACCGTCGGGAGCCGGCTGCCGGGCGGCAACGCGCCGGTGCGGACCCCGTCAATGACCTGATTTCTAAGCTGGTCGAACAACGGTTTGCCCGCCTTCACGTCGACCCGTAGCAAATCCCGCAACTCCACCCACCCAGTATGTCGCACACACGGCTATCTTTGTGGGATGCGAGTAACGGTGCTCAGCGGCGCGGGCATCTCCGCCGAAAGCGGCGTGCCGACATTCCGTGACGACAAGACCGGATTATGGGCCCGCTTCGATCCCTACGAGCTGTCCAGCACACAAGGGTGGCGCGACAACCCCGAGCGGGTGTGGGGCTGGTACCTGTGGCGCCATTACCTGGTGGCCAAAGTCCAGCCCAACGCCGGGCATCACGCGATCGCCGCCTGGCAAGACCACGTCGAGGTCGGCGTCATCACTCAGAATGTCGACGACTTGCACGAGCGCGCCGGCAGCACACCGGTGCACCACCTGCACGGTAGCCTTTTTGAATTCCGTTGCGAGCGTTGCGGTTCGCCCTACACCGGCGCGCTGCCCGAGATGGCCGAACCGATGCTGGAGGTAGAACCTCCGATGTGCCTGCAGTGCGGCGGCATGATCAGGCCCGACATCGTGTGGTTCGGCGAGCCGCTGCCCGACGAGCCCTGGCGTTGTGCGGTCGAGGCGACGGAAGCCGCCGACGTGATGGTGGTGGTGGGAACCTCCGCGATCGTCTATCCGGCGGCCGGGCTGGCCGATCTGGCGCTGTCCCGCGGCACGGCCGTCATCGAGGTCAATCCCGAGGTCACGCCGCTGTCCAGAAGCGCCACGATCAGCATTCGCGAGACCGCGAGCCAGGCTTTGCCCGGCCTGCTGGAGCGGCTGCCCGCCCTCCTCAAGTAATGGCGCCGAGCCTGCACGAATTAGAAAAACTAAGGCCTGCGCGCTCGGCCCAGCGCCAACTCCGACACCGGCAACGGCGCCCACATCGGCAGCGTCCACTCCCGCCGCGAGGTGTCTACCTCGAACCCGGCGTCGATAATCGAGCGCTCGGTATCGCGATGGGTGTGGCAGTTACCGAACAACCTCGGCCAAACCGTCGCGTCGGCCAACTGCTGTAGCCGGCCGCGCGCGCCGGCGCTGGCCACATGTTCGAGATACCGCAGTTCCCCGCCGGGCCGCAAAAGCGAATACAGGCGCCTCAGCACGCCGGCGGGATCGCGCACGGAGCACAGCACCAGCGAGCACACCACCGCGTCGAAGGGCTCCCCGTCACTGAACCCTTCCGCGCTATCCCCGGTGACTACCACCGGAACGGGTACCACGGCGGCTGCGGCGCGGGCCTGATCCGCCAGCCGCGGCTCGGGCTCCACCGCGACCACCTGCTCGACCGCCTTCGGGTAGTTGGGGAAGTTCGTCCCGATACCCGCGCCGACCTCCAGCACCCGACCGGACAGGCCGGCCAGATTCTCCCGACGAAGCGCCCGCACCGCCTGGGCTTCATGGGTGGCCACGACGGGCCAGACGCGCGCGAAGAACGGATTGTCGACCTTGGACACCGTCGCCTGCGTCATATCCGCGACTCCCTCGAAGGCCGACGTGCGCTCAGCCACGCCGCCAATTTGCGGGGAGTGGCATTCGGGCCGTAATACCCGATCACCGCACGCCCACAGAGGACCGAACACAGCACCCGGTCGGCGAACGCATCGGCATCGCCAAAAGGCAAGTGCGGCTTGGTGATCAACATAGAAGCTACCCCGTGTGCGGCGCTCCAGAATTCCAAGGCGACGGCGGTGGGATCGTCCGACAGGTAGAAACCCTGATCCATCAGCTTCTGCACGGTGCTGCGCAGGTGCTTGAACACCGAGCTGTCCAGCGTCATATCGATGATGTTTCCGGAGCGCCACTCGCCCATCGTGGCGATCCGGTACAGCTCCGGGGTTTGGGTGGCGAACCGGACATAGGCCAGCCCTTGGGCGCGCAGCACCTCGACCGGAGAACTGTGCTCGGCGGCCATCCGCTGCATTTCCAGGTCGAGGTTCTCGAAGTAATGCGCGCAAACCGCGTCCATCAGGGCATTTTTGTCCGCGAAATGCAGATAGATCGACGGCGGTGTGACGCCGACGCGCTGTGCCAGCGACCGGATCGACACCGACCTGGCGTGCCCGGTTTCCAGCAGCAGCTCGGTGGCCGCTTTCATGATCTCGTCGCGAAGCCGATCGCCGGCCCCGCGGGGGGCCCTGGCGCGACCACGACGAAGGCCTTCAATCGGCAGGCTAACCAATTTGCGTCACCGACTCAGTGATCGGGTACCCGTTGTGCTGCACCGAGATGTCCATCTCTATGGGCTCGTCGGCCGCGACGTCTTCGACCGGTCCCTCACTGATGCCGAACCGCTCGTGCAGCCACACCAAAGGCTTTGGCGCCCACCAATTCCAGCGGCCCATCACATGCATGAACGCCGGGACCAGCACCATCCGCACCAGCGTCGCATCCGCGAAAACGGCAAGTGTCAGCCCGAGGCCGAACATCCGCATGAACGACACATGAGCGGCGATCAGCGCGGCGAACGACATCGACATCACCAACGCGGCAGCGGTGATCACCCGCCCAGTGCGGGCCACACCGTGCGCCACTGCCTCGTCGTTGGCGGCGTGCGCCGCTTTTGCGTTTGGCTTTGCCGGTCGGTACGCGAGCCAGTACTCCCGGATCCGGGAGAGCAAGAAGACCTCGTAATCCATCGACAAGCCGAACGCGATGCAGAACAACAGAACTGGCATATTCGCCACCAGCGTTCCGCTCGGAGTTGTGCCGAGCGCGCCGAGATGGCCGTCCTGGAAGATCCACACCAGCGCACCGAACGCCGCGGTCAGCGACAGCACGTTGCACACCAGCGCCTTGACCGGCAGCACCACGCTGCCGGTGAGCAGGAACAGCAGCACGAACGTGATGCCGGCCATCAGCCCCAGCACCAGCGGCAGTCGGTCCGTCACCGCGTCGACGCTGTCGCGGTTGACCTGTGCGACACCGGCCATTTCGACGGATCGGCCGGCGGGCCCGGCCACCTCGTGCAACCGCTTCAGCTGGGTGTCGGAGGCTTGGGAAAACAGCGGCGCGTTGCTGTTCACGGTTAGGAATGCGCTCCCGTCGGCCAACCCGGTGGCGGCGGCCGGCGGTCCCACTCGGTTTCCGTTCACGAACGTCCCATCGGGGGCTGACACCGCCGAAACCTCGGGGACGCGCGACAGGTCGGCCGCATACCGGTCAATGTCCGCGGGGTTCAGGTTTCCGGCGTGGGGGACGACGATGGGCACTGCGGTTGCGGAATCGTGCGCGAAACCACTGCGCAATCGGTCACCGACCTCATGCGACGACGCCGAACGCGGCAGCACCCGGTCGTCCGGGAAACCCCACTTCACCGAGAAGAAAGGAAGCCCGAGCAACAGAAGCAGCGCCATCACGGCCAGCCCGACCGGCGCCCAGCGTCGCATCACGAACTTGCTCGACCGGTACCAGAACCACTCCTCGACCGGCCTGTGCAGGGGATCCGGGCGCCGCAAGGCATGACGCAGCATCCGGCGCACGTCCAGCGAGTCGAGCCGATTCCCCAGCAGCACGATCGCGGCCGGGGTGACCACGATGGACGCGATCGCGACGAAGGCCACCGAGGCCACGCCGGCGTAGGCGAACGACTTCAGGAAGTACATCGGGAACAGCGCCGTCGCCGACATCGACAACGCCACGGTGACCGCCGAGAACAAGACGGTGCGCCCGGAAGTGGCCATGGTGCGGATCAGCGCCTGATCCCGGTCGCCGTGCTCGGCCAACTCGTCGCGATAGCGGCTGACGATAAGCAGCGTGTAGTCGATGGCCAACGCCAGGCTCATCGCGGTGCTGAGGTTGAGCGCGAAGATCGAAACTTCGGTGGTGTACGTGACCAACCGCAACACCGACATTGAGCCGACCACCGACAGCGCGCCGAGCGCAATCGGCAACCCCGCCGCCAGCAGCCCGCCGAACACCCAGATCAGGACCACGAAGCTCAGCGGGAGCGCGATAATTTCCATGACCAGAAGGTCGTCCTGGTTCTGCTTGTTGATCTGCGCGTACTGCATCGCCGGGCCACCGGCGCGGACGGTGACGCCGTCACGGTCGTGGACGAATTCATCGGCCAGAGTTTGGGCGTTTTTCTGCGCGTCGTTTTCGCCGCCCTTGAGGTTGACGACGATCATCCCCGACTTGCCGTCGGTGCTGACCAGGTCGGCGGCGGCCTGGGGTGCCGTCCACGCCGAGGTCACGTTGTATATCAACGGCGACCGCTGCAGTTGGTCGACCAGGCCGGTACCGACCTGGCGGGCCTGCTCGCTGTTGGCGCCTGCGGGTGCGGTCACCAGGATCAGCAGCTGCTGACCGCTCTGCCCAAACTTGTCGGTCAGCACCCGGATGGCGTGGGCCGACTCCGAGTTCGGATCTTGGAAGCCGCCGGGCGACAGGCTCTTGGCGACGGGGATGCCGAACACCGCGGCGGCTATGAAGACCAAGATCGCACCCGCGACTATTCGTCGCGGCGCCGCAATGGCCAGTCGGGCGGTCGCTTGCAGCATGTTCGGGTCCTTCCGACGCCGGCATCGGTCGCGCTGGCTTCACCCCCGAACCCGCGGCAACTTACCAGGCGGTACCTTACAGGTGTCAAACAACACCTTACTTGAGCACGGATGTGCGCGGCCCGTGGTTCAAACCAATCGAAGGGCGAACGCAAACCAGCCCGGAAGCGGTGACCACGTGGCCCTGAAGCTCGTTACCCGCGGGAAACCTACCCGCCGGTAAATTGCCACCATTTTCCGAATCGTGACTCAAAGATTCCTTAAAGGTGGCCCATACGCTCATGGTCATGTGGATCGACGACTCGAGTGCCGACGTCATCAAGGCTGACTTCGACGCCCTCTACCACGGCGACATGCTGGTGGAAGGCGAGACCTCGGAGCAGCTTGAAGACTGGCACCCGCTGCCTACGGCAAGCTGACCGGCCATGAGCGTGCTCGCGCGGCTACTGATGGCCGATTCCGCTGTCACCCGATGGTTCCGTCGATAACTTCGTTCCTGCAAAACGGAAGCCCCCCGCAATCGCGGGGGGCTTTCGTTTTGTCCGCGCGATGCCGTGCGCCGTCAGCGAGGCGCCATCCGAATGGCACCGTCCAAACGGATGACCTCACCGTTGAGCATCGGGTTTTCGATGATGTGCACCGCGAGTGCGCCGTACTCGTCGGGATCACCCAGTCGGGCCGGGTGCGGCACCTGCTTTCCAAGCGACTTCTGCGCCTCCTCTGGCAACGAACCCAGCAGCGGGGTCTTGAACAACCCGGGTGCGATGGTCACCACGCGGATGAGCTCGCGCGACAGGTCGCGCGCGATTGGCAGCGTCATGCCGACCACGCCGCCCTTGGACGCCGAGTAGGCGGCCTGGCCGATCTGGCCCTCGAACGCGGCAACCGAGGCGGTGTTGATGATGACGCCACGCTCCTCACCGATCGGTTCGGTCTTCGCGATGCGCTCGGCGGCCAGCCGCAGCACATTGAACGTGCCGATCAGGTTGACCCCGACCACCTTCTTGAACCCTTCCAGCGGGAACGGGCCATCCTTCGACAGCGTCTTAATGGCGTTGCCGATGCCGGCACAGTTGACGTTGATTCGCAACGGGCCCAGCGAATCGGCCACATCGAGCGCGCTACTGACAGCGGCCTCGTCGGTGACGTCGGCCTGCACGAAGCGCGCACGCTCGCCGAGTTCGCGAACCGCGTCTTCGCCCCTGAGGTCGAGCACGACCACCTGCGCCCCGGCGTCGAGCAGCCGCTTGGTGGTGGCCAGGCCCAGGCCTGACGCGCCCCCGGTGACGACGGCCACCGCGTCCTTTATCTCCATGCGAGTCCTCCCTAATGTCCAGCCAACCAGTTGGTTGGGGACTATATCCAGTCCTCGAGCACCGCCCCGATGTCGGTCGCCACCGCCGGGCGGGGCGTCTCCGGCGCGGTACGCGTGAACCGCGGAGCCGGCCGTGGCTGCAAACCCCCGTTCACTTCGTAGAAGGTGTTGCGCTCGGTGATGTGCGGCTCGGACTGCACCTCGCCGAATGCCAGCACCGGTGTCACGCAGGCGTCGGAGTCGGCGAACACCTTCGCCCAGTGGTCGCGGTCGTGACTGGCAAACTTCTCCGTCAGCACCGCCCGAAGTTCGGGCCAGCGGGCGGCGTCGTTCTGGGGCGGCAGGTTGGCGGCGTCCAGTCCCAGCCCTGCCAGCAGGGCCGCGTAGAACTGGGGCTCGATAGCGCCGACCGCAACGTACCGGCCGTCGGCGCATTCGTAGGTGTCATAGTAGGGCGCGCCACCGTCGAGCGGATTGGTGCCCCGCACGTCGGTCCACATGCCGACGGCACGCATCTGCCACATCATCTGGGTCAGCACGCTGGAACCGTCGACCATCGCGGCATCAACGACCTGACCCTTGCCGGAGCTCTGCCGCTCCCACAGCGCGGCCAGAATGCCGACCAGCAAGAACATCGAGCCGCCGCCGAAGTCACCGACTAGGTTCAGTGGCGGCACCGGCCGCTCGTCGACCCGGCCGATGGCGTGCAGGATCCCGTTCAGCGAGATGTAGTTGATGTCGTGGCCGGCCCGCTGACTGCGCGGGCCGGTTTGGCCCCAGCCGGTCATCCGGGCGTAGATCAGCCGATCGTTGACCTCGGCGCACTGCTCGGGACCGAGGCCGAGCCGCTCGGTGACACCCGGACGGTAGCCCTCGATCAACACGTCGGCCCTGGCGACCAGCTTGAGCACTAGTGCGCGCCCCTCGTCGGATTTGAGATCGGCCGTCACGATGCGCCGGTTGCGCCTCATGGCATCCTCGAGCACGCCGCTGGGGCTTGTTGACGGCCGATCGACGCGCACGACGTCGGCGCCCAGATCCCCCAGGATCATCGCGGCGTGTGGGCCGGGGCCGATGCCGGCCAACTCAACAACACGCAGCCCATTCAGCGGTCCCGCCATGGTGTACACACCTTTCGTCTGCTTTGACGTCCTAAGTTCGCATCTTCTCAGCCGCCCTCAACAGCCGCGCACCCCGGTCGCTTACCCGGCCGTTATGGTGAGCCCATGTCCGAATCCGTGCTCGATAAGCAGTCGTCCATCGCGGGTCTTGCCGTCACTCTGTCCGACGGCGTGCTGTCGGTGACCATCGACCGGCCCGACAGCCTCAACTCGCTGACGGCTCCGGTGATCTCCGGGCTTGCCGAGACCATGGAACGTGCGGCGAACGACCCGCAGGTCAAGGTGGTGCGCCTGGGTGGTGCGGGTCGCGGCTTCTGCTCTGGAGCAGGCATCAGCGCCGACGACATGTCCGGCAGTGGCGGCGTTCCGCCGGACGAAATCATCGTGGAAGTCAACCGACTGATCCGAGCTATCACCACGCTGCCGCACCCGGTGGTCGCCGTCGTGCAGGGGCCGGCCGCGGGCGTCGGCGTTTCCATCGCCCTGGCCTGCGACATCGTATTGGCCTCTGACAAAGCATTTTTCATGCTCGCCTTCACCAAGATCGGGCTGATGCCCGACGGCGGCGCGTCGGCGTTGGTTGCCGCGGCGATCGGCCGGATCCGCGCGATGCGCATGGCGCTGCTCGCCGAGCGGTTGCCAGCGGCCGAGGCGTTGGCCGCGGGCCTGATTAGCGCGGTCTATCCGGCCGAGGACTTCGACGCCGAAGTGGACAAGGTGATTTCGACGTTGCTGGGCGGCCCGGTGGTGGCGTATGCCAAGACCAAGGATTCGATCAACGCGGCCACGTTGACCGAGCTGGATGCCGCGCTGGACCGTGAGTTCCGTGGGCAGTCGATCTTGTTGCGGTCGGCCGACTTACGGGAGGGCGCAACGGCATTCCAACAGCGCCATACGCCGAACTTCACCGACCGCTAACGGGCTTAGCAGCTAGACGCCGAACATCGGCGGCAGCGCGAGCACCATGATCAGCCCCCACACGAAGTGCGTCAGCATCGGAGCCAGCACGCCGCCGCTGGCCCGGCGCTCCAACGCGCACACCGTCCCGAGAAAGATCGCGGCGAATCCGAGCATCGGATTTCCGCTGGCCATGGTCGCGCACACGTACAGGACGGTCGAAATAACCACCGGGTGGTAGCGCCCCAACGCGCTGTATAGCGCGCCGCGGAAGAAGATCTCCTCGGCGATGCCGTTGATCACGGTGATCGCCACGATCAGCAGGAAAGACCCCTGATGGGCGAACATCAGCACCTGCGTGATCAGGGTCGCGACGGCCGGTATCTCCCGGGCGATGAGTCCGCCCACCACGAAGGCGCCGCCGAGCAGCAAGCCGACCGTCGTTCCCGTGATGACCGGCCGTTGGTTGCGGCCGCGCCAGTTGATGCCGCCGAGATGCAATGGTCCCGAGACCAACCCACCCGCGATCCACACCGTCGCCAGCAGCACGGTCAGCCAGTAGAAGCTCGACTCGCCCGGATGGCGCCGCAACGAAAACCCGAGCACCACTGCGCCGATCACCAGCGTGATGGCGACGACGATGCGTCGGCGTCGCACGACACCGGGCGGTTCATTATGGGGCACAGCGACATTGGTGATCGCGCGGCGCAACTCGGAGGCGACGCTGGTGCGGTACGGAGTGGTCGACTGGCTCATGCCGGACGCGCCTTCGGGGTCAAAGTGAACAGGATGTCGAGGCCGGTTCGCAGGACACCGGCGAGCGGGCCCGGCACCATGTTGACCAGCCTCAGCGTGGGTTGCGCGACGGGCGGCGTAATCGCTCGGGCGAGTCGCCGGATGTACAGGGCGTCGCCGCGGGCCCATGCGGGATCGCTGTCGGCCAGCTGATGGGGATCGGTCAACGCATTGACGGGCTTGAGCCGGCGGTTCGACCCGTCCGCCAGCGCCATGGCGATGGCGGCGTCGACGCCGAGCAGCCCGCCGGGCGGGTCGGGCACCCGATCGCGCAGGCCGCTGACGGATGCCACCATCGGATGGTCCAGCGACTCGACGAGGTCTTCGGCCAGTCCCTGGGGCACCGGCAGTGCGACACCCGTGACCAGCGATGCAAGCGCGGTGTCGACCCGGCCGACCGGTAAGGCGGCGTGCCACCTGCCGGAGACACGCGCATACGTCTTGAGCAGCTCGCGGTAGGACGTGGTGGTGGGGCCGGAGATGTCATAGGCGCCCGCGGGCACCCGGCCGGGGTCGGCCGCGGCGACGAGATAGTGCAGCACGTCGCGAACAGAGATCGGGTCGATCGGGTTGTCCATCCAGCTGGGTATCGGCATGAGCGGGAACCGGTCTCCCACGTAGCGCATCATCTCGAACGACGTCGAGCCGGCGCCGATGATCATCGCCGCGCCCAGCCACACAAGTTCCGGGCCGTCCTCGACCGTCAGGGCCTCGGCCACCTCGGCGCGACTAGTCAGGTGCTCGGACAGGTCCTTATCTTCGGGGTCGGCGGGCACGAAGCCGCCCAGGTAGACGATGCGTCGCACGCCGGCGTCCCTCGCCGCGACTGCGACGTTCGTCGCCGCGGCCTTGTCGCCGTCACGGAAACCACGCTGGCCGATCCCGTGCACCAGGTAGTACAGCACGTCGATCGGGCGTGCGGCGTCGTCGAAACCAGCAAAAGCGGCCCGCACCGAAACGGCGTCGGACGCGTCGAGGCGAAGCGGTGCGACGTCGTCGAACCAACCTAAACGCTTGAGCCGCTCGGGGTTTCGGGTGGCGGCCATGACCTGGTGCTGGTTCGCCAGCAGCTCGGTGACCAGCCGCGATCCCACATATCCAGTGGCACCGGTGACCACAATCCGCACACTCCCGACCCTAGCGGGACGGTGTGGCGGGCAGCACATTGAACCCACCGGGCGGCGGCAACGTAGACCCGTACATGGAGCAAATCATCGGGGGCAGCGCGTTGCGCGAAGATACGAAAACACCAACGCCCAACGTACATCCGTCCGTCGCCGCAGTTGCAGTGCAGTTTCCACCGAACCTGTACAGCCAGGAAGAGGTCATCGGGGCGTTGACCGACTTCGCCGGCCCAGAGTTTCAGCGGTTCGCACTTACCAGTGGGGTCGCGTCCCGCCACACCGCGCTGCCATTGGCGCAATACAAGGACTTAACCGGTTTCACCGATGCAAACGAGTACTTTCTCGAGATCGCCCTTGACCTTGCTGAGCAGGCACTACTCGCAGCTCTTGACGAGGCCAACGTCCAGCCATCGGAGGTCGACGTCGTCTTTTCGACGACAGTCACCGGGCTGGCCGTGCCGAGCCTAGAGGCCCGGCTGGCGGCACGGGTCGGCTTGCGCGAAGACGTCAAACGGATCCCGCTGTTCGGCCTGGGCTGTGTGGCCGGCGCGGCCGGCCTGGCGCGGGTGCATGACTATCTCCGGGCGTTCACCGATCACGTGGCGGTGCTGGTGGCGGTCGAGCTATGTTCGTTGACCGTTCAGCGCGAGGACATGTCGATCGCGAATCTCGTCGCTTCCAGCCTGTTTGGTGACGGCGCCGCCGTCGTCGTCGCCACCGGAGCCGACCGGGCAGCGGCCGGGCCGAAGGTGCTGGCCACCCGCAGCCGGACCTACCCGGACACCACGGGAGCGTTGGGCTGGAACATCGGCGGCGACGGGTTCCAGATCGTCCTGTCGCCCGAGATCTCGACGGTCGTAGAGAAGTACCTCGGCGATGATGTCCGCAAGTTCCTTGCCGACCACGGACTGAGCACAGGGGACGTCTCGACGTGGTTGCTGCACGCCGCCGGCCCGAAGGTGATCGACGCGTTCGAAGACGCGTTGGAGCTACCGCCGGATGCCCTCGAACGCACCAGAAAATCGTTGCGCGACAACGGAAACCTGTCGTCAGTTTCGGTACTTGATATACTTCACGCCACCATGGCCGACCCACCGTCGCCGGGTTCGATCGGGCTGATGGTCGCGATGGGACCGGGCTTCTCCGCCGAACTCGTCCTGCTGACCTGGTAGGGCCTGATAGGACCAT
>Ga0306923_10002552_pt1 | contig 16735 bp, 13 predicted proteins | sample sta12Can44000108_FD_203841 | JGI IMG/M metagenome (GOLD analysis project Ga0306923, IMG submission 203841) | Lab enrichment of tropical soil microbial communities from Luquillo Experimental Forest, Puerto Rico - statanox.12C.anox.44.000.108 (v2)... | ecosystem: Environmental > Terrestrial >... | reverse complement strand
GGGCGCTCGCCATCCGGGTCCAGTGCACGGCGTCAGCCGTCCTTTTGAGTTGACGCGCGAACTCCGCGAGGTCGAGCTCGTAGCGGTAGAGCAGAGCGTTCAAGCCCACCGCCGCGTAATGATGGGTCGAGCCGCCGAATGGGCCGAAGTGGAAGTTGACGTCGAAGCCCGATTCACGCATGGCACGGTCGCCTTGGTAGTAATCGGCAGTCAGCCGATAACCATCGACCCAGGCCTCCGCGCAGACCCTGGAGGCGCGCACGTCGCAGCTCTCGGCGGAAAGACTCACCGCCTCGGCCGCATCCGGGTGCTCCGACCCCTCGACGAGGTAGCCGGGATCCTCGTCAGGGTGCGCCCGCAACCACGCGATCACCTGACGATAGTAACGGCTGTCGCGCGCCTCCAGCGCCGGGCCGCTGCCGAGGTCCTGATAGCGCGCGAGGCCGGTGGCGCCGGCGTGATGCTCCGGGCGCATCCAGATCGCGTGATCGCGCACCGCGAGTGCGTAGGCGTGAGTCAGCCAGGCGTGTCTTGCGGCCTCGGATGGAAAGCTCGCGGGCTCATCGAGGAGCGCCGCGATCATCGCGCTGAGGAGCGGTGGCTGTGAGCGGCTGAGGTAGTAGGTGCGATTCGCATTCAGCACGCCGCCGTAGTACTCGACCTCGAACAATGCGTTGTCGACCATGTCGCGCGCCAAGGCGCTGCGCTGATCGGCAAGCAGCCCCAGCACGATGAAATAGCTGTCCCAGCCGTACATCTCGTTGAAGAAGCCGCCGGGCACGACATAGGCGTTCGGCAGGTAGAGCAGGCCCTGCACCGGAAGCCGCGCGGCATCGACATCGCCCAGCTGCCGGATAACCTGCGGCAGGGGTCGCACGACGACCTGACAGCGCTTACCGACCTCGGCGAGCTCGGCTGAGATCTGGAACTGAGCAGGCACATAGATCACCGGGCGAGCGGCGACCTTCGGGTCGGTGTGCGCGGCGCAATCCTGCATCGAGCGCGTGAGGGTGCTCCAGGCTCGCTCGATATAGGCCTTTGTGCTGGCCGGGTCGGGCGGCGCCGCGGGGGATTCGGCAAAGCTCGCGGTGGTGAGCGCGAGCAGCAGCGCACGAACGGGGAGCGGAACCACGGGGCGGTCCGCCTTTCTCAAGTCGCACGCAACGCCGTAGTGACCGGCACGCGCGCCGCTCGCAGCGCCGGCAGGAGTCCGCCGATGAGTCCCATCGCGAGCGCCCAGACCACGCCGATCACGGCAAGCCTCGGAGTCACGTCCAGCAGAAAACTGAAGCCGAAGGGGCTGACCGCCATCCGGTGAAAAAGCGCCCACGCGAGCAGCACCCCGAGCAGTGCACCGGGGAGTGCCAGCAGGATCGACTCGCAGAGGATCGAGGCGGCCACCGGCGCGGAGCCGAAGCCGATCGCGCGCAGTGTGGCGATCTCCCGGCGCCGCGCATCCACGATCGAATACAACGAATTCACCGCACCGAGGGTGGCGCCGATGGCCATGATCGAGCCAACGAAGTAGGCGGCGAAATTGAGCAGGTTGTGCAGCCCCTTGATGCCTTCCTCGCGGGCCTCGGCCTCGTGGCGCACCTCGAGGTGCAGCGTCGGGTTCTGCTCGAGGGCGCGCTGCAGGACGGCGTAGTCCGCCGGGGATTCGAGTGTGGCGGTGGCCTGCGTGTAGCTATTGTTGTTGTAGGTCGACATCAGAATTTCAGCGTCTGCGAGCACCACGCATTGCTGGACGTCTCCCTCGTCATAGTGCCCGACGACGGTCCAGTCGGCGCCGCCGATCGGGCGCTTGTCGCCGATCGCAAAACCCGAGAGCTGACGGTCGCACGGGGTGCTGGCAATGATCTCGTGCAGCCCGGGCCGAAACGCCCGGCCCTCCGTGAGGTGGAGCTCCGACTGCGCATCGGCAAAGGGCGGACGGGTCACGCCGATGACCGGGAAGAACGTTCGCCTCGCCGTGATCCGCCGACGTGCCTCGATGATCACGATGGATTGAAAGTCGACGACCGGTTTCCCGTCGGCTCCCTTCTTGATTCCCGGGAGGTCACGGACGGCGTCCGCCTGATCGCGGGGAATGGTGCTCTGGATGCCGCTGGCACCGTGGGTGTTCACGACCACGCGGTCCTCGCGTACGCCGGCCAACACCTGCCGGCGGGCGCCGCTCCCCATCGCGAGCATCGACACCAGCACGGCAACTGCGCTGGTGACGCCGATGATGATCGTCAGGACCGAACCCACGCGCTGCCTGACCCCCGAGAGGCTCATGCTCAGCAGCGCGGTAAATTGCCGGAAGAAATTCATGCCGCACGGTGGCCGGCGAGCGCCGTAGCCACCCGGAGCCGCGCGGCGAGGGCTGCCGGGATGGACGCACTCACGAGTGCCACGAAAATCCCGAGCGCGAGTCCCAGCGCAAGCACGATGCCCGGCATCGAGAGCCCGGGTACGAAACGCGCCGCCAGCGGCAGGACGAGAGTGGCCAGAAGCAACCCGCAGACGGCACCGGCTACGAACACTGCCAGTGCCTCTGCCAGGATGAGCAGGAATACGGCACGGTCGGTGAAGCCGAGCGTCTTCACCACGGCGAGCTCGGGGATGCGCTCGTGCATCGACTGAACCATCATGGTCGTGGTCGCAAACAGCAATGCGACCAGCACGGAGCCGACCACTGCCCGGATCAGGAAGTCGAAGTCGCCAATCGCCTGTATCGATTGCTGGTTCAACTCACGCAGTGATTCGGTTTTCGTCTCGTGGGAGGAATTGACGAAGCGCGCATCGATCGCATCGGCCACCTGCACCGCGAGCTGCGGATCCGAGACGGCCACGTTGAAGTGATTGACGGTGCCCTTCTTTGCGGCCCGCGCCTCATCGAAATACGGGTAGTTCACGATCACGATGTAGCGGCCGCCACCGACGTCACTGTCGGTGAAGGTCCCGACCACATCGAATGCCCAGTCGTTCGAGCCATTCCGTTGCACGACCGCGGGAAACTGCAGTGGGATATGATCGCCGATCTTCCAGCCGTATTTCTCGGCCACCGAATCCTTCACCAGCATCGCCGTGCGCGATTCGCGGAAGGCGGCGAGGTATTCAGCCGCGATCGTGTAAGTGAAAGCGCTCTGCCAGTCCTCGTCCGGACTCACCGCAACGATGCCGATCCCCTGGTCCGGCTTCTGATAAGTGCCGCCGGTGAGCTCCACGGGAACAGCGACCTTCACCCCCGGGACCGTGAGGACCTGCTCGAGCAGGCCCAGCGGCAGCGGTTGCGCGAGGGAGCTCAGGCGGCTGTGCACGATCAGCAGATCGGCACGCGCATCGGCAACTGCGCGCGCGGTTCCGGTCTTCAGGCCCTGGAGCACGCCAAAGAGCGCGAACGCCACCGCGACCTGCAGGAAAATCAGGATCGTACGTCCAGGCTTGCGCCATAGCCCCGACCAGATGAGCGGCAGATACTTCATGCCGAGAGCGCACGCCTCCGCGATGGCTTCAGCGCAGCGCAGCACACTAACAAAGCTCACCCCTGCCGTCATCCCGTCCGCCGCGTGCGCGGGTCCGCCTATCGCATCGCTGCGGTGCGACGCTTACACTTTGTCGCATGAAAAGCATTGCGCTCGCACTCCTCGCCGGCGCGCTGACACTGCCCGGTGCTGCCGCGCAAGCCGCCACGATCGGCGTCTCCATGGCGTTGTTCGACGACAACTTCCTCACCGTCGTGCGCGCCAGCATGAAAGCGCGGGCGCAGCAGCTCGATGCCGCCATCCAGTTCGAAGATGCCCAGAACGATATCGGCCGGCAGCTCAACCAGGTCCAGAACTTCATCGCGCAGAAGGTGGATGCGATCATCGTCAATCCCGTCGACACCGACGCGACGCCGAGGATGACCCGCCTCGCGGTGGCGGCCCGCATCCCGCTCGTGTACGTGAACCGGCTGCCGGCGGACAAGCAGCTGCCCGCGGGAGTCGCCTTCGTTGGATCCGACGAGACCCAGTCCGGCACCTTGCAGATGCTCGAGGTCTGCCGGCTCCTGCACGGCAAGGGTGACATCGTGATCATGATGGGTGAGCTCACCAATCAGTCCGCCCGACAACGAACCCAGGACGTATACGATGTCATCGCCAGGCCGCAGTGCCACGGCATTCAGGTTCTCGCGAAACAGACCGCCAACTGGAAACGCACCGAAGCCGCCGACCTCATGACCAACTGGCTGAGCGCCGGCCTGCGCCCTCAGGCGGTCGTCGCCAACGACGATGAGATGGCCATCGGCGCCATCCAATCGCTCAAGCAGGCGAAACTACTGTCAGCCACCGTGGTCGCGGGGATCGATGCGACTGCCGATGGGCTTGCCGCGCTCAAAGCGGGCGACCTGAAGGCGACCGTGTTCCAGAACGCGGCGGCCCAGGGGACCGGCGCCGTCGACACCGCGCTCAAGCTCGCCCGTGGCGAGAAGGTCGCGAGCTTCGTGTGGGTGCCCTTCGAGCTCGTGACGGCAGCGAACCTCGCGGACTACCTGGGCAGGCACTGAGCGCATCATGCACGGTGAGGCCGCGGATGCGTCCGATCGCTGCCTGCTCGAGGTGCGAAACATCCGCAAGAGCTTCCCGGGCGTCGTCGCACTCGATGATGTCTCGATGCGGGTGGACCGCGGCACCGTACACGCACTGATCGGCGAGAACGGCGCCGGCAAGTCGACTCTCATGAAGATCATCGCGGGGATCATACCCGCCGATGCCGGCGCGCTGCGGCTCCTCGGCCGCACGCTGCAGCTGCGCTCGCCGCGACAGGCGCTCGAGAACGGCATCGCCATGATCCATCAGGAACTGAACCTGATGCCTTCCATGACCGTCGCCGAGAATATCTGGATCGGACGCGAGCCGGTCAATGCGATCGGGATGATCAGCCACCGCGAGCTCCACCGCCGCACGCGTACCCTGCTCGAGCGGCTCTCGATCGAGCTCGACCCGCAGGCCGAGATACGGACGCTCTCGATCGCCAACCGGCAGATGGTCGAGATCGCGCGGGCCCTCTCGTACGAATCGCAGCTGCTGATCATGGACGAGCCGACCTCCGCGCTCACCGAGCGCGATGCGGCGCACCTGTTCGCCATCATCCGGGAGCTGAAGTCACAGGGCAAAGGCGTGCTCTACATCACCCACCGGATGGACGAGCTGAGCGAGATCGCGGACGAAGTCACCGTGCTGCGCGACGGCCGGTACATCGGCACCGAGCGCACCGCCAACCTGGCGCGCGAGCAGATGATTCGCATGATGGTCGGGCGCGAGCTCGTGCGCATCTTCCCCGGCGCACGGTCCGTGCCGGGCGCGGCAGTGCTGTGCGCCCGCGGCCTCGGCCTGCCACCCCACTTTCAGGACGTCAGCTTCGAGCTGCACGCGGGCGAGATCCTCGGGATCGCCGGCCTCATCGGCGCGGGTCGCAGCAAGCTCGCCGAGGCGCTGTTCGGGGTGACGCCGGCACGCTCCGGCAAGATTCTGATCGGTGGTGCCGAGATCGAGGTCGACTCGCCGCGCGCGGCGCTGTCCCGCGGCATGGCATTCGTCACCGAGGACCGCAAGGAGACCGGCTGCCTCCTCACGCTCAGCGTGCTCGATAACCTCGAGATCGCCGCGCTCACGCACGGTTTCGTGCGGCTCGGATTCGTGCGCGGCGCCGCCGTGCGCGAGGCCTGCACGGCGATCAGCCGGCAGCTGCGTGTCAAGACGCGCGATCTCGGTGAGCCGATCGCCAATCTTTCCGGTGGCAACCAGCAGAAGGTGCTCATCGGCCGCTGGCTCCTCACCGCTCCGAGCATCCTGATCCTCGATGAGCCGACCCGTGGCATCGACGTCGCCGCCAAGGCGGAGATCCACCAGCTCATTGCGCAGCTCGCCGCGCAAGGGGCCGCGGTGCTAATGATCTCATCCGAGCTGCCCGAGATTCTCGGCATGAGCCATCGCGTCATGGTGATGCACGAGGGGCGCGTCACCGGCATTCTCGAGCGCGAGCAGGCGGATCAGGAAAAGATCATGGCACTTGCCGCACAATAGTCGACCGGAAGGCACATGCCGCAGGCTCTGGCCCAGCAGACCGTAAGCACTCCCGCAGCGCCGCGATCGCGGCGCTGGCCGCCGGAGCTGAGTATCCTCATGGTGCTCGTCGGCCTCGCGCTCGGATTCGAGCTGCTGGGCTGGATCTTCGAGCGGCAGAGCTTCCTGCTGAACGAGCAGCGCCTGGTGGTGATGATCCTGCAGGTGTCGGTGATCGGCATCATCGCCATCGGCGTCACCCAGGTCATCATCACCGGCGGCATCGACCTCTCCTCGGGGTCGGTAGTCGCGCTCACCGCGATGGTGGCCGCCAGCCTCGCCCAGTCCGCGGATGCGGTGCGTCCGGTGTATCCCTCGCTCACCGAGCTGCCGGTGATCGTACCGGTCGTCGCGGGGCTCGCGGTTGGCGCGGCGGCAGGTCTCGCGAATGGCACACTGATCGCGCGCACCGGAATTCCCGCGTTCATTGCCACGCTCGGCGTCATGGTGACCGCGCGCGGACTCGCCCGCTGGTACACGCGCGGGCAGCCTGTGAGCATGCTCGGCGACACGTACGCCGGGATCGGCAGCGGTGTGGTCCCGGTCGTCATTTTCCTCGCCACCGCGCTCGTCTTTCACATCGCGCTGCGCTTCACGCGCTACGGCAAGTTCACCTATGCGATCGGCGCCAACCCGCAGGCGGCGCGGGTGTCGGGAATCAACGTTTCGCGGCATCTGATCGTGGTCTACACAATCGCCGGCGTGCTGTCCGGACTCGCCGGGATCGTGACCTCGGCACGCGCGGTGTCGGGCCAGGCCGGCATGGGGATGATGTACGAGCTCGATGCGATCGCGGCCGCAGTGATCGGCGGCGCATCGCTCTCCGGCGGAATCGGGCGGATCACCGGGACGGTGATCGGCACGCTGATCCTCGGCGTCGTGACCTCCGGATTCACGTTCCTGCGGATCGACGCCTACTACCAGGAGATCGTCAAGGGCATGATCATCATCGCGGCGGTGATCGCCGACCAGTATCGGCGCAGGATGCGCGACGCACGCGCCTGAAGGGCGGCGCGCGCCTCGGCGCACGCCCGTCAACCGCTGCGCTCAGCTCACGTCGACGAACTGTTGAGTCCGCAGGCTCTCTTCCGCCGCGACCGCCAGGCGCAGCGCCTGGAGTCCGTCGGAAAAATCCGGACTCATCGGGCGGTCCTCTTCCACTGACCTGACGAACGCGTCGAGCTCCGCACGATAAGCCTCGGCGTACCGCTCGATGAAGAAATTGAGCGCCGGGTCCCGGGCACTCGTGTACTGCGCGCCCGAGTGCTCGACTGAGGTAGCGCGCCAGTTGCCCGCCTGCAGCATGCCGCTCGCCCCGAACACCTCGATGCGCTGATCATAGCCGTACACGCAACGGCGGCTGTTGTTGATCTGCAGCAGCGCCCCGGACTTCGCCCGCATCGTTACCGTGCAGGTATCGATGTCTCCGAGCTTGGCGATCTTGGGGTCCACCAGGTTCGCACCGAAGGCCTGTATCTGCGAAATATTACCGGCCAGGTAACGGGCCATGTCGAGATCGTGAATGGTCATATCCCGCAGCAGACCGCCGGAGCTCCGGATGTAGGCGAGCGGCGGCGGCGCCGGATCGCGGCTGGTGATCACCACGAGCTCCAGCCGGCCGATCTCGCCGCGGTGCAGGCGCTGGCCCAGGGCCCGGAACGAGGGGTCGAACCGGCGGTTGAAGCCGAGCATCAGTCGCGGCCGGTACGGCGCGATGTCACGCCCGCAGGAGCGGGCGCGCTCCAGATCCACATCGATCGGCTTCTCACAGAAGACCGCCTTGTCGGCCTTCACGGCGGCGGTGATCAACGGCACGTGGGTATCGGTAGGAGTCGCGATCAGCACCGCTGCCACCTCGCGGTCGGCCCACACCTCGTCCAGGGCCTGCGCACGCGTCACGCCGAGCTCGCTCGCGGTCTCCCGGGCGGCATCGCTCGCGACATCGAACACCGAGACGAGCCTGGCGCGCGGGTGGCGGGCGATATTGCCGGCATGAATCCGGCCGATGCGACCGCAACCGAGTACTGCCATGCCGACCACTGGAGTGCTCACTTGCGCGGCGTCAGGAACTCGTAGCCCGGTGCCTGCGTGATCTGCCAACGCCTCACGGGTCCCGCCATGACGTTCAGGTAGTAGAGATCGAATCCGTGCGCGGCGCTCACCGGGTGGTAACCGCGCGGCACCAGAACCACATCGCGATCCTCCACCGTCATCGTCTCATCGAGTGTGCGGTCGTCCGTGTAGACGCGTTGAAACGCGAAGCCGCCGGGACGCGCCAGGCGGTGATAGTAGGTCTCCTCGAGCTGCGTCTCTCCTTCCCTGTCGCTGTCATGCTTGTGCGGCGGATAACTCGACCAGTGGCCGCCCGGCGTCACGACTTCCACGACCTGCAGGCACTCCGCCGCTGCGCTGGCGGGCAGCACGTTACGCACGTAACGGGTGTTGGTGCCGGTGCCTCTCACCTCTTCGCCCACCTCTTCGGGACGGATGAGGCGCGGCGCGAGCCGACCTTCAGCCGGTGCCGAGCCCACCGCGAGCTCGCAGGCGGTCGCGGCCGTCACGCTCACGGTGGCGCCGGGGGGCGCATAGAGCGCAAAGGGCTGGCCGTCGAAGGGGGTGCGCCGCAGACCGATGGTGCCTAAATCCCGACCGCCGACCCGGGCGGCAACCTGCCCGGAGAGGAGCACCAGACACTGCTCGCGCCCGGGCACGCTGCGCTCGAGCGTGCGCCCGGGAGCCAGGTCGTACACCTCGAATCCCACGTACCGCCAACCGGCGCTCTGCGGAGTGATCCGGTGCACGTGCGGCGCCGCGGGCGCAAGGTCCGGCTTGACGAGGAGCGAAACGCTCATCGGCGGTTCTCTGCCACGAGTTGCCGCAGGTTCCGCAGCCCGAGCGACGCATAGGTCTGCGGGTCGGCTTTCCGCGGATCCTGTTCGGCCTCGAGCACCACCCAGCCGGAATAGTCGCGCAGCTCCTGAAAAACGCGATCGAAGGGGACGCAGCCATCGCCGGGAACCGTGAATACCCCCTCCACCACCGCGCGCAGGAAACTCCACCCGCCCTGCGCGGCCCGTTCCGCGACCGCGGCACGCACATCCTTCGCATGGAGGTGGCCTATCCTCGAGGCATAGCGCCGCGCGAGACCCACCGGGTCCGCTCCCGCAAACCTCGCGTGACCGGTGTCGAGCAACAGGCCGACTTCCTCTCCGGTGGCGTCCATCAGAGCGTCGATGTCCGCCTCGCTCTGCACCGCCGTACCCATGTGGTGGTGGTAGACGAGCCGCACGCCCTCGGCAGCAGTGGCCGCGGCGACTTGCGTGACCCGCCGGCCGAACTGCCGCCAGTCGCCGGGTGCGAGCTGCGGCCGCTGCGCGAGCGGCCGCCGCGGGTCGCCGTGGATCGCGCCGCTGGTATCGGCAAACACCAGCACCGTGCTGCCGAGCGCCTTGAGCAGGTCGAGGTGCGCTCGCAGATGGGTGAGCTCCGCGTCCGCATCGCGCGCCAGCAGCGAGGAGGAATACCAGCCCGATATGCATGCGAGGCCGAAGCGCGCCAGTATCGCGGCGAGCTCGCGTGCATCGCGCGGGAATTTGTGCCCGAGCTCCATCCCCTCGAAACCGATCTGCCGCGCCTCACCGAGGCAGGTCTCGAGCGAGGTCTCCGCTCCGAGCTCGCGCAGATCATCGTTTGACCAGATGATGGGGTTGGCGCCGAATCGGATACTCATGGGTCAACTATCGTCCGTCCGTTGCCGGCGTGCACTGTCGTAGCGCCCGCGGGCTGCCCGCACTTCGGCGCGCTCGGATACCTCGGGCACCGCCACGTCCCACCAGTGACCGCCGGCGGTGGTGCTCGCGGCCGAATCGGTCGCGATGACGAGCACGGCGGTGCGGTCCGCCTTGCGCGCGGCAGCGAGCGCACCCGCGAGCCCGGCGAGGTCTCGCACACGGCTGGCGTGCGCTCCGAGACTCCGCGCGTGCGTGACGAGATCGAGGCCGCCGCCGGCGCCCTGCACCTCAGGCAGCAGGTTGTTGAAGCTCGCATTGCCGGTCGCGCCCTGCAGGCGTTCGATGCAGCCGAAACCGCCGTTGTCGAGGAGCACGATGATGAGCCTCGCGCCTAGGCGCACCGAGGTCGCGATCTCGCTGTTCAGCATGAGGTAGGACCCGTCGCCGACCATGACGATGACTTCGCGCTCCGGCAGCGCCAGTTTCACACCGAGCGCGCCGGCGATCTCGTAGCCCATGCAGGAGTAGCCGTACTCCAGGTGATAGCCGCCGGGCTGCTCGGCGCGCCAGTGCTTGTGCAGCTCACCGGGTAACCCGCCGGCGGCACCGACCAGAATGTCGGAATCCCCCGCAGCCTGCAGCACGGCGCCGATCACCTGCGCGTCCGAGGGGAGCGTGCCACTCCTTGCGGTGGTGAAAGACTCCGCGGTGCGCTGCCAGGCGCTGCGCTCGACCCGTGCGCGCTCAGCCCAGACGGGTTCGGCGCGCCACTCACCGAGCGCCTCACTCAGGCGGCGCAGGCCTTCGCGCGCATCGGCGATGAGGGGAGACGCCCCGTGCTTAAAGGCATCGAAAGGCTGCACATTCAGCCCGATGAGCCGGTGCCCCGGCGAGCGGAACAGTGTGGCCGATCCCGTGGTGAAGTCCTGAAGCCGCGTGCCGACCGCGAGGATGACATCCGCATCGGCGGCCAGCGCGTTGGCCGCCGCGGTGCCCGTGACACCGATGCCGCCGAGATTGAGCGGATGGCTTCCCGGCAGAGCGGATTTGCCGGCCTGCGTCTCGGTGTTCGGGACCTCGTGGCGCTCGCAGAACGCACGCAACTCGTTGCCGGCTTCCGAATACAAGACCCCGCCGCCACAGACGATGAGCGGCCGGCGCGCCGCCCGCAGCACGCGCAGCGTTTCCGCCAGCTGCCGCTCATCTGGTGGTGGCCGCCGCAGAGTCCACACGCGCTCCACGAACAGGCTCTCCGGCCAGTCCCACGCTTCGGCCTGCACATCCTGACAGAGTGCCAGCGTCACCGGACCGCACTCTGCCGGGTCCGTCAGGACCTGCATCGCCCGATTGAAGGCGCTGACGAGCTGCTCGGGCCGGGTGATGCGGTCGAAGTAACGCGACACCGGCTTCAGGCAATCGTTGGCCGTCACGAGTCCGTTGCCGAAGTCCTCGACCTGCTGCAGCACCGGGTCGGGCGCGCGGGTCGCAAACACGTCTCCGGGCAGCAGCAGCAGCGGCAAGCGGTTGACGTGGGCCACGGCGGCCGCGGTCACGAGATTGGTCGCTCCGGGGCCGATGGAGGTCGTGCAGGCCATCATCCGGCGCCGCAACGAGGCCTTGGCGAACGCCACCGCGGCGTGACCCATGGCCTGCTCGTTGTGGGCGCGGAGTGTGGGCAGGACATCACGTTCGGCGTAGAGCGCTTCACCGAGGGCGGCGACGTTACCGTGACCGAATATCGCCCAGACGCCGGCAAACACGCGGCGGCGCTCGCCCGCGACGAGCGTCCACTGCGCCGCCATGGCGCGCACCAGCGCTTGCGCTACAGTGAGCCGCACCGTCCTCAATCCGCGCTCCGTTGCGGTCGATCGTGGCGGGGATCGCGCGCGGCAGACCACCTGTCCGCGAGAGCCCTGAAGCGCTCCGCGACCTGCGCACGAGCGGTCTCATCCGACAGCCGACCCGCGAGCCACTCCGCCGCCGCACCGCCGACTATGCTACCGCCGGCGACAAAGCCACGCACGAGCGGAATCGCCGCCGCGACTTCCAGTGCTGCGGCGGGTTCCGGCGCGGCCGCCAACCCGAGCAGAATGCCGCGGCAATAGGCGTCGTTGGACGAGATCACCCGCGCGCACGGCTCCCACGACTGCGTGTCGGGTTGTCCCTCGAGCAGCCACCAGTCGGGACACACACCGAGCGCATAGATGCGCGCGAGCGCGCGTGCCACCGTGTCAGCTCCGCCCGTGTCCGGTCCGCCGGTGACGATCTCGACCAGCAGCTCACGTGCCTGCGCGCGGCAGAGCGCGGCAACCTCCCCGAGGCTGCGCTCCTGCGCGTCGATCAGCGGACGAGCATCGTCCGGGTAGACCTCATAGCGGCAATGGGCGGTGATTCCAATCGGCCACTCGGTGAGTTGCACGGCGAGGCTGCCATCACCCGACGCTACGAGCGGCGGCGCTCCCCGCCGAGGCGCGGCCCGGCCGATCCAGAGAGCGCTGCGTGTGATCTCGCGCCACGCCGCGGCGCCGGGGGTTGCATCGAGGGTGACGCCAAAGCCCTCGCGGCCGGCCGCCACGCCCGCGATGGCATCCACCGCGAGCCGGTCGAAAGAATCGAGCCGCTCACGCGCTGCGTCCGCGGCTTCGCCGAGGGGCGCCGTGCGATGGTCGATGGCGAGCACCTGCAGCGTCCGCGGCCCCGGACGGCGCGTGGTCACACGGTGGAGATGACTGAGCCGCGGGTCTTCGCGCAGGGCGCGATGGCGGCTGCCGTGAGCGAGGAAGTGCTCGAGCTCAGCCTGCGTCGGAAACTCCGACGAGCACAGCAGCCGCGAGACCGCCAGCGCACCGCACGCATTCGCGAGCCGTGCACTCTCGGCGTGCGACTGCCCGCGCAGGTGACCGCTCAGGAAGCCGGCAAGGAATGCATCGCCCGCACCCAGCACGTTGTAGATCTCGATATCCAGGCCCGGTGCGACGAGGCCATGCTCGAGGGAGCCGGGGATCTCGCCCGCGAATACCACGCAGCCGCGGGCACCGCGTTTGCAGACGATGACGGCGGCGGTGAGCGAGCGCAGATGCCGGATCGCCGCGAGCGTGTCTTCGATGCCGGCGGCGATGTGCATCTCCTCCTCGGTGCCGACGATGAGATCGCACGCGGGCAATACCGCGCTGAGCGCCTCAGTCACGCGCGCGGCGCGCGCGTAGCGGGATTCCCCGGCGCCGTGTCCACCGATGCCCCACAGATTCGGCCGGTAGTCGATGTCGAGCACCACGGTGCGGCCATGCTGCCTGGCGATGTCGATCGCCTTCCGCTGCGCGCGCGCGGCGGCGGCGAGCGAGAAATGCGTCCCGGTCACGAGTACCGCTCGCGCGGAGGCGATCAGCTCTGTGTCGATGTCGTCCTCGCCCAGCGCGCTGTCGGCACAGTTGTCGCGGTAGAAGATGAGCGGGAACGTCTGTTCGTCGCGCACGCTGAGCAGCACGAGCGACGTGAGGCGCTGCGGATCGACGCGCACACCGCGTGTTTCGACGCGCTCGCGCGCGAGCTGCTCCAGCACGAACCTTCCCATGGGCTCATCGCCCACGCGGCTGATCAGCGCCGCGCGCAGCCCGAGCCGTGCCGCGCCAATCGCGACGTTGGCTGGGCATCCGCCGACCCCCTTCGCGAAGCTCGCGACGTCCTCGAGGCGGCTGCCAACCTGCTGGCCGTAGAGATCGACGCTCACGCGCCCGATGGTGATGAGATCCAGGTGCGCTCGCACGTGTCGAGATTACCTGTGCGCCAGGGGCCCGGCTGGCCCACCGCGAGAATATCGCCCGGGCGGTCGTTCTACGAGAGCGATACTCCCAGGAGCGACCCTATGCCGTAGGTGACCGCGGCCGCGGCACACCCGAACACGATCTGCCGCGCAGCGGAGAACCAGGGACTGCGGCCGTTGAAGAGCGAGGTGAGGAGGCCGCTGGCGCAAAGCGCCGCGGCACTGAGGGCAATACTGGTGCCGATCGCGCGTGTGCCCTGAAGGAAGAGGAACGGCGCCACCGGGAAGATTGCACCGAGGGAAAAAAGCGCGAACGAAGTGGCCGCCGCGGCCAGCGCATTCCCGCCGAGCTCCTGCGGGTCGATGCCGAGCTCCTCGCGCGCGAGCGTATCGAGCGCGGCCTTCTTATTGCTCATCAGCTCGGCGGCCACCCGCTCGGCGTCCGCCTTCTGCAGGCCTTTGGCCTGGTAGATCAGCGCCAGCTCGTTCTGTTCCGCCTGCGGCGTCTGCTCGATCTCCTCGGCTTCCTTGGCGATCTGGGTGCTCGCGAGCTCGCGGGCATTGGTGACCGACAGCCATTCGCCGAGTGCCATGGAGCAGGCCCCCGCCACGAGTCCTGCGAGGCCGGTGAGCAGCACCACGCGATTGCCGGCGCCCGCGCCCGCCACGCCCATTATCAGGCAGAAGTTGGAGACCAGACCGTCATTGGCTCCGAGCACGGCCGCGCGCAGGTTGTTGCCCGAGGCGCCGCGATGCCAGCGCTCGGCCTGCGCGACATCGGCGCCGGTGACGGGCGATCGCGCGGGCGCTCGCGCCAGCTCGCCCAACACTGCGGCATGACCACGCTCTTCGGCGGAGATGGCGTGCGCATCCGGCTGGCTCGCGTACTTGTTGCGGTCGGAGAATTCAGCCGCGGCGATGGTCGGCATGACGAAACCGGGACCGAAGCGCGCCGCGAGCTTCGCCAGGAGTCGCGTGCGAAAGCCCGGCACGTAGCGCTCCTCGCCGACGCCGGCCGCGGCCAGCTTCCCGCGCCACAGCTGGGCGTGCCGAGCCTCGGCCTGTGCCAGCTGCAGAAACAGGTCCTTGCGCAGCGGGTCGGGCTCCGCCGCTGCGATCGCCGTGTAAAGGGCCGCTCCGTCGAGCTCGTCGCGCAGATTGTCCCGATAGCGCTTGATGTCATCGGCCGCCATGAGGGCAACTCCCGATCACTCGATTCCTGTTTCCACTCGCCAGCGCGCGGCCGTCACCGTGGGCTCGAGGCTCAGACGGCCGACGATCTGCTCGAGGACGCTGTCCGAGCCGTGTTCGGCGGAAAGCTCCGCAACCACCTCGACCCGATCGGAGTCCTCGATGTTGGAGCTGTCGAGGCGATGCAGACGGATGCCGCCGGCGGTAAGCCCCTGCAGCAGCAGCGCACGTATGTGCGCCTCCGTGTCGCCCCGGCAGACGACGTTCACCACGTAGCGGCTCGGGGTTTCCGCCGTGGCGAGTGGCTGGCGGTTGATCCGTTGCACCAGCGGGCGCAGCAGGAGATTGACGACGATGACCATGCCGGCGGCGAGCGCAGCATACGACAGCGCGCCGCCTCCGGCGAGAACCCCCACGGCTGCCGAGCACCACAGCGTCGCGGCCGTGTTGAGGCCCCGCACGTTCAGCCCTTCGCGGAAGATGATGCCGGCGCCGAGGAAGCCGATGCCCGAGACCACCTGCGCCGCCACGCGCGTGAGATTGGCCTCGCCGGAAAAGAGATTCTCGTACACGACGAACGACGCCGCACCGAGCGCCACGAGCGTATTGGTGCGCAAGCCGGCGAGTCGCTGGCGCCACTGGCGCTCAAAGCCGATGACGGCGCCGAGCGCGACGGCCGTGCCGAGGTTGAGCGCCGCCTGAGTAATGGCAACGGTCATCGCGACTCTCCCGGTCCGCACTCGGGAGTCCGGCAGTCGCCCTCCTCCTCGATCTGCACGGTCGTGTGCTCGACATGGAGCCGCTTGGCAAGCCGTGCGTGAATCGCCGACAGACATTCGCCGTGCGCCGTGCCGGGCGCGAGGTTCGCGTGCAGCGTGACCGTCGGCCGCTCGCCGGTCATGGTCCAGACGTGCACATGGTGCACTCCGATCAGTCCGGGAACGTGGCCGAGAAGTTCCGCTTCGATATGCGTCACGTCGAACCCCGCCGGGACGCCTTCCAGCAGCACATCCGCCGACTCGCGGGTGATCGCCCAGGCGGAGCGCAGGATCAACGCCGATATCAGCAGCGAGAGCAGCGGATCGGCAAGCGTCCAGCCGGTGAGGAGAATGATGATCGCGGCGACGCTCGCGGCTGCGGAGCCCAGCAGATCGCTCATCACATGGGCGCGGGCACTACGCTCGTTCAGCGACAGACCGCCCGCGAGCGCGAGCAGCGCCACGAGATTCGCCACCCCGCCGAGTATCGCAATGCCGAGCATCAACGGTGCATTCACCGCGGGAGGATGCAGCAGTCGCCGCACCGCCTCGTACACCACCCCCAGCGTCAGCAGCAGCAGCAACTGGCCGTTGATGAACGCCGCGAGAGGCTGATAGCGGCGATGACCGTACGTGCGTCGTGCATCCGCGGGGCGGCGGGCGGCGCGGACGGCAATGACGGCCAACAGCAGCGAGGCCGAGTCGGCCAGCATGTGCGCCGCCTCGGCCAGCAGCGCGATCGAGTTCGCCAGGTACCCGCCGACCGCTACCACCAGCGTGAAGGCCGCGAGAACGATCAGCGCCGCGATGAGGCGCTGCCCGCCGTGCTCGTGTTGGTGGCTGTGGCTGTGAGCGGCGTGTGCGTGGTGCGGATGTCGGGAGTGATGGGCCTCGCTGTGATGATCGTGCGTCACGTGTGCCTACCCGTCGTGAACCTCATGAGCCCCCGAAGCTCCCTGCTGCCGGCCTGTGCGACCGCCTGCCACAGGATTCAGTATACCATACCCCCTACCCTATCTGGCGATCGGCGCGAACCCCCGCTGATCGGTGCCGCGTACCGTTGCGGTGTGACGCGGTGCCCGCGGCGCAACGCACCGGCGCGGTCTGAAACCGCAGCCGGTCCGGCGGCGCGGCGCACCCCGGCCCGCCCAAGGTCGCGCTAATTCCCGCCGGCATCGGCCGTATCATCGGACGGTCGGCGGC
>Ga0306923_10002549_pt1 | contig 16741 bp, 18 predicted proteins | sample sta12Can44000108_FD_203841 | JGI IMG/M metagenome (GOLD analysis project Ga0306923, IMG submission 203841) | Lab enrichment of tropical soil microbial communities from Luquillo Experimental Forest, Puerto Rico - statanox.12C.anox.44.000.108 (v2)... | ecosystem: Environmental > Terrestrial >... | reverse complement strand
GGCGCGGCTCGCCGAGCTCGGCATCACGGTCGTGCCGCAGTACGGCGTGGGTGGCTACCGGGTGGACTTCGCGGCCGCGCATCCCGACGACCCGTCCCTGATGATCCTCGCCGTCGAGGCGGACGGCGCCTCCTACCGCGACTCGGGCAGCGTCCGCGACCGGGACCGGCTGCGCAAGGAGCACCTGGAGCGGCTCGGCTGGCGCGTGCACCGGCTCTGGTCCACCAGCTGGTTCACCGACCCCGACGCCGAGCTGGCCAAGCTCCGCGCCGCCTACCGCGAAGCCGTCCAAGCCAACCCCCCAGCCCCGCCACCCCCGACCGAGCCCGCCCCGCCAACCCCGGCCGGCGAGCCTCCGCCGCCCCGGCCACCCCAGGCCGGCGAGCCCCCGGTACCACCCCGCGAGCCCGCCGCCATGCCCAGCGAACCTCAGCGGCCCCCCAGCCCCCCAGGGCTGCCTCAGCCCCAGGAGACCGCCGCTCAGGCGCCCCCTAGGACGGCCGCACTCGAGCGTCCTCAGGCGGCGGCGCTGCCCGAGGCCAATCCCTCTCACGGACGGGAGCTTCCGCCAAGCTCACCGTAATCGCCCACATACACCGGGTGCTGTGGGACCAATGGCCGCCTCATCCCGCCCTCGCACGTCAGCCCTGCCCATCGCTCCGCGAACGTAGTCAGTCATCCGTCCCCGCTGGGCGGTCGCGGCGTTGGGCGCCGGGACTAACGCGAAAGTTCCTACGGGCCCTGACCCGGAAAAGCTTTCGCGTTATCGCGGTCCCCTGGGATGGTTGCCCCCCGGGCGCCGGCCGCCGAGCGAGAGGCCCACCAGTGTGGCCGCTGTGGCGCGGGATGCCGGGCGCCGGGCGATCAGCGGCAGCCGCCATGCCAGATCGGGCAGCCGCCCCCCACCGTGACCCCGGGCGCGGCGGTTACCGCGAAAGTTCCTGCGGGTCCTGACCCGGGAAAGCTTTCGCGTTATCCGGGCGGCGCCGGCGCTGTCAGGCCGGCTGGGTCTGGCGGCCGAAGACCTTGAGCAGTTACGGTGAGCGCGCGAACGGAAGGAGCCAATGATGACCACCGACGGATACGCGCTGCTGGTAGTGGACATGCAGAACGGGTTCTGCCATCCGGACGGGTCGTTCCCGCGGATCGGCCGGGGCCTGGAAGGTGCCATGGACGCCGTGCACACCGCCTCCGTGGCGGTCGGCCAGGCCCGCCGCGCCGGCCTTCCCGTCGTGTTCACCAGGCACGTGTACCGACCTGGCCGGCCGGATGAGGGTGCCGCGCTCATCCAGAACAGCCCCGAACTCGCCGGCGTCGGCGGCCTCGCCGTCGGCACCTGGGACGCCGAGGTGTGCGCCGAACTCGGCTGCGGGCCGGACGATCTCGTGGTGGACAAGGTGCGCTTCGACGCGTTCCAGTGGACCTCGCTCGAGCCGCTGCTGCGCGGCCTGGGCGTCAGCGCCCTGATGATCTGCGGCGTGGTCACGAACATCTGCGTCGAGACGACCGCGCGTTCGGCGTTCATGCGGGACTTTCCCGTGACGCTGCTCGAGGACTGCTGCGCGGCGAAGACCCGCCGCCTGCACGAGCTGTCCGTCGAGGTCCTCAGCAGCTACGAGCTGGCCGAGATCGCCAGCGTCAGCAAGGGCTTCGACGCCGGGAACCCGCGCGGTACGCAGGGCCGGCTGCCCTCCCCGGTGCTCGCTACCGTCTAGCGAGCCGCCCGGCCAGCAGCCGCCAGCCGAGCAGGAACAGGCCGAGGAAGGCCAGCGCCACGACAATGAACTTGGCCGCCGTGCCCTGGCCGGACACCACGCGCAGCACCATGCCCAGCGCCACGGTGAGAAGCCACACGATCACCCCGGGCGGGCGCAGCGCGAACGGCCGTCGCCAGGCGCGCGAGACGATCCAGCCGGCCGCCAGGCCGGCCAGGAACGGCCACGCGGTCGAGGCGATGCCGCCGAGCGTCTCGCCCTGCGTATGGCTGGCGCGCCCGATGATCACGAAGACGAGCACGCAGCCGACATCGAGCAGCACCGCGAGCCTGGCCGAACGCATGACCGCAAGCCTAGCGGGCGCAGGGGGTATGGGGGGCTGCGCAAGCCCCCCATGCGGGGGGTCACCGGGGGGTTGGCCCCCGGGGGCAAGCAGAGTCAGTCGCTTCCGTTCGGGATAAAAGTCCCGATTCCGCGCGATCATGGAGACATGGGCACCTGGATGGTCCGGTTGGCCCCCGATGGCGCGGGCCCCCGGCTGGCGGTGAAGGACTGCATCGACGTCGCCGGGTTGCCGACGACCGCCGGCTGTCCAGTCGTCGCGGAGATGGCCGAGCCCGCCGCCAACGACGCGCCCGTGGTGGCGTCCGCCCGGGAGGCCGGGGCGCGCATCGTCGGCAAGACCAGCCTCACCGAGCTGGGCTGGTCGCCGAACGGGGTGAACCACTGGGCCGGCACGCCGGTGAATCCGAAGGATCCGCGTCGGCTGCCCGGCGGGTCCTCCAGCGGTTCGGCGGTGGCCGTGGCGATGGGGGAAGCAGACGTTTCGTTCGGAACGGACACGGGCGGCTCTGTCCGGATACCGGCCGCATGCTGCGGCGTGGTGGGGCTGAAGACGACGTTCGGCCGGGTCTCCATGAAGGGCGTCTATCCGCTGGCGCCGTCGCTGGACACCGTGAGCCCGATGGGGCCGGACGTGGCGGCGACCGAGCTCGGGATGCGGCTGATGGAGCCGGACTTCAGCGTCCGGACGCTCCGGGACCTGACGGCTGGCCGGCTGACGGTGACCGGCGTCGAGGGCGGCGTGGATCCGGTGGTGGACGCCGCCGTGGACGGCGCGCTCGCCGCCGCGGGCATCGCGGTGACGAACGTCGCGTGCTGCGACTTCCGCGCCGCCGTGGACGCCTTCCGGGTGATCGTCGACGCCGAAGGGTTCCGGACCAACGCCTACCTCATGTCCTACCTGAACCAGCTCAGCCCGCACATCCGGCGGAATCTCGAGCGCGGCGCCAGGCTCAGCCGCGCCGATCGCGAGGCGGCGGACAAGACCCGGGAGCGGGTGCGGGCGGTGTTCGGTTCCCTGCTCGCGGACTACCCGGTCCTCGTGCTCCCGACGCTGACCGGGCAGCCGCCCCTGCGGGGGGAACGCGGGTACGCGCTCACCACGCTCACCGCGCCGGCCAACCTGGCCGGCCTAGCGGCGCTCTCGCTGCCGGTTCCGGCCGAAGACGGCGTAATCGCGTCACTACAGGTAATCGGGCCTGATGAGGAGACGGTGCTGGCGTTCGGGCGGGTGATCGAGGCGGCGGTAACCGGTTAGCCGGCCGTTTTGGAAGTCGCCGCGGTGAGCGACAATGGTCTGATGGACCGAACGTTCACGGGGGGGTTTGGGGGGTCGTCGCCCCCAGGCCAGCAGTTGCGACGGTTCCTGCACGGGCTGCCCGGCGTCGACGAGGTGGGCGCGCGAGCGCGGGCTGACGTGCTGGCCAGCCGCTCGATCAAGACGGACAGCAAGCGGCAGGCGATCGACCTCGCGGTATCCATGATCGACCTGACCACGCTGGAAGGGCAGGACACTCCGGGCAAGATCCGGGCGCTATGCGCCAAGGCGCTGCGGCCGGGCTTCGGGGCACCGCCGGTGGCCGCGGTGTGCGTATACCCGGACCTGGTCCCGGTGGCGGCCGCCGCGGTGCGCGGCAGCGGCGTCCGCGTGGCGAGCGTGGCGACCGCGTTCCCGTCCGGCAGGGCGGCGCTCGACGTGAAGCTGGCGGACGTGAAGTCCGCGGTCGCGGCCGGGGCCGACGAGGTGGACATGGTCATCGACAGGGGCGCCTTCCTCATCGGCGCCTATCAGCTCGTGTTCGACGAGATCACGGCGGTGCGCGGCGCCTGCGGGGACGCGCACCTCAAGGTGATCCTGGAGACCGGTGAGCTTGGGACGCTTGACAACGTGCGTCGTGCCTCGTGGCTGGCGATGCTCGCTGGGGCGGATTTCATCAAGACCTCCACCGGCAAGGTGGCGCCCGCTGCTACGCTGCCGGTCACGCTGGTCATGCTCGAGGCGGTGCGGGACTTCCTCGTTTTCAGCGGCCGGCAGGTCGGGGTGAAGCCGGCCGGCGGCATACGGACGGCCAAGGACGCTATCCGGTACCTGGTACTCGTGAACGAGACCGCGGGGGAGGAGTGGCTGGACCCACGGTTTTTCCGGATTGGCGCCTCCAGCTTGCTGAATGACCTGCTCATGCAGCGGGCAAGGATGGAGACCGGACGGTATTCCGGTCCCGACTACATGACGGTGGACTGAGGTTGGTTATGCGGTTTGAGTACGCTCCCGCGCCCGAGTCACGCTCGGTCGTGACCCTGCGGGACTCCTACGGGCTGTTCATCGGCGGTGAGTTCGTCGCCGGGAGTTCGGTGTTCAAGACGATCTCGCCGGCGACGGAGGAGGTCCTCGCCGAGGTGACCCACGCCGGTCCCGAGGACGTGGACCGGGCGGTCGCCGCCGCCCGGCAGGCCTATGAGCGGGTCTGGTCGGTGATGCCGGGGCGGGAGCGCGGCAAGTACCTGTTCCGGATCGCGCGCCTGCTGCAGGAACGGGCCCGCGAGCTCGCGGTGCTCGAGACGATGGACAACGGCAAGCCGATCCGTGAGTCGCGGGACGTGGACGTCCCGCTGGCCGCCGCGCACTTCTTCTACCATGCCGGCTGGGCGGACAAGCTGTCCTACGCCGGGTTCGGGCCGTCGCCGCGGCCGCTCGGCGTGGTCGGCCAGGTGATCCCGTGGAACTTCCCGCTGCTCATGCTGGCCTGGAAGATCGCGCCCGCGCTGGCGTGCGGGAACACCGTCGTCCTCAAGCCGGCCGAGACGACGCCGCTGACCGCGCTGGTGTTCGCCGAGATCTGCCAGCAGGCCGACCTCCCGCCGGGCGTGGTCAACATCGTGACCGGAGACGGTTCGACCGGGCAGCTGCTCGTCGCTCATCCGGGGATCGACAAGGTGGCGTTCACCGGCTCGACCGCGGTCGGGAAGGAGATCGCGCGGGCCTGCGCGGTGTCCGGCAAGCGGCTGACGCTCGAGCTTGGCGGGAAGGCGGCCAACGTCGTCTTCGACGACTCGCCGGTCGACCAGGCGGTCGAGGGGATCGTCAACGGGATCTTCTTCAACCAGGGCCATGTGTGTTGCGCGGGATCGCGGCTGCTGGTGCAGGAATCCATCGCGGACGAGCTGCTCTCCGCCCTGAAGCGGCGGATGATGACGCTGCGGCTCGGCGACCCCATGGACAAGAACACCGACATCGGCGCGATCAACTCGCGACCGCAGCTGGACAAGATCCAGGAGCTCACTGCCTCTGGCGAGGCCGAGGGAGCGGAGCGCTGGTCCGCCCCCTGCCCGCTGCCCGACCGCGGGTTCTGGTTCCCGCCGACGGTCTTTACCGGAGTGTCCGCGGCGCACCGCATCGCGCAGGAGGAGATCTTCGGGCCGGTGCTTTCCGTGCTGACGTTCCGCACGCCGGCCGAGGCGATCGAGAAGGCGAACAACACCCCCTATGGCCTGTCGGCCGGGGTGTGGACGGAGAAGGGGTCGCTGATCTTGTGGATGGCGTCCCGGCTGCGGGCCGGGGTGGTCTGGGCGAACACATTCAACCGGTTCGATCCCGCCGCGCCGTTCGGCGGGTACAAGGAGTCCGGCTTCGGCCGGGAGGGCGGCAGGCACGGCCTGGAGGCCTACCTGGACGTCCTCGGGGGCAGCGATGTCTGACGCCTCCGAGGTCTCGGTAGCCGCCGAAGCCGGGCGCATCGCTGTGCGCAAGACGTACAAGCTCTACGTCGGCGGCGCGTTCCCGCGCTCGGAGAGCGGGCGGTCGTATGAGGTCCGCGGGTTCGACGGCGGGTTCCTCGCCAACGCGGCGCTCGCCTCCCGCAAGGACGCCCGCGACGCGGTGGTGGCGGCACGGCGCGCTTTCCCGGGGTGGTCCGGCGCCACCGCGTACAACCGCGGCCAGGTGCTGTACCGGGTGGCCGAGGTCCTGGAGGGCCGCCGGGCCCAGTTCGCCGACGAGGTGCGCCTGGCGACGGGGCTGCCGGCGGCCGCCGCGTTCGCGGAGGTGGACGCCGCGGTGGACCGGTGGGTCTGGTACGCGGGATGGTCGGACAAGATCGCCCAGGTACGCGGCGGGGCCAACCCGGTGGCCGGCCCCTACTTCAACTTCTCGGTGCCCGAGCCGGCCGGCGTGGTGGCCATCCTGGCGCCGCAGGAAAGCGCGCTGCTCGGGTTCGTCTCCGTGCTCGCGCCGGCGATCGTGAGCGGCAACACCGCGGTCGTGCTCGCTTCGGAGCGGTACCCCCTGAGCGCCGTGACGCTGGCCGAGGTGCTCGCGACCTCCGATGTGCCCGGGGGAGTGGTGAACGTGCTCACCGGCCGGGTCGCCGAGGTGGCCCCGTGGCTGGCCTCGCACATGGACGTGAACGCGATCGACCTGGCGGGCGCGCCCGGCGCGCTCGCCGATGACCTCGCGGTGGCCGCCGCGGAGAACCTCAAGCGGGTGATCCGGCTGCCTGGCGGTGACTGGGCGGCGGAGCCGGGGCTTGAGCGGATGTTCGGCTTCCTGGAAACGAAGACGGTCTGGCACCCGATGGGCGTGTGACCGCTCACCGGGGCTAGCCGAGGCGCGGGATGATCTGCGTGGCGATCCGCTCCATGTGCTCGGGCACGTCGTACAGCGGCGTGAACAGAATCAATTCTGCTCCGGCGTCGGCCACCGCCTGGGCAGCGGCGACGCACTCCGACACCGTGCCGGCGACCGCCGCCTCCTCGATGGCCGGCACCCGGCGCCCGTAGATCTGCGCCAGCCCGGCGTTCACCCGCGCCCGCGCCTGGTCAGGGTCGGGGTCGATGCCGATGTAGATGCGCTTGGCGATCGGGAACCCGGCCGCGGGCCGCCCGGCGGCCGACAGCGCGTCGGTGACGATCTCCACCTGCGAGGCGAACGCCGCGGTCGTCGTCGATCCGGCGCCGAAGAACCCGTCCCCGAGCCGCACCGCCCGCCGCAGCGCCGTGGCGCTCGACCCGCCGAACCAGAGCGGCGGATGGGGCTTCTGGAACGGCTTCGGCTCCATCGCCGCGTCCTTGAGCTGCCAGAATTCCCCGTCGAATGTCACCCGCTCCTGCGTCCACAGCGCCTTCATCAGCTCGATGCCCTCGGTGAAGCGCGCCACGTACCGCGACCCGTCTACCCCGAACGCCCCGAACGGCCGCTGCGGCCCTCCCGTCCCCACCCCGATCTCCAGCCGCCCCCCGCTGACCTGGTCCAGCGTGGCGAGGCTCTTGGCCAGGTGCACCGGGCTGTGCAGGGTGGTCACGAACACCGTGCAGCCGATCCGCAATGACGACGTGCACGCGGCGGCGAACGTCATCACCTCCAGCGGCGACAGCTGCGGCCCGGCGCCGAGGGTGCCTTCCAGGGACCAGGCGCTCTCGAAGCAGCCCAGGGACTCGGCGCGGGCGAAGTACGAGCGGAACCCGGACGGCGAGAACTCGCCGTCGGCGTAGAACTGGGGAATCGAGATCGCGAACCTCATGCCCGCATCGTAAGCCGCCCGCCCCCGTGCCCGCCCGCGTGTCCGCGCGCCGATTGTGATCGTTGTCCCACGGCCTCGCGGTATACCCAGCGCGCGACGCGGACTAGCGTACGGATTGAGACTCCAGGACCCCAACGGGGCGGTGCCGCGGCCGGCGATCCCGGCCGGTGTCCGGTGCGCGCGTCCCGTCAAGCGTGAAAGGGACGCGAATGTCCGAAGCAGTGTCCGCCAACGGCTCAGTCGCGCTGCGGTACGGCAGCGGCGAGCTCGACCTGCCGGTCCGGCACGCGACCGAGGGATCAGACGGAATCGAGGTCACGAAGCTGCTGTCGACGACTGGCTTGGTGACGCTCGACCCCGGTTTCGTCAACACGGCCGCCTGTTCCTCCGAGATCACCTACATCGACGGTGACGCCGGCATCTTGCGCTACCGCGGCTACCCGATCGAGCAGCTGGCCGAGAAATCCACCTTCTTGGAGGTCAGCTACCTGCTGATCTACGGCCACCTGCCGACCGAGGCCCAGCTGGCGAACTTCACCGGGCAGGTCACCCACCACACCCTGCTGCACGAGGAGCTGAAACGGTTCTTCGACGGGTTCCCGCGCGACGCGCACCCGATGCCTGTCCTGTCGAGCGCCGTCTCCGCGCTGTCCACCTTCTACCAGGACAGCCTGAACCCCTTCGACGAGCCGAACGTCGAGTTGTCCACCGTCCGGCTGCTCGCCAAGGTCCCGACGCTGGCGGCCTATGCCTACAAGAAGTCGGTCGGCCAGGCGTTCCTATACCCGGACAACTCGCTGGGCCTGGTGGAGAACTTCCTGCGGATGACCTTCGGCCTGCCGACCGAGCCCTACGTGCCCGACCCGGTCGTGGCCAAGGCGCTCGACCTGCTGTTCGTGCTGCACGCCGACCATGAGCAGAACTGCTCCACCTCCACGGTCCGCGTCGTGGGCTCGTCCGAGGCCAACCTGTTCGCCTCCATCTCGGCCGGCATCAACGCCCTGTTCGGCCCGCTGCACGGCGGCGCCAACGCGGCGGTGCTGGAGATGCTCGAGGACATCAGGAACAGCGGCGGCGACGTGGACGCGTACGTCACGCGGGTGAAGAACAAGGAGGCGGGTGCCCGGCTGATGGGCTTCGGCCACCGCGTGTACAAGCACTACGACCCGCGCGCCAAGATCGTCAAGGCCACCGCCGACCAGATCCTCGACAAGATCGGCACCAACGACCACCTCATCGACCTCGCCAAGCAGCTCGAGGAAGTGGCGCTGCACGACGACTACTTCATCAGCCGCAAGCTCTACCCGAACGTCGACTTCTACACCGGCCTCATCTACCGGGCGATGGGCTTCCCGACCCGGATGTTCACCGTGCTGTTCGCGATCGGCCGGCTGCCCGGCTGGATCGCGCACTACCGGGAGATGATGAAGGACCCGGCCACCAAGATCGCCCGCCCGCGCCAGGTCTACACCGGCCCGGCCGAGCGTGACTTCGTGGAGATGGAGAAGCGCTGATATTTCCCGGGGGGGCGACCCCCCGGTACCCCCCGGCTGCGCTGACGCGCGACCTTGTGCTGGTTGCTTCGAGCCGAGTCTTATGGCTTGTTAGCCTGCCCCGTGTTCGGCGTGGTAGTGGGCCGCCAGCAGGTCGTCCCCGAAGTCGTTCGACGGGTTCCGCCACACCGAGTGGATGTGGTCGCCGCTGCCCTGCGTGTTGTCGTGCTCGATCAGCAGGTCGGGTCCCTGCACGCGGTAGTAGTGCCGCTCGCCGGGCTCCGTGCCGCCTGCCCACGCGAAGGCGAGCTGCTCCGCTCCCGCCGCGAGCACGCGGCGCAATTCCGCCTCCGCCACGTCGGCGGGCAGCCGCCGTGCGAACCCCGCCACCAGCTCCAGGAGCATGTCCAGCTGACGGCCGTCCAGGCCGGTGCCCGGCACGCCCTTGGGCCCGCCCCGCACGTAGCTCAGGATGGACCGTTCCGTGTCGTCGATCCGGTAGTCCGGTTCCGGGGCGAAGACATGGTCCGGGAGCTCGACCTCGCCGACCCGCGGCGCCATCCGGGTGGCGAAGTCCGGCGGCGGCCGATGGTAGATGACCGCGGCCGTCCGCTGCGCCGGCGACAGGGCGCGCACGAACGCGTACCCGCGCTCCTCGTCGTCCGCGAGCGGAGCCAGCGTCCCGTAGGCGGCCGGGACGCTGCCGAGCATGCACGGGGTGGGGGAGACGTACAGTCCGCCGGTGACGGTGAAGTTGAGCGACACGTGGTGCCCGGCGAGCTGCCAGCCCCACGCCTCGCCGCCCGGTGCCCCGAACACCCGCAGGCAGTACCGTTGCGGGTCGAACAAGTCCGCGATCGCGGGGTTCGCGAGCAGCATCTGCGCCCGCCGCACGTGCTCCATCGCGATGATGGAGACTACCTTCGCGTACCCGGGCATGCTGACCGACGCAGCGATCAGCCGGTGCGCGAGCTCCCGCTGGCCGCCGGTGAGCGCTCCCAGGGCAAGCCCGTCCCGCTCGGGCTCAGGCAGGTACGACCAGTCCCGCCGCACCCCGTCACGCTCGAATCCGGCATACAGAACGGACCGTTGCGCCTCGTCAAGGCAGCCCGTGAACGCCGCGGCGGCGGCCGCCATCCGGCTCGCCGTCTCCGGCGCGAGGTAGGTGCTTTCCATGGCCGCCTCCGCGGCTCGCGTTGTGATCAGTCCGTGCCCACGTATAACGTAACGCCGTGACTGAAGAGCCGACCGCGGCTGCTGAAGACCGGCCGGCTGGTTTGCGCCAGCAGGAAAGCCCGGCTGGTTTGCGCCAGCAGGAAAGCCCGGCTGGTTCGCGCCAGCAGGCAAGCTCAGCTCCGGCGAGCGCGGAGGACTCGGCGACCGGGGCGGACCCGCCGGCTCCGGCGGCCGCCAGCCCCTGGGACGACCCCCGGCTGCCGTGGTCCGGCAAGCCGGGACGCCTGGATGTGCTGTGCTGGGCGGCCATCACACTCAGCGGCCTGTACTACCTGCTCCTGCTGCCGTTCCGGGCCAGCCTGGTCGGGACGCACCCGGTGCTGCTCGTGCTGCTGAACGGCTCGACCGAGGGGATCGTGTCCGGCGCCGCCTTCGCCCGGGTAGGCCATGGCTCCCTGGTGCTGGTCCTGCTCGCCTCGATCCCCGGCCTGATGAAGTTCGACCTGATCTACTGGTGGGCGGGCCGGATGTGGGGCGAGCGGATCATCCTGCTGCTGTCCGGGCGGCGCAAGCACGGCCCGAAGTTCATGGCCCGCGTCCACCGCTGGGGCCGCTGGTTCACCTGGCCGGCCGTGGTGATCGCCCCGTTCCTGCCGCTGCCGAACGCGATCATCTACGCGGTAGCCGGCTGGGCCGGGATGAGCTGGGTGACATTCCTCATCCTCGACCTGATCGGCTCGCTGGCGTGGGCCGGCCTGCTGGCCGGCCTGGGATACGAGCTTGGCCACCACGCGGTGGTGGTGGCGCAGACGATCTCGCGGTACGGGCTGTGGGTTTCCATCGGGATCGTGGTTCTTGTGATCCTCGCACAGATGAGGAACGCGCAAATGCACCGTTAGCTGCACGTTACGAATGAACGTGCATTTGGCCTTGCATCTGCATGGTTACTTCGGGCAATATGGGTGCTGCGTCAATCACCCGGATGGCGCTGGAGCTCCTCGGGGTCGCGATGAGCCTGAACCAGCTAGCACAGCTGCCCACCCGGACCAGGGTTGATCCCGCGGTCCGGAAGCCGCTGGACCTGTCAGCAAGGTTGGACTGCGGAGCCGGACGCCCACGGGTGGTCCGGATGCCGGCCGACTGGTGGGACTCGCCCTCCGCGGTGGGCTGCCCGCTCGGCCGCGGGCCGCAGGCGGGGCGCGCCGCGCGCCGCCTGACCCGGAGCACGCTGCGCGACTGGGGCTTGTGGTCACTGGCCGAGGACGCGGAGACCATCGTCGGTGAGTTCGTCGCGAACGCCATCACGCACGCCGCGGCAGCGCCGCCAGAGCGCAAGCCGACGGCCGAGAACCTGGGCCTGCGGCTGCTGCGCCGGACGGGCGAGGTGATCTGCGCGGTGCTCGACCCCAGCGACGTGGCGCCGGTGCTCAAGGAGCCGGCCTGCGTCGAGGAGGCAGGCCGGGGCCTGCAGATGGTGGACGCGCTCAGCGACGTCTGGGGCTGGAGCCCGATGACCGGCCGCGGCAAGGCCGTCTGGGCGATCCTGTTCTGTGCTTGACCGCCTGAGCCGACGCGTGGAGGGGCGTGTCGGGTCAGGCGGTTAAATCTGAAGGCTCTGTTTGCCCCCGGGGGACGACCCCCCGGTGACCCCCCGGAATGGGGGGCTTACGCAGCCCCCCATACCCCCTGCGCCCCCTGCGCCCGGTTAGGCTACGCTCGCATGACTACGTGACGCTAGACGGCGAGAGGGAGGCATGGCGGGATGCCCTGGACCTGGCGGTACGAGAAGGCAGACGGCGCGCCGGTGAGCAGCGCGGGGCTGCAGGAGGCGATCTTCGCCAGCCAGGGAGACGCGGAGAGCTGGCTAGGCGAGAACTGGCGCGCGCTGCTCGAATCGGGCGTCGACCAGGTGACGCTGCTCGACGACGACCGCAAGGAATACGGCCCGATGAGCCTCCACCCGGAAACGTAACCCCGGCCTCTCCCGGCCTCTCCCCGGCCCGGACGGAACCTCCTCCGTCACACGGGCCACTCCCGTCCACTTTTCGTACCTTGTGACCACTTTTCTGTCTGATATGTCCGAAATATGGCACACGAAGGTACGTAAAGTGGCGACGGGACCGAGAAGCCGCGCCGCCGGGCGGAGTTGCGGCTGGGTCTTGCCGCCTAGACCTCGTCGCCGGGCTTGAGCCGGGGCGCGGGCATCCGGAACCGGCGGATCTGCAGCGCCCGCATCACCGCGTACGTCGTCATGCCGCGGGTGGACTCACCGGGGTACCGCTCGGCCGCCAGCTTGAGCAGCGCCCGGCGGATCAGGTAGCCGTCCACGACCACGACCACGATGAGGACGAGCACCAGCGGCGATACGTACGTGTTCAGCGTCGCGTTGCGCGACAGCAGGGCGACCAGCAGGAGCAGCAGCACGTACATGTAGTACTCGCTGGGCCGCCGGTGCGCGTCCACGTAGTCCCGCGCCAGCTTGCGGATCGGGCCGCGGTCCCGGGGACCGAGTGCCCACTCCTCGCCGCGCCGCATGGCGGTCGTCCGCCGGTCGCGGTCGCTTCGCGCCTTGGCCTTCTCCTCGGGAGTGAGCTTGCGCCCGGATGCGCCGCCGGAGCTAGCGCCGCGCCCGCTCGTGGTCGACCCGGTGATCGACTGGTATCTGTTGCGCTCGGCCTCACTGCGCTTGGGCGTGGGCCGGCCCTTGGCCGTCTGGGCGGCTGGCTTGTTTTTGGCCGGGGCTCCTTGGCTCTGCTCGGCCTCGGAATCTGCGGCCTTGCCTTCGGTAGCCCCGCCGCTGTTGCGTCGGAACACGGAGATAGCTTAAATCCTCTCGGGGGGTCACTGAGTACCGGGGATGAAAGTGGCTACCACGCGCAGCAGCGCGTAGGGTTGATTGCGATTAGCAGGCGGCAATCGGCTGCCGCCTGGCAGCGCCGTGCCGCCCGGGGCGGCGCATAGCTTAATGAAGGGGACGGCCGCGTCTATGAGCGTGATGAAGCGAGTCTCGCTGATATTCCGGGCCAAGGCCAACAAGGCGCTGGACCGGATGGAAGATCCTCGCGAGACCCTGGATTATTCCTACCAGCAGCAGGTCGAGATGCTGACCCGGGTCCGGCGCGGGGTCGCGGACGTCGCCACGTCGCGCAAGCGGGTTGAGCTGCAGATGAACTCGCTGCAGAAAGAGGTCACCCGCCGCGAGAACCAGGCGCGCGACGCGCTCGCGAAGAACCGCGAGGACTTGGCGCGGGCGGCGTTGCAGAACAAGGCCAGCCTGCAAGGGCAGCTCAACGACCTGCAGGTGCAGTACTCACAGCTGCAGGAGCAGGAAGAGAAGCTGACCATCGCCTCGCAGCGGCTGCAGGCCAAGGTGGACGCCTTCCGCACGAAGAAGGAGACCATCAAGGCGACCTACACCGCCGCCGAGGCCCAGACCCGCATCAACGAGGCCTTCTCGGGGATCTCCGAGGAAATGGGCGACATCGGCCTGGCCATCCAGCGGGCCGAGGACAAGACGGCGCAGATGCAGGCGCGGGCCGGCGCGATCGACGAGCTGCTCGCCTCTGGCGCGCTCGAAGACCACGTGGGCGGGACGCCGGACTACATCCAGAACGAGCTCGACCAGATCGGCGCCGGATCGGACATCGACTCGGAGCTGGCCCGGATGAAGGGCGAGTTGTCCGCCAACGCGCCGCGGCAGCTCGAGGCCAACGCCAACGGAGACGCGGGCGCGGCCGGGTCCGCCGGGACGTCGGCGGGTGAGCGACCTCAGGCGGGTGATGGGTCATGATCGTGCGGATCCTGGGCGGCGAAGGCCAGTTCCAGGTCGGCGACGAGGCGACCGCGGAGCTGACCGCCCTGGACAAGACGCTGGACTCGTCGATCGAGGCCAACGACGAGGCGGCCTTCAGGGCGGGCCTCGACGCGGCCGTGCGGCTGGTGCGCGAATCGGGGACGAGGGTGCCGGACGAGGAGTTCGTGACGGCGGACTACATCCTGCCGTTCCCGGACGCGACCCTCAAAGAGGTGCGCCAGCTGCTCGCCGACGGCAAGATCCCAGGCGACTCGGTCGGCTTCCCGTAATTAGGGAGAACGGGGTTTCGCCCAGGGCGCAAACACGCCGTGGGCGTTGAGGAGACTCAGCGGAAGCGTTCAACCTACGTTGTGCGTTCTACGGGTAGATTGCTCGTGAGGCCAGGCATGGACGCGACAAAACGGGCGCGGAACCTGGCGTGATCGGAGGTGCCTTATGGCGCGTACGAGGTATGCGCCTGACCGGGGACTAACCGTGCGGATGACCGCGACGATGTTCCTGCTTGGGCTGGTGTTCGTCGCGTTCGTCGCGCTGATTATCGGCATTCTGGTCGCGGTGCACGCGTCTGCTGCCGCGATCGTGTTCTTCGCGCTCATCTTCGGCGGCGGGACCGCGTTCGTCTCGCTGTTCTACTCCGACAAGATCGCCCTCGCCGCGGCCGGCGCCCAGGAGGTATCCCCGCAGGAGGAGCCGGAGCTGCACGGCATGGTGGACCGGCTGTGCGCGCTCGCGGACATGGACAAGCCGCGGGTGGCGATCGCCCCCGCCGACATGCCGAACGCCTTCGCGACCGGCCGCAACAGCAAGCACTCGGTGCTCGTGGTGACCGAGGGCCTGCGGCGCCGGCTGGAGCCCGACGAGCTAGAGGGCGTGCTCGCGCACGAGCTGAGCCACGTGGCGCACAAGGACGTCCAGGTCATGACCTACGCGAGCCTGCTCGCGATCGTGGCCGGCCTGCTGGTCCGGTTCGCCTTCTACTCGCAGCTGTTCGGCGGCGGCCGCCGCAACAGCGACCAGAACACCGCGCTCATACTGTTCGCCATCATGGCGGTCTCGGCAGTCGTGTACGCGATCAGCTTCCTGCTGATCCGGCTGCTGTCCAGGTACCGGGAGCTGGCCGCGGACCGCAGCGGCGCGCAGCTGACCGGCCAGCCTAGCAAGCTGATCAGCGCGCTGACGAAGGTCAGCAACGGGATGGCACAGATCCCCACCCAGGACCTGCGCGCCGCCGAGCCGCTGAACGCGTTCTACTTCGCCCCGGCGATGAAGCTCAACGGTCCCGCGAGCCTGTCGACGATCTTCTCCACGCACCCGAGCCTGGAGAAGCGGATTGAGCAGCTGGAGAAGATCCAGCGCGAGCTCGGCCAGGCCGGGCCGCCGCAGTAATGGGCTTCCTGGACACGCTGTTCGGCCGGACCAAGCCGGTCCAGCCGAAGCTGGACGACCTGTTCGCCCTGCCGTCCGCGGCGATCACGCTGGAGGCGGCCACCGGCTTCACGCCCACCGGTTCGGGGTCGGTGTGCTTCCGCGCGGTCGAGGGCAAGACGTTCAGCGACATCCAGGCCGAGGTGCGCGAACTGCTTAACATGGACGCCGGCAAGCCGGGCGGCGCCCTGCCGGTCGAGGTGACCAAGGACAGCTACGGCTACACCTGGCTGGTCAGCTCGCACCTGTCGGACGAGATGGACGCGCTGGTCACCGACCTGCACGCGGTGAACAGCGCGCTCGTCGACAACGGGTTCGGCCCGCAGCTGCTGTGCACCCTGGTCGCCTTCCGCGACGAGCAGGAACGCCGCCTGGCGCTGGTCTACCTGTACAAGCGGGGCACGTTCTACCCGTTCGCGCCGACGAGCGGCCAGCGCCGCGACAACGCGCTTGAGCTGCAGGTCAAGGGCGCGGTCCAGGAGGACCTGAAGATCGAGCAGGACCTGACCAAGTGGTTTCCCGTGTGGGGCGCGCCAGGGTTGTGACATGCCCCATGGCTGGAATGCCAGCCACGGGCATATCGTTGTTGTAGTTCGCCGATGCCGCGACGGCGGCGTCAGACTAAGACGGGAGCTAGTGACAGATGACCGTTCAGCACGATGTGACGCAGCAGGGCGTCATCCTCACTGAGGCCGCCACCACCAAGATTGGCGCGCTGCTCAGCCAGGAAGGCCGCGATGACCTGCGCCTGCGCGTGGCCGTGCAGCCGGGCGGGTGCTCTGGCCTGCGCTACCAGCTCTACTTTGACGAGCGCTCGTTTGACGGCGACATCGTCGCGGAGTTCAGCGGTGTCGAAGTCGTAACCGACAAGATGTCCGCTCCCTACCTCATGGGCGCGACGATCGACTTCGTGGACACGATCGAGAAGCAGGGCTTCACGATCGACAATCCGAACGCGACGGGTTCCTGCGCCTGCGGCGATTCCTTCCACTGACATCCCGCGCGCGATAACCTCCCACAATGCGAATAGCTGTCACCGGGTCGATCGCCACTGACCACCTGATGATGTTCTCCGGGAAGTTCACCGACACTCTGATCGCTGAGAAGCTGGACAAGGTGTCCTTGTCGTTCCTCGTCGGCGACCTGGAGATCAGGCGCGGCGGTGTCGCCGGGAACATCGCGTTCGGCCTTGGCTGCCTGGGGCTCAAGCCGCTGCTGGTCGGCAGCGTCGGCCCGGACTTCGCCGAGTACGGGGCCTGG
>Ga0306923_10002547_pt1 | contig 16751 bp, 10 predicted proteins | sample sta12Can44000108_FD_203841 | JGI IMG/M metagenome (GOLD analysis project Ga0306923, IMG submission 203841) | Lab enrichment of tropical soil microbial communities from Luquillo Experimental Forest, Puerto Rico - statanox.12C.anox.44.000.108 (v2)... | ecosystem: Environmental > Terrestrial >... | reverse complement strand
GAACCATCGAGCGAACCATGTGGATGCTGTCGTCCCGCGACAGCGGTTGCAGCGGGGTTTGCCCCGCATAGGACTTGTCTATCCACGGGGCGCGGTAGCCCGGCCGGTAAGTTGCGAGCAACAGGATCCTGGAGTCACGGACATTCTCCGCCAGGACCCCGAGAAACTCTTCCGAAACCTTGTCGACCCAATGGAGGTCCTCGAGCACGAGGATCAGAGGGCGCCTGAGACTGACCTTGATGCTTAGCTGGCGGAGGATTTCGAACGCCTTCTCTTTGACCGTTTCAGGATTAGAGAACGCGGCAGAGCCGTCGACGTTCTTGATCTCCAACAGATGGAGAAGAACAGGGCCGTCCTGGTCCGGATCCATCCCGACCGCTTGGAGACCCAAACGAACTTTGTCGGTGATCGCATCGGGTGTATCTGTCTCTGCAATCCCCCAATTGCTACGCAACAGATCGAGGGCCAGTAAGTAAGGGATTTGTGTGCCATAGGAAAGGCAGCGGCCCTCGACCCAGAAGACGCGCCGCTGGCCGATCTGCTGGCGAAACTCGGCCAGGAGTCGAGACTTACCGATACCGGGCTCGCCGACAATGCCGACCATTTGGCCGCGGCCGTTTTCGACCTGCCGCAGGAAGCTGTTCAAGATCGCGAGTTCGCTCTCGCGGTTGACAAAAGCAGCCATGCGAGCCGGTGTTGACTCGCGCAGCCCGGCGCGCCGATGGGAGACGCCGAGCAGGCGATATGCCAGGATCGGCTCGGCTTTACCTTTGAGCGTGAGCGGCCCCACGGGTTCGACGCGAGCAAAACCTTCCGCCAGTAGGCGGGTTGCCTCGCTCAGCAGGATCGTTCCCGGATCCGCCGCCTGCTGAAGTCGGGCTGCGACATTGGCCGTGTCGCCAATCACCGTGTGATCCATCGGCAGTCGGTCGCCAATCGAACCAAAGATCACCGGCCCGCTGTGAATGCCGATGCGCACGAGTAAATTCAGTCGCTTGCGAGCGTCCGTCTGATCGTCGCCGCTGAGCGCTCGGCGAATGGCGACGGCGGCCAACAGAGCCCGCCGTACATGGTCCTCGTGCGTGACGGGAGCACCGAAAAGGGCCAGAAACCCGTCGCCGGTAAATTGCGGCGCCGTGCCCCCATAGCGGTGCACCTCGGCGAGGCTTGTCTCCAGAAACGAACTGACAAGGTCGCGCATCGCCTCGGGCCCGAGACGCGCGGTCAGCGGCGTCGAGTTCACGATGTCGCAGAAGAGAACCGTGACCTGCTTCATTTCGCCGGGAAGCATGCCCCTGGGGGTGCCGACGGGCGCGCGGCGGGGCCGGGGTGTATAGGGTTCCGCCGCAGCGGAATCCTGCAGCCCGAGCCCGTCGAGCGATGCCCCGCACCGGCCGCAGAACCGGTTTTCGGGCGGGCTGGCGACCCCGCATGACGGGCAAGTAGATTCCAGCGGCGCCCCGCACTGGCCGCAGAACTTCATACCGGCAGGATTGTCTGCGCGGCACCGAGAGCACCTCAAGCCAGGCCTCCAAAGGTAGCGCGCCGGATGCTGGTTAAATATTATTAACGCTCGCCGCGTGGTGTACCAAGGTCAAAAATCGGCGACCCGTCGGCGGCGCCTCCTTCGGCCGACGGCGACGTTTGCCTTACGAGGTCAGCACTGTGCGAAGTGCGGTAATCGACGGCATGAAGAAGTATGCGGCCGCCGTGAGTTTCACGAATTGTTCGGGTATGTTGAGAGTCGTCCGCCTGTTCCCGGCCGGGTAGTTCGGAAACGGTTCGTCCATCTCGCGGGGACCATTGCCGGCTGCCTGCCCTACGATCGGGTCAAACCCCGGCATGACCACCCCCGCACCGCCGGGACGCCGCTTGCCACCGACAAAACCGGGGTCGTTCGCCTGGCGCTGTATGCACTCGAACTGGCGCTCGATCGAGGTCTGATAGCAGACGAACATTAATCCCCGGCTGTATCTGGTTGTCGTTTCTCCCGGCGCCACTTCGGGACCAAACGGGATGCCCTGGCGGATAATGCGGTGCCGGAGCATCTCGGCCCTCTCTGCGGGCACATCGTCGCGCGGGTTCGTCTTGCGGATATGGGCGGCGTAGGGGCAGGCGCGCTGCCAGGGATCGCCGCCATAGCCGAAATCGTTGTTCCGACGGTCATCGGCTGCGAGCGAGGGCTTATCGTCGATGGGGGCTAGTTCCAACGGCGCGCCGCTCCGCCACCGTCCGACCATCCGCGCCGCCAGAAGCTCAGGGTACATCCCAAGGCGCGCAGCCTGTGCTCTGACGAAAGCGTTGAACTCAGGCACGCGCTGTTCGAGGCGCCGGAACACCATGTAGGAGCCGTTCTTCGCCCACGGTGCTGGCAATGGCGCGATCGCCCCCGGCTTCCTCGGGTCGCGTGGGTCCTGACCCGGATAGCCGAGGATGAATTCGCCCGGCCATAGTAGGTCCTGCCCCGGGAGCCCCTGATCGGAGGCGCCGCTCGGCCGCGAGGTCGGAGTGAGACCGCGTATACCCGGCTGCGAAACACCGTCGCGAAAACCGAAATGCTCCTTGCGGCGCTCTCGCCCCGGCCGCGTGTTGCCCATCTCTGAATAGACGACCTTGATCCAGCCACCCAGAAACCCCAGCAGTTGATGGCGGTGAAACGCTAGGAGCGCGCGATTGTAAGCCGCCACCAGGAACACACCGTCGATCCGGTCGCCGAGGAATTCCTTCAGCCAATCCGCGCGACTGGGGTCGTGCAGGGCCGCAATCGTGCCGGGGTGATCAGCGCCGCGCTCGAATGAGGGATCGAAGGTCGGACAGCGAGGACCGAGGAGATGCGTCAAGCCGTCCTTCGTGAAGCCCAGGTTCAGCCCCGGCATCGGATCGCGCCTGACCTCGCCGAGCCGGTGGCGTCGCGCGATCGCCAGCTCGCGCTGCTGCGCCTGGCGAGCGCTCGTAATCCGACCGATCACGTCGCGCCTCAGCGCGAGTTTGAAGGCGTCCTTTTCCAGGATCTTGAAGAATACGAACTCTTCGAAATCCTTCTGCAGGCCGATCGGAACGTCGCCTTGGATGTCGTCGAGATCCAGCATCGGCGCCTCGAGCAAGCCTGGTCCGATTCTCGGCAAAGCGCCGGCGGCCGCTGCCGAATCCCAGCGTCCGGCAACGGCCGTGCGCGAGCCGCAGACGAACTAGCCTCCGTTCGCGCCGGTGTAGCCGATCAACAGGTTCCCGGTGGCCCAGACACCGCTCGGCTTATCGCTGTCCTTGCCTCCCAGCACCTGATACCGATAGGGGATGAGCAAAGCTCGTTTGATCTTGTACATCTGCCCCATGAAGGTCCACTCCCCTCCCTGGTAGTTGTCGACCTCTACGGCAATCTGGGCGAGGCGCCCGGCGTCATCGGCCGCTACCCCTTGTCCCGGCGCGCCAACCGCAAACTGCATTCTCCGGATCTCGCCAAAGGGCTCACATTTCGGATTGGAGTAGGGATTGAGGGTATTGATCAGTTTGCCGAGTGCTGTTTCCATGTTCGTCATCCCCATTGTTGAAGTTGGTGATTGGCCTCGCCGCCGCAGTCCGAGTAGCAGCCACGGACACCTCTTCGGCAGCTCGACGAGGTTACATCGGCTTAGACATCGGCCGTGTGAGCCGGCTCACACAACGGCAAATTATCGCCAATCTCGACGAAGTGAAATTCGATTTGCGGCAACTGCCGGCTTACCGGCTTTCGATTGTGCTCACCGTCACGCCGCCCCGCCGAGCAACGCGATGGGTGAACCGCGGTCAAGCACGGCAAGAGCCGCTTCGACGCGCGCGGGCTCATCTAGAGTGCCGAGTTCGCCGAACACAGCAGAGGCACGTTCGAGAAGCCGGCGGGCCTCGGTTGTGTCGCCGACCCTCTGGCGCAACGCCGCTCGGGTGAGCATCGCTTTGGCAAGATCGCTGCGCGCGCCAACGCGTTCCGAAATCTCCATCGCGCGCTCGATGTATCCCTCGGCCTCTGCCGAGCCCTCGGCAGCCAGGTATTCCGCCATCAGCCAGCAGGCCCTACCCTCGATGTGCGAATAGCCCCTGGCTCTGCTCCCCTCGAGTACGTCCTGGATCAATGGGCGGGCGCCTGCGGTGTCGCCGTGGCGAAGGTAGCCCTCCGCGAGAAACAAGGCGAAGCTCAGATAAGTAAAGCGAAAACCGGAGCGATTCTGCCAAGCCAGAGCCTCCCTCAGCTCCGCGAACCCTGCTTCGAACCAGCCCGCTTTAATTTGTCCATAGCCCCGCCCCACTTTTGCCAGAGCTTCGTCGCGCGGCAGGATCGGGGCGAGCGCGAGCGCTTTATCGCAGCACTGCAACCCGCGTTCGATGTTCCCCTGCTGAATATAGGCCAATCCCATACGCGCCCAGCCCTGCGGCTGCACCGATCGGGAGAGCGGGCTGCCCAACTCGTCCCCGTGCTCGATCCCACGCCGGCAATAGTCGATGCTTGCCCTCCACTCGCCGAGATAGTTCGCCGCTACGGTCAGAAACCAGAGGGTCCGGGCGGCCCACCAGTGATCGCCGCGCCCTTCGAAATATGCCAGGGCACGCTCGCCGGACTCAATCGCAGCCCCCAGCCTGCTGCAGACGATGTAGACTTGTGCAACACAGGAGGCGGCGAAGGCGTCTATCTCCTGCAACCCCTGTGCGCCGGCGATCCTCGCTGCCTGATGGCAGTGTTCGATCGCGATGTCCGGCCGGCCCCCCGTCACGCCATGCAGCAGACCGGTCCAACAGAGCCAGAGGGCACGGCGTCGGGGCTCGTCGGTCTGCTCGACGAGATCGCGGATGTCTTGCAGGATCTGAAGGTATTCGGTGTACTGTCCCAGACCATACCTGACATCCGCCTGTTTGAGCACAGCGTCGATACGGCGCAGCCGGTTCGGCTTCGTGTCGGGCATCGCATCGAGCCGAAGCAACGCGTCATTGAAATAAGTCAGCGCCTCGCTGGTGGCCCAAAGACGGTGCGATTTTTCGGCCGCCAGTATCGCGTAATCCACCGCCTTTTCGGCCTCTGCGCTGCGACTGAAGTGAAACGCCAGCAACTCAGCGACTTCGTCGATCCGCCCGCCATAGAGCTCTTCGAGCGCTCGTCCGACGGCGCCGTGACGGCTGCGGCGATGGCTTTCGAGCAGGCTCCCGTAGACCGCCTCCTGCGTCAGGGCATGCCGAAAGACGTAAACCCTGCCCTCGGGCTCGATGCGCTCGTAGATAAATTGGAGGCGGCTCAACTCGCGCAGCTCGCGCGCGAGAGCGCCGCTCTCACCGCACACCGCGCGTAACAGGCGGACCGGAACTTCGCGGCCGATCACCGCGGCTGTCTGAAGCAGTTGTTTTGTTTCCTCCGGCAAACGATCGGTTCTCGTCATCACGACGTCGTGTATCGTGTTCGGCACCATCAGGACCGATCGAAGGCCTCCAGCCTCGCCCGCATGCAGTGCTAGTTGCTCGAGGAAGAGCGGGTTGCCATCGGCCTTGGCGACGATTTCCTCGGTTACCTGATCGACGAACTGCTCGGCTCGGATCACAGAGCGAACGACGCGAAGACTTTCGTCGCGGGTCAGCGGATTTAATGGGATTTGCCCGGCATAGGATTTGTCCAACCACGGAGGCCCGTGACCCGGTCGATAAGCAGCGAGCAGAAAGATCGGAGCACCCGGCACATCCTCTGCCAGGACTCCAAGCAGCTCTTCCGATACTTTGTCGACCCAGTGGAGGTCCTCGAGCACTAAAACGAATGGGCGTCGCTTACTGCCGCGAATGCTGAGCCGACGGAAGACCTCGAAGGTCTTGGCTTTGACCGCTTCCGGGGTCGACAGCGCGGGGGTGCTGGCAACGTCCTTGATCCCCAAGAGATGCAGCAGGACGGGCCCGTCCTGGTCGGGATCGAGCCCCGCCTCGCGCAGCGCCGAATGGATCTTGTCGGCGATCGCGTCGGGCGTATCCGTCTCGACAATCCCGCAATTGCTGCGCAAGAGGTCGATGACGAGCCAATATGGGATCGAAGTACCGTAAGAGAGACATCTTCCCTCGACCCAGGTCACGCGTTCGGCCGGCAGCTGCCGATGGAATTCGGCGAGCAACCGGGACTTGCCGATACCGGGCTCACCGACCACGCCGATCGCTTGACCCTGGCCATTTTCGACCTGCCGAAGAAAATCGTTCAGAACGGCAAGCTCGTTGTCGCGTCCAACGAACATCGTCTTGTGAGCCGATGTCGCCTCGTCGAGCGCGGAGCGCCGATGCGATACGCCGAGCAATCGATAAGCCAGAATCGGCTCGGCTTTGCCCTCTAAGGTTAGGGGCCCCACCGGATCAACCCGCGCGTAGCCTTGTGCCGAAATGCGGGTCGTCTCGCTCAGCAGGATCGTTCCGGGCTCGGCCAGTTGCTGAAGTTCGGCGGCAACATTCGCCGTGTCGCCAATTACCGTGCGATCCATCGACAGGTTTTCGCCAATCGGGCCAAAAACCACAGGCCCGGTGTGGATGCCGATCCGCAAGGGCAGGTTCAGTCGGTCGGTATCGGCCCCCTCACCATCGTTGCCAAGCGCGCGTCGTATGGCTGCGGCGGCCAAGAGAGCGCGCCTTACATGGTCCTCGTAAGTGAGGGGAGCGCCGAAAAGGGCCAAAAACCCATCACCGCTAAATTGCGGCGCCGTGCCGCCGTAGCGATGCACCTCGGCAAGGCTCGCCTCTAGAAACGCAGCGACGAGATCGCGCATCGCCTCGAGCCCGAGGCGCTCGGTCAGCGGCGTGGAGTTGACGATGTCGCAGCAGAGAACCGTGACCTGCTTCATTTCGGCGGCGACGTCGCCCCTTGGCGCCGACGTCGGAACAGGCTGGGGTATGTACCGTTCGGTCGTAACGGAATCGTGCAGACCGAGTCTGTCGAACGGCGCCCCACACCGGCCGCAGAACCGGTTTTCAGCAGGGTTGGCGGCGCCGCACGACGGACACGCAGATGGCAGCGGCACTCCGCACTGGCCGCAGAACCTCATAGCGGGAAGATTTTCGGCGTGGCACCGAGAGCATCTCATACCGCGCCTCCACGGAGTAGCGCCGGGATGCTGTGTGGACGCAGGGGTTGTACTTAATGGCTTGCTGCAGGGGGGTCAAGTTTACCGGGGCTTGAACTGGACGTAGAGGCACCACCCGAACGGCGATCCGTACTCTCGGCAAGGGTAAAATTTTTCGCCGAGTGTGACGGACCTCACACTTGCCTCCTCGCGACCCGTGATATGCGGCCCGCCATCGCGCGGTTTTATAACCTCGGGGAGATTTTGCTGTGACCAGCCGCAAGCCGACATTTGTCCGCTGGGCGGAGGAAGCCGAAGCTAAGCAGGTGTGCGAGTGGGCCGGGCTCGAGCAAACACGCGACCGGTCGGATGTTGACACCGAGCGGTCGCGTGGGTCGGGTGAGCGACTGCCCTTCCTTCGCCGGCTGCGCGGCATGTTCGGAAGCCAAACCGCGCAGATTGAGCGAGACGGTTAACAACTAGCCAGTCTATCATGAACGCCGGGTAGACGCGGCGGCCGCAAGCGGGCGAGCCGGTGCGTTTGTTCGAGGGCGAGAACGATGTCCCGGACATCACTGTTCGCGGGGTCGTTGCTGCTTGGCGAGGACTGTCATGACCGGCCCGACATATGAGGAAAAGAGGCAGATATTCGAGCGCCATTTCCTGCTCGGGAAATTGAGCGGCGACGAGATCGACACGTTGCTGCATTACGCGCGAGTGGAGCGTTATCCCGCGGGCCGCGAGATCTTCTCGAAGGGCTCAGCCGGAGCGAGCATGATGGCGGTGTTGCGCGGCACCCTCAAGATGAGCTCGGTCTCCTCGGAGGGAAAGGAAGTCGTCTTCAATCTGATGAACCCCGGTGACTGCTTTGGCGAGATTGCGTTGCTGGACGGCGAAGCGCGGTCTACCGATGCAGTGGCGATGAGCGAGTGCGAACTCTTGGTATTGCAACGCAGAGACTTCATGCCGATCCTGGAGAAGCGGGCGGATGTTTGCCTTATCCTTCTCAAAGTGCTGTGCCAGAGGCTGCGTCAGACCACCGAGCAGGTCGAGGACGTGCTTTTTCGTCATCTGGAATCGCGCGTTGCGAAAGCGCTATTGCACCTCGCGGAGAGCGTTACCTTACACATGGTTCCAGGTTCACCGGTCGAGCTTCACGTCTCACAGCGAGAGCTCGGCACTATCGCGAGTGGCAGCCGGGAAAGTGTCAACAAAATTCTCCAGGGCTGGCACAAGGCGGGCTGGATCGAGCACGGCAAGGGGACGATCGTGATCCGTGACCTCGCTGCGATCAGGCGTCTGGCGGCGATGCCCAATCTCTGATCCCGCAAACCGTCGCCTGCCGCCTATAAAGGGGAAACCTGCAACCACTCAGCGGTGCCTTAATGGCCTTCGTTGCCCCGCGGCCGGAAACCTGGATCAGGACGACCTCGGCCGGGCTCTACTGCGAGGCCGGCGACTTTTACATCGATCCTGTCCGGCCAGTGCCGCGTGCGGTAATCACCCATGGACATGGCGATCACGCCCGGTCCGGTAACGAGCGGGTGCTGGCCACACCGGGCACGATCGCCATCATGAGAGAGCGTTACGGCGAAGCGGCCGGCGGCGCGCTGCAGCCCCTCGCCTATGGTGAGACCGTTACGACAGGTGATGTGACCGTGCGGCTCGTTCCGGCCGGTCACGTGCTCGGCAGCGCGCAGATCGTTCTCGAATGCCGCGGCGGCCGGGTGGTTGTCTCCGGCGACTACAAGCGCCGGCCCGACCCGACCTGCGCGCCGTTCGAGCCCTGCAATTGCGATGTCTTTATCACGGAAGCGACCTTTGGGTTGCCGGTGTTCCGTCATCCGCCAGACACTCAGGAGATCGACAAGCTGTTGCATTCGCTGGCTCTCTTTCCCGAGCGCTGCCACGTTGTGGGGGTCTATGCGCTCGGGAAGTGCCAGCGGGTGCTGGCACTGCTGCGGCGAGCGGGATACGAGCAGCCGGTCTATCTGCACGGCGCGCTAATCACGTTGACCGAGCTTTATGAAAGCCTTGGTATTTCACTCGGACCGGTGCTGCCCCTGTCCGGTGTCGCCCGCGAGGCGCTCAAGGGCCGCCTCGTGCTGGCGCCGCCCTCCGCCACCGCCGACCCTTGGTCGCGGCGGCTGCCTGACCCGCTTGTCGCGATGGCCTCGGGCTGGATGCGGGTGCGCCAGCGCGCCAAGGCGCGTGGCGTTGAGCTCCCGCTGGTGATCTCCGATCACGCCGATTGGGACGAGCTGACATCGACCATCGACGACGTTGCCGCTGAAGAGATCTGGGTCACGCATGGCCGTGAAGAGGCGCTCGTCCACTGCGCGACAAAAAAGGGCTACCGCGCCCGCGCGCTGGCCCTTTCCGGTTTCGAGGAGGACGAGTGAACCGCTTTTGCCCCTCGCCCTCCCGCCCCTCTCGGCAAAGCGCAGCTTCGCCTGGCGGAATAGCGCGAGCTTTGCTCGCGCCCGAGGAATGGCGCATCTCCGACGCGCCAGGGGCCTCTCCCTCCACCCCCACCCTTCCCTCCCCCGCTTGCGGAGGAGGGAAGGGTGGGGGTGGAGGGAGGTGAGGGGCAATCGGTGAACCGCTTCGCGGCACTCCTCGATGCTTTGCTGTTCACCCCGTCGCGCAACGGCAAGCTGCGGCTGATGCGGGAGTATTTCGCCAGCGTCCCCGATCCGGAACGGGGCTGGGCGTTGGCAGCATTGACCGGTGAACTGGTTTTCGACGAGGCGAAACCGAACCAGGTGCGGGCGCTTGCCGCGGCGCGCGTCGATCCTGAACTCCTGGAGTGGTCCTACGATTTCGTCGGCGATCTCGCCGAGACTGTGTCGCTGATCTGGCCTGAGACCGCCAACGGCGAGGACCCTGTCCCGAGCCTCGCCGAGATTGTCGAACAGCTCAAAGGGACGAGCCGCGGCGAGGTCGGGCGCTTGCTCGAACCGTGGCTCGATTCACTCGACGCGACCGGGCGTTGGGCGCTTCTGAAGCTCGTCACCGGCAGTCTGCGTATCGGCGTCTCGGCCCGGCTCGCCAAGACTGCGCTCGCCGAATGGGGCGGGGTCGAGGTCAATCGCATCGAAGAGGTCTGGCACGGGCTCGCACCCCCTTACCGGTCGCTCTTCGATTGGCTCGAAGGCCGCCAGCCGGTGCCCCAGACCGGCGATCTGCCGACCTTCTGCCCGCTGATGCTGGCACAGTCGCTGGAAGACACCGACCTTGAGGGCCTCGACTCGCGCGATTACCTCGCCGAGTGGAAATGGGACGGCATCCGCGTTCAATTGGTCGCTCGCGGCACCGAAAGGCGGCTCTATTCGCGCTCTGGGGACGAGATCGGCGCCGCCTTTCCGGAGGTTCGCGCGGCAATCCCGGCCGAGGTCACACTCGATGGCGAGCTCCTCGTCTTGCGCCCCCGCCCCAACCCTCCCTCGCGTACGGGGGAGGGAACGGGTGGGGGCTGTTATGGCGAGGTGGCCTCGTTCAACGATCTCCAGCAGCGGCTCAACCGCAAGACCCCGAACCCGAAGCTGCTGCGCGACTTTCCGGCCGCGGTTCGGCTCTACGACATGCTGCGCGAGGGTGGCGAAGATCTGCGTGGCTACCCCTTTGCCGAGCGCCGGCGCCGGCTCGAATCATGGTACGCACTAGAGCCGCGCATGGCGCTTGATCTGTCGCCGCTGGTGCCGTTCACCAGCTGGGCGGAATTGCGCGAATTGCGCGACGGCGCCCGCGAGCGCGGTATCGAGGGGCTGATGCTGAAGCGGGCGGATTCGGCCTATGTTGCCGGCCGGCCCAAGGGTCCGTGGTTCAAGTGGAAGCGCGGCGCGCTGACCCTCGACACGGTCCTCTTGTATGCCCAGCGCGGCCACGGCAAGCGCTCGTCGTTCTATTCCGACTATACCTTCGGCGCCTGGTGCGGCAGCGAGCTAGTGCCGGTCGGCAAGGCCTATTCGGGCTTCACCGACGAGGAATTGCGGCGCCTCGACCGCTGGGTGCGCAACAACACCGTGCAGCGTTACGGACCGGTGCGCGAGGTCACACCGGAAGTCGTCCTCGAAATCGCGTTCGACAGCGTGCATCGTTCGACGCGCCACAAATCGGGGCTGGCGATGCGTTTCCCGCGCATCCATCGCATCCGCTGGGACAAACCCGTCGGCGAAGCCGACACCCTGGAGGCGCTCGAGGAGATGCTCACCTGAGAGGTTGTGAAGGACTTGTCGAAGCCCGCGGATGAGGGCCTGCATCGGCGTCGTGCGTGCTTCGAAACGCCCCTTGTGGGCGCTCCTCAGCATGAGGTATATCATTGACGGCATTAAGAAATGTCCTCATCCTGAGGAAGCCGCCCACGGGTCCGGCCTTCGGCCGGCCCGAGGACAGGCTCCACGGCTGTCTCGAAGGACGGGTGGCGCTGATCCAGCCACTCGCGAATTCCTTCGCAGCCTCTGAAGAGGCCTCTCCAGCGCCAACGCTTGAAAATCCGCGATCGGCATTTCCCATGAGCGGGATTAATTTCCCCGTTAGGCCCGATTTAATTCTCTGTTCGCTCGCCTAGGGAAATTGCGCCGAGATTTGCTGTAATTCCAGCGTCTTGCAGGGGTGAATGGCGCCTGCGAGCGGTCTGCCGAGGCGTTCTTCGCTGTATCCTCCCGTGCACCAGGGAAGCCCTGCTCGGCTAAACGGCTCAGCCTCCCGATGCCGCGGCGGCGCTCGGTCCCGGGGCGCTGCGGCGGTATTCGGGCACCAGGCGCTCGAGGAGCTGGAGCACCCGGTCCTCACGGCGCAGGCGGGCGTTCTCCTCGAGCTCGTCGATCGCGCGGACGAGCATCGCGTAGTCGGCGGTGCGCGGTGCGGCAAGACGGATCGCGGGGTTCGCTGTCGGCATCAGCGGCTCGGCCGAATGGAACAGCTCCTCGTGAAGCTTTTCACCGGGGCGTAGCCCGATAAACTCGATCTTGATGTCGCTATCGGCACGCAGCCCGGCGAGCCGGATCATCTGGTGCGCAAGGTCGACGATTTTGACCGGCTCGCCCATGTCGAGGACGAAAATCTTGCCGCGCGTTTCCGTTGTCTCGGAGGCAGGCGATAGGGCGGAAGCCTGCAAAACCAGCTCGACGGCCTCGCGCACGGTCATGAAAAAGCGTGACACCTCGGGATCGGTGACGGTCACCGGCCCGCCGGCGGCGAGCTGGCGCGCAAATAACGGCACGACCGACCCGGTGGAGCCGAGCACATTGCCGAAACGTACGGTGACATAACGGGTTCCCCGTCCATAGGGTACGCGGCGGCGCGCCTCGTACAGGTCGAGCGCCTGGCAGAAGCTCTCGGCAAGGCGTTTGGTGGCCCCCAGCACGCTCGTCGGGTTGACCGCCTTGTCGGTCGAGATCATGACGACGCGCGAGGCGCCGAAGGCCCGCGCCGCTTCGGCAACATTGCGGCTGCCGATGATGTTGGTCAAGACGCCCTCGATCGGGTTGGCCTCGACCATCGGCAACTGCTTTAGGGCCGCCGCATGAAATACGATCTCGGGCCGTTCGGCGGAGACCACCTCTTCGACCTGCCCGCGCTCGCGCACATCACGCAACAGCGGCAGGGGTGCCAGCGCCGGAAAGCGCTCGCGCAGCTCCGCATCGATCGCATAGAGGGCGAATTCGCCGTTGTCGAGCAACACGAGCCGGCCGGGCAGGAGGGCCGCTATCTGCCGGGTGAGCTCGGCGCCGATCGTGCCGCCGGCTCCCGTGACGAGCACGCGACGCCCTGTTATCAGCTGCGCCATCCCGTCGCGGTCGAGTACCGCTTGCGATCGACCAAGAAGATCCTCGAGGGCGATCGGCTCGACGGCGCGTTCGGCATTGTCGAGGTTGTGGCGAAAATCAGTCAGCCTCGGGAGGCGCGCAAGCGGTATCGCGAGAGCGTCGGCGCGGTCGAGCAGCCCGCGCACCAGGGCGCCGGGAAAATTCTGGGCGGTGATGATCAGTTTTTGCGGGCGCTTGCCGCGCCGATCGAGCCGCTCGACGACATCCTCGAGTGCGTCGATGGTGCCGAGGACCGGCACGCGGTAGATCTCCCGGCCAACGCGGGAGGGTGTATCGGCAAGGACGCCGACCACGCGGTAGACCGCGCGCGGATCGCGCATCGTCTCGCGGATGAAGGTGTCGGCTCCGTCCTTGGTGCTGATCAGCAGCACCGGAACGCTCGGATGCTTGGCGCGCTCGAAAATGTGGTCGAGGCCACGGTCCTTGAACAGCCGGTAGGCGAGACGCGGCGCGCCCAATAGCGCGATCAGCACGAACCAATCGATCAGCAACGTCGACCGCGGCAGCGCCTCGAGGCGGGTGAGGACGAACATCACCGGTAGGAAGACCGCTACCGTAAGGGTCACGGCGCGGGCGATGTTAAAGAGATCGGGAAGCGAGGCGTACCGCCAGATGCCGCGATAAAGGCCGGTAAGCAGAAATACGCTCGCCGCAATCACCGTAAAGCTGAGGATGTAGTTGATAGTCAGGGGCGGCTTGTAATCGACGATTTCGGCCCCGAGCCGCAGATAGAGCGAAACGACCACCGACAATGCTGCCATCAGCACGTCGTGGACAAAGGCGAGAAGGGCTCGCCGGTTATTCGGAAGAATCGCCACCGTCCCCCGCAATCCCGACCCCTATATCAGGAATCACCGCGCGCGGGAAACGCCTGCCGAGACCCCCCAGGAACCACGCCCTGCCGAGAGGGGGGTTCGGTAACGCTCGGAAAAGATGCACCCTATTCCGGGCGCGCCGCCGAATCTCTAGAATGGGGCATGGACGAGGAGCGGCTCTACCAGATTCTGCATCCCGAGACCCGCGCCCTTCCCGCGCGGATCTTTCGCGGCGTGCATCATGCGATGGTGGCGGCCGGGATCGGCATCATGCTTGCCGACACGGTGGCGGAGTGGCGCGAGGCTTATGGCGGCGCGCTCGAGGCCGGGTTTCAAATTGTCTGCGCCTTCTTCTTTGCCGAATACGTGCTTCGTCTGATGGCCGCGCCCGGGGCTCCCGGCGCGGCACACCGCGGAAAGTGGCAGTCACGGCTCGCCTGGTCCACTTCGCTCGGCGGCACATTCGATCTCCTCGGCGCTCTTCCCGGCGTGCTCGACGTCGTCTTCGATCCCCGGTATGCGAGCCTCTTCGGCTTCATCTGGGCGTTCAAGCTAGTCCGCTATACGCCGGGCCTCGTGAGCCTGCAGCGAGTGATCAGCAATGCTCGACACGCGTTGCTCTCGGTTCTGCTCGGCTTCGGCATCCTCCTCCTCCTTGCGGCGAGCCTCGTCTACCTCTTGGAGCGCACCTCCCAACCTGACGTCTTCGGCTCGATCCCGGCGGCGCTATGGTGGGCGATTGTGACCATGACGACCACCGGCTACGGCGATGTCGTACCGCAAACCGCGCTCGGACGGATGCTGGCCGGGATCGTCATGGTCAGCGGCATTCTCGTTTTCGCCCTGTGGGCCGGCATTCTCGCGACCGGCTATGCCGAGGAGACGCGGCGGCGCGAGTTTCTGCGAACCTGGGACCTCGTCGCCAAGGTTCCATTCTTCCACGACGTCGGTGCCGCGGTCATCGCCGATGTGACGCAGCTTCTGCGGCCGCGGGATTACCCGGCCGGAGCGGCCATCATGCGGCGCGGCGAGCGCGGGGATTGTATGTATTTTGTCGCCGCGGGAGAACTCGAAATCCGCGGGAGGCCGGAGTCGATATCTTACGGGCCAGGGGACTTCTTTGGCGAACTGGCATTGCTGACCGGCGACCCACGCAACGCGACGATCGTTGCGACAAAGCCATGCACGCTGCTCCGGCTGGACATTGTCGATTTTCGCCAGCTGCTCGGGCGCCAGCCGGATCTCGCCCGTGTCATCCACGACGAGGCGGAACGCCGCCTCGAGGCCGCTACCGCATAATCGGGCTCTGCAAGCCTAAGCCGGAAACGGAGCCAGCCGCTTGCGCATAAAGAATTTCGCATGTCCGGGAGGGTAATCTTCGAGGGTGCCGAAAACCTCGTAGCCGCACTTCTCGTAAAATGGTCGCGCCTGGAAGCTGTGCGTCTCCAACGTCGCCGCAAAGCAGCCGCGCTCAACAGCATAATCCTCCGCCGCCTGGAGCAACCGAGTACCGTTGCCCTGGCTCCGCGCGGCCGCATCCACCCAGAGAATTTTGACATGCAGCCAGCCGCCCCAGATCTCACCGATCAGCCCGCCCAGCCATTCCCCGCGCAGACTCTTCAGGAAGAAACCGGCCGGGTAGTAGGTCGAAAGGCCCGTCGCAGCCAAATTATGAGCAACGAGCTGGTCGATGATCAACCGGCTCAGGGCCTCTGTCGGCAGCGGATCGAATACGATCTCGGGTTTCTGCATTTTCACGCTCCAGATGCCGAGGCGTCGTCGAGGATGCGGACGAGATGGCGGGCCTCGCGGCCGACGGCGTCGGCTATCTGGTGGCGGCAGCTCGTACCGCAGGCGACGAGGAGCGTGTCAGTGGGCGCCGAACGCATCTTCGGCAATACGTCGAGCTCGCCGATCTTCAGCGACATCTCGTAGTGCTCGGCCTCGTAGCCGAACGATCCAGCCATGCCGCAACAGGTCGAATCGAATGTTTCGACGGTGAGGCCGGGAATAAGCCGCAACGCCGTTACCGCCGCACCGACCGTGTCGAAAGCTTTCTGGTGACAATGTCCGTGCAGCAATGCGGTCCGACCCGGCATCGGCGCCAGTGCGAGCCCTAAGCGGCCGGCCGAGCGTTCGCTGTCGACGAATTCCTCGAAAAGCCGGGCACGCTCGGCGAGCGCATTTGTCGCGGTGCCCGGCAAGATCGCCGGAAACTCGTCGCGCAAGGTCAAGAGGCAGGAGGGCTCGAGCCCGACGATCGGTGTACCGGCCGCGACATGCGGGGCGAGAGCGTCGAGCATACGTTTTGCCTCGTGCCGCGCTTCATCGACGAGACCCGCCGAAAGAAAGGTCCGGCCGCAGCACAAGGGGCGGCGGCTCGCCGGGTCCGCGGTGACGACACGATAACCCGCGCGCGCCAGCACCCGCTCCGCGGCACGGGCATTTTCCGGCTCGAAATAGCGGTTGAAGGTGTCGACCAGCAATACGACCTCGCGACCGGCCCCTGATGACCACCCGCGGTAGGGACGGGACGCCCATTCCGGTAATTTACGACTGGCGCTCAACGCGAATAGCCGCTCTCCGAGCCGGGCGAGAAGGGGCATGCGGTTTCGCGAATTCAGTAGCGGAGCGATGCGTGAGGCATAGACGGCGTAGCGCGGCAGATAGGCGATCAGCCGGTCGCGCCGCGAGAGCTCGTGACGCTGACGGTAATAGTGCAGAAACTCGATCTTCATGCGCGCCATATCGACGCCGGTCGGGCATTCGCGCTTGCAGCCCTTGCACGAGATGCACAGTGCCATCGTCTCGCGCATGTCGTCAGAGATCAGCGCGTCGGGCCCGAGCTGGCCTGACAATGCCAGACGCAGGGTATTGGCGCGGCCGCGCGTCAGATGCTGCTCGTCGCTGGTCGCGCGGAACGAGGGGCACATGACACCGGCGTCGCGGGCCCGGCACGCGCCGTTGTTGTTGCACATCTCGGCGGCGGCGGCGAACCCGCCCCACTCCGACCAGTTCAATGCCGTGTCGACCGGCAGCGGGCGGTAGTCGGGCTTGAA
>Ga0306923_10002541_pt1 | contig 16763 bp, 17 predicted proteins | sample sta12Can44000108_FD_203841 | JGI IMG/M metagenome (GOLD analysis project Ga0306923, IMG submission 203841) | Lab enrichment of tropical soil microbial communities from Luquillo Experimental Forest, Puerto Rico - statanox.12C.anox.44.000.108 (v2)... | ecosystem: Environmental > Terrestrial >... | reverse complement strand
AAATCGGCGCTCGGCGCGCGTTCTGATATCCTCTGACACGATGATGCGCCTATCCGAAGGTGCGGCAAAAATGCTCCGCAGTTGTTCGGTCAAGTGTGAAGCGGTTCACACTCGAATGAGATTTTACTCAAAATTAGCAGAAGGCCCCATCCGGAGGAAGGCCGCATCCAGCGGCCGCACATGTTGCCCAATCAGCCGCCATAGCGCTGTTCGAGCTCGACGGCAACCACAGCCTCCGGTACAAGGCGGATGCCGCCGAGCCACACCTCGTCGACCTTGCCGTTGCTGCCTCGGACGCGCCGGACATCTTCGCCGTGGCGGGCCATACCGTTGGCGAGGCTCAGCCGCCCGCTATCTGCCCCGGACACCGAGATCTCGCTCGCATCCGTAAATGGGTTGGGTAGCGAAGGGTTCAGGACCATCACCTTCCCGCCCATCGGCACGAGATCGGCAGCACCCCAGAGGCTCCACCAACGGCCGGTCCAATCGCGAACCTCGCTCTTCGGTGCACCGCTTTTGGCAAAGCTTGCCAGAATCTGGATCGTCCCGTCCGCCCAACAATCGGTCAGTCGGTCCACTGCATTGGTGAGAATCGACAGGGCGAGGGCGGGATCCGGCAGGACCACGGTACGGCTGGCAAAGCCCTGAAAGGCGCCCCCGTGACCGAACCATTCCCACTCCGCCGTCTTGCCGCTCATCGTGCCAAGCCCGTAATAGCGTTCAATACTGGAATGCGGAGCGCGCCACTGCCGGCGGATCATTTCACGTCGGCTGGCGACCGCCAGAATGCTCTGTTTCGCGGCTGGATCGAGCTGCGCGAAGAAGCGCGCCAGATCTCGAGCGGTACTGACGAAACCCGTCGCCGGGGCCAGCGCATTGGTCGGATTGTCGCCCGGGATCACAACGCGCCGCCCGAGCGGCAATTTGGGGCTGTGGCCGCGCGCGACAGGCACAGAGTTGTGGACTGGCATATCCGGCTCGGTCTCCTCGAGCCCGGCTGCGTCGATGATCGCACGCCTGATCCAGTCGCGATAAGGCATCCCGGTAACCGCCTCGATGACGAGACCGACCAGCCCGTACCCGTGGTTCGAATATTTGAAGCGGGTGTTCGGCTCGATCACTGGTGCCGCGGCAAGGTCGGCGCGTAGCTCTGCCTGGTCGGGGACCGGACGGCGGTCCTGCCAGTGGCCGCTGTCGCTGCCGTCACGAACAATTCCGGCGCTGTGAGAGAGCAGCTGGCCGATCCTCGCCGCCGCGATTTCCGGATGCAAACCCGAGACATGCTGCCCGATGGTGTCGTCGAGGCCGAGCTTGCCATCCTCGCGAAGCCTCATAATGCCGGCAGCGGTGAAGCTCTTCGAATGGGAGGCCACACGGAAACGGTGCCGCGGCGTCAGGGGCACGCGCTCGACGATGTCGGCATATCCGAAGGCCCGCTCGAGAACAACCTGACCTTTGTGGACAACCGCGATCACACAGCCTGGTTGCTCCGTTTCGCGCATTTGATATTCGAGCCACTGCGTGATGTAGTCCAGGGCGGGCTCGAGCCAATTGTCCATGTACTGCTCCTGTCCGACGATTAAGGTCGTTGCCGCGCCCTGCCCGCCGTATCACCGCCGAAGTGCCGCGACATAAAAAGCGTTGGCTCAAAGCGAACCGAGGTTACTCCGGCAGGTGCGCCGCCTGCAGGACGGCGAGGTCCGGCTGCAGGCGCGCGGCGTCAGCGAACCGGATCTTGCGCAAGGTCCCGACGCTAAAGCGCGGCGCCGTGCCCACCAGCTGGCTGACTGCTTGCGCTGCTTCTTCCTGTCGACCCAGGCGGGCGCACACCAACGCGAGCATGCAGTAGGGAAGGGCGAAATTGCGATTGCCCTCGATCGCTTTTCGTGCATGCGTCACGGCCTCTTCGTTGCGGCCAGTGAATAAGCAAGCCAAGGCGAGCGTAAAGCTGGCATGGTAGTTGAGCGGCTCCAGAGGGCTCAAATGCAACGCCTTCTCGGCGTGCTCGATGGCCTTGTCATAGGCCCCGCACAGGCATCGCGTCAGAGCATCGAAGCCGAGGACAATGGCGGAATTTGGGTTGATCATCGTAGCCCGATCTACCGCTGCCAACGCCGAATCGTGATCGCGGCTCAAGGCGGCGCGTACCGCGCCCGCCACGGCGAGCGCCAGCGGCGTATCGCCACCTCCAGCGATCGCCACCCGGGCCAAGCGCTTTGCCGCCTCGCGGTCGTCGTCCTCGGCGCCGGGCCAATTCATCAAATGACGCTGTTGCCGGCACCAAGCTGCAAGTGCATTGGCGAGCGAATTGTCGGGATCGGCCTCGAACACCAGCCCGAGCAGACGCAGCGCCTCTTGATTGTCCTCGGCAGCTTCGGCAAAGGCCAATGGTATCGCGCGACAGACCAGATCATAGACATCCTGGCTCGGCTCCGGCTTGCGCCGCGCGCGCTCGACTTCGGCGCCGCGCAGCACCGGGCCGACCGAGCCGATCAGGCTTTCGGTAATCTGGTCCTGCAAATCGAACGAATCTTCGAGCGTGCCGTCGAAGCGCTCGGCCCACAGATGTTCGCCGCTCCCCGCCTCGACGAGCTGGCAGCCGATGCGGACGCGATTGCCGGCCTTTCTGAGGCTGCCCTCGACCACATAGCGGACCCCGAGTTCCCGGGCTAGCTGCTTCGAATCCGCTCGCTTGCCCTTATAGCTGAAGCTGGTGTTGCGCGCGACGACCGAAAACCAGCGTGCCCGTGCCAGCTCGGTGATCAGATCCTCCACGACGCTATCGAGAAAGAACTCGGCCTCGGCGTCGCCGCCGATATTCTGAAACGGCAGCACCACCAGCCCGGGCCTTTCCGGCGGTGCTGCCGCCCTGCGGGCGGCGGTCGCGGGAGCGGCCGCGGGCTTGTCGAGCACGATACGGAACGCGCGTACCGGGCGAGCGACATTCTTTACTTGGTGCTCCCCCAAATCTTCGAAGGCGATCGGCAGCCGGTCACGAACCTGATCGCGCACGGCCCGGCTGACGTTGATCCCGCCCGGTTCCGCCAGGCTCTCCATCCGGGACCCGATGTCGACCGCCTGCCCGTAGATCAGGTCACCATCGGTGACGACATCACCCATCGCGATCGCGACGCGGAACTGGATTCGCCGGTCCTCGGGCATCTCGGCGGTCTGCTCGGGCATTTCGTTTTGCACCTTGACCGCGCAACGCACCGCATCGACGACGCTGTTAAACTCGACCAGGAAGCCGTCGCCCATAGCGCGCACGATACGGCCCCTGTGTTCGACGATCGTCGGGTCGAAGAGATCGCGCCGAACAGTGTTCAACCGCGCGAAAGTCCCCTCCTCGTCGATCCCCATCAGGCGCGAATAGCCGACAACGTCGGCGCACATGACGACGGCAAACCTATGTTCTACCCGGGAACCGCTCACCTCGCCGCTGTCTCCCTTCGCCGGATGGGTGATCCGACATCTTATCCGGCATCTTAACAGCGTACACTGACATAGACCTTAAAAAACTTCGGAGCGTCGCATTCGTGCGCCGCGGACCTCAAACCGTAACTCTCGTTCCGACGGTGGCGGACCACGCTTATGGCTATGGAACTCAGCCGAAGCCCTCGAGTACAGGGGGCTGCGGGTCCGCTAGACGACTAACGCGCGCTCGGGTTTCTGGCGCCAGTAATCGAACATGTCGTCTATCGTCTGATCGAGGGATATCGTCGCTTCCCATCCTGTCGCCAGCTTCAGCTTGGTGCAGTCCGCCCAGATGATCGGTTCGTCGGTCGGCCGGAGAAGCTTGGGATCGACCTCATGCACTATATCGCTTCGCCTCGCGCGCCGCAGAACCCGTGACAGCACCGCTCTCATCGGATAGGCAGTCGGACCACCTAGATTGTAAACTTCGCCGCTCTTGCCACCTTCGAGCAGCAGGATCAGACCACGATTGAGGTCGCGCACGTCGACAATGGTCCGCCGCGTCTCGAGATTGCCCACCCGGATCACGTTGATTTCGGGATGGCGTTCCAGCCAGACAACGCGGCGCACGAAGTCCGACAACGCGTCTCCGACTTTGCGCGGGCCGGTGCAATTGAAAATCCGCACACGCACCGCATCGAGCCCGAAGCCCGCCCAATACTGGTAGGCGAGCAGGTCGGTCGCGACTTTGGAAACGCCATACGGGTGCAAGGGGAGCAGCGGAGCGCTTTCGGAAATCGGCGCCCGCTGCGGATCGACTGCCCCATATTCCGCCGACGATCCGGCAACCACAACACGAACCTTCGTGCCGAGCCGGCGTACTGCTTCGAGCACATTGGCAGTGCCGATCACATTGGTCTCCAACGTCTCGATCGGACGCTGCCACGATACCGTCGGGTAACTCTGCGCCGCCAGATGAAACACTGCATCGGGGCGGAAGCGAGTCAGCGAATCGTACACCGAGCACCAATCCCGGATATCGACCTCTTCGAGCGGAAGATCCGTCAAATCGGCGGCATCCACCGTCGGGTTGTAGTAGCTGGCGACGACGTCATGTCCGGCCTTTACCAGCGCCGCACCCAGATGCGACCCCATCATTCCGCCGCAGCCGCTGATCCAGATCCGCATTTCCGCCGCATTCCTCGTCAAGCTTGTTTCAGAGCAACCGACAACCCTGGGCATGGCGAAACAGCTGCAATGACCTGGTCGAGGAAGGCCAGCTGCGCCTCCCACCGGTAATTCTCTTCTGCGGCGGCCCGAGCTTTGCTCGCCATCGCGGCGCGGAAAGCGCCGTCGCGCAGCAGCCGCACGACGTGTCCGGCAAACTCCTCGGGGTCGTCCGCCGCCAAAATACCCTCGCCATGCTGAACGACCGTGCCAGTCGCGGCGGCGGCGGAGGCGACACAGGGTAGCCCCATGGCCAAGGCTTCAAGCAGCTTGTTCTGGATGCCGCGCGCCATTCGCATCGGCGCCACGAAGACCTCCGCCCTGTCCATATATGGCCGCGTGTCGGGGACACGTCCGGTGACGGTGACGCCGCGCCGATTTGCCAAGCGTCGCACCGCCGCTTCTGGTCGGCTACCGCAAATGGTCAAGCCAGCTTCGGGTATTTGCTGTTGCACGATGGGCAGGATCTTGTCACAGAACCAGACGACAGCATCCACATTAGGAAAATAATCCATCACTCCGGTAAAAACGATCGATCCGGGCTGCTTGGCAACACCGCTCGAACGGAAATAGTCGAGGTCTACTCCGTTGCCCACGAGACTGACCGGCACCCTCGGGATCAGACGCTCGAAGTCGCGCTGCTCGGCTGTCGTGCAGACGAGTGCGTGGGAGAAAGTGCGGGCTATATGCCGTTCGTACGCGAAGAATCGCCGCTCTTCGAGCGCATAGACCCAGCGTATCGGCGGCTGCGACCGGCGCGCGAATTGTCCCCACCTCGACGAGTCGAGCTCGGCGAATTGCATGATCCGCGGCACCTGCGGGAAATGCTCGGCATATTGCGCGACATTGCAGCTATAGACGATGATCAGATCGGGCTGCAGCTCGGCAAATTTTCGAGTGATGGCGTCATGTAGTTTCGCTTCGTTAAACGCCGCCACCGAAAGAGGCTTCCCGGCGAGCATCGCGTTGAGCGCGCGCAGCTTGCTCGTCCACCCGATCACCGGCACAGCGGTAACGCTCTTCGCATAGCGACGAAGACCGGGAATATTATGCAGATCCCGCGTGCCGTCGGCGAGACAGAAGACATGCACCTCATGCTTTGTCGAGAGATGGCGGATCTCATTGTAGGTGGTGATCTTGTCCCCCCGATCCGGCGGGAACGGGACGCGCTGGCATATAAAGAAAATTCGCATCAATAGCTCCGCGTGGTCGGAATACCGAATGTCAGGGCTCGACCTGCAGTTTGGCCACCTCGGTCGCACCACTGAGCAAGTCCCTGACTCGGATTGTCCAGATACCGGGCTGGTCGTTGAATGCGAATGGCAGCAGCTTCGAGGCCCCGCTGCGAGTGACAAGCAGATTTCCGGAGTAATGGGCAACGTCATTTTCCCCGGGGCCGATAGCATCGAAGTGAACCACATCGACCGCGGTGGGGTCATCCGGCCGAATCACGAATTCTGCGTTGCCGCCGAGTCGCGTATTGCGCGGCCCGGAAATGGAAGGTGGAGCGAGCGGCTCTTCCGACAGGGACAGTACAACCGGCTCGACGGGCCCCAGCTCCACAGCCCACCGGTCAGTGTGTCCGAGGCGCCTTCCTGTCCGCAGATCGTAGCCGTTCAACGGGTGCGGCAAGATCATCACGGCGGTCTCTCGGCTGCTCGGGGATGCCGTAGGAAGAAAGTCGCGTAAGAAAGCGACAATGAAGACCTCGCCGTTTTCAAAAACATAGGTCCCAACATTGCTTGCCGGCCGGCCATTGGCGCGGACGAGTGGAAAGCGGGTCCGCACGCCCGCGACTTCGAGGATCTCGCTGAGAGCGCACCTGCTGTCGCGGGTGCGCTCACCGTTGAAGGCAGTATAGATCGCCTTTCCTTCTCCAAAGACAAAACCGGATGTCGCGCGCGTCGGCAGGCCGGCAAAGACGTCGGCAAGCGCTCGTTCGATCATTCGCCGGCCCTGCTCGTCGAATATGCCAGGCTCGCAATCGGCGACGACGATGCCTCCATGCGCGACAAAGGCCCGGATCTCTCCCGCCTCAACCGGCGATAACGCAATCGTGTGAGGGAGCATCAATATGCGGTAATCGCCGTCGGCGCGTTCGCCGCGTCCCAACTCCTCGGTCGAAACGAACCGAGGTTGCAGGCCTCGGTGCTCGACCAGGCGAGTGGAGTTCCGTGTGGCCGCTCTAATCGCATCATCCTGATATTCGGTGCGCGCGTTGCCGCGGCGCCGTTTCGATCGCGACGCTCGGCGGTCGAGCAGCCATTGCACGCGCATGCTGGCGGGCGAGTAAAGCACGCCGATGGCGTCGGTATGCCTGCGGTTGTTGATAAGCAACGCGCCGAGCCCGCCTCGCAGCTCAGCGAAATAGGGCGCTACTTCACGTCCGCGTTCGGCGACGTTGCCATCGGCGTCGACAAACTCGTTTTTCTCGTCCCACAAGATGAGCCCGCGTATTCCGCGCAGCGCCTCCCGCCAAAGGCGGTGCTCCTCGAACGCCCCGCGTCCTCCCGACGTCAGTAGCGTGATCAGCCTAGGATTGAACGATCGCACGATTTCGACGTTATCGCCAAAATCATAAAGCTCCATTGCATCGATGCTGGCCGCCAAGCGAGAATAATCGTAGCCGCCCCAACCGGGGATCTGGGTGCCTTCGATTGCCGCCACCGCCTGAGGATCGGCTTGGTGGATCGCCTCGGTCCCGGCCGTGATAGCGCGCGCGAAGGCGGCATCCATCCACTCCTTGAAATCGGCACATGCCGAGAAATTCAGGAAATCGGCACATGCCGAGAAATTCAGGAAATCGGCACATGCCGAGAAATTCAGGTCCGGCCGCTGAACGGCTTCGGGCGTCGTCATCGGCGTGACCTGTTCCCAGCGATCGAACTTGGAGGCCGATTTTCGATTGAGCGCCCTCAAACTGCCGTAGCGTTCCTTCTACCACTCCCGCATCGCCGTGAGCGACGCCTCGGAGAAGTCGAAATCCCAGAACGCCGACAGGTCGGCAATGCCGGTTTCATCGCCGAGACTATAATAGAGCGGCTGGTAGGGTTGCAGCGCGCGGACATCACGGATGAGACGATCGTGGACCTTTTGCAACCAACCGCGGTCCACGAACGACCTGGTTTCATCATTCTCGTGATGCAGCGCGGCGCCGCATTGATCGACGCCGTCGAGCGAGAGATGCGCGGCGATCCGATTTTTCATTGTCACAGCCCGCCTGATGTCGAGCGGGAGCGTCAATTGGGACGCACCAGCCAGATCGAGCGGCATTCGCCGTTGTTCGACCACTCGGCCGTCGACATCGCTCCACTCGATATCGAGAAACCGCGGCCGTTTGCGGGCTTACCGGAGCGATAGGCGGCCTCGAGAGGCCGAGTCCGAGAAACGGTTTATGACGGGCATGCTACACTAGCATGTATTCAATTTGTCAATCAGCAACGCAATTTACCGGGCGGTGGCCGGCGCAAGCGGCACGGCCAATCGGTTGATGCCGAGTATGCCGAGCTTAAAACGCTGGCATCAGAGGTCCGCGAATTGTCCTCACCGCGATGAATCGAGCTCGGCGAATTGCATTATCCGCGGCGTCCCCGAAAAATGCTCGGCATATTGCGCGACATTGCAACTGTAGACCATGATCAGCTCGGGTTTCAGCTCGGTAAATTTTTGCATGATGGCAATACAGCTTGGCTTCGTTAAATGCTGCTACCGAAAGCGGACCCCCGAAGAACAATGCCTCGAGCGCGCGCAGCTTGCTCTTCCACCCGTTCACCGGCACCGCTGTGACGCTTTCCGTATAGCGCTGCAGACCGGGAATATTATCGAGATCCCGTTTACCGTCGGCGAGACAAAAAATGTGCACCTGATGCTTTGTCGAGAGATGGCGGATCTCGTTGAAGGTGGTGATCTTGTCGCCCCGGTCCGGCGGGAACCGGACACGCTGGCAGACAAAGAACATTCGCATCAATAAGTCCGCGCTGCTGATTTTTGTCAGGGCTCGACTTGCAGTTCAGGACCTCAGTCGCGCTGGCGAGCAAATCCTTAACTCGGACTGCCCAGACACCAGGTAGGTCATTCAAAGAGAATCGCAGCAGCTTCGAGACACCGCTCGGAGTGACAAGGATCTTTCCGGAATAATGCGCAATCCTGTTTCCCGCGGGGTCGATCGCATTAGATTCACTACATTGACCGCGGCGATGCGTCCGATCGAGCCAGGACTTCCGCGTTTACACCGAGACGCGTCTTGCGCGGCCGGAAGATGGGCGACTGAGCGAACGCCTCTTCCGACAAGGCCAACAGAACCGGTTCGACCGGACCAAGCTCAACAGCCAACTGATCGGTGCTTCTAAGCAGCCGCCCTGTTCGCGGATCATAGGCGTTCAATGGGTGCGGCAAAGACATGACGATGGCGTCTCGGTTGCTGGGTGTCAATTCGAGGGAACGAAATCGCGTTATAGCGAGCAACAACGTTTATATGGAAATTCTCAAAAACACAAGTCTTAACTTGCCTGCCCGCCCACCACCGACCCGCATATAAAGCGAGACCGTACCTGCAGTTTCCAGAATTTCGCTGAGAGCGCGACTTCTCTCACCACCAGCTCGTCGCCAAAGGTCGCATAGATCGCTTTCCCTTTTCTAAAGGCAACCGGTTGCCGAGCGTATAGCGGGCGGGCGAAGACATCGCAGAGAGCCGGTTTGCTTACTGATGACCGCTTGATGAAAAGGTGAAGGGCGACCGACGCTGCCAACATTAAGTGGCGTCGCCGTCGTCACAGAGACCATCCCGTGTTGCCGTCTGCGAAATGAAGGGCTGGCATCGCTGACCACACAATGCGGCCGCATCTATGCCCGGCGCAGAGGGCAGCCGCGAAGATTTGTTCTGGAATAATGGATGGTATGTCTCTCACCCTAATGCCTTCGCCAGAGTGATCCGTTGGCGTGCGCGAAAGACAGTGCGTTCCCCGGCCTCGACATCGGCCGATATAGTCCACAACCGTAAAGCCACGTTGACAGGGTCGATGCGGAGTGTGGACCAGAAGGTAAGCTCGCCAACGTGATGCTGTTTCGCATGACAGGCGGCGCATAGAGGAACGGCGTAGCGATCACCCGGCTTCATTCCTGTACCACCATCGGTTCCGGTACGCACATGGGCGGCATCCGATGGCGCTGCTTTACCGCAGGCTACGCAGGGAAGCAGACGGACAAAAGCCAAATGCGCCACTCGGTTGCGCAAGTTAGGCTTTGCCTTGGTGCGCGCTATGGTGCGGGGGATGCGGGGGGCGGGCATTGATCGTAGGAATTGTCAGAACGCTCTTTTTCCGGCTCAGTGTAAATTCGATCGGCGAAGCCAGGTGAACCCGGCCGACCTCCTTTGGAAGGTCTGACACAATGTCGCCCATGGCGTCCGCAAACGTCTTGTAGGGCGCGGGATTGCCGGCGACCGTCGTCACCGTACTGAGTCAGCCGCACCTTCCATCAGATTTCCCTTCTCCGTCACGGGATAATCTCCAGACTCGCTCGCAGCGCCGCCTTCAATGCCAATCCCGCTTGTGGGACCGGCATCTCATACGTGGCGCGGATCTTTTCCATGACGCTTTCGACAAAGAGATTGAAGATCTGCAGCTCGCGGTCGAGGGTCTTGATGAACTGCTCATCGGGCTCAACTCGCATGACCACTTTTGGGAGCACGTCGTGCCAGCATAGAATATCGACCCAGCTTCGCTGGGATATGTAGAGCTGACCTTGCAGCTGAGGCCGGAAGCGTTCATTGACTTCTCCGGAAATCCAGTATTCGACCTGGGTGTGCGGTAGCGGTGCCTTAATTTCCAGCAGGCCCTGGTCGCCAACGAGCCGATCAGGACTGCATCCCAACTTGTGATTATCGTCGGTGATAAAGCCCACTCTCTGAACCGTCACATCTTGATCGAATTCGTACCAATCGGCTGCCTCGGCCTCGACGATCAAGCCCCGCTCCATTGCCGGAGAATGATAAAACTCGATTTTTCGCTGCAGTATCCGCTCAGCAATCAGGAGACAGGCGTATTCCCGCCACTGTTTCGACGGCTTGCCTTGGGCCGTCATGATCTTGTGAAAATGCGAGCTTGTTGGGATTCCCAGCTTGAGGCGGTCATACTCGTCCGAGTACTGCCTCACGTCATGATAAACAATGGGCACGCCTGGCCTCCGCCTTACCTATCTGTTCCTCTAGAGTACTTATGGCCTTGCGATAGTCCCGCGCTGCAATCGTCGCTACGGCGGCTTCGAGAGAACCGGCTTCCTCCACACTCTGGGCCTTCATATATTTCAGAAACTTGACACCGACTTTTGCCTTTCTGAGCAGCTCAAGAATTGTCTTGGTCTGGGCCTCGTCAATCGTTCCTCCGATTCCGTCGTCATCATCCCCGACAACCACGATGTTAAAGATGTTGCACACGACGTAGCGGCGCAGAAAAGAATTGGTACTCCCCACTGCCTGTACATTGGATTTGCCGCCGGTGGTGTCGGGCGGCGCCGGCATAAAGAAATCTTCGTAATGGCCGCCCGACAGGTGCCTCAAACGGCCTCGGATCAGGATGTCGCCACCCTCACCAGGTTCGGCGGAATATGAAAGATCCATATCCTCTTCCGCTAAAAGCGGCCGTAGATGTTTGTTAATCTCCTCGAGAGGGGCGTATTTAAACGCCTCTAAGACACCCCTTTTCGGCGTTCCTTTGTCGATCTCGGGTAGAACGGGTCGATTCTTGACGATGTTGATGTCGGCGAGCTTTTTTAGGATGCGGCCCTTTGCAGCATTGTATGCAAGCTCGGCCTCTTTTGCCTTGAGGCGCTCGTACATAGACATCATGCGTTCGAGCTTTTCGACATCGGCGCGGGGATCAAGCGCCACTTTTTCGATTAACACCAAGACTCTGGAAGGGCTGTCCGATGCTGGCGCGGGCGGGCGCCGTTCAACCGGCTGTTCCCGCTGCTCGGTCTGTCGCGACAGGCTAGCCTGATTCTCCATTAGAGAACTCCTTCTTCTCCGGCTGGCATTCAGCATGGCTCGATGTTTGAAGCTGTCCCGCCCGTCGGTGTTCCGCCTCGAAACTATTCTGTGACTAAAAGCGACACGCGCGGCCCGCAGAAGCTTTCCCCAATCTCGGCATCACGCGGAGCGCATCGACAAACTCCATTTGCGCCATCGTTTCGTCCGGCATCCGGGGTCAATACGTAAATATACGGCTTTGGAATCACGACTTGCGCTCTTTCATGATGAAGCCAGCAATATCGGCGGCGAGCCGATCGCCGTAACCGCTCTGCAGTAACAGTACCGCATGCATGGCTCCGCCAAAAAAGCAGTTGCGCATAAGAGGCAAGGTAAGCTCGCTCACTGAGGTATCGAACACACATCTGTCGAGCGTGTGGGACCATGCCTCGTTCAGCGACGAAATGGATCTAGTGGTTTGGCCGATCCGCGGATCTCCGGGCGGGGCCTTGAGTAACTCCCCGTCGCTGCGCAGGCCCATCGCTTTTCTCCTCGATAACGATCTTTACAAGACAAGTTATTCGTAAGAACTACTCATGTCAATAAAATTCAAATCATTTTCAAGAAACATGTCATTTATATTCAACCATTTTCGAAATGACATCCGCCGACAATTCTCGATTATTAAAGGCCGAGCAACGAACACTGATTCCTTCGAGTCGAATATCGATTGACAAACCCAATACGTTCGTGTATCGTTCTTAGCTGATTTCCGATTAAAATCCGCTGCGCCTCATTTGGCGATACTTAAGAGGGCATTTTTGATGTCATTGGAGCCTTCTTTGATTGCTGGCGAGCCCGTGGGCTTTGCCAGCCAGGATCAGATAAGCCCGGCCTTGGGTGTGAGATCTACCTCTTTCAACGGCAACGAGTTCGCCCATTGTCCGAGAATATGGGTCCGATCGTGCAGACTAAAGGCAGTGGCCACCGAACCACGCCCGGTGCAATCGTCGGAACTGCCGGACGCCCACGATCAGAGATCTGTCTGCCCAGTAGCGGACCCAGGCGGTTCGGTGTCCCATCACGCGCGCGCGTCGGGTGTCCCGCGTGTTCCGGAATCAGCCATAACACGCTGAAATTCATTGATCTCGACCAAGCCAGGTTTAGCGTAGGTGCGGGAGACGCAGAGCGACCACGCAATGATTTGAGGCCGCGTGGCTCATCGGTCGATTGGGCGACAATATGTCGGCGAGACGAGATCGGTTGGAAGGCGACCCGTGCTTTGCACGGTGCGCCAACCACACTGCTTCACAAAACGGCTCGTGCAGTGCGGCGGCGAGGTTCAAGGGTTGTGATTTTTTTCGGGTTCAGCCAATACAAGAAGTTTGCCGAGCGTCCGACGCTTGGCCAGTTCACCCGACCGCCTCACCGCGAGGCTCACGGTCGACAGCCCGGATTTAATCGTTGAACCCGTGGTGTCTAACTAGACTGACATCACCGACATGATCACCCACGCAATAGGTGCCGGCGAGCCGGCGGAGATGTGGTACGTCCGATGAAACAGCTAAAGCTAACTGAAGCGCGGCAGGCGCGCTTTCTCGAGGCTCTGGCCGATACTGGCAGCGTGACCGCCGCGGTCGCCGAAGCCAGAACCAGCCGGACCCGTGTTTACGAGCTCCGGAAAACGGATACTGCATTTGCCGCAGCATGGGACGAAGCCCAGGAGATCGCGACCGATAAGCTCGAAGAGGAGGCGCATCGGCGCGCGATGGAAGGCGTCGCCAGGCCGCTCGTCAGTGGTGGCAAACTCGTTCGCGACGATGACGGTAAACCCATCATGGTCCAGCACTATTCAGATAGCGTGCTCCTAGCACTGCTCAAGGCACGTCGGCCGCCGCGGGGCGAGAGGTCTGTGCGCATCCAATTGCCGGCACTTCGATCGACTCATGATGCAGCCAGTGCGATAGCAATGCTCACAGCTGCGGCGGCTGCTGGCGAGGTGACACCGGGCGAAGCAACCGAGCTTTCCAGCTTGGTGGAGGTTTTCATCAAGGCGCTCCGGGCGGCCGAATTCGATCACCAGGTGGAGGAAGTCGCTGGGAGCGACGATTGGTTTACGGAATGTTAAATACCCGTCTTCAGACCGTCGAGGCTCCTAAGCCGGATGAAATCAAAATCTGGGTCACGCAACAGTAAGGCAGGATACGAGGCCCCCCGCGGTAAGGAGATGCCTTGTGAGGAGGCCCATTATGTGGACGCAACCGACGGGCGCCGGATGCTCATCAGTGAAACGGATTTGAATCTTTGATGCTGAGAGATCTCGAACGCCGGCCTGCCCAAAGGGGAATCGCGCGCGAGGCGACATCTCGCGTCGAATCAGCAAGGAGCGAAACACCCGCGATTGCGCTCCCGTTTCTAACTGTGAAATATCAGGGATCTACTTGGAATTTAGCCACCTCGCTTCCGCCACCGAGCAAATCTCTCGCTCGGATCGACCAGACACCAGGTTGATCGACGCTACCGGCGAGACGAGAATAATGCTAGGGCTCAGCCGGCGATTTTGCCGCCTTCGATCGCTGACGACACTTCGGGCTCGGCTGCGTGACGGCCTCGTGGCGCTCGCGATGGGGCGCGACCGAAGGCGGCACCCGTGCCGCAGAACGGCTTCGCGGTCGACAGTGCCGCAATCCCTCGCGAGCCCCGTTTCAGCGAAGCCTCCCTCGGTCTGCCGCCGAGCCGCTCGAGCAGTGCCGCCTCGGAGCTGCGCTTGACGCGGCACGGCTGGAGTGGGTACAAAGAGATTCGCGCGGCCGGAGAGCGGCCGCGCGAATCGTTCCAGGGTAGTGTTGGTCGAGGTGCGCGATGGCGCGGAGATGCATGGTCACCGGCAAGGGCGTCCAGGTCGGGCACAATGTCAGCCACGCCAACAATAAGACGAAACGGCGCTATCTGCCCAATTTACAGCAAACAAGTGTCCTCTCGGATGTGCTTGGCTCGGTCCGGCTGCGCATTACCGCTGCGGCGATCCGCACGATCGAGCACAAGGGCGGCATCGACGTGTTTTTGCGCGATACACCGGACCGCAAGTTGTCTCCCGAGATCCGCCGCCTGAAGCGACGGATCGCGGCAGCCGCCGCACGCCAGACCGGGGAGACGCAATCCGCCTGAGGAACGAGTCATTGCGCTTGGCCGTTCCCATTATCGGGGCGGGATGCGAGTTCGATGGCTTTACCTGATGGTTGCACTGATCGCGGCGGCAGTTGTTCCCCGTTATGTTGCCCGCGCTGATCTGAACTATCGAACCGAGATCACCGGCGTCGAGGACAGCGAGCTCGCTGATCTGTTGGATAAGGTCTCCGAGCTGAAGACGCTCGAGGACAGGCCCCCGGTTTCCGCGGAGGCGCTACGTCGTCGCGCCGACCGAGATCTCGGCCGACTCACAGACGCGGCTCATAGCCTTGGCTACTGGGATGCGGGATTCTCTTACGATATTAACGCCGAGGCCGATCCGGCCAAGATAACGATCACGGTCGAGCCAGGACCACTCTACCACGTTGGCTCGGTCAAAGTGCTAGGGCCTGACGGGCAGCCGCTACCCCTCCCTCAAGATGAAAAGAAGCTGCCGCTCAAGCCTGGCGACCCAGCGCGCACCGCTCCGGTGGTAGCGACCGAGACGGCCTTGCTGGCGGGGCTCGGTAATAGCGGACATCCTTTCGCCAAGGCAGAGGACCGCCACGTCGAGATTGACAAGGCCGCAGAGACGATGGAGGTGACCTACACGCTCGATCCCGGGCCTGTCATGCGTTTTGGCCCGGTTACCATTGAGGGGCTCGAGCGGCTCAATCCGGCGTATGTCGAAGGGCGCCTTCGCTGGCAGCGTGATGAAATCTATAACGCGAGCAAAGTCGCAGAGACCCGACGGGCACTCATCGAAACCGGGCTGTTCAGCACGGTCCAGCTCACTCCCACCGCCGACCCAGATAATCCCGAAGATGTGCGGATGACTATTGACGCGACCGAGCGATTGCATCGCACGATCGGCGCCGGGCTTGCGTACAACACCAGTCAAGGCGTCGGCGCCCGTGCCTTTTGGGAAAACCGTAACCTCTTTGGCAATGCCGAGTACCTTCGCCTTTCCGCCGAAGTCGGCCAACAAATCGACGCGTTTCGCGGAAATTTTCGCCGTCCCGATTTTTTGGCCGTCGATCAGGACTTCCTTGCGACCGTTGAGATCGCCAACGACAATCCGGTCGCCTACCGCAGCCGCCGGGCACTGGCCTCGGCCGGGCTCGAGCGGCGGTTCGGCCGCTTGCTGACCGGCGGAGTGGCCTTCGAAGTTGAAAAGGCGAACGTTGTCCAGCTCGCGGATCTCAACCCGAGGACTGGCAGCCAGCGCTATGAGCTTGCGGGCGTGCCGGCTTACATAAAACTCGACTCGACCGATAATCTCTTAAACCCCACAACCGGCTATCGGGCACAGCTCTCCCTGACACCGGCCCACACCTTCTCCGGCTCGAACTTGACTTTCGTAACAAGCTTCATTTCTGGGAGCACCTATTGGGCGCTGGGGTCCGAAGAGCGCGCGATCCTCGCCGGGAAGCTCGCGCTCGGCTCGCTCGATGGCGCGCCGTTGTCGCAGCTTCCCTCCGACCAGCGGATCTACGCTGGCGGAGGCGGTTCGATCCGCCCTTACGGCTATTTAATGGCCGGACCACTGGCCCCCAATAATGTACCGATCGGCGGAAGGTCGAGCCTGGTGCTCAATTTGGAGGCTCGGATCAAGATCACCGAAACGATCGGCATTGTCCCGTTCTTTGATGCCGGCAGCTATTATGAGAGCCCGGTCCCGCAGCTCGACCGCACACTTCTTTATGGGGTGGGCTTGGGGCTGCGCTACTATACCGCGTTCGGACCGTTGCGGCTCGACCTAGCGACCCCGCTCCATAAGCGCAGCGGCGACTCGCCGATCCAGGTCTACATCAGTCTCGGTCAGGCCTTCTGATGCGCAGCGCGGCGCGAGCGCTTGGCTGGTTTTGTGCCTTCCTTGGCCTGCTGGTCGGCATCTTGCTCGCGGCCTTTGGAGTGCTGCAGACCCAGGCTGGCCGGACTTGGTTCGCCAAGACTGCCGCCCAAGCGGTAAGCGATCCGGACTTTACCG
>Ga0306923_10002537_pt1 | contig 16767 bp, 11 predicted proteins | sample sta12Can44000108_FD_203841 | JGI IMG/M metagenome (GOLD analysis project Ga0306923, IMG submission 203841) | Lab enrichment of tropical soil microbial communities from Luquillo Experimental Forest, Puerto Rico - statanox.12C.anox.44.000.108 (v2)... | ecosystem: Environmental > Terrestrial >... | reverse complement strand
CAGCGGATAGCTGACCGTCCACAGGACCGACCGGGCCGCGGTACCGGCGCACAGCGTCACGAGGAGGGCCAGCGGTCCCGTGCTGAGGACGCCGAGGAAGAGGGCGGCTGTCACGGCGAGCATGCCGCCACCGATCACCGGCACGCTCACCGCCCGTCGGCCGGCCGCGGTGGTCAGCGCGCTCCCGGCCGCGAACAAGATCCCGGCGACGGCGAAGTACAGGCCGATCTGTCCGGCGGAGGCCCCGGCCGCGTGCAGCCGGGCCGGGACCAGCAGAGCGCAGGCCCCGGTGCTCAGGCCGGCGGTCACCACCGCGGCGGCGGCCCCGATGAGGTCGCGGTCCTTGGTGGCGGCCCACCGGCCCGCCGTGGCTGCGGTGGCTGCCGCCGCCACAGCGGTCGCCGCGCGGGGTGCCACCGGGCGGGGTACCACCCGGAGCGTCGCGAGCCCGGCGGTGATCACGGCGAAGCCCGTCGCGGTGGCCAACAACGGGACGGTCGGCCCGAGGTGCTCGGTGAGCACGCCGGAGACGGCGGGTCCAGCCACCCCGCCGACGCCGGCGCTGGCCACCGATCCGCCCAGGGCCGACGGCCCGCCCACGTCGGCGAGCCAGCACAGCCCGGCGGTCCAGACCATGCCGTAGCCGGCGCCGAAGGCGAGCCGGGCGGCGAACAGGGCCGGGAAGCCGCCGGCCACGGCTTGCGCGAGGGTCGCGGCGGCCATCAGCAGGCCGGCGGCCAGGGTGATCCGCCGGGCGCCGAACCGGTCGGACAGCGTCCCGGTGGGCAGCGACACCGCCAGCGCGGCGAGCCCGGTCGCGCCGAGCACCATCCCCTGCTGGAATCCGGACAGGCCGAACTGGCGGGTGTAGCCGGGCATGACCGGGACGAGCGCGAACTGGGCGGCCGCGCTGGCCAGGATCAGCCCGTAGATCAGCAGGCGGAACCGCCGCCCGCCAGCCCCGGTCCCGCTGGCCTGCGTCATGGTGCCCTCCTCGCTGGTTTCGCCGGTCAGTTTAATATGAGAGAAAGTCCAACTAAAGTGAAGAAATGTCGCATATTCGATCGATTCAGCCGATCAAAAGTGGACTGGGGCTGCGTGAGCTCCAGGCGGTCCTCGCGGTGGCCGAACTTGGCTCATTCCGGCGGGCGGCCGCCGCGCTCGGCTACACCCAGTCCGCCCTGTCCCACCAGGTGTCGGCGCTGGAAGCGGCGCTCGGCCAGCCGCTGTTCCACCGGCCGGGCGGCCGCGCGCCGGTGCGCCTGACTCCCGCGGGCGAGGCGGTTTGCCGCCGGGCCCGCCGGGCGCTCAGCGAGGTCGAGGCGGTGGCCGCCGATGCCGAGCAGGCGGCCCGCGGCGAGGTCGTCCGGGTCCGGGTGGGCGTCACCCAGACCGCGGCGGCTGAGATCATGCCCGCGGCCCTGCGTGCCTTCCGCGACGACCATCCGGGGGTCGAAGTGGTGCTGATCGCGGCCGACGACACCGAGAGCTCCCGGGCCGCCCTGCGCCGCGGTGACCTGGATCTGGCGTTCTCCTACAATCCCGAGAGCGACGAGTACGTTGAGGCTGTCGCGGTGCTGGCTGATCCCTGGGTGATCCTCACCCGCCGGGACTCTGCGATCGCGGGCCTGGATCACCCCGGCTTCGGCGTCCTCGACCAGCGCGACCTGGTGGCCTGGACCCGCCGGTGGCGCCCCCAGGCCGAGCTTGAGGACACCTGGGCCCGGCGCGGCATCGTGCCCAGGATCGTCTATCGCACCGATGACAACCTGGCCTTGCAGCGGCTGGTCGCGGCCGGGCTAGGCCACGCCTGCATCGGGCGGGTGGCGGCCAGCCGGGCCATCGATCCGGCGCTGACCTGGCTCGAGCCGAACGATCCCGCGGCTCCGCGGGTGATCGCCCTGTGCTACCCGCGGCACCGCCCGGTGAGCGCCACCGCCCGCTCGCTGATCACCGCCATCCGCGGCCAGGCCGCCTGACCCGCGCCGTGCTAGGCGCCGCGGGCGGCGGCCAGCTCGAGCAGCCGGACGCAGATGGCGCCGAACGAGTGACCCGAGGCCTCCAGCGCCATCGGCAGCGTGCTGGTCTCGGTCATCCCGGGCGAGACGTTGACCTCGAGGAAGTACGCCGTGCCCGCCTCGTCCACGATCATGTCGGTCCGGGACAGGTCGCGCAGCCCGAGGACCGAGTGCGCGGCGATCGCGATCCGGGCCACCTGGGCCGCGACCTCGCCGGGCAGCCGGGCCGGGACGTAGAACTCCGTCTTCCCGGCGGTGTACCGAGCGGCGTAGTCGTAGCCGCCGTCGCCCGGGACAATCTCCACGGCGGGCAGGGCCTGCGGACCCTGGCCGAGATCGATCACCCCGACGGTGACCTCGGTGCCCGAGATGAACCGCTCGATCAACGCGATGTCGCCGTAGGCGAAACAGCTGAGCAGCGCGGCCGGCAACTCCGTCGCGTGGTGAACCGGTCCCGCACCGAGCGCGGAACCGCCCCGGGACGGCTTGATGTACAGCGGGAGCCCGAGCTTGGCGATGATGAGGTCGATCACCGCGGCTGCGCCGAGGTCGTGGAAGGTCTCCCGGGGCAGTGTCACGGACGGCGGCGTGGTCACCCCGGCCGCGGCGGCCAGGGCCTTGGCGGTCGGCTTGTCGAAGGCCATCTGGCAGGCACTGGCCACCGACCCGACGTACGGCGTGCCCAGTAGCCCGAGGACCTCCCGGATCGCGCCGTCTTCGCCGGAGGCGCCGTGAATGACGGGGAATACCGCGGTGGGCGGGTGGGTGCGCAGTTGGGTGAGCAGCTCGGCGTCGGCATCGGCCACCACGGCGTCGATGCCCGCCTCGGCCAGGGCGTCACGCACCCGGTAGCCGGAGTGCAGCGATACTTCCCGCTCCGCGGACAGCCCGCCGGCCAGGACCACCACCCGATCGAGTTCGTACATGATCTACCGGATGCCGGGTGCCGGGCCGAAGTCGTCCCGCAGCTCGATCTCGGTCTCGATCACCGAGGCCAGCCGGCGGATCCCCTCGCGGATCCGGTCCGGGCTGGGCAGCGAGTAGCACAGCCGGGCATACTGGCCGCCCGAGCCGTCCGCGTAGAAGCCGGTGCCCGGCACGTAGGCGACCCGCGATGAGATCGCCCGCGGCAGCATGGCCTTGGCGTTGACGCCGTCGGGCAGCTTGAGCCACACGTAGAACCCGCCACCCGGCCGGGTCCAGCGGCAGCCCGGGGGCATCATCGTGTCCAGGGCGTTCAGTGTGGCGTCCCGCCGCTCGCGGTAGAGCTCGCGGAAGTCCTTGACCTGCTCGAGCCAGGGCTGGGTGGTCAGGTACTCGCGCACCGTCAGCTGGGAGAAGCTGGAGTGGCACAGTACCGCCGATTCGGCGGCCAGGATCAGCTTGTCCCGGATCGCGGCGGGGGCCACCGCCCAGCCGACCCGGACGCCCGCGGCGAAGGTCTTGGAGAACGTGCCGAGGTACACGACGCCCTCATGGTCGTCCGCCCGCAGGGCCCGCATCGGGTCGCCGTCGAAGCCGAGCAGGCCGTACGGGTTGTCCTCGACCACGAGCAGGCCCGCGCGCTGGCAGATGTCAAGGATCCGGGGCCGCCGCCCGGCGGCGAGCGTCACCCCGGCCGGGTTGTGGAAATTGGGCACGGTGTACAGGAACTTGGCCCGCCGCCCGGCCGCGGCCGCGCGGCCGATCGCTTCCTCGAGCGCCTCGGGGATCAGCCCGTCGTCATCCATGGCGACATGGACCACGGCGGCCTGATAGCTGGCGAAGGCGCCCAGGGCGCCCACGTACGACGGCGCCTCGGCCAGGATCACGTCGCCGGGGTCGATGAAGATCCTGGTGAGCAGGTCGAGCGCCTGCTGGGATCCGACGGTGACGACGATCTCGTCCGGGTGGGCCCGGATCTGCTCCAGCGCCATCACGTCGCAGATCCGCTCGCGCAGCCCGGCGTCGCCCTGCGCGGTGCAGTACTGCAGCGCGGTATCCCCACGGTCAGCGACGAGCTGGCCGATCATGCCGCCGACGGCGTCCAGCGGAAGCGCGGCCACGTAGGGCGAGCCGCCGGCCAGCGAGACGATCTCCGGCCGGGCGGCGACGGCGAACAGGGCCCGGATTTCGGAGGCGACCATGCCAACGGCACGTTCGGCGTACTGACCGACATAAGGGTCAATTCGCTGTCGCTGCGACACGCGCTGCTCTTCGGCCGTCACGGCTTCTCCTGAAGTCGGCTCCTGAAGTGGTCCAGTATCATGCCAGGATAAGGGGTACCCCCTGGGCACGCTTGTGGATTCTGCCGGGGATCGGCCTACCGGGGAACAGGATGTCGCGCCGTATCGTCAATATCACGCTGGACAATCTCGGCGACTTGCCGCCGAAGTGCCGTAAATGTGTTTTCTGGGAACTGGGGCCGGTCAGCCGGGCCCGGGCCGAAGAAAGCGGCGACCCGGAACTCGAGAAAGAGTCGTGGGTGTCTTCGGTGCTGCTCGAATGGGGCAGCTGCGGGAAGATCGCGTACGTCGACGGCGTCCCCGCCGGATACATGCTCTTCGCGCCCCCGCAGTACGTCCCGCGCTCGATGGCGTTTCCCACCAGCCCGGTGAGCGCCGACGCGGTGCTGTTCATGACCGCTCACCTGCTGAGCGAGTTCGCCGGCGGGGGGATCGGCCGGATGCTGGTGCAGACGATGGCCAAGGATCTCACCCGGCGCGGCGTCAAGGCGATCGAGGCCTTCGGCGACCGGCGCTGGGAGTCGCCGTCGTGCCTGCTGCCGGTGGATTACCTGCTCGCGGTGGGGTTCAAGACGATCCGCCCGCACCACCACTATCCGCGGCTGCGGATGGAACTGCGGACCATCCTCACCTGGCGGGAGGACGTCGAGGTCGCGCTGGAGCGCCTGCTCGGCTCGATGACGCCGTCGACCCCCCAGGGCGCGCTCCGGCCCGTGTAACGGGCCGGCCCGCCCCGGAGGGGCCGGGTAAGCACTGCCCCGGAGGGCCGGTAAAGCGAGGCTCAGATGAAGTCGGCGAGCTCGCGGAGCAGGGCCGACTTGGGCTTGGCGCCCACGATCTGCTTGACCACCTGGCCGCCTGAGAACACGTTCATGGTCGGGATGGCCATGATCCCGTACCGCTGCGAGACGGCCGGGTTCTCGTCGATGTTCAGCTTGACGACATCGATCTTGTCCGCGTACTCGGTCGCGATCTCCTCGAGGACCGGGGCGACCATGCGGCACGGGCCGCACCATTCGGCCCAGTAATCGACGATGACCGGCTTGTCGCTCTTCAGGACCTCCGTCTCGAAGGTCTCGTCCGTCACGACCTTGGTCGCGCCCACTTGCGATCACATCCCTTTAGCTTGCTGTGCGGTGTCCGGTGCTCAATGTCAGGAGTCTTCGTGGCTGGCCAGCCAGCGCTCGGCGTCGATGGCGGCCGCGCAGCCCGTCCCGGCCGCGGTCACGGCCTGCCGGTAGGTCCGGTCGACCACGTCGCCGCAGGCGAACACGCCCTCAATGGCGGTCCGGGTCGACGGCTGGTCGACCAGCAGGTACCCGTCGGGATCGGTGGCGAGCTGCCCGGTGAACAGGTCGGACCGCGGGTCGTGCCCGATGGCCACGAAGACCCCGGTCACCGGGAGCACATGCTCCGTGCCGTCCTTGGTGTTCTTGATCCGCAGGCCCGTCACCTTGTCGGTCCCGAGGATCTCGGCCACCTCGCTGTCCCACAGGAACGTGATCTTGGGGTTGGCCAGCGCGCGGTCCTGCATGATCTTCGAGGCGCGGAGCTTGTCCCGGCGGTGGATCACCGTGACGGACTTGCCGAACCTGGTCAGGAACGTGGCTTCTTCCATGGCCGAGTCGCCGCCGCCGACCACCGCGATGTCGTGACCGCGGAAGAAGAACCCGTCGCAGGTGGCGCACCAGGAGACGCCGTGTCCGCCGAGCTCCTTTTCGCCCGGCACGCCAAGCTCCTTATACCGGGAGCCGGTGGCGATGATGACCGCCCTGGCCAGGTAGGTCTCGCTGTCGGTCTTGACCACCTTGGGGGCCGCGGACAGATCCACCTCGATCACGTCGTCGGACAGCAGCTCGGCGCCAAACCGCTCGGCCTGCTTGCGCATGGAGTCCATCAGCTCCGGACCCATGATGGCGTCGGGGAACCCGGGGAAGTTCTCCACGTCGGTGGTCTGCATGAGCGCGCCGCCGGCGGTGACCGATCCTTCGAAGACCAACGGCTTCAGTTCGGCGCGAGCCGCGTACAGTGCCGCCGTATAACCGGCCGGGCCGGAACCGATGACGATGACATTCCGGACTTCTGGCCCTTCTAGCAACCCTGCTCAACCCCTATCTGACTGGCTCTGGTGAAACCGATCCTAGGGCGCAGATGTTCCCGGCAGAGTCGCCGTGGCCAGGATGTGGTCGCTCTTGGACGAGCAGCCGGACGCGGTCACCCAGGCCGCGTCGTGGAGGCCGCTCCTGGCCACGATCACGATGGCCGGCTGGCCCTGGAAGCGGGCCTTCTCGACCAGCAGCACGGTTCCCGGGCTGATCCCTGCGGTCACCCGCTGCACGCAGCCCTTGACCGTCCCGGAAGCGAGCTGCTGCGGGCCCGCGGCGCCCCGGGCGTGCCGCTGCAGCTCGTATCCCAGCTGCTGCCGCAGCGTGGCACGCAGGTAATTGGTCTGGCTGGTCACGACCTGCACGCTGAGCGGCGCCTCGATCGCCGGGATCATCGCGTGCCGGCTCGTCGCCCCGCTCGAGGGCACGGCGGCGGCGCCCGCCTGCGCCGATGAGGCGGCGGAAGCAGCCTGCGAGCCGGCGGCGACCGAGCTCGCCGGGCTGCTCCCGATCCGGCTCAGGCCGTACCCGCCCGCGGCCAGCAGCACGACGGCGGCGGCGGGCGCGAGCACTCGCAGGGTCACGAGCCGGAAGTCCCAGTGCCTGCGGGGCGGTCGGCTGCTTGCGCGGTCCGGAGAGCGGGGATCAACGGCCCGTTCGGAAGAATCTCTTTGCCCCGCCTCGGCGGCGAGCACGCTCTCAAGCCGCTGAGTCACGGCGTCAGGCATGGCGGCGGCCGGGACGGCGGCGAGCAGGATGGAGACCTCGGCCAGCTGGTCGCAGACGCCCGTACAGCGGTCGCAGGCGGCCAGGTGCGCGGAAATCCGGGCGCCGCGGCGCCCGGTAATGAGTCCCGCGTGGAACTCGGCCAGGACCTCGGAGTCCGGGTGGGTCATCTGCCCCCTCACGGGTCATTTCCTTGCGCAGGTGAGACGCGCTGGCTCGCGGATCGGTTCCCCCGCAGATGTGCCACATGGGGAAGGAGCCGGGCGCGGGCCCGGGCGCAGCGGCTCTTGATGGTGCCTGGCGAGGTGTCCAAGATGGCAGCGGCGTCGTCGACGGAGAAGCCGAGCATGTCCACGATCACCAGGGCCGCCCGCTGCGGCGGCGGCAGGATCCGCAGCGCGGCGTCGATGTCCAGTCGGGTATCGGCGGCCCGGGCCGGATCCGGGTCGTGCGCCAGCAGGGCCTCGAGCGCCTGCTCGTCACCGGCGGACGTCACGGGCCGGACGGCCCGGCGGCGCAGTCGGTCAAGACAGGCGTTGACCACGATGCGGTGCAGCCAGGTGGTGACGGCCGAGTCGCCGCGGAAGTCAGCCGCCCGGCGGAAGGCGGAGATCATCGCGTCCTGAAGCGCGTCAGCCGCCTCCTCGGGGTCGCAGACGGTGCGCAGCGCGACCGCCCACAGCCGGTCACGGTGCCTGCGGAACAGCTCACCGAAGGCGTCACCGTCTCCCGCCACGTGCCGGCGCAGGAGCTCAGTGTCCGAGGGCCACTCGCCGCCGGAGATAGGCTCGGAGATAGGCACGCCGCCCGGCACGAGGCATCAGCCCGACTGGCTCACGTCGGGACCATGGACCACGACGTTGTAGATCTGCGCCTCGTACTCGCCAGGCGATCCGGTCAGCGGCGGGAGCCGGGTTATCCAGATCAGCACGTAGCGGCCGGTGGTCTTGCTGCTCACGTCGAAGGTCGTGCTGCCGTGCGCGCTCGTGGAGCTCGCGACCTCGGTGAAGGTGCCCAGGGTGGACGGGTCGGGGGAGTTATTGTTCCCGACCTCGATCTCGACGTCAGCACAGCAACTGGCGCCGAACTGGACCACCACCTGACTCAGCCGGACTTGCTTGCCCATATCCAGTATGAGTCCGGTGCCCTTCTTCAGGTTGCCCAGGGCGGGATAGGTGAGGTAGTAGTCCGTGTGCCAGAACGTGCTCGGGTCGTTGTCGATCGCGTACTTTGCCTGGAAGCCGTCCTCATCACCGCCGTCGTGGCCTAGGGCGTCGAAGCTGTTCGCGCTGACCGGCGTGAGCACGACCGATGCCGCCGCGGCCGGAGCGGACGAGGACGGGGCGCCGTGGGTCGGCGGCGCGGCCGCCGGAGGGCTGCCGCGGTGGTTGAGCGCCCAGCCGACCACGCCGGCGGCCGCCAGGATGAGGACGAGCACGGCGCTCAGGATCGCCGCCTTCGGCGACGCGCGGTCGCCAGCCGACCGGCGCGGCGGCTGGCGGTACGGGGTCCCGGCGCGGGGTCGCGGCACCGGGTCACCCGCTGAGTACGGACTGGTGGGCACGTTCGGCCGGTAGCCGCGGTCGGCAGGTACCCCGAACGAGTGCGTGGCCGCGGTGAGGGCCGGGGGCGGATCGGGCGTAGCGACGTCGGCCAGCGCTCCGGCCAGCATCGCCGGGGTGCTGAGCGCCAGGCCGTTGCGGCTGGGCCGCTGGAACATCGCCTGGCAGGTCAGCTCGTCGATGTTGGCCGGCACGGCCGCGAACACCTCGCGCGGGGGGCACGGCACCCCGTCGGCCTCCGGCGCCGGGGGGAGCCCGGCCGGACCGGCCAGGCCTTGGGCCTCGTGGGACTGCGCGGCTTCGGCCGCCCCGGCCGGTTCAGCGGGGCCCGGCCAGTAGCCGGTCAGCGCGGCGTAAAGCAGCCGGCCCAGGTCACGGGTGTCGACGAGCTCGGGGCTCGGCGCCATTCCGGGCGTATATCCGGGCGCGTCTTCGGCCGGCGTCGGAAAGGCGGCGGGCCCGGCCAGGGTGGCGTCGATGCCCAGCCCGGTGATCTTCACGCCGCTGCCGCGCGTCCAGTGCAGGCAGGCCGGATTCAGCCGCAGGTGGGTCAGGCCGAGGGCATGCGCCGCCGCCATGGCCTGGGCGGCCTCGGATAGCAGCGACACGGCGCGCGGGGCATCCAGCGGACCGGCGGCCAGCATGTCCAGCAGTGACTCGCCGACCACCCACTCCAGCACCACGTAGGCGCCTTCGTCGGCGTCTTCCACGTCGAACACCTGGGAGAAACGCGGGTCGCCGAGCCTGCTCGCGGCCCGGGCAGCGGTGATCGCTTCGGCGGTCCGCGGGAAGCCCGACGCGAAGGTGAGCACGGTTACGGAGCGAGCGAGTACCTCGTCGGTCGCTTTCCAGAATGTCCAGCCGGTGCCCACGCTCGTCTGGTCCACGAGGCGATACCGCCCCGCCAGCAGGGTTCCTGGTTCCGACGTGTATGTGCTCATAGGTCGTCACCCATGCTAATGCCGCCTGCTCTGGCCGCCGAACTTCGCCGTCACCGTCTTGGCCAGGTATCCGAACTCGGCGATCCGGAGGGCCCGGGCGGACAGAGCGTACAGCAGGGTGGCGCCGCCGCCGCCGATAATCGTGACCAGTGCGCCGTATGATGCGCTGGGGTTTTGCACGACATGCCCGACGCCGATCATGACGGCCACCGCGAAGATCAGGCCGGGCACGGTGGCCACGTGCATCCGGGTCAGGCTCCGGGCGATGGCCCAGCCGTCCAGGCTGCCGACCCGCCGCAGCAGCAGCGCCCAGCCGGCCATCGCCCCCACCAGGTTGGCGATCCCGTACGCGATGGCCAGCCCGGCCACCACGTCCAGGCGGGGCAGCGCCGACAGGGCGATGTAGTTGCCAGCAATGCTGACGGCCATGATGAGCAGGCCGACGAAGGCCGCGGTCCGGCTGTCCTGGAACGAGTAGAACACCCGGAGCTGCAGCTGGGTCAGCATGTAGGGGACCAGGCCGAGGGAGAACAGGCCGAAGACCACGCCGATGTAATTGGCGCGCTCAGCGGAGGTGCTGCCGTAGGAGAACAGGAACTGGGCGAGCGGGCCGCCAAGTACGCCGAGGTAGATGGCGGCGGGCACCACGAGCACCGAGGCCAGCCGGACACCGATCGAGAAGTCGTCCCTGACCAGGGAGTACCGGCGGGCGCTGGCGTGCTCGCTCATCCGGGGCAGCAGCGCGGTGATCACCGAGATGCCCACGACGGCGTACGGGAGCTGGAACAGCTGCCAGGCAATGGAGTACGCCGAGTAGCCATTGGCCCCGGGCGAGGCCGCGTTCGCGACGATCTGGACGACCAGGTTACCGGCCCACTGCGAGATCACGTAGACCGACATCCAGCCGGCCATCCGGCCCATCTCGGACACTTCGCCCTGCTTGAACGCGAGCGTGGGTCGCCAGCGGAACCCGGCTCCGCGCAGCGACGGGAACAGGACCACCGTCTGCGCGACCACGCCCAGCGTGGTCCCGATGCCGAGCAGTTGCACCCCGGCCGCGGAGATGTTCTGCGGGTCCTTGTTCAGGCCCACGGTCGCGATGTAGAGCCCGCCGACCACGATCACGACCAGGTTGTTGACGACCGGTGCCCACATCGGCGCCGCGAACCGGCCGCGGGTGTTCAGGATCGCCCCGATCAGGGAGCACATGCCGTAGAAGAAGATCTGCGGGATGAAGAAGTAGGCCCACACCACCATCAGGTGGTGCTCGGCGCTGTTCGGGCTCCCCGGAGGGCCGTGGATGGTCGGCGCGTACAGATCGACCAGCGGGCCCGCGAGCAGCGTCGCTACCACGGTGACCACTAGCAGGGACACCGCGCCCAGGGTGAACATCCGCTGCGCGTAGGCCTCGCCGTGGTCCGGGTCGCGCCGGGCCGCCCGGACCAGCAGCGGCACCACCACGCTGGTGAAGATGCCGCCCAGCATCAGGTAGTAGACGGTGTTCGGCAGCGTGTTGGCGTTGTTGTACGCGTTGCCGAGCCGGACCACGCCGACCGCGTAGACCAGGACCAGAGTGCGCAGGAACCCGGTGGCCCGGGATACCAGCGTGCCGGCGGCCATGCCGGCGCTGGACCGGATCAGGCTCGGTCTCGGGGTGGCGCGCTGCCCGGGCGACCTCGGCCGCCGCGGGCCCCCCGGTGGGCCGGTCGGGCCTGCGGGCCCGCCCGGGGGTTCCGGCGGCGGGCGGTAGCCCGGCTGCGGATATCGCGGCCGGAGGTCATCGGGCGGCTGGTAGCCGGTCGGCCTGGGTACGCGGCGCCAGCCGGGTGGCGCATCCACCGAAGCCTGCGGGCTCGATGGGGTGAACGTGGGGACCCGGGGTGGCCGGGGCGGCGGCTCGGGCCAGCCCAGGGCCAGCGGCAGTGTCGTTTCGGCCGGGCTCGGGCCGCCGCCCGGCATCGGGCCTTCCAGCGGCGGCAGCGGGTCAGCGTCAGCGGGGTGACGGCCGGGTCCAGTCCGGCCCGGCTCGTCCAGACCCGGCTCGGCCGGGTCCGGCTCAGGCGTCGTCGGCCCGGCGTCGTGCATCGGCCAGGTCATCCGGTGCCTCCGTCGGGTGTCGCGCGCTGCTGGTGCCTGTCACGACGCTACCCGGTAGATCACTATCTTCGGGGGCAACCTGGGCGTCAGCACGTAGCCGTCGCCGCACGCCGCGGAATACGGAGGTGAGGACGAGGACGCCGATCGCGGCGCCGATGAGGAACAAGATCGCGCGGCCGTACCTGGTCGACTCGACCGTGAGGGAGGTCTGGGGGAGCGTCAGCGGCTTCCCGTTGGCGGTGGTCAGGCTCAGCCGGATGGCGGTCGGCCCGATCGGCGCCGAGGTCACCGGCAGCCGGACGAGCGCCGTCTGCTGGGGCTGCATCTTGATCAGGTTCTGGAAGTGCCCGACAGTCAGCTGGGAGGTCCGGTCCGGCACGTCGACCACGCGGGCGTTCAGCCGGACCTTGATGGCGTGCCGCGATCCGTTCCGGATGGACACCGGTACCAGCCCGGATGAGCCGCCCATCGGGACCTGCTGCGCGGCGATGATCGTGATCTGGCTTTCCTCGCCGCTCATGAACTGGGACAGCTTGTTGGCCAGGACCCGGCCCTGCGCCGCCCTGCCGCCGCGCCAGGCGGACGATTCGGTGGCGATCAGGGCCTGCTGCAGTCCCTGCACGTAGGAGGAGGAGGGCTGGTAGAGCAGGTCGGTGTAGGCGCCGAGCGCGGCGCCGGCCCCGACCACCGTGCCCAGGTAACTGTCGCTGAGCTCGCCCGGGCTTTCCTTGCTGTCTGGCGGGTGCTGGCGGGTTATGGTGCGCTCGCTGTCCCGGGCCCCGGCCAGGCTGCCCAGCGCGGTCGGCGCCAGCCACGGCGTGCTGGCGGTCTCGCTGAGCAGTTCGCTGGCCAGCGCGGCCGGCGGGCTCCAGTCCTGCGGCGGGGCCACCACGATGGAACGGTCCGAATCCGGTGCCTCGGCGGCGATCATCGCGGTCTCGGCCAGGAACCGCTGGCTGACCGTGAACTGCGTGCTGGGCGGCAGCACACCGGAGCCGGTGTCACCCGCCGCCAGCACTCCGGTCAGCCCGTGGTCGGCGAGCAGCACGGTCATGGTCAGGCCGCTTGCGGTCCGGACCGAAGTGACCGCGTCGTCCTCGAAGACGGCGGGGTCTTTGGGCGGCATCTCGTTGCTGTCCAGCACCACGGTGCCGATGTGCTGGGCGGTGGCCAGGTTGGTGAGCACGCTGAGATCGGCGGTCCCGCCCGCGGGGACCGCCATCGAGGGCCCGAACGATCCGTCCAGCACGTGGTCCGCCTCGGTATAGCCCATGCTGTAGGCGCTGGTGATGTCCGCGCTCAGCCCGCCGTGCACGAGCGCGGAGACGTCCACGTTGGCGTACGGGGTGATCACCGTCGGCTGGGACGAGGTGATGTGCCGGAGCGTGGACAGCCACAGCTTGGCCGGCTTGCTGGCCGGCTTGGTGACCGCGCCGCTGCAGCCCGACCCGGAAGCGACCTGGTAGGTCTTGGTCATCGTCGTCATGTCGCTGAGCAGCGCCGGGTCGACGACCCAGGTCAGGTTGGCGCCGGGATGCGCCTGGCCGGCGGCGAGCAGGGCCGACAGCCGGCCTCCCGGCCCGAGGCTGGCGGCCAGGTCGTTGTTGGTCAGCGCGGAGCAGACCTGGCGGTGCGGCTGGTCGATGAGCGGCCAGACCCAGGCGATGTCCAGCGGCCGCGCCAGGCCGGCCGCCTGCTGTCCGGGCCAGAACGGCAGCAGCGTGTGGTCCGCGTCCAGCATGTTGCCCTGGCTGTCGGCGAGCTGGGCGGTGACCGGATAGACACCGAATTCGGTCATGCCCACGGTGTCGACCTGGAACGAGGCGTGCCACGGCACGGTGGCGCCGGGCTTCAGGCTGGCCGGGACGAGAAACTGCGAGCCGGCCTGCTGCAGGATCGCGCCGGTGCCGCGGCTCGCATAGCCGTCCATCGCGTCCCGGGTCAGGAAACGCACTGGCGAGGTCCACAGCTGGACCGCAAGCCCGGCCCTGGTCTGGCTGGTGCCGTTGCTGATCGTTCCCGTCACGGTCACCGTGGCGCCCGGCGCGGCCGTCTGCGGGCTCATCGAATCGATGACGATCGACACTCGGCCCGCCTGAACGGCCTGGCCCGTGTGGGACCCCTGGACCTGATGCGCGGGGCTGGCCTGCGCCGGGCTGGCCCAGACCAGCGCGGCGGTCACCGCGGCCGGCACGGCCACAGCCGCGGCCAGAGACAGGATCCGCCGCGTGATGTCCGCCGGTAGCAAGCCGTGCACACTAGGAATGTTATGGCCGTTCGAAACCGGAACCGTGCGTTACCGCTACCCTCAATGGCCGTGCCTATGAGCAACGAACAGCGGAAGGCGGCCGCCGCGCTGCTGCGCGAGCGTGTCCCCCAGGTCGCCGACATCGGCCGCCTGTTCGCGGAGCGTGGCCACCAGCTGGCCCTGGTCGGCGGTCCGGTCCGGGACGTATTCCGCAGCGAGCTGCCCAGTGACCTCGACCTGACCACGGACGCCACCCCGGAACAGGTCCTGGCGGTCGTCGACGACTGGGCCGACGCGACCTGGACGATCGGGATCGCCTTCGGCACGGTGGGCCTGCGCAAGGGCAGCCTGGTCTTCGAGATCACCACCTACCGCAGCGAGCAGTACCAGGCCACCTCCCGCAAGCCCGACGTCCGGTACGGCCGCTCCCTCGAGGAGGACCTGAGCCGGCGGGACTTCACCGTCAACGCGATGGCGGCCCGGCTGCCCGGCTACGAGCTCGTCGATCCGTTCGGCGGCCTCGACGCGCTGAGAGAGAAGGTGCTGCGGACCCCGGGGCGGCCCGAGGACTCCTTCAGCGACGACCCGCTGCGGATCCTGCGCGCCGCCCGGTTCGCGGCCAAGCTGGGGTTCACCGTCGCCGCCGACGTGCGCGCGGCCATGACCGAGCAGGCCCCCCGGCTGAAGATCGTCTCCACGGAGCGGATCACCGGCGAGCTGACCAAGCTCATGCTCACTCCCGATCCGGCGCTGGGTATCGACATCCTGGTCCAGACCGACGTCGCCGACCTGGTGCTGCCGGAGGTGCCCCGGCTGCGGATGGAGGCGGACGAGCATCACCGGCACAAGGACGTCTACCAGCACAGCCTCACCGTGCTGCGGCAGGCCATCAAGCTGGAGCCGCGCTACGGCCTGGAGGCCGACCTGACCGTGCGGCTGGCCGCGCTGCTGCACGATATCGGCAAGCCGAAGACCCGGGAGCTGCTACCCGACGGGCGGGTAGCCTTCCACATGCACGACGTGATCGGCGCGCGGCTGACCGAGCGCAGGCTAACCGCGCTGCGCTTCCCGAAAGACCTGGTCCGGGACGTGTCCAGGCTGGTCGAACTGCACCTGCGGTTCCATGGCTACGGCGACGGCGAGTGGACGGACTCGGCGGTGCGCCGGTACGTCCGGGACGCCGGGCCGCTGCTCAGCCGGCTGCACGTGCTGACCCGGGCCGATTGCACCACGCGGAACCAGGCCCGGGCCCAGCGGCTGGCCCGCGCGTATGACGGCCTGGAGCAGCGCATCGCCGAGCTCAGCGCGCAGGAGGAACTGGGGAAGATCCGGCCCGAACTGGACGGCCACGACATCATGCGCATCCTCGGCATCCCGTCCGGCCGGCAGGTCGGGCAGGCCTACACCTTCCTGCTTGACCTGCGCATGACGCGCGGCCTGATCGGCCGGGAGCAGGCCGCTCAGGCGCTGCGCGGATGGGCCGCGGACCGGGGGATCTCGGTACCCGACCCGGAAGCGCCCGACCCGGAAGCGCCCGACCCAGAGCCCGGGCCCGACGAGGCCTTACCGAGCCGCTGGGACAGCCAGTACGCCACGGCGAGGATCGCGTACCCCGCCGCCACCAGGGCGACGATAGCCGGGGAGTGGCCGTCGTCCGGCATGAAGGCGGCGGCCAGGCCGGCCCCGGCGGCGTAGGCGACGTTGAACATCATGTCGTAGAAGGCGAACACCCGGCCGCGGTACGCGTCCTCCACTTCCTCCTGCAAGATCGTGGTCGCGCAGATCGCCACGCCCTGCCGGGCCAGGTACAGGCAGAACCCGAGCGCCAGGTAGCCGAGCTGATTGAAGGTCTCGCCCAGCGTGATGGTCACCACCGCGCTCGCCGCCACCAGCAGCGTGATCCAGGTGGGCTTGGACAGCCGTCTGGTCGCCGACGGGGTCAGCAGCGCGGCGCAGAAGTAGCCGACCCCGGAAGCGATCACCATGCTCCCCAGGTGCCCCTCGGCCGTCCCGACGCTCGACCGGTAGAAGTAGTCGCGGTACAGCAGGATCACCATCAGGAACAGCGGCCCGAACAGGAAGCTGTAGCCGCCGGTGACGCCGAGCGCCGCCGCCGGGCCGCGCCGCGCGATGACGTACCGAGCGCCTTCGACCAGCCCTGCCGCGACCGAGGCCAGCTCGCCGAGCAGCCGTCCGGGCGGCGACTGCCCCGGCCCGCGGGCCGGCCCGAGCAGGTCCCGCTGCATGGTGGCCGCGACCAGGCTGGCCGCCACGTAGCAGCCGCCCCCGGCCAGCAGGGTGATCGCGGCGCCGCGCTCGGTGTTGCCGGTGGCCACGTTCAGGCCCAGCGCGGCCAGGCCGCCGATGATCGCCATGATGCCGCCGGCGGTCGGCGACACCGAGTTCGCCATCACCAGTTCGTCCTCGGCGACCACATGCGGCAGCGCCGCCGACAGCGAGGACAGGAAGAACCTGTTCACGCCGAGCACCAGCAGGACGGCGATGTAGAGCGGGGGCCCGTGGCTGCCCGCCGCCATGAGCGCCGCGGTCAGCACCACGAAGGCCGCCCGCAGGACGGCCGACCAGACCAGGATCTGGCGCCGTGACCAGCGGTCGATGAACACCCCGGCGAATGGCCCGATCAGCGAGTACGGCACGTAAAGAGCCGCGAACGCCGCCGCGCCGGCCGCCGGGTCCGGGAACGTCGAGGCGTTGAAGAACACGTACGTGCCGACCCCGGCGGTGATGATGCCGTCGCCGGTCTGCGAGACCAGCCTGGTGGCGAACAGCCGCCGGAAGTTCCGCTCGGCCAGGACGACCCGCAGGTCGTCGAAGAACGTGGACC
>Ga0306923_10002536_pt1 | contig 16769 bp, 14 predicted proteins | sample sta12Can44000108_FD_203841 | JGI IMG/M metagenome (GOLD analysis project Ga0306923, IMG submission 203841) | Lab enrichment of tropical soil microbial communities from Luquillo Experimental Forest, Puerto Rico - statanox.12C.anox.44.000.108 (v2)... | ecosystem: Environmental > Terrestrial >... | reverse complement strand
TGGTCGACCACGATATTCGCGCGCAATCCCGATACCGGGGTGGCGGCGTGGGCGTACCAAATGACGCCACACGACGAATGGGACTACGACGGTATCAACGAGGGAGTGCTTACCGACAGCACCATCGATGGCCAGACCATCCCGACGCTGACGCATTTCGATCGCAACGGCTTCGCCTACGTGCTCGACCGCCGCAATGGCAAGCTTTTGAGAGCGAACAAATTCGACCCGTCCACCAATTGGGCGAAAGAGATCGACCTGAAGACCGGCCGGCCCGTACTCGACCCGAACAAGGAAACCCATGAGGATGTCAACGTGAAGGAGATTTGTCCGGCGGCCCAGGGAGCGAAGAATCACCAGCCTGCATCCTACGATCCCCGGACCAAGCTCTTCTACGTAGGGACCAATCACATCTGCATGGACTACCAGGCGTTTGGGGTCAAATACAAAGGTGGCTTTCCCTATGTGGGCGCCATCTTGAGCATGTATCCGGCGGACCACGGCAACACGCGGGGCAGGCTCATCGCGTACGATTCGATTTCGGGACAAACCAAATGGTCAGTCGACGACACCTTTCAGGTCTACAGCGGGCCGTTGACCACCGATGGTGACGTCGTTTTTTACGGGACTCTGGACGGCTGGTTCAAAGCGGTGGATGAAGCAACCGGAAAAGAGCTGTACAGGTTTCACGCGCCTTCCGGCATTATCGGGAACCCGATCACGTACGCATACCAGGGCAAGCAGTACGTCGCGGTGCTCTCCGGCGTTGGCGGATGGGCGGCGATCGGCCTTGCGGAAGGTTTGACGAAGGGGACCGAAGGGCTGGGCGCCGTGGGGCTGACCACCTCGCTGGCGGACCATACCAATCTGGGCGGAACGCTCATGGTATTTTCCCTGTAATAACGGGGCAAAGCGGCAAACAGTTCCCAGTAGAGGACGACGCCGTTTACAGCCGCGCACGGCTCAAACGGATTTACCGAGATCCGGCGGGAGGCTGCGCCGAGGAAATCTCGATCGTCGCGATGGGCACGACGCGGGCGTTTCGCGTGCGCGAACGCAGGAAGAGCGCCTGGGCCAATGGGCCCTCTAACCGCCGGCTCAAAGAGCCGGTACGCGAACTGAATCCGCCGGAGGCCTCGTTTCTCCGCGTGGGCTACGGCACGACAGCGATGGCATCAACCTCTATCTTATAGGCTAGATCGGCTAACCGTACGACCTGCACGAGTGTGCTCGCTGGCGGGTGGCTGCCGAAGCGTTTCACGCGGAGGTCCACCATCGCCGGCGTACGAAATTCGTCGATAGACGTTACGTAGGTGGTTATCTTGGCGACGTGAGCCAGATCGGTGCCTTGTGATTTCAGCGCCGTGACCAGATTGTTCAATGCCTGCTCATACTGTTGCTTCATCCCCGGACCAAGAACCTTTCCGTCAGCCGTAACGCCGGTCTGTCCCGCGATGAAGAGCAGCTTTCCTACCCTCACCAGCTGCGAGTATGCCGGGTTCTTGCCTAGGCCGTCGGGATTGGTCCATTCGAGTTTCTGGGCTTGTGCACGGTTTATCAACAATACAAACAGAATCGCCGCTGCAAGCTTTTTCATGGTTTGCCTCCTTGGTTCAGGATCGAGCGTCCGAGCCGATGCAAGTATACACCCCATTGTTGGGGCCGGAGAGAAACGGTGCCATTTCAGCCGGTGTTGGCCGAGCCACTACGGGATGCCCATTGGCGAGGACGCGGTACGAACTCTATAACAGACTCTAAATCTCAAAGCCCCAAATGCCTCCTGCACCAGACTGTTCCGTAGAAAACTCGGGCAGCCGGATTCCGATTTCCTCAACGTCTGGAACGGAAACAAGACTGGGAGGAAATGGTTTTCCAGCCACGTTGCTGCCTATATGACGCAGGATCGAACCGGTCTCCCGTTCACATGCACGGTGCACGCCTCGCAAAAGGCTCCGCCGCATCCGACTTGGTTCCTGTCAGGCCGATTGTGTCGCGGATGACCCAGAGCAGAGGGGTCTCGGGTTCCACATCCACGTTGTAGGCTTTCCGATTTACTCTCAGGGATAACATCGTGAGGACCTCCAGATGGCCGGACCTGAATCGCGGCTTCATTTTGCCATTACGGATCGCGGGTCACAGAACCACAGGCTATGGTTTCGGAGGAGGAAGAGTTTGGCCGGTAGGCGCCCCCATGCCCTTGTAAACGAATCGTTGGAAGCGCCGTCCATCGAAGTTTTCACCCACGTAGAGGTTCCCGCTGCTGTCAACCGCGAGGGCATGCGGAACGTTCAACGATCCGCCGAAGACCCCCTGCTGTCCGATGTGGTCGACCACCTGGAGGGTCTCACGCAGAAGAATCCAGACGTGGTGGTTCGCGCCGTCGATCACGTATAGAAAGCGCTGATCGGGCGAGAACGCAAGCCCGGAGGCCGACCCGGCGAGCAGTGTTCTCGGCGCGATGAATCCCTCCCGCACAAACGTACCGTCCCTATTGAAAACCTGGATGCGGTCGTTAACGCGGTCCGCGACGTACACGAAGCCGTCTTTCGACAGCGTAACGTTGTGCGGCAGACGGAACTGCCGCACGGGCGGCGCGTCGGGCTTGTACGGGCCGAGGTCTTGGTCGTCCGGCTTATTGCCGTAGGCGCCCCACATGCGCTTGAAGGTCAGCGTCTCGGTGTCGATCACGATGACGCGGTGGTTCCGGTAACCGTCACCGACGTACAGCTCATGGTTTACCGAATCCACTGTCAGGTTGGCGGGGCCGCCGAGATTCTGCGTGTCGGAGCTGCCGCCGCTCTTGCCTTGATGCCCGAACTGCGCCAGGAACTTGCCCTGCGTCGTGAACTTGAGGACTTGAGCGTCCTTGTCACCGCTTCCCGCCAGCCACACGTTGTCATTTGCATCCACAAAGATGCCATGCTCGGTCGTCGGCCACTCGTATCCCTGCCCGGGCCCGCCCCATGAGGCGAGCAACTTGCCGTCCTGATCAAACTCGAGCACCGGCGGCCCGGGGATGCAGCATTCCGCTCTCGGCGGCGTCATGGCCGCGCCCGCGAAACGTTCGTTCTTCTGCAAAGGGCTGGGCCTGTGCAGCACCCAGATGTGATCGTGGCTGTCGACGGCCATCCCGCCGATCGCGCCAATCGCCCACTTTTCGGGCAGCGGCTGCGGAAACGTCGGATCGTATCGAAACTTTGGGACCTGGACACTCGGTTCCAGCTGTCCGAAAACGACATCGCTGCTCCTGATCATCCACACGGCGCAGAGCGCCAGGCCGGCTGCAGCCGCGGCGATAACCTGCTTTCGATTCATGATCCACCCTCCATGTCGGCTCGTATGGGTTGGGTCATCCGGCCCGACTCGAATTTCGCTTCATTCTCCGTCAAACTCGCCCGTTAACTACAGAGCTACAATAAGTATAGAGAAAGCGCTAAAGGCTCAAAGGGTGAATGGTATGTCTACATTCACCGGGTTATACCGTGGTCCGCTGGTCCCCATGATTGCGCTATTTGGCGTGCTATCGGTGACCGGTTGCGGGGAAACTTCGGACCCTTCAGTTGCCACTCAAAAGGCCAACCCTCAGGGTTTTGCCGAGCGGGAGGGACTATCGCTTCCACAGCTCTCCCCGGATGAACCGCCTCCCGCGTCCAATACTCTGGTCTTACCTCTGTACCATCACTACACAGACGACCTCGATGCGATGGTTAAGCGCCATGCCATCCGCGCAATCGTCACCATCAATCCCATCGGATTCTTCTATGACAACGGCGTGCCAAGGGGACTCGTTTACGAAACATTGGAAGAATTCCAGAAGTTCGCCAACAGGACCCTTAAAACCGGTAAGGTCGGCGTAAGAGTCACATTCATTCCGGTGCGTATCGACCAATTAGAGGCGGCGCTGAAACAAGGCATCGGGGACTTCATCGCATTGCCCGTCACGGTGACCTCGGAGCGGGGAAAGCGCGTCGCATTTTCTGTGCCACTCCTGACCGGGGTGACCGAAATTATCGTAAGCGGGCCTGAATACGCCGCGGTTTCGACGCTGGAGGGATTTGGAGGGAAACAGGTCTTCGTCAACCCACTTACCAACTATTACAACAACCTTCAGAAGGTCAACGACTTTTTGAAGAAAAATAAGGAGACTCCCATCGAGGTCAGAGAGGCCGACAGAAGCCTTGATCAGGACGACCTGATCGAAATGGTGAATGCCGGATTGATCCCGGCGACCATCACGACCAAACGACGAGCAAGCCTCTGGTCGCAGGTGCTCCCGAACTTGAAGCCGCATCCGGAATGTGTAATAGCCAATGAAGGAAACTTGGCGTGGGCAACACGGAAAGACAATCCGCAACTAAAACATCTCCTAGACCAATTCGTCATGCGTCATAAGGAAGGAACGACCTTCGGAAACATTCTGCTGCGCCGCTATCTGCAAAACACGAAGTGGGTAACCAATTCGACTTCAGGGGCTGCAATGGAAAAGTTCCGGGCTACCGCTAAGATCTTCAAGAAATACGCCACCCAATACGACTTCGATTTCCTGATGCTGGCCGCTCAAGGCTATCAGGAATCCATGCTGAATCAGGCGATGATAAGTCACCGCGGCGCCGTAGGCATTATGCAGGTGATCCCAAAGTTTGCCGCGGCGCCCCCAATCAGCATTCGCGATGTCACGAAGGCAGATGGCAATATCCATGCCGGCGCCAAGATGTTGCGCCACATCGCGGACACCCGTTTCAACGATCCCGAGATAAACCACGTGGACAAAACATTGTTCACATTTGCCAGTTATAACGCGGGGCCAAACCGTATCTCAAGGCTACGCAAAAAGGCAGTAGAGATGAACCTTGACCCGAATGTCTGGTTCGGCAACGTCGAACTGGTGGCGGCGGAAGACATCGGCGAGGAAACCGTTATCTACGTTAGAAATATCTACAAGTACTATGTCGCTTACAGGCTGGCTGCCGACCGGGCAAGGTCCGGCCCAAGGCCGAGGCTACCTTTGCCGCTCTCCATGATGGATATCATGCGTCCACAAAGGGATGTGGGCTCAACAGAAAAAGCTTCCTTGTCCGGCGTCGTCGGGGCCGTTTAAGCCGTGGCTCCCGCCTTGAGAGCGGCCCAACTTTCCGTTGAGCTTCGGGAATCCGAGGTGGAAGTGTTGGGAGCGCTTATCGCAGCGCAATCGCAGCGACAAACGAGGCATACAAAGTCGATTGAGGTATTTATTTTGATTGGTGGGCGCGCACGGACTCGAACCGTGGACCTCCTGCGTGTGAATTGGCCGGGTGGTGTGTGAGGCAGTGAGCCGCGATGGTCGCGAGTGCCGGCGAAGCTCTCTTGATTTGAGGAGCTTCGCTGGCATTCCCATTTCTGCTTGGATGCGTCGAGCACTGTCGAGCAGTGACACAAAATCGGTCATTTTTCGCCAATTCTGAGAAGGGTCTTATGCCCTTCACCTGTGTTGCGGCTCCGACTAACACGTCGTTTGCTGGCTGCACAGCTCATGTGTGGAACTTCAATCCGCAGGCTTCCCTCTCCTGCGGGGTGGCAGTCTCTTTTTGACGTTTGCCGACCGAGCCCGCTTCCGATGCTGAAGGACATCTACTCCGCGAGTCTCGGTGCGAGTCTTCCGAACCCCAATTTGCAACCCGAGCACGGCCAGAGCTGGAATCTGAGCTATTCTCAACCGTTCGGTTCCAGGACGCTCGCGCAGTTGGTGGTGTTCCGAAGCGATTTGCGGGACGCCATCGAATCGGTCTACGTCGCCGATCCCGGAGGGGCTTCCGCGCCGGCAGCCTTTTGCCCGAACAGCCGAATCATCGGATTCTGCAGCGAAATGGCGAACATCGGAAAAGAGGTGCACGAAGGAGTCGAATTTGAAGTTCGGAGCACGCCGCTGCCGCGCATCACGGTGACCGCGAGCTATAGCTACTTGAATCGGCGCATCCAATACGACTCTTCCAGCCTTCCCGGTGTCAGCCCCGCCAACACCAATATCAGCATCCTGCCCATCCTTCCGAAAAACAAGTTGGTCGGAACAGCAACGGTACGCGCCTTCCGGCAAGTGCTGGGGATTGTGAACTTCCGTTACGAGGGTGGTCTCACGCTGCAAGACACCACCTATGCGACTACATCCCCGCTGTTTGCCCCTTACCGCGAGGCGCTCTCGGCCTCCGATCTCGGGGTGATCGTTCCCGTCAGGAAGGGAGCCACCGCACAGGTAGGGTGAAGAATGTCTTCGACCGGAACTACTTCTACAGCCCGGCTTTCCCGAAGAGGGAAGAAACTGGTTCCTCAATCTTCGTTACAGCTTTTAACCTCGTTCGTCGTGTTTGGCAGATTCTGTCTCGCTAACAAGATAGAGAGGTGTTGTGTTAACATAACGGAGTCGTTTCCACAAAACAACCATGATTAGAGGCATGCTGCTTTTTTCCGCCGGGTTGGTCTTTGCCTCCGGCATCTGCTTCGCACAGGCAGGGCGCGCGGAACTCTTTGGTGCCATCCTGGATCCAACAGGGCTCGCGGTCCCCAATGCAAAAGTCAGCGCGGAAGACCAGGCGACAATGGTCCGGTATTCTGCGATATCCGATGAGCAGGGCGAATACCACATCCTCGGGTTGCCCGCCAGCCAATACGTGCTAACGGTTGAGCAGCCAGGATTCCGCACGTACCGGCAGGAAGGAATCGTTCTTCGGCTGGCGGACCAGGTGTCGCTCAATGTAAAGCTCGAAGTCGGCCAGGCCGCAGAAGCGATCACGGTTACCGCCGCCACACCGCTGCTCCAGACAGCGAGTGGAGCAGTCGGCTTGAACGTGGACCAGGAGAAGATCTCGGCGTTGCCCCTGGACGGGCGTAACTTCATCCCGCTGGTGACGCTTTCTCCCGGAGTCGCACTGCCGAATGGGCAATTTCTTCCCCGAATCAACGGCAGCCGCCCACGAACCAACGAGTACCTTTACGACGGTATCAGTGTTCTTCAGCCCGAACCGGGGCAGGTGGTCTACTATCCGATCATTGACGGGATGGAGGAGTTTAAGCTCAACGTGAACGCCTTTTCTCCGGAATACGGCCGGTCGAACGGCGGCACCGTGATGGTGATTGGCAAGTCCGGGAGCAACCAGTTTCACGGGGATGTTTTCGAATTCTTCAGGAACGAGGCCCTCAATGCGCGGAATCTGTTCGCGCAACCGGGTCCGAAACCGGAGTTCCGCCGCAACCAGTACGGCCTGACGTTCGGAGGACCGATCCAGACGAACAAGACTTTCTTTTTTGTTGATTGGCAGGGGACTCAGCTTCGAACGGGTATCACTCGATTCAGCGTAGTTCCCACCCTTGCCCAGCGGCAGGGCATCTTCACTCAGGCGATCTTCGACCCGACGACGTCGCCCCGCACCCAGTTCGCGAACAATACCATCCCGGGGACACGATTCGACTCCGTCGCGCTCCAGGTCCTCCAACATTACCCGCTGCCTAACACACCTGGAGCGAACAACTTCGTCCGCACGGCTACCGAGCCTGACAATCAGGATCAGGCGGACTTCCGCCTGGACCGCTATTTTGGCGACAAGCACCGGATCTTGGGCCGCTACACCTTCTTCCGCGATGACGACACACCCGTCACGCCATTGCCAGATGGCAGTGGGAGCTTAACTTCCGGGGTTATCGGCCATGCCATTACGCATGGTGACGCGTTCGTAGGCGACTACAACTTGATGTTTTCTCCTTCCGCTCTCAACCAGTTTCGAGTCGGCTATTCTCGGCGCGACCTGAACCAAACCTCGTTGCAAAACGGCGGCTTCAGCGTGCCGGGACTGCCGGCCAATTCCTTCGCGTCGGTTCTGCCGATCTTCACGGTCGCCGGCTACCAACAAATCGGCCCAACCACCGCTGCGAATTCAAGGTTCACGACGTCCGTCACCGAATTCCTTGACACTTTTACCATCGTGCGGCGGCGTCACACCATCAAGTTCGGTTTTGATATCCGCCGGGAGGCGCTGGACGTTCTGAACCCGCCGAATCCCACTGGGTCCTTTGCCTTTACCACAACCGGAACAAACAGCCCGACCGTTACCGGAAGCGGCAACCCATTCGCCTCCCTTCTGCTGGGGCAGGTTAACGCGTTCACCATCGACGTGCAACGGAATGTGATCCAACCCCGAGCTCACATTGCCGAATTCTTCGTGGGCGATGACTGGAAGGTTTCGTCGCGTCTGACCTTAAACATTGGTACTCGATACACCCTCAACTTCCCCTCGACAGAAGTGCACAATCAAGGCGCCATCTTCAATCTCGGCACACAGGTGCTCGATTTCCCACACACGGCTCGGGATCTGGAGTGCTGTGACTTCGGCCCACGCATCGGCCTGGCATACCGGATTAGCGACAGTTGGGTTGTGCGCTCGGGCTACGGCCTGATGTACTTCGAGCAATCCGGCATTACGACGCCTTTCACGATCCCGCAGTTCCCATTCGTGCAGACGATTGGCCAACAGTCGCAAGACAACCTCAACGGCGCGTTTGCACTCTCCACCGGACCTACGGTTCAGGTCACCCAGCCCAATCCGAATTCCGGCCTGGGGCAGGGAGTGTTTAGCGTGGACGGGCACAATGGGTCAGGCTATTCGCAGCAATGGAACTTCACGGTTCAAAAGACCATAGCAAGCAACTGGAACGTGGAAGTTGCTTACCTGGGCTCCAAGAACACACGGCTGGGTATCCCGGATTGGAACATCAACCAACTCCCCGCCCAATACTTGTCCATGGGTTCGGCCCTTCTCACCCGTGTAACAAATCCGTATTTTGGGCAGATTCCGGCATCCTCGTCGATCGGTCGACCGACGGTCGCGCAGCAACAGCTGCTGCGGCCGTTCCCGCGTTTTACTACCGTGGCCTTGTTTCGGGACAACATCGGCAACTCGGATTACAATGCCGTGGCGGCCAAACTGGAAAAGCGGCTGTCGCACGGATTAACCGTGAATGCTTCATTCACGTTTTCCAAACTCCTGGATGACGCCTCGAGCGTGTTCTCGCAGACTATATTCACGGGGCCGGTTCTCAATAACACCGGCGCGGCGGATGCCAGCAACCGTCACCTGGAAAAGGATGTATCCAGTGGCGATATCCCGGCAGTGTTCGCCTTGGGCTGGGTCTACGACATTCCTCGGCTCTGGAAAATCTCTGGCTGGCAGATCGGCGGTCTTGTTCGTCTCCAATCCGGCGACGCGGTGGCCGTCACCCAGGCCACGAATAACAATTCGAGTCTGGGTTACGCCGTGCAACGGCCCAATCGGACCAGCAACCCCAACGATTTTGCGAATCGAACGGTGGCGAAATATTTCAACACGGCGGCGTTCAGCGCAGCCCCGCAGTTTGTGATCGGCACCAGCTCACGAAACCCGGTTCGGGGGCCGGGGCTTCAGGAGGCCGACTTGATGATTGGCAAGACGTTTCGGATCACCGAACGTGTGAATCTGGAATTTCGCGCCGAAGCCTTCAACGTCTCCAATACTCCCCCGTTAAATGACCCGAACGGAAGTTTTGGCAGCTCGGCATTTGGCTCGATCACGAGCGCGGGCAATCCGCGCGATTTTGAGTTCGTCGGCAAAATCCATTTTTGAAACGGAAGCTACAATGTGAGGTGGTTATGTACACACGACGGTTCTTATTCGTGGGAATTCTTGCCACCGGCTTTCTTGCCGCCCAGGAATCGCAATCATCCTTTGAGGTTACGGGTGCCGTCAAGCAGCCACTCACCCTGACCGCGGACGATCTCGCGAAAATGCCTCGTGCCACCGTCCGCACCATAAATAACGGGATGGAAACCGTGTACGAAGGCGTCTGGTTGCATGAGGTATTGAAGAAGGCTGGCGTTCCACAAGGGAGTGAACTGCGTGGAAAAGCGTTAGCCGGCTACGTCCTCGCCGAAGCGCGGGATGGCTACGAGGTCGTTTTTTCGCTGGGCGAACTGGACCCTTCCTTCATCGACAATGAGATCCTTCTGGCGGATACGGCCAACGGCAAGCCGCTGTTCGGTGCGCAAGGCCGCTTTCGTCTGGTAGTCCCAAAGGACAAGCCGGGAGCCCGCTCAGTTCGCATGCTGACCAAACTTGAAGTCGTTCAGCTAAGAAAGTAGCTTCTGTGAAGACGCGCGTTGAGAGCCGACTGGGGCAGGTACGGAGGAGCCGCGGCGTGACCGTTTCTGAATTGGCACGTCGAACGCAAGTGACCCGCCAGACGATTTATGCGATCGAGGTTGGCATGTACGTTCCCAATACGGAACTGGCCTTGCACCTTGCCCGCGAGTTGGAGGTGCCGTTCGACGAGTTATTCTCGCTTCATGCAGGATCTCCGAAGTCGCCGGAATCGCTCGCGGCAGAGGTGCTGAGTCCGGCCGCTCCCGCCAAAGGTCAGCCCGTTCGGATTTGCCAGATCGGATCTCGCTGGGTAAGCGTCCCGGTCAGTGCTTCTCCCTACTACCTTCCTGAAGCGGACGGCATCATCAAAAGGGCTGGACGTAATAGTAGCGTCGCGAACCTGATCGTGTTCGCAAAAGAGGAAGCGGCCCAGAAACGACTTGTTCTAGCTGGATGCGATCCGGCTACGGCACTCCTTTCCCGAATGGTGGAGAAGATTAGCGGCGTCGAGATTGTCTCGGCGGCGGCGTCGAGCAAGCTCGCGCTCACGTGGCTGAGCGAAGGAAAGGTGCACATCGCCGGGTCGCATCTGGAAGATCCGAAAACCGGAGAGTTTAATCTCCCTTTTATTCGGAAAGCATTTCCGGACGGAGACTTTAGCGTCGTGACTTTCGCGCAGTGGGAAGAAGGGCTCGTCATCGCATCCGGAAACCCCAAGCGTGTGCGCAAGGTTGAGGACCTGGCTCGAAAGAACGTCAGGTTCGTGAACCGGGAGCCAGGTTCGGGGAGCCGAGCGCTCATCGACAGACTACTTCAGAAGGCTGGGATGGAGGCGCACAGAGTCCAAGGCTATGATCGGATTGCTTACGGTCATCTCGCTGCAGCCTATTCCGTAGTTTCGGGAGACGCCGACGCATGCCTGGCGACCCGTTCCGCGGCCCAAACTTTTGGATTGGATTTCATTCCGCTCAAGAGCGAACGCTATGACTTGGTGATGCGTAAGCGCACCGCTGACATGCCAGCGGCCAAAGCTTTTTTTGACGTATTGCAGCGAGCTACGCTGCGACGGAAACTGGAAGTGCTCGCGGGATACGACACTTCACAGACGGGGACGATTGTTGCTTAAAACGATTGCTCTGGCGTTTGTGATCACATTGGGTTTGTTCGGCACAGATTTCGATTGGAATCTGCCCAACGGATTCCCCAAGCCCGCCGTCCCGTCCGACAACCCCATGAGTGCTGCGAAGGTGGGAGTCGGCCGATACCTCTTCTACGACAAACGGATGTCGTTGAATGCGAAGGAGTCCTGTGCAAGTTGTCACCGACAGGAGCTCGCCTTCACGGACGGCCGGGCTCGTGCAGAAGGAACAACCGGCCAAATACATCCGCGCAGCGCGATGAGTCTGGTGAATGTGGCATACGCACCCGCACTGACACGGGCCAATCCGACTCTCGACTCCCTCGAAGAGCAGGCGCTCGTCCCGATGCTTGGCGAAGATCCCATCGAACTCGGCCTGAAAGGACGTGAGGCGACGTTCCTGAACGTGATTAAGAGTGATCCCATCTACAGGGACCTGTTTTCTCGTGGCTTCCCGGCAGGAGGCGAGATTTACACCCTTCAAAACATGACCAAGGCAATTGCTGTGTTCGAGCGCTCCATCGTCTCCGTGAGATCGCCGTATGACCGGTATCGATGGGGTGGTGACATGTCCGCAATTTCTGATTCGGCCAAACGTGGAGAGATCCTATTTTCCTCCAGCGAGCGCGCAGGCTGCTTCCAGTGCCATGGGGCTGGAACTTCAGCGCGGTCCGATTTGAAGGTCAGGATCCCAACGGCGACGGAGCTGCGCGTGGTTTCTTCAACACCGGCGTGTCGAAATACCTGCCGCCGAACCGCGGCGTCTATGAGCATACGATGCGTTCCGAAGACGTCGGCAAGTTTCGACCGCCCACGCTCCGGAACATCGCGCTCACGGCGCCGTACATGCATGACGGCAGCATAGCCACGCTTGAGGAAGTCATCGATCATTATGCCTCCGGCGGCAAAACGGATTACCCCAACAAAACTCGCATCCTGCGGCCCTTTCGTTTGACCGAAGCCGAGAAGCACGACCTGATCGAATTCCTCAAGTCCCTGACCGACGACGAGCTGCTGCATGATCCACGTTGGAGCGACCCATGGGGAAGCGCCAGGCGCGAGGACAGCCGATAGCCCTTAGCGGCGGCGTTCGTTTTCTGCTAAGACAGAGGCATGGCAGTTTCAGCTCGAAACCAGTTGCAGGGAACGGTGCAAGAGGTACGATTGGGCGAGATCATGGCCCACGTAGTCGTGAAAGTCGGTGAGAACGTTATCGAAAGCGTAATCACACGCACAAGCGCGGAAGAGCTTGCGCTCAAAAAGGGCGATGCCGTCCGCGTCGTCATCAAGTCAACAGAGGTGATGGTTCAGAAGGGGTGAGGCGGGGTTGGGGGTGAACATCGCCAAAGTTCCGGTCCGGAGAGTCGATATTGGCTCGGTTTCGGAGCGCGACGATGCGCTGGCGGTTTAAGAGCCTCTAGAAATTCTACTCGGCGAGCGTAACGTGTCAATCACCATCCGAACGCCTTGCAATGATGAGGAACTCGCCGCCGGATTTCTGTTCACGGAAGGCATCCTGCGCGACCGCAGCCAGATCGCTGGCATCGCAATTACGGGAGAGAATCAAGTAACCGTCTCGCTCGCGGGCGACTCGGGCGTCGATCTCGGTCGGCTCGAACGTCACTTCTATTTGAGTTCCAGCTGCGGCGTCTGCGGAAAGGCGTCCATCCAGGCACTCGAGACAGTTGGCTGTCCAAATGTGGCTGCTGATCGGCCGTGGTCGACTCGGATTTGATTTACCGCTTGCCGGAGCTCCTTCGATCCCGTCAGCAGGTATTCCATCGTACCGGCGGGCTCCATGCATTGTCCGTAGACATCTGAGCTTTTCTGTCAAGCCTCTTTGATCGCGATTTTCAAGAAGCCGGCAACGTTTTTCCACTGAAGTTCCTCAGCTGGAGCGGCGAGCTGCGTCTTCGGGCGGCGGGCATCGAGCGCACGTTGGTAGATCGCCTCGTCATAAGGTTTGCGCTCCTTCCAGCAGCGAAATAGGATGCGAATCCATTTGAAAGCCACTGCACGGATCGCGGTGTTGTGCAGTTTCCCTTTGGCTCGCTGCTGTTCGTAATATTCTCGGGCCCACGGGCAGTAGGCGATGGAATGGAGCGCCCACTCGTGAAAGGTTTGGCGAAGAAACTTGGGGCAAGCCCAACGCCAGTGCACCCATCGTTGCTGACCACTGCTGACAACAACGGGAGCAATCCCGCTGTAGCACTGGATCTCTTGGGCGGTTTGGTATCGCTCCCGCTGGCTCCCCATGGCGGCAATCAACCGCGGCGCTAAGGCGGATCCGGCGCCGGGGAAGGAGTTCATGAGGGCATAGTCCGGATGCACGCGGGCGAGCTCGTCAATCTTTTCGTCATAGAGCGCGATGGCCGTCAGGACTTGTTTCAGCAGCGCAGCCCATGCCCCGATCGCCGCGCTGCACGCGGTGAGGACCGCCGCATCCAGGGTCGCAGGAACGGCCTTTCGAATCTGCTCCATGCGTTGCGCGATCCGCTCGCGGTCGCGGCTGTTGTGATCGAGGAAGAAACGTTCGATGGCGGCCGGCTTGGCGCGTTGCAACTGTTCCAGACTGGGCCAGCGCTCTAGAAAATCCGCCGATATAATCGTGCCGACATCGAACCAATGCAGCACCTGGGGGAAGTACATCTTCAGATGCGCCGTGATTCGGTTGGAGTAACGGGTTTTCTCATGCACCAGCTTGCGGCGTTCCTCCACCAGAAACTGCAAAGTCCGCGTTCCTGGTGTGTCGGGGTTCAACCGCCGGAGCTGGTCTCGATGGAGCGTCAGGATATCCAGGAGGAGTCGGGCATCACTGGGATCATCCTTGGCGCCGGAGGGGCGAAAGCTTTTTCGGTAGTTCGCCAGCGTCGTAGGGTGAACCGGGAAAATGACCAGGTGGTCGTATTTCGTCAACGCAAAAACCAGCGGCCCCCGGGATTGTTCCAGCGCCACCGCGATGGGTTGGCCCCCGAAACGCAGCCGGAGCCCGGACGCCCAGTCCTCTACGGCTTCGGGGGTGTGATCGATGGTTCCAGTTTCCCGCTCTGACGATCCGGCTTTTTGCAGAGCCCAGACGTGCTTCTGATCAGCCCAATCAATGGCTACGAGTGCAGCGAATTCAGTTGGCATGGTTTGTCCTCTGTCCGATTGAGATATGGGTCAGGCAACCTTTGCTTCCGCGAAAGCCTTATAGTAAAGTCCTCATTAGCCAGACGACATCTGAGAATTCGTTTAGAAGCAAAGTGCATCCCGCCGCTCGGAGCTCTACGGACGGACATCGCGTGTCAGCCAGAACGATTCGTAGCGGCGGGGTGCCTGCCCAAGTCCACAATGGCAAGATTCGCTCATGCAGACAAGGGCGCGATTTCCACAGCGCGCTGCCGCGACTACTGTGGAAAATCCTTCTCTCAACATCTCTCCTTCGGAGTCACTATAAGACAGAACTCCGTCGTGCGTTAAATGAAGGCTTGCTCGGGGACCGACAAACTGCGCGGCCCCACGGCGTGCTAAAACGGGCTGATCGTGGTGTCATTCGTACTCGCATTCCTTGCCGCGGCCCGCGTCTTCTTGCGCGGCCGCGCCGACACGGCGCTCGAAGTACTCGCCCTCCTGTGGGTTGACAATACTCCGGCGAATATGGGTTCCGAGGTATCCACTGCACTGACCGTACTCTCGTTACGTCATGTTAAAACCGTGAGTTCGTGTCTCGTTCTTTCTCGCCCTTCTCGTTGCACTCCGCGCTTCCTTCCGGGCACGAGCCGATGCCGCCCCGGAAATCCTGGCCCTCCGCCAACCGGTTGCCGTGCTCAAACGCAGCCGACTGCGGCCACCCCTCAACTTCTGCAACCGGCTGTTCTGGACCACTCTCCGCGATTTTGGCCTCTCTCGTCGAGAATGGACGAGATCAGCCTCGCTTCACTCTTTTTCAAGAGTTCACTATCCGCAGCGCACTGGGTTTTTGAAGACTTATATAAGGTTGGGGGCTGATCCGGTTTTTGTCTACTACCGGCGTTTCGCATTTCAGGGACGCCGGGCGTGGAGAGCGAGAAGCACGGATTGGTGATTGCGATGACGCCGCTGGCGGCGGCGCCATGACGAGAGGCCACGTCCAACGAGCCTTGAAATCTTGCTCGATTCAATGCTCCAGCGGGTATGGAATCAAGGCTGTGGGAAACCGAACAAAATCTTTGCCGCACGTGGGTGGGTGATTGGTCAGCTAGTTCATTTTGATGTGGCGACTTCGAGGTTCCCGCCCGAAGCTCGAAGGCTGATTGCAACGAGAAGTTTAGCAACACTGAGGATGCCGGTTTCGGATCGACCGCGATTGCGCGGACCTCCTGGTCGAGACCCAGGCGATCAGGACTGTGTGATTCATGCGTGACCGCTCCCAACCGATCAGGAAGCTCCCAAGCGTCCAAACCGGGATCGGCGACGCTTACCGGGAAGGATTCGACGCCTCCAGAATGGCCGAGGAGCCAGAACTTCGACAAACATGAACGTGCAATCGTCATGGGTTAACTGCCCGCCGGAGTGGTCAAGCAGGGCTTTGTGTAGACCGTTTCTGGCCTCAGGGAGCGCGCGCGGCGTATAGCGGTCTAGCGCATCACGCATTTTCCTATCTGCAAACAACTCGGGATCCAGACTGCCCTCAAGCGCGGGACATTCTGAGACACCGTCGGTATACAAGAAGAGCCGATCGCCCTGCGCGACTTCCACTTTTTCTTGAATGAAGTGGGCGTCCGGCACGATACCCAATGGCAGATTCGCCGGGCCGGACCCCGCGGGGGCGGGCAGGTCGTGCCACGTCTGGCCCTGCCGCGCAAGCATCAAGGGAGGATGCCCTGCATAGCAGTAATAAAGCAGGCCCTTGTCGCGATGTAGAGTGGCAATGACAGCCGTCGTTATCGCAGAAAATCCACGGGTAGAGATGATTTCGTTCAGGTCGCGGAGCACACGAGCGCCATCGGCGTCGTTCATCCGCGCTTCGAGCGAGCCGTATAGCCATTCGCTCAATTGACTAACGGCTAACCCATGGCCTCGCACGTCAGCAATCGCAATTCGGGTTAGCGTATCAAACGCGCACACGCTGATATAGTAGATGTCGCCTCCTTTGTCCCCGGCGCTTGCACTGGAATGAATTGCGGCACGGACGCCCGGAGTCGCCACTTCATCCTGTCGCGAGACCGTGCCGCCCCAGACTTCGGCGCAGCGGATTTGGTAGGGTTGGGCGCTAATCAACGCTGGTGGGGTCATCGGCGGATTCCTTCCATTTTTGCCGTGTCGATAAGAGCCGCTCCGGGCGCGCGCACATATACAGCGTCTTTCCTAGGCACCTGCTTTACCCACACCTTGGTCTTCCTGTAGGCTCTCACCGCTCACACCAACGCAAAAGTCCTCGACCCACACTCGCAGCAGTTCAGCAACGCTCCACGCCTGAGCCAAGCAGCCGCCGGCGCGGTGTGGCGCATCGCCGTCGAACACTTCTGGAA
>Ga0306923_10002535_pt1 | contig 16769 bp, 15 predicted proteins | sample sta12Can44000108_FD_203841 | JGI IMG/M metagenome (GOLD analysis project Ga0306923, IMG submission 203841) | Lab enrichment of tropical soil microbial communities from Luquillo Experimental Forest, Puerto Rico - statanox.12C.anox.44.000.108 (v2)... | ecosystem: Environmental > Terrestrial >... | reverse complement strand
CTCTGCCTACGCGACGATGCAGGTCGGCCGCACCGCATTCTGGCTGGCGTCGATCCCGGGTGAACGTACCGCCGTGCGATGGAATGCGATCCGCATCCTGACCTGGCTCTCCACCTCCGCAGTGTTCTGGATACTCGGCGGCTTCGCACAGGACTATTGGCGGCTCATGCTCTGGGCTGTGGCGCTTGCGATCGAATATGTCGGGCCGGTGGCGCGGTTCTGGATTCCGAAATACGGCGCGTCCGCCGTCGAAGACTGGTACGTCGAAGGCGGCCATATGGCGGAACGCTGCGCCGGCTTCATCATCATCGCGCTTGGCGAATCCATCGTCGTCACGGGAGCGACCTTCGCCGACCTGACCTGGACCCATGAGATCGTCGCAGCCTTTGCCTCGGCCTTCGTTGCCGCGATTGCGATGTGGTGGATCTATTTTCACCGGGGTGCGGAAGCGGGATCCGAGCTGATCTCGAAAGCGAGCGACTCCGGCCGGCTGGCGCGCTCCGCCTACACCTATCTGCACATGCCGATCGTTGCCGGCATCATCCTGACTGCGGTTGCCGACGAAGTGGTGCTCAAGCATCCCTCCGGCTCTTCCGACCTGAAGACGGCGCTGAGCGCGATCGGCGGACCGTTGCTGTTCCTGATCGGCACCATCCTGTTCAAGCACAAAATCCGCGGCTTCCTGCAACTCTCCCATCGCGTCGGCATCGCCGCGCTCGCGGTGCTGGCCTATTTCGCGCGCGACCTGTCGCCACTGATGCTGTCGGTTTTGACCACGGCGCTCCTGGTCGTCGTCGCGATCTGGGAATCGATGTCGCTGCGCTCCAGGGCGCGCGAGTAGCCGCGATTTCGTATCCGCAACTTCCGCCGCCGCGGAGTTGTCACGCCGCGAGCAGCGCGTGGACCGAGAACATCTTCGCTCTGTCGGTCCAGGACTCCCGGACCTTCCAGCCTGTGCTGCGCGCCAGAGCCGCAAAACGGTCAACGCTGTATTTGTAGCTGCTCTCTGTGTGGATGCTTTCGCCCGGGCGGAACGAGAAGCTCGTCCCCAGCAGGCGCACGGTTTGCGGCTTTTTGCTGATCAGGTGCATCTCGATGCGATACCGCTCGCGGTTATAGATCGCGCGATGGGTGAAGGCGGAGATGTCGAAATTGCCGCCGAGTTCGCGGTTGATGCGCACCAGCAAATTCAGGTTGAAGCGTGCGGTGACGCCGGCCGCGTCGTTGTAGGCGTCATAAAGCACGCGCTCGTCCTTCTCGAGATCGGCGCCGACGATCATCTGCGCTTCCGGCCCCAGGATGTCGCGCGCGCTGCGCAGGAAGCGGCAGGCCTCGTGCGGCTCGAAATTGCCGATCGTCGAGCCCGGGAAGAAACCGACCTTGGGCATGTCGGCGACCGCTGCCGGCAACGCGAATGGCGCCGTAAAATCCGCCGCCAGCGGATAGACCGAAAGGGATGGAAAATCCTTACGCAGGGCCTCGGCCTGCGCCCTGATGAAATCGCCGGAGATGTCGACGGGAACGTAGGCGCCGAACGCCGATCGTTCGAGCAGCAGGCGGACTTTCGTCGTGGCGCCCGCCCCGAATTCGACGAGCGCAGCGCCTTTGGGGATCAGCGCTGCAATCTCGCGACTGCGGTCGCGCAGGATGCCAAGCTCGGTGCGGGTCGGATAATATTCGGGCAGTTTCGTGATCGCCTCGAACAATTCCGAGCCGGCCGCATCGTAGAAATATTTCGGCGACAGGCGCTTGGGATGTTGCGACAGATCGTCGATGGCGTCACGCGCGAAAGCTGATGTCCGTTCGTCGGGAAGATGCGCGTCAGCCAAAGCGGAAGCGTGCACATTCATGATACTCTCCTGAACGCGCGTTCCGGCGCGCTTTTATCGCGAGATGGGTTAAGCGGTGTAGTCGGCGAGCCGTAGTCCAGTGAATTGCCAGCGGTGGTGAGGATAGAAGAAGTTGCGATAGGTGATGCGGCTGTGTCCCGCCGGGGTCGCGAGCGAGGAGCCGCGCAGCACCAACTGATTGACCATGAACTTGCCGTTGTATTCGCCGAGCGCTCCTTCGACCGCGCGATAGCCGGGATAGGGCGCGTACGCGCTGCGGGTCCACTGCCAGACGATGCCGAAGGCGTCATTGAGATGATTGCCGCGGGCGGCGACCTCCCACTCCATTTCGGTCGGTAAATGCTTGCCCGCCCAGCGTGCGAAGGCATCCGCCTCGTAATAGCTGACGTGGCAGACGGGAGCTGACGGATCGACCGGCTTGAGGCCCGCCAGCGTCATGACGTGCCAGGCGCCGTCGATCTCGCGCCAATAGCCGGGCGCCTGCCATCCCTCGCTGCTTGCGGTCGCAAAGCCATCCATCAGCCAGAGCGTGGCGGTCGAGTAGCCGCCGTCGTTCATGAAAGCGAGCCAATCGGCATTGGTGACGAGGTTGCGGTTGAGCTTGACGGGCCCGACAAGCGCGCGATGCGCCGGCTTCTCATTGTCGAAGTGGAAGCTGTCGTCCGCGTGGCCGACGGTGTGGATGCCTTCGTTGAGCGTAACCCATGCGTCGCTTGTGCGGGTTGCGGAGGGGAAGCGCCAGTCGGCATCGTAAGCCGGCGGAATCGGATTTTGCGCAAACGCATGCAGCATGTCGGTCAGCATCAATTCCTGATGCTGCTGCTCGTGATTGAGGCCGACTTCGACGAGAGGCGCGAGCTTCCTCAGCATCTCCTCGCCGGAAATCTGGAAAAGCTTGACGACCGCAGCATCGACATGGCGGCGATAGGCGGTGACGTCATCGGCGCCGGGGCGGGTCAAGAGACCGCGTTGGTGTCGGGCGTGACGCGGCCCGGCGCTCACGTAATAGGAATTGAACAGATAGGCGTAATCGGGATGAAACGGTTGATAACCCTTGCAATGTTCGCCCAGCAAAAACTGCTCGAAGAACCACGTGGTATGGGCGCGGTGCCATTTGATGGGACTTGCGTCCGGCATCGATTGCACGACCTGGTCCTCGGCGCTCAGGGGAGCGGCACGGCGTTCGGTCTCGCCGCGAACGGCAAGGAAGCTTTCCACCAGGTTGTGGGACAGGGTGTCGGGATCAGAAAAAAGTGATGTCCCGGAATCGGAAAACGCGGCCGCGGCGGATGCTGGTTTTGTCACTGACCCCTCCGTCGGGTGAGAAAACGTTGGACTTGCAAACTGGTTCCAAAGGCACGGCCTGTCCTACATAGGGGCTCCGTTTCGGGAAAAAAGCCTCCCCAGGCCATGATATTGGCGGCGTCAGGCTATGAACGGGCCCCAGAAGTGGCGCCCGGGCAGGCCTTTCCGGCATGCCAGGGCTTCGCCATTTTGCTTTGGATACACAACGGTTTGCGCTACATATGAAGGCAGTATCGGGTTACACGGATTAGGCGTGCCCACGAAGGTGGCAGGGCGCTGCGCCCCAAAAGGAAATGGATATGAGCATCGAGCAATTCATCGACAACGAGGTGAAGTCGAACGACGTGGTGTTGTTCATGAAGGGGACACCGCAGTTTCCCCAGTGCGGCTTCTCCGGACAGGTCGTGCAAATCCTCGACCACATCGGCGTGGGCTATAAGGGACTGAACGTTCTCGAATCGGCCGAACTGCGCAACGGCATCAAGGTGTATTCCAACTGGCCGACCATTCCGCAGCTCTATGTCAAGGGCGAGTTCGTCGGCGGTTGCGACATTATCCGCGAGATGTTCCAGGCCGGCGAGTTGCAGCAGCTCTTTGCCGACAAGGGCATCCCGGTCGACGCGGCGGCCTGAGCTTGGTCGCAGTTGCAGCGCGCCGTTTTGGCGCCGCGCAGCTCGAAGTCATCGTCGCTGACATTACAACCTTGAGCGTTGACGCCATCGTCAACGCAGCCAACACGTCGCTCCTGGGTGGCGGCGGGGTCGATGGCGCAATTCATCGCGCGGCGGGACCCGAGCTGCTTGCCGAATGCCGCAAGCTCGGCGGCTGCGAGACCGGCGACGCCAAGATCACCAAAGGCTACCGGCTGCCGGCAAAGCACGTGATCCACGCGGTCGGACCGGTTTGGAATGGCGGCGCAAAGGGGGAGGACGAGCTGCTTGCCTCCTGTTATCGCCGTGCCATCGAACTCTACCGGGCAAACGAACTCTCCTCGATCGCCTTTCCCGCGATTTCGACCGGCGTCTACCGGTTTCCTGCCGACCGTGCCGCCCGCATTGCCGTGTCGACCACCGTTGACGCGCTGTCCGGCGCCTCTCTCAGTCGTGTCGTTTTTTGCTGTTTCTCCAGCGAGAGCGCGCGCTTGCATGAACAAGCGATGACGGCGCTTGGAGCATGATCAGGAAAAGTGGGCACCGGATTTCCTCGCGACAAACGCGGAACGCTTTTGCAGAGATCATGCTCAAACAATAAATCTAGCGCTTTGGCAGGCCTTGTACCGATTGAACCGGCCGCTACACTCTGCCCAAAAGGGAGGGTATATGAAGCCAATTCATTCGGTGCGCCCGCTCATATCCGGTGCGCTTCTCGCGGCCGCCACAGCGGCTTCGCCGGCGTTCGCCGAAGGCACTTTCAACATTCCGCCGGGTGCCCATTTCAATCCGCAGAAGCTCGAGAAGGTTGGCGACTATCTTCGCGACCAGATCGCCAACGGCAAGATCCCCGGTGCGATCGTCCTGATCCAGCAACACGGCAAGCCGGTCTATCACGAGTTCTTCGGCGTTCAGGATGTCGCCTCCAAGCAGCCGATGACGGATCAAACGATTTTCCGTCTGTTCTCGATGACCAAGGCCATCACGGGCGTGGCCGCCATGATCCTCCTCGATGAGGGCAAGTTCAGGCTTGATGATCCCGTCGCGAAATACATCCCAGCCTTTGCCAATGTGAAGGTTGGCGTGGAGAAGACGAACGAGGATGGCAGCAAGGCGCTGGAGCTCGTCCCTCCGCGGCGGCCGCCGACCGTTCTCGACCTGATGCGTCACACCTCCGGCATCACTTATGGTTTCTACGGCGACAGCCTGGTCCGCAAGGCCTATGCCGCCGCCAATATCTATGCGGGCGATTTCGACCTCGCCGAATTTGCGGAGCGCATCGCCAGGCTACCTCTCCAAGACCAGCCGGGAACGCTCTGGGAATACGGCCATTCCACCGATATTTTGGCGCGGGTCATGGAAGTCACGTCCGGAAAATCACTGCTGCAGATCGAGAGGGAAAAGCTGCTCGATCCGCTCGGAATGAACGATACGCGCTTCTTCGTGACCGATCCCGAGAAGCAGAAGCGGATGGCGCAGCCGATGCCGAACGACAGTGATTTCCGGGTCGGCCGCGACAACAATCCGACCGTTGCGAAGAAATGGGAATCCGCCAGCGGCGGCATGGTGTCGACCATGGCGGACTTCGCCCGGTTTGCGCAGATGCTGCTCGATGGCGGCAAGTTCGATGGCAAGACCTATCTGAGCGAAAAGGGGTTCGCGCTGTTGACCACCGATCAGGTCGGCCCGGGCGCCGACATCGGCCGCGACTTCTTTTATTTCCCGGGGGACGGTTTCGGCTTCGGACTCGGGCTTGCAGTGCGGACGGATCCCGGCAATGCGCGGCCGCCGCCGCCAGGCTCGCTCGGCGAGGTAAAATGGGACGGTGCCAGCGGCTGCTATTTCGTCGTCGATCGCAAGCAGGACATGTTCTTCGTGCTGCTGGAGCAGACCCCGTCGGAGCGCCAAAAGATCCAGCCGGCGGTGAAGAAGCTGATCTATGAAGCTCTGGAGAACTGACCGCCGGGCGGCTCGCGTCTTCGTCGCGGCGCTTGCAATCCTGCTCGGTGCGGCCAAGCCGGATTTGGCGTGTGCGCAATCCGCCGTGTCGCCGGCGCGCAGCTTTTCGACCGGGGGACTGACGCGCGTCGCCGGCTACATTGCCAACGAAATCCGAAGCGGAAAGATTCCCGGCGCGATCCTGCTGATCCAGCAGCATGGCAAGCCGGTCGTCTTCGAGAATTTCGGCGTTCGCGACGTCGCAACCGAACTATCGATGACCGCCGACACCATCTTTCGCCTCTATTCGATGTCGAAGCCGATCACGTCGGTCGCGGCGATGATGCTGGTCGAGGACGGCAAGCTCAGGCTTGAGGATCCCGTTTCAAAGTTCATCCCGGCCTTCGCCGACATGAAAGTGGGAGTCGAGAAGAAGGACGAGGGCAGTAAGGTCACACTTGCACTCGAACCGCTGAAGCGGCCGATCACCATCGAAGATTTGTTGCGCCACACGTCCGGGATTACCTACGGCTTCGACAGCAACAATCCCGTACGACAGCTCTACGCAGCGGAAGACCTCTTCAACGCCGATCTGACAAATGCCGAGCTTGTCGAGCGCATCACCAAATTGCCGCTCGCGGAACAGCCGGGAACGGTGTGGGACTACGGCCATTCGACCGACGTCCTCGGCCGCGTCATCGAGGTTGTGTCGGGAAAGACGCTGTTTCAATTTGAAAAGGAAAGGCTGCTCGATCCGCTCGGGATGACCGAGACCACCTTTTTTATTGCGGACCCGGCGAAGCGGCCGCGCATTGCCGAGCCGATGCCCAACGATCGCTCGATCAGCCCGGTCACGAGCATTCGCGACCCGATGCAGCCGCGAAAGGCAGAATCCGGCGGTGCCGGCATGGTCGGCACGATCGACGATTACGCGCGCTTTGCGCAGATGCTCCTGAACGGTGGTACGCTTGATGGCAGGCGATACCTGAGGCCGGAGACCATCGCGCTCATGACCTCCGACCATATCGGCCCGGAAACTCACATCGCCCATGATTCTTTCTATTATCCCGGCGAGACCCGCGGTTTCGGCCTCGGCTTTGCCGTGCGCATCTCAGTGTGGCCGAACACGCAATGGCCGCTCGGCGAATATGGCTGGGACGGCGTTGCCGGCACGTTCTTCTTCATCGATCCCGTCGACGACATGTTCGTGATTTTCATGATGCAGACACCGTCGGAGCGCGGTCGGATTCAACTCGAGTTGAAGAAACTGATTTACGCAGCCATGGGCCGGTGACGGTGCGACGGTGGGTACCTCCGTCGCGACGAGTGGTTTGGCGCATTGGAAGCGACAATTTTGGGACTAGGTCCCGCGCACGATATCGCGCACGTGGCCGATCGTCTCCTCGATCATCGCAGCCGTCACGTCGAGATGGGTGCACACGCGGATGCGGCCGTCCATCATCGCGAGCAGCACGCCACGCCGGCGCAGCGCCGCGACCATCTTGTCGCCTGAAATGCCCGCGCCATCGGGTTTGAAGAACACAAGATTGGTCTCGGGCTCCTGCACGTCGATGCCTGCAATCTGCGACAGTCCGCGCGCCAGCACCCGCGCATTGGCGTGGTCCTCGGCCAGGCGATCGACATGATGGTCGAGCGCATATACGCAGGCCGCAGCGCAAATCCCGGACTGGCGCATCGAGCCGCCAAGCCGCTGCTTCCAGCGCCAGACCTCGTCGATGAATGCGCGGCTGCCCGCGATCACGCCGCCGATCGGCGCGCCCAGGCCCTTGGAGAAATCGATCCAGGCGGAATCCCATCCCGCCGCCATGTCGCGGGCGGAAATACCGGTCGCAACGGTCGCATTCAACAGCCGTGCGCCGTCCATATGGGTGGCGAGCCCTGCCGACCTTGCAATCGCCACAACCTCGTCGAGCGCCGCTTTCTTCCAGATTGTACCGCCGCCAATATTGGCGGTTTGTTCGACGCTGACGAGGGTTTGCGGCGGTTGATAGCGTGTGCGCGGATGCAAGGCTGCACGCAAGGTCGCGGGCGAAAACTGGCCGTCATCGCCCTTTAGCGGCATGATCTGGAATCCGCCGAGCGCCGCATGCGCGCCGCCTTCGCGCGCGATGACGTGCGCCGTCTCGTGCGCGAGGATTTCATCGCCGGGTCGGCAATGCACCAACGTGGCCGCCACGTTGCACATGGTGCCGGAGGGCATGAACACGGCTGCCTCCTTGCCGAGCAGGTCGGCGACGCGCTCACACAGCAGATTGACAGTCGGGTCGTCGCCGATCTGCTCGTCGCCGACCTCGGCGCGCGCCATCGCATCGCGCATGCCCGCGGTCGGACGGGTCTGTGTGTCCGACAACAGATTGATGCGCACCGGTGGCGCCTTCGGATCGCGCGGGGGAGGGGTGTAGAACATGGCAGCCTCTTTTCATTGACCATGTCATTGCCGGACTTGAACCCGGCAATCCATCTTCTTAGGAAGACTCTTTTAGCGATGGATGCGCGGGTCAAGCCCGCGATTGAGCGAAATAGCCAAACAAAAGGCCCCGGCAAAACCGGGGCCTTCGGCAGCTCGAAAAGCGAAACCGCTCAGCGCGAATAGAATTCGACGATCAGGTGCGGCTCCATCTGCACCGGGAAAGGCACGTCCGACAGGCCCGGGACGCGCCCAAACTTGGCGGTCATCTTGGAGTGATCGGCCTCGATGTAGTCGGGCACGTCGCGCTCCGGAAGCTGGGCCGCCTCGAGGACGTGCACGAGCTGCTTCGAGGCTTCCTTGACTTCGATGGTATCGCCGACCTTGAGCTGGTAGCTGCCGATATTGACGCGCCGGCCGTTCACCTTGATATGGCCGTGATTGATGAACTGACGCGCGGCGAACATCGTCGACACAAATTTCGCCCGGAACACCACGGTGTCGAGGCGCCGCTCGAGAAGCCCGATCAGGTTTTCACCGGTATCGCCCTTCATCCTGCCGGCCTCGACATAGATGCCGTGGAACTGGCGCTCGCTGATGTTGGCGTAATAGCCTTTCAGCTTCTGCTTGGCGCGGAGCTGCACGCCGAAGTCGGAGATCTTGCCCTTGCGGCGCTGGCCGTGCTGGCCGGGCCCGTACTCCCTGCGGTTCACGGGGCTCTTCGGGCGGCCCCAGATATTCTGGCCCATACGGCGATCGATCTTGTATTTCGCCTCACTGCGCTTAGTCATCGCGTCCTCTTTCAGGTCTAGCTAGATTTGAGGAGACGCGCCCTCCTGTGCTTCAGGGAAAATCCTGCAGCCGACAGATCCAACCGCCAAAGCTTGTAAAACGGACGGACCACGGGTCGCGAAACGCTTCGCGGGCCGAAAACGGCCCGCGAGCAAGGCGGCTTTTAGGGGAAAGTCCGCGGTTCTGTCAAGGCAAAGGTGACGCGAGGCGTTGACGCATTTTCGAAAATAGATTGCACTATCAATAACTTATAGTCGTAAATGTGGATGCTGCCTGAGCTAGCGTTTTATGCCCTGGAAGGTCGCCGCCAGACCGCGTTGAAACAGCGACCAGTCGAAGCCGAGCGCGAGTGCAAGATAGCCACGGTCGATCATCGCATTCGCCTGCTCGGCCGTGCGTGCCACGCCGCCGATCGGCACCCCGCTGTTGAGGATGCCGGCTTCGGCACGCGCGATCAGTGCCTGCACTTCGGGATCATCGATCTGGCCGCGCTTATTGATGGAGGTGGCGAGATCGCCGGGGCCGATCACGGCAACGTCGATGCCGGGCGTCGCCATGATCTCATCAATGCGGTCGATCGCTTCCACATGCTCGATCGTGATCATGCAGATCATGTCGTCGTCGGCGGTTGCCATGTAGTCCTGCATCGAAACGCCCCAGCGAAAGGGGGCGTGGAACGGTCCCCAGAGCCGATCGCCGCGCGGCGGATAGCGCAGGCAGCGGACCGCCTTTTCGGCTTCAGCGCGGCTGGAAATCATCGGAAAATTAATGCCGAGCGCGCCGATATCCATCGGTGCTTTTGCCAGATGAGCCTCATTGGCTGCAATCCGCGCAAATGGCACGCAGGGCGTGCCCGACGTGGCGGTGATCATCGCATGTGCGGACGTCAGATCGATCGGGCCGTGCTCGAGGTCGACGATGATCCAGTCGAGCCCGGAGCGCGCCATGATCTGCACGGTCTGGATGCTCGGGATCGTCGCGATCGCCCCAAAGGTCGGACGCTTCTGGCGCCATTCCTCGCGCAGGCGGTTGAGTGACGTCGGCATTCACGCTCCCATCAGGCCGGGACCCGGCCGCCAAAAAATGGCATCAGCGCGCGCCCCAGGGCGTGCGGCCGCTTCGAGGTGAAGATCATTTCGGCACCGGCCTTATCGACCTCGACGCCGGGCGGGCCCAGCAAATCAGAAACACGCCGCGCGATCGCCGGCGCCGGATCGATCCACTCGACCGGCCACGGCGCAAGCCGCACCAGCCGGTCGAGCAGCAGCGGATAATGCGTACAGGCCAGCACCACTGTGTCGGTGCGTGCGGTCGCGTCTTCAGCGTCTCCAACAAAGCAGGGCACAAGCTCAGCCGCGATATGGGCGTCGCTGACGATCTGACCGTTAAAGGCGCTTTCAGCCAGCGAAGCAAGCTCAGGCGAGCCCACCAGCGTCACCTCGCAGCCCTGTGCAAAATCGCGGATCAGTGCCTTGGTATATTCGCGCTGGACGGTGCCCTTGGTGCCGAACACCGAGACGCGCTTGGTCTTCGACTGCGCGCAGGCCGGCTTGATCGCAGGCACCGTCCCGACAAAAGGAGTTTTGTAGGCGCTACGCAGATGGGACATGACCAGCGTGGATGCGGTGTTGCAGGCGATCACGACCAGATCGGATGAGTGTGCATCGATAAGTTCGCCGATGAGCGGCACCACGCGGGCGATGATCTGTTGCTCGCTGTGATGACCATAGGGGAAAAAGGCGTCGTCGGCGACGTAGACGTAATGGGCGTCTGGCCGCGTGGCTACGATCTCACGCAACACCGTGAGTCCACCAAGGCCGGAATCGAACACCAGAATCGAAGGAGGTCGTGACACGGCGCGATCTTACCCGATCCCAAGTTATCATTCAGTTGTTTTCAGGGCCGTGAGTTTCAGGTCGAGGGGTGCGACGATGGTGCAGGCGGTTTTTGAACGATTCAAGTCGCTTCGGCTTGAACCACCGGTTACCAGATGCCGCAGACACAGGGGATTTGCAGGACATGCTGGAAAATACGTCAAACAACTGGGGCAGCATTTCAAGGTGGTTTCATTGGATCCTGGGCGCCGCGATCATCGGCATGATCGCCTATGGCTGGTGGATGAACCACTTTCCCGCGCGCGCGGATCGCTTCTTCTACCGATCGATCCATGCCGATATCGGTTACGTCATCCTGCTGCTGACCGTGATCCGCCTGGTCTGGCGCGGCATCAACCCCACGCCCGAACTGCCTGGTGACACGCCGCGCTGGCAGCGCCTTGCGGCGCGCATCAGCCATTGGGCGCTCTATCTCACGACCATCCTGGTGGCGATGCTGGGCTGGGCGATGTCCGGTGCGCGTACGCAAAATTACGCGAGCTGGTTCGGCCTGTTCAACGTGCCGCAATTCACCTCGCCCGATAAAGCCGCAGCCAACGCTTATGAGGAGCGCCACATCCTGTTTGCCTATGTTCTGCTGGCGCTGATCGTGCTGCATGTCGCGGCCGCGGCCTGGCACCATTTCCTCAGGCGCGACGGTGTCGCGTTGCGAATGGTGAAGGGTGAGCCGGGATGAGCGTCGGCCGCCTTCACGCCTCCCCGAACACGCGCCTGAAGATCGTATCGACGTGCTTGAGGTGGTAGGCGAGATCGAATTGCTCGTCGATCTCGGCATCGCTCAGATACTTCTTCACGTCGGCATCTTTCTTCAAGAGCGTGCGAAAATCGCCTTCGCCGCGCCAGACCGGCATCGCATTGCGTTGCACGAGGCTGTAGGCGTCCTCGCGACTTGCGCCCTTCTGCGTCAGCGCGATCAGTAGCCGCTGTGAGTGCACGAGGCCGCCGAGCCGATCGAGATTCTTCTCCATGTTGGCGGGATAGATCAGGAGCTTGTCGATCAGTCCGGCGAGACGATTGAGCGCGAAGTCGAGCGTCACGGTTGCGTCGGGCCCGATCATGCGTTCGGCGGAGGAGTGCGAGATGTCGCGCTCGTGCCAGAGCACCACGTTCTCCAGCGCAGGTGTCACATAGGCGCGCACCATGCGCGACAAGCCGGTGAGGTTTTCCGACAACACCGGGTTGCGCTTGTGAGGCATGGAGGAAGAGCCTTTTTGGCCCTCCGAGAAAAATTCCTCCGCCTCCAGCACCTCGGTGCGCTGCAGATGGCGGATCTCGGTGGCGAGCCGCTCGACGGAAGAGGCAACCACTCCGAGCGTCGCAAAATACATCGCGTGGCGGTCGCGCGGGATGACCTGCGTCGAGATCGGCTCGGGTACAAGCCCCATCGCCTTCGCGACATGCTCTTCGACACGCGGGTCGATCTGCGCATAGGTGCCGACGGCGCCCGAGATCGCGCAAGTCGCGATCTCCATGCGTGCAAGTTTCAGGCGCTCGCGGGCGCGCGAAAATTCCGCGTAGGCATAGGCGAGTTTCAGGCCAAACGTCACGGGTTCGGCGTGGATGCCGTGCGAGCGGCCGATGGTCGGCGTCATCTTGTGTTCGAAAGCGCGCTTCTTCAGCGCTGCCAGAACCTTGTCGATGTCCTCGATCAACAGGTCGGCGGCGCGGGCGAGCTGCACATTCAGGCAGGTGTCGAGCACGTCGGAAGAGGTCATGCCCTGGTGCACGAAGCGCGCCTCGGGGCCGACGATCTCGGCGAGGTGGGTGAGGAAGGCGATCACGTCGTGCTTGGTTTCGCGCTCGATCTCGTCGATCCGCGCCACGTCGAAGGTCGCGTTGCGACCCTTGGCCCAGATCGTCGCGGCGGCCTCCTTCGGGATCACGCCGAGCTCGGCGAGCGCATCCGCCGCATGCGCCTCGATCTCGAACCAGATCTTGAAGCGCGTCTGCGGCTCCCAGATCGCGGCCATTTCCGGGCGGGTGTAGCGGGGGATCATCGAAAGCTCCGAGGCGAGTTGGGCGAGCGTCAGGCCGGCGCCTGCCAGATGTTTTTACGCCGCGCTTTACCAGATCGTCGTCCCCGACACTACCCGCCCGGGGTGGAAAACCGGCCGTCGATGGCGCATCCTGTTGATGTCCCTCAAAACCTGCCTCACAGCGGGCCATAATCTGGGGGATGGAGGAACGCGTGCTGCTGGCTGTTTTTGCGGATATCCACGCCAACCGGCCGGCCTTCGCGGCCTGCCTGGAGGCGGCGCGTGTGCGGGGAGCGGAGCGAATCATCCTTATCGGCGACTATGTCGGCTATGGCGCCGACCCGGAATGGGCAGTCGACACGGTCGCAAGGCTCGTCGACGACGGCGCGATCGCCGTACGCGGCAACCACGACCAGGCGATCGGCACACCCAGCGAAACCATGAATGCCGAGGCGCAGGTCGCGATCGAGTGGACGCGCGGCCGGCTGGATGTGGCGCAGCGGCAGTTTTTAGCGAACCTTCCGATGATGCTTGCGGAGGACGACCGTCTCTACGTCCATTCGGAAGCCTCCAATCCGGCGCGCTGGCGCTATGTCCGTTCGACCACGGACGCCGCCCGCAGCATTGCCGCAACCGAGGCCAGAATCACCTTCTGCGGCCACATCCACAGGCCGGCGCTCTACTCGATGTCGGTCACCGCGAAGATGACGAGCTTCGTGCCGACCACCGGCGTGCCCGTGCAGCTTCTGGGAGGCCGGCACTGGCTCGCCGTCGTCGGCTCGGTCGGGCAACCGCGCGACGGCAATCCGGCGGCGTCGTTCGCGACCTACGATACGGCGTCGCGCGAGATCACCTATTGCCGCGTGCCCTACGACATCGAGGCGGCAGCGAAGCGTATCCTCGACAACGGCTTGCCGGTCTGGCTCGCCGATCGCCTATTGGTCGGAATGTGAAAGCGATGACGCGATTCTCGATTCGGACGGGCGCAGCCATCGATGGTTTCACCATCGGCGAGCGTGTCCACAACGGCGGCATGGCGACCTTGTGGAGCGTGACCCGTCCCGATATCGCCGCGCCCTTGCTCATGAAGATCCCGCGCGTCTCGGAAGGCGAGGATCCTGCCGCCATCGTCTCCTTCGAGATGGAGCAGATGATCCTGCCGCGATTAACCGGACCGCACGTGCCGACCACTTTCGGCACCGGCGATTTTTCCCGGCAAGCCTATGTCGTGATGGAATGCATTCCGGGCGACACGCTTTACAAGCGCCTGCCGAGTCTGCCGCTGCCATATGAGGAGGCGCGGGCGCTTGTCGGCAAGATTGCGGTGGCGCTTGCCGACCTGCATCGGCAGGACGTCATCCATCACGACATCAAGCCCTCGAGCATCATGTTTCGCGATAGCGGCGAGGCCGTGCTGATCGATTACGGACTGTCGCATCACAACCATCTGCCCGATCTTTTGCAGGAGGAGTTCCGCGTGCCCTTTGGCACCGCGCCCTACATGGCGCCCGAGCGCCTGCTCGGCGTGCGAGACGATCCGCGGAGCGACCTGTTTTCGCTGGGCGTGCTGCTCTATTTCTTCACCACCGGTGTGCGGCCGTTCGGCGAGACCGAAACGCTGCGCGGCATGCGGCGGAGGCTGTGGCGCGATCCGCATCCGCCCCGCAAGCTGAAGCCCGATTATCCGCCCTTTCTGCAGGAGATCGTGCTGCGATGCCTCGAGATCCAGCCGGTCTGGCGCTACCCGACCGCGTCGCAGCTTGCCTTCGACCTCGGCCATCCCGACCAGGTCAAGCTGACGGCGCGCTCGGAGAAGATCAAGCGCGATCCGCTCTCGACGGTATGGCGTCGTCGCTTCAACCAGGGCGTGACGCAGCCGAAGCCCAAATCCGACATGGCGGCGCAGCTTGCAGCCAGCCCGATTCTCGCGGTCGCGGTCGATATCGCCGAAGGATCGGAGGAGATCAACGACGCGGTGCGCCGGTCCGCCGAGCGCGTTATGGCGACGCTGCCATCGGCGCGGCTCGCCTGCCTCAATGTCCTCAAGCTCGGCCGCATCACCATCGACCGCACCCTCGACGAGCAGGGCCATAACAAGCATGTGGACCGGCTGGTGGCGCTCAGGCACTGGGCCTCGCCGTTCAAACTCGACGAACAGCGCCTCACCGTGCACGTGCTCGAGGCGGTCGATCCGGCGTCCGCGATCCTCGAATTCGCGACAGTCAACCGCGTCGACCATATCATCGTCGGCGCGCGTCGGGATTCGATGCTGCGCTCGCTGCTCGGCAGCGTCTCCTCCAGGATCGCTGCGGAAGCCTCTTGCTCGGTAACCGTGGTGCGGCCCCCGCGTTCCATCCCGCCGCCAGCGCCTGCGGACGCTTCGCAGGGTCAGGACATGCCGCCGGTTTTTTGACCGGCCGAAAGGCACCTGAGCCCGCCTAGATCGCTTCGCCCCGCGCCAGCGCCGCGGCATTGCGGATCGCCGAGATATTTGTCCTGTAGGCCTCAACCGTGCCGCCCTTGAACACGGCGGAGCCCGCGACAAAGGCGTTGGCGCCGGCAGCGGCAAGCGGGCCAGCTACGTCAGGCGCGACGCCGCCGTCGACCTCGATGTCGATATCGCGCCCCGCAGTCATCGCGCGCAAATCGCTGATCTTGCCGAGCGCGGAGGGGATGAAGGCCTGGCCGCCGAAGCCGGGATTGACCGACATGATCAGCACGAGATCGACCATGTCGATGACATATTCGATGGCCGAGATCGGCGTCGACGGATTGAGCGAGACGCCGGCCTTCTTGCCGAGCGCCCTGATCGCCTGCAACGAGCGATGCAAATGCGGACCCGCTTCCGCGTGTACGGTGATGTGATCGCAGCCGGCCTTCGCAAACGCCTCCAGATAGGGATCGCATGGCGCGATCATCAGGTGCGCGTCAAAGATCTTCTTCGTGTGCGGCCGCAGCGCCCTGATGACGTCAGGGCCGTAGGAGATGTTCGGCACGAAATGCCCGTCCATCACGTCGAGATGGATCCAGTCGGCGCCCGCTTGGTCGACAGCGCGGACCTCGTCGCCGAGTTTGGCAAAATCCGACGCCAGGATCGATGGCGCGATGACGAGAGGGCGGGGCGTGAACGAATTGGCCATGGGTGATTTCCGCAAGGACGCCCCCGCCTAACACGGCCGCGGGGCCCGAGCAATGCGCTCCGCCGCGGCAACGCCTGCTGCTTTCGCCGGGTTGCGCGGGAGGGCAGGAAAAATCTGCCGTCGCGGCATCTATTGCCGGGGTTTGCGTACCGTGGCTCTGACCGAAAGTCCTTGTTCCATGCGGCTTTTCACCGATGGCACGGCGCTTGCTCGGCCTTTGCGCGAGTCGTGCCGGCCGTCTCGCGCGGCCCTTGCGGAGTTTGATCATGTTGCTTGCCCTCGGCGCCGTGTCGTCGGTTTGGGACGCCTTGCAGTCACTGACCTCGTCTTCGAATGCCTCGTCCGCGCCATCCGCCAACTCCGGCCAGACCACGACGGATCCCTTCGATATCGGCGGCGCCACGAGTACGCCGGCGAGCGGCTCCTCCTTCTTCGGCGCGGGCGGCGGTCCGCAGATATCGCCGCAGACAATGAGTGCGCTGCTTGCGGCTCAAAGCCAGGCGGGTTCAACCGGCGCGCCGCCGCTCGATCCCTCGCAGGCGCTGCAGGACCTGTTCTCGCAAATCGACGCCGATGGCAACGGCGGGATCTCCAAGTCAGAATTCGAAAGTGCGCTCGGCGCCGGCGGCACCAATACCGCTGCGGCCGACGATGTATTCTCCAAGCTCGACACCGATGGCGACGGCAACGTCAGCTTCGACGAGTTGAAATCGGCGCTCGAGGGCGCCGGCCATCACGCTCATCACATGCATGCGGGCGGCGTGGGCTCGGGCAGCGATTGCGATGGCAACGACG
>Ga0306923_10002534_pt1 | contig 16775 bp, 10 predicted proteins | sample sta12Can44000108_FD_203841 | JGI IMG/M metagenome (GOLD analysis project Ga0306923, IMG submission 203841) | Lab enrichment of tropical soil microbial communities from Luquillo Experimental Forest, Puerto Rico - statanox.12C.anox.44.000.108 (v2)... | ecosystem: Environmental > Terrestrial >... | reverse complement strand
GTCGGACTCCATCCAGAGCGTATAATCCAGTGCCGAGACGGGCACGGTTTCGAAGTAGTTGGTGCGGTCTTCACTGGTGGTGCCGTTCAGGTTGGTAGCGCCGATGCGCTCCATGGCGTCGATGTAGCGGCCGTGAAAATGTTCGCTGCCGCCAAACATCAGGTGCTCGAACAGATGGGCGAACCCGGTCTTGCCTGGCCGCTCGTTCTTCGATCCCACGTGGTACCAGACATTCACGGCTACGATAGGCGCCTTATGGTCCTCGTGAACGATCAGAGTCAGCCCGTTGGACAAAACGAATTTTTGAAAGGGGATGTCAACCTGTTGGGACCAGCAGGGAAGTGAAAAAACCAGAGCAGCAAGAAGAATGCGGCGCATCGGACCTCCTTTTCAGGACTGTAACATGGAAGCTGGATAGCAGCCTCCCCGAGGCGCCCCAGAAGAAGTTAGACGGAGCGCGGGCGATTTGGTCACCTTGAGGCGAATTCGATCGAACCACCGCCCTCACGATGCTTTCGCCCCGCACGGCGAACTGCGTCCTCGGCGTCTCCCGGCTCGAGATGGGCAAGCTTTGTGTCCGTTTTCCCGACGTTTGTCTTCAGGGTGCCCGGAGCCGGCTGGTTTTGAGTCTCACCGAGCGGTCTTGACAGAGCGCGGCGATGACGATCTTGATTTTAGTTCGAACGCGAACGAGATTTCGTTCCTCCTGCCACGGGACTTGAGGGACCGAGGAGAAAGGATATGGGGAATTCGCGGGAGATCGGGTTCACCGCCCATTCGATTGCCTGGTCCCCCTCTCGCCAGACTCGATACCGAGCTGATCGATCCACACGTTCCCGCTCCGGCTTTCCAATCCCGGACCAATCGGGGCGAAGTCCGGTTCTTCCCGGCATCACTGAAGAACCTCGACGCCACATCGTGTCGGGATTCGGGAACGTCTGGCCGCACTACCGGCTACGGACCCTACTGATTACCACCCAAAACCGGTTCCTTAGGACGGTCTGGTCACCGCAGAATGGAGAAAATTGCCTGTGTGCCCAAGTAACTCCACTCGCTCAGCCACCGGCCGAAATCGGAGAACGAGACGGCGACGATGAGCAGCAGGAACCCGAACCGGGCCAGTTCAACGTAGACCATCGTGGGGATGCGCGCCGCCAGCAGCAGCTTCGAACCATCGAGCGGGGGCACGGGAAGAAGGTTGAAAAGGGCCAGGTAGAGGCTGAGAAAGACGCCTCGCTGGGCGAACCCGGCCAAGGCGGGGATCGAACGGCTGGTCAGCACGGCCAGCATAGCCATCACGACAGCCAGCACGACGTTGCTGAGCGGCCCGGCCAAGGCCACGAGCGCGAGCCCATTCAACCCGCCTTTGAGCTTGGAATTGTCGGTGCGTACGGGCTTACCCCACCCCAGGAACCCGGCGCCCAGCAGCGAAGTGACGAACGGTAGAATGGCGGTCCCCAGCCAATCGACGTGCGCCAGCGGATGGAGGGTAACGCGGCCTTCCCGGCTTGGCGTATCGTCGCCCAGCAGGGTCGCAACCCAGGCGTGAGCGAACTCGTGTGGAGCCGTCAAGATCCACAACAGCAATACGTTCAGGAGTGCCGCCTGCAGCTCGAGATGCATGTCTTAACGCCGCCTCTTCACGGCGCCCCGCAGGTCCACGAGCGCTGGCACCGTCGGAACCGCGACCGATTTCATCAGACTGTCAGGTCCATTGTACGTGGTATGATGTGGTTTAACCATCAGTCCTTTCCCGAGGTACAATCCAGTTGGCCGTAATTGAAGGCTGCCGGCACTCGCTGGAGATTGCCATACCGATCGAAGAAGTGGAAGGCGAGACCAGCCGCATCACCGCCGACGTTCAGAAGCGCGCCCGGCTGCCCGGCTTTCGTCCCGGCAAGGCTCCCGCCACTTTGATCCGGAAGCAATTCGGCGGCGACATTCGCCAAAAGGTGCTGGAGAGCCTGATTCCCAAGTATCTGCAAAAGCAGTTCGAGGCCGAAAACCTGAACGTAGTGGGCACGCCCGATATCAAGGAAGTGCATTTCCAGGTAGGCGAGCCCCTGCGCTTCAAGGCGGAATTCGAGGTGGTCCCGGAAATCGAGCTGAAGGACTATAAAGACGTCGAAGTCCCGTACCACGACCCGGAAGTCACCGACGAGGACCTCGGCAAGCGCATCGAAGAAATCCGTGAGCAGAAAGCCAACTACGCAAATATTGACCCGCGGCCACTCGAGAACGGTGATCACGCGGTGGTCGCGCTCGTGAGCGTGGCCGGTGTCGAAGGTGAGCCGGTGAAGCAGGACGAAATGGTGCTCGAAATCGGCGGCGCCGACACCTTCGAAGCGTTCAGCGACAACCTGCGCGGGCTGTCCCCCGGCGAGGAGAACGAGTTTGACGTGCCCTACCCGGCCGACTACGGGGCGCCGCGGCTGGCGGGTAAGACGGTCCGTTTTCACGCCACCGTGAAGGGCGTCCGAAAAAAAGAGTTGCCGGAACTCAATGATGAGTTTGCCCAGGATCTCGGTGACTACCGCAATGTGGAAGAATTGCGGGAAGCCGTGCGCAAGGCGTTGTTTGCCCAGCGCCAGCACGAAGCCCAGCAGGAGGCCAAGAATCAGATCATGGACCGGCTGGTAGACCGGCACGAGTTTCCGGTCCCGGCCGCCTATATCGATCGCCAGATCCGGAACCGGGTCGAACAGACCCTGCGTACCATGGCGTCGGAAGACATCGACCCGCGGTCGCTGCAGTTGGATTGGGAGAAGGTTAAGGAGTCCCAGCGCGACAAGGCGGTCCGCGAGGTGAAAGCCTCTATGCTGCTGTCCAAAATTGCCGAGCGGGAAGCCATTGGGGTGACCCGCGACGAAGTCGACCGCGAGGTGGAGCGCCTCGCCCGGCAGCAGCGGGAGCCGGTGGCCGCGCTTCACTTGAGGTTTGAGAAGGATGGCACCCTTGGGCGCATCGCGTCTCACATCCAGACGGAAAAAACGTTGAATTTTTTGTTTGAGCATGCCCGGAAAACGGCCTAAGTTCAGTTCCGGAAGTACTTATGGACCGTCCGCGGGTGGCGCGATCCATTGCTATGAAGCCGCGTTCGGGTGATAATAGGACTGAAACCAATGGGGAGATCCTGCTAGGGCGGTCGGCGGGATTGGGGCTGTTTCCGAGGCAAGCCAGATGAGGAGAAGGTTGCGTGAAGCGTACCGGATCTGATGACGCGCTGCGGTGTTCATTCTGTCACAAAAGCCAGGACGTGGTCGGCAAGCTGATCTCCTCCCCCAGCGACTACCCCCGGGCGTACATCTGTGATGAATGCATCGCGGTCTGCAACTCGATCCTGGAGGACGACAAGGGGGAACCCGCCGCCGGGGCTCCCAACAAGATTCCCAAGCCCTTGGAAGTAAAGGAATTTCTCGACCAGTACGTGATCGGCCAGGAAGCCACCAAAAAGAAGCTGGCGGTCGCCGTTTACAACCACTGCAAACGGATCCAGATGAACCGCACGCGCTCAAGCGACGTCGAACTGCAGAAGTCGAACATTCTGCTCATCGGTCCCACTGGTACGGGCAAGACGCTGATGGCGCAGACCCTGGCCAAGATTCTGGACGTGCCGTTTGCGATTGTCGATGCCACCACTCTCACCGAAGCCGGCTACGTCGGCGAGGACGTGGAGAACATCATCCTCAAGCTGTTGCAGGCGGCTGATGGCGATGTGGCCAAGTGCCAGCAGGGGATTATTTACATCGACGAAATCGATAAGATCTGCCGCAAGGACGAGAACCCGTCCATCACCCGCGACGTGTCCGGAGAAGGCGTGCAGCAGGCGTTGCTCAAGATTCTGGAAGGGACCGTGGCGAACGTTCCTCCACAGGGCGGCCGGAAACACCCGCATCAGGAATTCACCCCAATCGACACCACGAATATCTTGTTCATCTGCGGCGGGGCCTTTGTGGGTTTGGAGAAGGTGATCGCGCGTCGCACGGGCAAGAAGGCCATGGGGTTTCTCCAGGAAGACGAAAAAGGCGGCAAGGTTTCCGGCATGAGCGGGCGGAGGGATATCGACCTGCTGTCGCAGGTGCAGCCGGTCGACCTGATCAAGTTCGGTTTTATCCCCGAGTTTATCGGCCGTTTGCCGGTCAATGCGGTGCTCGAGGACCTGGACCGGAGCGCCCTGATCCAGATCCTGACCCGGCCGAAGAACGCCATCGTCAAGCAGTACCAGAAACTGTTTGAGTTTGAGAACGTGCGATTGAAGATCGGTGATGAGGCCCTCGAGGCCATTGCGGATCTGGCCATGGAGCGCAAGGTGGGAGCGCGCGGCTTGCGCATGATTCTCGAGGATCTGATGCTGGATTTGATGTATTATTTACCTTCGTATAAGAAGGTGCGCGAGTTTCAGGTGACCAAAGAGATGGTGCTCTCGCAGAAAATCAGTCTGACACTTTTGGAAAAGGCCGGCTGACATTTGTCGCCCGGCGCGAGCGCTGGCGGGGCCTGAGGGGCCGTAACCTTCCCACGGAGAATAATGCTTACCTCTAAGGAAAAATCCGACACAAAACGTCTGCCGATGATGCCCATTCGGGACGTCGTCATCTTCCCGTACATGATGACGCCGTTCGTGGTGGGCCGGGAATCGAGCGTGCGGGCGCTCGAAGAGGCGATGGCGGGGGACAAGAAGATTTTTCTTGCCACGCAGCACGACGCCTCCATCGACGAACCGAAGCCCGACGAGATTTACAGCGTCGGCACCATCGTCAACATTGTTCAGAGCCTGAAACTACCCGACGGCAACATCAAAGTGCTGGTCGAAGGCGTGGAACGCGCCAAAGTGGTTTCGGTTTCCGACGAGGAGGGCTTCTTCCACGCGATCGTTCGCACCGCTGCCTTCAAGGTTGAGGCCGGGCCGCAACTGGATTCGTTGATCAGCCGCGTGACCGGGCTGTTCGAGCAGTACGTCAAGCTGAGCCAGAACCTGAACTACGAGACCATGATCGCGGCCATCCGAGTGGACGACCCCGGCAAGCTGTCGGATACGGTCGGCGCCAACCTGCAACTCACCATCGAAGAAAAGCAGGAACTGCTGGAGATTTTCGATCCTATCGACCGGCTGACGCGCGTGGCCGAGATGCTGGATATCGAAATCGAAAAGCTCAACGTCGATCGCACCATTCAGGGCCGCGTAAAGCGTCAGATGGAAAAGGCGCAAAAAGAGTATTACCTCAACGAGAAGATCAAGGCCATCCAGAAGGAGCTCGGGCGGGGCGAAAAGAGCGAAATCGACGAGCTGAAGCGGCGCATCGAAACCTCGGGCATGACCAAGGATGCGCTCGACAAGGCCACGCAGGAGCTCAAGCGGCTGGAGAACATGCCGCCAATGTCGGCCGAATCCACGGTCAGCCGAAATTACCTTGATTGGTTGCTCGCGGTGCCGTGGAAGAAAAAATCCAAGGAGATCCGCGATCTCAAATTCGCCGAACAGGTGCTCGAATCCGATCACTACGGGCTGGAAAAAATCAAGGAGCGCATTCTCGAGTTTCTGGCTGTGCGCCGTCTGGTGAAGAATCCGAAAGGTTCGATTCTGTGCTTCGTCGGCCCTCCCGGTGTCGGGAAGACTTCGCTGGGCATGTCCATCGCCAAGGCCACGGGGCGCAAATTCGTGCGTCTTTCCCTCGGCGGAGTCCGGGATGAAGCCGAGGTCCGCGGCCACCGGCGCACCTACATCGGGGCGCTCCCCGGGCAGATTATCCAGATGATGAAAAAAGCCGGAACGCGCAACCCGGTCTTTATGCTCGACGAGGTCGACAAAATGTCCATGGACTTCCGTGGCGACCCGTCGGCGGCTCTGCTCGAAGTCCTCGATCCCGAACAGAATTTCATGTTCGTCGATCACTACCTGGACGTCGAGTACGATCTCAGCCAGGTGTTCTTCATTGCAACGGCCAATGTCTTGCACACGATTCCTCCGGCGTTGCAGGACCGCATGGAAGTCATCCGCCTTTCCGGTTACACCGAACTCGAAAAAATGGAAATCGCCAAGCGTTTCCTGGTGCGCAAGCAGATGGAAGCGACCGGCCTGTCCAAAGACCAGATCGAGTTCGCCGACTCGGGCCTAAATGGTCTAATCCAGTACTACACGCGCGAGGCCGGAGTCCGCAATCTGGAGCGGGAGATCGGCAATCTCTGCCGCAAGGTCGCCCGCCAGGTCGTCAACAACCAGGGCGGTAAGGATAAGAAATCGCTTCCCAAGTCCCTCATCGCCGTTGACAAGTTGCCCGAGTTGCTGGGCCCGTGGAAATTCCGCGATCTCGACGCCGAGAAAAAGAACGAGGTGGGAGCCGCGGTGGGCCTGGCGTGGACCGAGGTCGGCGGTCAGATCCTCACTGTCGAGTGTACGTTGATGGAAGGCAAAGGCAAGCTTACCATTACCGGCAAGCTGGGGGAAGTGATGCAGGAGTCGGCGCAGGCCGCCATGAGCTACATCCGGTCACGCGCTCATACACTCGGGCTGCCGCGAGATTTCTACCGCAATCTCGATGTGCACCTGCATATTCCCGAAGGGGCCATTCCCAAGGACGGCCCCTCGGCCGGAATCACCATCGCCACCACCATCAGTAGCGCCCTTACCCGCATTCCGGTGCGCGGCGATTTGGCCATGACCGGCGAAATCACCTTGCGCGGCAAGGTGCTCGGCATCGGGGGATTGAAGGAGAAGTTGATGGCGGCGCATCGTCATGGCATCCTGCAGGCGATCGTGCCCCGGGAGAATGAGAAGGATTTGCCGGACATTCCGGATGCCATCAAACAAAGCATGGAGCTGCACTTTGTGGATTCGATGGATGAAGTGCTCAAAATTGCTTTGGCCGGCGAGATTGCCGCGCTGCCCATTCCGGGGCCGCCGGTGGGATTGCAGGCGGCCGAAGAGAACCGGATGCATTGATTACAATGTGAAGTGGGCGGGCTCTTGGTGGGCCGCCCGCTCCTCTGAGCTGTTTGAAAGCAGAATTTATCGTAAGTTCGGCCAGCCCGGCTACATTCCCGGCCGACAGGCTGCCGGAGATTGCATTTTTAGGGAGAAGCAACGTCGGGAAGTCCAGCCTTTTGAACGCTCTGACGCGTCATAGAGGCTTGGCCTTCACCAGCAACACACCGGGTCGCACACAAACGATCAATTTTTACCGGATCGACGACGCACTTTATTTGGTCGACCTCCCGGGTTACGGCTACGCCCGGGTTCCGCCACCTTTGGCGTGGCGATGGAAGGCGCTGATTGAGCATTACTTGCAAAAAAGGGAGAACTTGAAACTGTCCTGCCTGATACTGGATGTCCGCCGCGGATGGATGGACCCGGACCGCGAACTGAAGCGGTGGCTCGAGTATCACGCAAGACCGTACTTGGTCGTCGCGACCAAGACGGACAAGCTGAACCGATCGGAGTCCGAGCGCGGCTTGCGCGCCATCCGCGAGGAGGGCGTCGAGCCGCTGCCATTCTCGGCCCTGACGGGCCGGGGAGTGAGGGAAATTTGGCTAGCAATATCGAAAACAGTTCACCGTTAGAGAACGCCCCGCCTCAGGAACAGCCGGCTGATAAGGAGCCGGTTCCCGCCTCCGCGGAAGCGGAAACTGAAGAGAAACCCGAGAAGGCTGAACGCCCGGAGCGGGCCGTCAAAGCGGCCACGCCGCCCGCGGCAAAAAGCGCCGACGGAAAAGGCGCCGCCCCACCGGTGGTGGAGCCGCCCGTTGAGCCGCCTCAGGCGCAACCTCCCGGGCCCGGCCAGCGGCGTCACAAGGCGCAGCAGGCACAGGGGGTCAAGAACGGAACGCCGACGCTTGATCTGGTTGCGCTCAAGGACATGAGCATCCAGAAGCTCAATGACGTGGCCAAGGACATGGGGATCGCCGGGGCCGCCGGCCTGCGCAAGCAGGAGTTGATCTTCAAGATCCTCCAGACTCAAGCCGAGAAGAGCGGCCTCATCTTTTCCGAAGGCGTCCTCGAATGCCTCCCCGACGGTTTCGGCTTCCTCCGCGCGCCGGAATACAACTACCTGCCGGGCCCCGACGATGTTTACGTCTCGCCTTCGCAGATCCGGCGCTTCGACTTGCGTACCGGCGACACCATTTCCGGTCAGATCCGCCCGCCGAAGGAGGGCGAGCGCTATTTCGCGCTTATCAAGGTGGACGCCATCAATTTCGAGCCGCCTGAGGAAGCGCGCAACAAGATTTTCTTCGACAATCTGACCCCGCTTTATCCCAACCAGCGGCTGAAGCTCGAAACCATCCGCGAGAACTATTCCGGCCGGGTGATGGATCTGCTGACGCCCATCGGCAAAGGACAGCGCGGGCTGATCGTTTCCCCGCCGCGCACCGGCAAGACCATGCTGTTGCAGTCGATCGCCAATTCCATCACCTCTAACCAACCCGAAGTGACCTTGATCGTGCTGCTGATCGACGAGCGCCCCGAAGAAGTTACAGATATGCAGCGCAGTGTGCACGGCGAAGTGATCAGCTCTACGTTCGACGAGCCCGCCACCCGTCACGTCCAGGTGGCTGAGATGGTGATTGAGAAAGCCAAGCGTCTGGTGGAGCACAAGCGCGACGTGGTGATCCTGCTCGATTCGATCACCAGGCTTGCGCGCGCGTACAACACCATTGTTCCGCCTTCCGGCAAAGTCCTCTCCGGTGGCGTGGATTCGAACGCCCTGCAGCGGCCGAAGCGATTCTTCGGCGCCGCGCGCAACATCGAAGAAGGCGGGTCGTTGACCATCATTGCCACGGCGTTGATCGACACCGGCAGTCGCATGGACGATGTGATTTTCGAAGAATTCAAAGGCACCGGCAACATGGAAATCCACCTGGAGCGCAAGTTGGTGGACAAGCGCGTGTTCCCGGCCATCGACATCAACAAGAGCGGCACGCGCAAAGAAGAGCTGCTGCTGCCCAAAGAAGAACTCAATCGCGTGTGGATTCTGCGGAAGGTGTTGAATCCGTTGTCCCCGGTCGAGACCATGGAACTGCTGCTCGACAAGCTCGGCAAAACCCGCAGCAACGGCGAATTCCTGGCGTCGATGAGCGGGTAGCGGAAGGGCCGCCAGGACCATTTGGCTGGCTGCGGTCTGAACGATTCGGTACGGCTCCGCTCTATCCCGATCAGAAACTGACCCGGGCGACGATCTGGCCCGTTCGCGGCTGCGATCCGTTGCCGGGGATCTGTCCCGGCAGCGTGATGTTCGACGTGTTGACGACCCCAAAGCCGGAGGTAAGGATACCGCCGGTCTTGACGGTGAAAGCGGCGGGATTGGGGCCAGCCGGCTGCGTGGTCTGGCCGACGCCCGCGGGACTCGACAGGAACAGTCGGTTAAACACGTTGAAGAACTCCGCGCGAATATCGAGTCTGATACGGGAGTCTTTCGTCAGGCCGAAGGTCCGGCCGAGGCTTAGCGATTCGGCGGGCTGGCGTTGCCAGCGATAGTCGTTGTAGTAGGGAGCCGACGTGCTGAAGGTGCCCGCGGGGGCATCGGTCCACGCATCTTTGTTCAGCACCACCTGCTGGGTCGGATCAAAACAGTGGCAGTTGGGATCGAACAGAAACAACGGCTGTCCGGTCCGGTTCCAGAAGGTCGTGCCTCCGCCCCAGATCGCGGGGTTGTTGGAGGGTCCGCGGGCCAACTGCGCCAGCAACTGATTGTTCGACGCCGGCACACGAAGCACCTCCCCGCTCTGGTACCGCAGCACGCCGGCGATATTCCAGTCGCGCGCGGCCCACGAAAGAGCCTTGCTCGCCCCGCCCTGCTCGGCCAAACGCGGCGTCGTGTAGTGGAACGAGGTCACCAGCACAAAGGGCCGGCTGAACCCGGAGATCTGCTTGTTCAGATTCCGGTTGTAGACGTCGTTGATCAGGTTGGGCGCCGGAGTCAGATAGGTGGTGTCGGCGCCTACGCCGAGATTGAGCTCTTTCTGCCAGGTGAAGGCGGAATCCAGGCTCAGGCCCTTCGAAAGGCGCTTGGTCACTTTGGCTTGCAGCGAATCGTACCAAGTATCCCCCAACGGCGGCCCGAGGAAGCCCGGGGCGCCGAGGAACTGCGGAATCGGCCGCAGCACCTGATTCAGAGGCTGCGTGGCGGGGAACCCGGGATAGACGTTGTTGGGATCCTTGAGCCAGGGGAAACGGGCGATCACCGAAGGAGAATTAATGCGCGTGAGGAGCAGATTTCGGTCCGTCGGGCTGGTGATATCCAGGCCCCATTGGGACTTCAGAGTCTGGGGATCGAGCGAGTTGTACTGCTCGAGTGAAAGCACCGGCGCCGTCCACCAGACGCCCCGGTTTCCCACGTAGGCGGCCTCGACCACCAGGTTCTCGGAGACCTCGCGTTGCAAACCGATGCTCCATTGTAAGATTCGCGGCGGGCGGCCGGAGTTGCGGTCAATCGAAATGAAGGGGCTAATGGGGGGCCGCACGCCGGGAGCCACTTCCACCGGGTACCTGGGGGTAAAATCCGGCCAGACCAGGACCGGATTCCCAAAACGATTGCCCGGGCCGAGCGGGTTCCCGTCGCTCAGAAGGCTTGCGGGTTCGCCAAATCCCGGCGCGGAAAGCGTTAGAAAGTCGTTCGAGCTCCGGCCCAGGTTGGCCTGGTTGGGAGCGGTCCCGTACGCCAGGCCCGCACCCACGCGGAGCACGGTCTTGGAGTTGATCTGATAGGCGGCCCCCAGCCGAGGCCCGAGCGCCCAGGGATAGTTGTGGTTGAACGTGCAATGGCAGGTCGCTTCGTAGATCACCATGCCGGGCCGATTGCCTGCCACCGGGTTCGGCGTGCTGTACCCGACGCTCGACATGCGGCCGTGTTCCTCGCGCAGCAGCGTGACGTAGTCATAGCGGAGACCGTAATCGAGAGTAAACCTGCGTGTCACCTTCCAGGTGTCCTGAATGTAGCCGGCGAAGGCGTGGTTGCCGAGCCGCATGACGGCCTGGCCGCCGTCGTTGAGCGTGCCGTTCCGGCCGAGAAAGAAGCTGGCATAAGCGAATCCGGTGTTCGCGTTCAGGGCCTTTCCGTCCTGCCACGTATCCGCGGTTTGGTTTCCCGAGAAGGTGAAAACGCCGTGAGCCCGGGAATACGTGTGTGTGGGAAATCCCTCAAACAGCCCCTCGCCACCGAACTTGATGGTGTGGTTGCCCCTCACCCAGCTCAGGCTGGCATTGGAGGTAGGCTTGACGTCCTTGAAATATTCGTAGGGAGCAAAAATGCTCGTGGTATACGTGAAGCCACCGCGCTGGTTATCGCCGCCAAAAACGATTTGGGGGAACAATTGCGACGCCGAGAAGTTCGCACCCCACCCGAGAGAACTCTGGGTGAGGGCGGCCGAGAGTTGCGACTGATTCAGATACATAAGCCCGACGCCTAGATGCAGCAGTATGGTCGGCGTGATGGTCTGATCAAAGTTGATTCGGGTAGTCCGGGTAACGCTGTCGTTGGGAGTGGCGGCGGTGATCGGCGCCGGAAGGCCGTCCGCATTCGGGGTATAGCTCCGATTTTCCGAGTAATACCACGCCAGCTTCATCGTCGCCCTGAGATTGTGGTCGAGCTTGAGGGAAGGGATCGTGGTGTGCCGGTAGTTGTCATAGGCCGGGATGGGATAGTTGTTTACGAGCAACGAGTTCAAAGGCTGAGGAATATAACCCTGGATTTTTCTGGCCACCGGATCCATTTTGTCGAAAGGAATGACGTTGTTTGGGAACGGATCGCGGACCGAGGAGCCATCGGCCGCGGTTCGGGTCGTGGTCGGGTCGAAGATCTCATTCTGGATCAACGGCCGGCCGAGAGAATCAATCGCCGGCTGTCCGCCGATGGTCAGCGGTTTGACGAGAGCCGCTCCGAAATCGCCCTGCCGGTAGGCCATCGTCGGAACTGTCGTCAGGCCGCTCGTGATCGTCTGGTTTTCCCGGAACTGCTCGAAATTGAAGAAGAAGAAAGTTCGGTCGTGGCCGTTATATAGTTTCCCGAGCTTGACGGGGCCTCCGAAAGTGACGCCATAGTTGTTGCGGCGCTGGGCGTCGCGTTGGTGCTGTCCGGCCTTGAGGCTGTTACTCACGCCCGCGTCGGTGAACGGCTTGCCGGCGTTGAGGAACTCGTTCACGTAATAGTCGTAAGCGCTTCCATGGAACTCGTTGGTGCCCGACTTCATGGTGTAATTGAAATATCCGCCCCCTGCCTGTCCGAACTCCGCCGCATAGTTGCTGACCTGGACTGTCACTTCCTGGATGGCATCCAGGCTCGCCTGGTTGACCTGGTTGAACTCGCGGTGCTGGCCGTTGGTGGCGTCCTGGCCCTCGATGCGAATCGACTGCGTGTTGGCCGGCAGACCGTTGACTCTCAGCGTGTTGTCATTGGCGAAGGCCGAGCCGGGAATCAGGTTGATCGCTTGCAACGGGTTCCGCACATTTCCCACGCCGGAACCGTAGCCCAGGTTAATGACCGGGAGATTATCGACGCGGTCGGTCGTCATGTTGTGGCTCAGTTCGCCGCTCTCGGTCTTGAGCAGAGGCGCGGCTTCGGTGATGGTAACCGATTCGGTCGCTGATCCGACCTCGAGCACCGCGTCAATGCGCACCGTGCCCGCCACCGAGACGGTGATATTCTGCCGGACAAACTTCTTGAACCCCGGGACTGTGACGGTCATTGCGTAGTCGCCCGCGGGCAATTGCGAGAGCGTGTAATTGCCGGTATTGGTGCTAGCGACCTGGAAGACGGCGCCGGTGGCATCGTTCCTGGCTTCCACGGTCGCGGAGGCCACCACGGCCCCGGCGGGATCGGAAATCGTTCCGGTGATAGTGCCGCGATCGCTCTGTGCCACGACGGCACTCGAAAATAGAGACAAACCAACCACGACTGTCAAAACGCGCATGAATCACCCCTATCGGCTTTTCAAGTTCCCCTGGGCGCCGCCGTCCGGGCACCACGGCACAAACGGACAGTGGGGGAATTATACCAGGGTTTCGGATGAATCAACGGGCCGTTCGGTCCTCGAATGCGGAGGATCGCGAGAGTGTGGGGTCGAAAGGGTTCTCGATTGTTCTGCCGATGCTACCGACACATTGATCGGGAATATCTTTTTCAGAAGCTGGCACAGGGGCAGCGCCCCGAAGGCGCGGTTCAGTACGTGCACCGATTCCCGAATCGACCCCGGCCGGTTGACCCAACCCAAACCGGGCGACCGGTTGGAGTGCCACGTGATCGGGCATGTCGTGCCGCCTTAGCCCGATTCGGCTCGCGGAGTCTCGGCGACATCGAAGATGCCGTGGGCGTGTGGCGGAAATTGATCGTCGGCGGCCATGCCAACTGCGGGATCAGCTGTGACGCCGCACTCCGAAGCCAGGGGATGTTCGCGACGAGGGTCTGTTTGTGGATTTCTCGAACCCGACTCGGGAGCCTATTGCCGGGCGAGGGGACCGCCGTCATCTTCGCTTCCGCCGAAGATGGCTTTCCCGTTGAAATAGATGCGACGCGCGTCCATCAGATGCGAGCCGTCCTTGGCGGCATAGCCGTCGACGACGAGCTTATCGCCGAGCTTGATATCGCCCTTCTTGAATCCTCGGCGCGACAGAGCACCCGGGTTTGCGCCTTCACAACCCCACGTTGCGACATTACCCTTCTCGTCTTTGACATCGACGTAGAAATACGAATGCGGGTTGGTCCATTCGATTTTCGACAGCGTTCCTTCAATCCGCATCGGCTTTTTCCCGTCGAATTCCGCCGCGAAGGAATGATGCGCGCGCACCGGCTCCACCATCCCCAGGCTCAGGGCGGCGGCGAAAAGCGCCAGATACTGTTTCATCGCCATATCTCCTAGACAGACTCTTTCAATTCTCCTACTTCTTACCCGAGCTTGGCAGCGGCGGAGGAAGGGGCGCCGGGTCGATGTAGCCCCGCGTTCCATCCGGACGGATGGGGCCGGGGCCGAATCCCAGGTGGGTGCGGTCGACGTTGTTCTCGCTGCAGGCATACTCGTGCAATTCCTCGTCCGGCTTGCCGGCGACCCAGGTGCGCGCGTAGGTAAAAGGTCTGGTATAGAACTTGGGATCTTCAATCAGAGTCTCGACATGAATGTGGTCGTAATCGGGCCGGGTCCAGCGCTCGACCACGTGCAGGGCGTCGCTATGCGGGCTGCCATTTTCATCTGCCCAGACTTGTGTATCCTTGAACCCGACCGAGTCAATTACCAGCGCGTCCCGGTCCCAGTGCCCGAGCTCCTCGCCAAAGAACGAAGGATCGGGGTCGTCGGAATGTTTGCGCTCGCGATCGATCGGAATTAGGCGAAAGTAGGTGTACCAGTAGAGGAAGGCCAGCTTCTTGGAGCCCTGCAGAACTTCAAACGGCAGCCCGCTCGCATTGTGCCGAGGAATGCCGCCGGGGATGCAGAGACTCTCCGGGTCAATGGTAGCGGTCGTGTTGTGCCTCCAGGCTTCGTCTCCGTTGGGCGTCAGCGGAAGCTTGAGCCCCGGAAGGTCCTTAGCGATGTTGCCGACCGGCTTGGTGTCGCGCGTGCCTTTCCAATACCCGCTCAGATCCGGGTGGCCATCGGCCGTCCGGGGGGCCGGTTTGGACGATTTGACGTCGGGCGCCGTCAGTCCACCGTCCTGCGCCATTGCCGGCGCCGAGCCAAAGGCCAACACCCCGAACACTGACAGCAGGGTGATGGCATGAGTCGAGAGATAGCGTCGCAAAGAGAACCTCCTCTGCCCCGCGGGCTGTTGTTGGTTCATGGCCTTCCGTCTATTTTATGACGCCGGCCCGGGTCCGACCGACCTCCCGTTCGGGCCACCCCGCTTGACGCCCCCTTCCGTATTTAACTATAGTTAAATTTCGATGTCGCCCGCGGAGCCAGTTGGGTCGAGCGCGCGTTCGCTAGCCGATGTCCACGCCAGCGTCGGCACCGGACAAGTGTCTTTTTGGCGGCGGATGTTCGCCTTCGCTGGACCGGCTTACCTGGTGAGCGTAGGCTACATGGACCCCGGCAACTGGGCTACCGACCTCGAAGGCGGGGCGCGCTTCGGCTACCAGTTGCTCTGGGTCCTGGTCATGTCGAACGCCATGGCTATCCTGCTCCAGACCCTCAGCGCCCGTCTGGGCATCGTCTCCGGGCGGGACCTGGCGCAGGCTTGCCGCGAAACCTATCCGCGCGGGGTCAACTTGGTGCTGTGTGGCCTGTGCGAAATTGCGATCGCGGCTTGTGACCTCGCCGAAGTGCTCGGCGCGGCTATCGGGTTGAACCTGCTGTTCCACATCCCGCTACTTGCCGGCGTACTGATCACCGCCGCCGACACCTTGCTCATCTTGTGGCTGCAAAGCCTCGGTATCCGCACGATCGAGGCCTTCGTGCTCGCGCTCATCACGGTGATTGCCGGCGGATTCTGCATCGAAATCTTCTGGGCCCAGCCCTCTGCCGCCGAAATGGTCAAGGGCCTCACCCCGCGGCTCCACCGCGACAGCCTGTACGTGGCCATCGGCATTCTCGGGGCCACGGTGATGCCGCATAATCTCTACCTGCACTCGGCGCTGGTGCAGACCAGGCACATCGGCCACAGTGCAGTCGCCAAGGAAAGCGCGTGCCGCTACAATCTGATCGATTCGGCAGTGGCGTTGAACGGCGCCCTGCTGGTGAACGCCGCCATTCTGGTGCTGGCCGCGGCGGTTTTTTTTCAACGCGGCATCGTGGTGACACAGATCCAGCAGGCGCATGTTTTGCTGGTGCCGCTGCTTGGCACAAGCCTCGCGGGAGTCATTTTCGCGGTTGCGTTGCTGGCCTCCGGCCAATCGTCCACACTCACCGGGACGCTGGCCGGCCAGGTGGTCATGGAGGGCTTTCTCAACTTTCGTATGCGGCCCTGGCTGCGCCGTCTGATCACGCGCTCGCTCGCTATCGCGCCCGCCGCCGCGACCATCTATTTCGCCGGCGAGCAGTCCACCTTCGGGCTCCTCATTCTCAGCCAGGTCATTCTCAGCATGCAGCTGCCGTTTGCCATCATCCCGCTGATCCACTTCACCAACGACCGCGAGCGCATGGGCGCTTTTGCCAATTCGGCATGGGTTCGAGTGCTGGCATGGGCGACCGCAACGATCATTGTCGGGCTGAACATCCGGCTGGCAGTACTCACCTTGGGAGATTGGCTTACCGGCGGTGGTGTGGGGCGAGGTCTGGTGTGGACCCTAGGGGTCCCAGGCGCGGGGCTCCTCTTGTTCCTGCTCCTCTGGGTGACGCTAGAGCCCCTGATCAGCCGTTGGACCCGTCGCTTCGGCCATGCCCCCGTAATCCTGCCGGCAACCGCCGTCGAGAGGGCGACTCCCATCTATCGCCGTATCCTCGTTCCACTCGATCACTCGCAGCTTGATCGCCTGGCGGTCAGCCATGCCTCCTCGCTCGCAAAACTGCACGATGCCCGTCTTTATCTGCTGCACGTCGAAGAAGGGGTCACCAGCCAGATCTATGGTCCCGAGTCTTCGACCGCCGAGGTGGAAGCCGGTGGGGAGTACCTGGAAACGATCGCCGAGTCGCTCCGCCAGCAGGGGATCGCGGTCGAGACCGCCGTTTACCACTCATCCTCGCCCCGCCGCGAAATCGTCCGCTACGCGCGCGAGATCGGTCCCGACCTCGTCGTCATGGGCGCGCACGGGCACGGCCGGCTGAAGGATCTCATTTTCGGTGATACCATCAATCCCGTCCGCCATCACCTGGATGTTCCGATTTTAATCGTCCGTCCGGGAAGGTCCTAAGACAGGGAC
>Ga0306923_10002533_pt1 | contig 16782 bp, 19 predicted proteins | sample sta12Can44000108_FD_203841 | JGI IMG/M metagenome (GOLD analysis project Ga0306923, IMG submission 203841) | Lab enrichment of tropical soil microbial communities from Luquillo Experimental Forest, Puerto Rico - statanox.12C.anox.44.000.108 (v2)... | ecosystem: Environmental > Terrestrial >... | reverse complement strand
GGCCTCGCAGGCCTCGCGCTGCGCCTGCAGCGAATTGAATTGCTGTTCGAGCCCCTCCTCGGAGGATTTGCGGGTGTAGATGGCGCAGCGAACCCGTGCCTGCCGCCGTGTGTCGCTGCGGGTTGGTCGCGTCATCGGCTGGTCTTGGCACCAGCCGAAGCACGCGCGCGCTTGGTCAGGCCAAAGAACCGCGGACCCGACCAATGGGCCTCGGTAATCCGCTCGGCAATTGCCGTGAGCGACCGATAGTGCTGGCCCTCGTGCTCGTACCCGTCGTTGTGGACGAGCACAGTATGGGTGCGCCCGCGCCACTGGCGCATCAGGGTCGTGCCGGCCTTGAGCATGAGACCTGGATCGACGGCCGTCGTGCCGTTCTCTGACGCTCGGGCCAGGCTCCGCAGGCGGCGCTGCAGCGCCGCGCTCACCCCGCCATAGCTTCGCTCTTGCAGCTGATTGGCGAGGGCTCGGATCAAGAGATCCCGACTGAGCCCAAGCGGCGGTCCAGTGTCATGCAACTGGCGCCAGGCAACCCGTACATCTTGCGTCGACCGGTTGGCCAGCCCGGCCATTTGCCGCTCGACCTCGGTGATGTCAGGACGGCGCGGCCGATCGTGGCGATTGCCGTTCCGGTGGCGAACCGGCGATGACTCGCCAGCGCGCGGGCGAGCCGAAGCGTCGTAGATTGCCGGTTTCATGCGCTTGCCGGTCCGCCGACGCGGTAGACGCGGCCGCGTTCCTCTTTGGCGGAGGCAAGCGTGAGCCCGAGCTTCTTCTTCAGAGTGCCCGAGAAGACGCCGCGCACTGTGTGGTGCTGCCAACCCGTCGCGCTCGCGACTTCATCGACCGTTGCGCCCTCGGGTCGCCGCAGCATCGCGATGACCGCGTTCTGCTTCGACGGGCGCTTCGCGTCGGATTGCGGCTCCGGCTCCGGTAAGGCCCCGATTGCCGACCACAGCTGATCGATCAGCGCCCCGCGGTCGCCAATCTTCCGCCGCTTCTCGACACCGGGCAGAGCGTTCCACAGCGCCAGCAGCCGCTTGCCGCTCAGAGGCGCGGCAAGCAACTCCTCGTTCGAGGCGACGGCAATCTCACCCTCATTCACTGTGGCCGGCGCTTCGTGGCAGAGCCTGATTCCGTCATTGCCGATGATGTAGATGCGCATGAGTGGGTTCTCCTAGTTGACCCGGCGGCGGCTGCCGCCGGTGACCCACACTGACGCTCTCTTCGCGAACCAAAGCCAGTCTATTCTGGATGATCTCGCGGCATTATTGGGCCAGAGCCCAGCCTGGAATGCTTGGACCCAAAACGCTGTGATCCGCAATACCAGCGGTTTCGCTAAATGAGGAAACGCACTCCTGGCGATGTCCGCTAGCTGGGGCAATTCGGAGAACATATACTCACTCGGAGTTTTACAGCCCGTGACCCAAAGCTGCCCTCGCTCTAAGGGTGACGCTAGAGTGCAGTCCGGAAGCTCACACCATCGTGAATCCCGCCCTGCCGAGGAAGCGTCGCTTCACTTGTGCGACCCGAAACAATGGCGTGCATCCCTTCGACGCAATCACCTTGAAAGCAATATCCTTCTCTGCAATCACGTCGGAGTCGGCAAACATTGAAACGTCCGGTACATCGTCAGGCCCGATCATTAATTGCAGCATCCCACCTGCTTTTCTCGAAATAAATATGGTCGTCTCATCGGCAATTACCACGTGCGTAACCAAGACCCAGTTGCTTTTCCTCTCTCCATTGGAGTGGCAAGCTAGTATCGCGTCTGCAAGCAACGCGAAGTCTGAAAAGTGCGCTTCTACGCACCCAGCGGCCCGTAATACTAATGCGTTTGCTCGTCCAAATTCAACTGTAACGAACTTAGTTCTGGTAACTGATTCTGTGAGCAAGCTCGAATCTTCTCCTCGTCTTCCTGATTGATAGCAACCGAGCCCAATAACGAATACATTACATCGGAGTTAGGAGTCACGATTTTGCGAATATCCCCGACTTCTAGGATTTTGTCAAAATATCCGACATGAATAAATGCTCCATCTTCTAAAATCCCAATGTTTCCAAGTATTATTGTTGCCGTTGGCGGCCAAGTTGAAAAATATCCCAGCGCTTTTTCAATTAGCGTGCATAATTTGTTAAACGGGAAAGATTGATTATTTTTATATATGCTGGTCCCCATTCTCCAACGGACGGTCATTTCTAAAACTATTTATGTCGCGGCGTAATTCAACCACATTCGGAAGGGCATTATAAAGCATACTACTTAAATATGTTGACTTTGGATCAAGCAGTAGCGTGACTATAGAGTCTCCGGTCAATTGTCCGGAAACGTTATTACTTTCAGAGGCGACTTTAAACGCCCTGCGAGTGTTTTCGCTGAAGCCAAGCGCGAGACGGCTGTTCGCCTCGCCAAGACCTCCCTGGACGAATTGGGCAAGGATTCCATTTCGCAGGTGTTGCCATGTTGGTGTTCTGAGTGTCAGAGCAAATGCCCGAAGTTTCTCGCAATTACTCACTTCATTTGGGAGGCGATCACCAACAACGACGGCCCCACAGAAGAGGCGAGTTAAAGAAATCTCCGCCGCAAATCCCGGCGCCGGCCGAAATCTTGCCGCTTCGAGTATGATATCTAGAGCAACGTTGTCGGCAGATTCTATACCCGCTTCCACAAGCGCATGGCGAACCTGTTCCCGCGTGATAGCCGCGAGCGCATCCGTTGGCGTTCCCACTAATTCGTCGGGACCGTTCAACATCTGTTGTGCAGGCCTGCTGAGTGAGTTAACTATAAGAGAGGTCACCGAAGCTTCAAGCGCGCGCGGAGAAGTGAATAGAGTCGGACTGTAATACCAGCGAGGGAGCTCACCTCGCCCGAATCCCACTGTAGCCGCGCCGTCGACGCCAATACTTGCGCTGACTGGTAGAGCATGTGTGAGTTCCATCACTCGTTGTACCAACCGCTGCTCTTTGCGTGTCTCAGCGTCGTCAAGCACAAAAACCAGGGAGCGTTCGGTAGCAACGAGCCACGTATGTTGGCGGTGAGTCGCGAATATCAAAAGCTGATCAACGATGGTTTCGTCGCGCTCAACGCGGCCGGACAATTGTACCTCTCGGGCGATCTCTCCGGAGCTGCAGAATTGTCCCTCGGGTATGTCTACAACGCGCCAGGATTGTGGGATATTCGCATCAATTGACTCCCGAAAGTCTGTAGTGTCAGGCGCGTCCGAGTGAGATGGGTAGCGGTTTAACACGGCAGTTTTCGCTGCCTCCTCGACAAGCTGCAGCAGCTCGTCGCTTCGGTTTGTCCCTCCAAACGCGCCCGCTGAGATCACCTGCGCGCGTCGCCCCTGGCTTGTCATGGTTGACCTGGAGAAGATAATGACTGGTGCGGAGATGCGTCGGGCCTGCAGGCCCTTCAGCAGGTCGTAACCCGCTCGATAGTTGAAGTCGCGGGCCATGTCGCTGACGATAATGTCGAAATCAGGAAGCGCGGGATGGTAGAGGGCCCCCACCGTCGCCGAGGCTTGCACAATGGGTTCGGCACCTCCCCGCTCTAGCTGGGCTGCTATGGAAGCGTTCTTACCGGGAGTCTCGTCGACCCAGAGGATGCGAAGGCCGAAGAAGGGAGCTTTCGCCAAGATACTCTTCAAGTAAACTGCTACGTCCGGTTGGAATCGCAGCTCGTTCGTCGTGGAAAGCTCGATGAAACGGGGGTCGTCCACATAACGCCAGAGGTCAGCACGGACGGTTTCATGACTCAGTGGGATTTCGGCTGCGGACAAGCGAGCCAGTTGACCAAGCACGGCGGAGCTGAGCGTCTCAAGGACCGGGCGCCAGGGCCGGTTTAGAATGCGTCGGCCCCGATCCTCAAGCGCTTTTGTAAAGTGGGCGAACGCCTGGGCCCACGTCGGCAACTTTTCGGTTCCGCCGCTATTCTCGATAAGTGCAGAGAAGTGGACGGTCCGGCCCGCGATAGCACCGAGATGGTCCGATATCCTCTGGTTCAATGCCTCAGCCAAGGCAGTCGCGTCGGCGCCTCGGAGGGACCTGAGGAGAAGCGGGCGTATCGATTCCCGGATCGCGTAATAGGTTGTCTCTCGAGTGACGTTGATCTCACCGCTGTGCGCGACGACCAGACCGCTCAACATTAACTCGGCCAAGACAGAAAAATCGCTGGAGCCCTTTTGCGTTACCTCTTGGACGAGGCGCGCGACGGGAAGCGTGAACGGAGCACTGGCGAGCATCATCGCCAGATCGAAGGCTACAGACGAACGTTCACTTAAGTTGGTAAGGGCGAGCTCGGGATTGATCCGATCCGATGCAAGGTGGGTAGCCTCATCGTCGCTCAGTGTCTCCGACGGATCCAATAGAAAAGCCTCGCTGCCTCGTCCGAGTCCCATTTGCATGCGCGCCCAATTTTCGAGCGAAGCCGGCTCGATTGGGACGGCGGGAAGGCGAACTACCCGTGGCTCATTGGCGTCTGGTCCAAAACGCCACCAAAAAGGCTCCACCTCAAGAGCCGCAGTGGTGCTACCCGGTTGAACCGCGCGCACGAGGCCATGGGGTTCGCCTAGCATGGTGTGGGCCCATCGCCGTCGAGGCAGCAGGTGGAGGAGCGCGATGCTCCCAGAGGTCCAGGATTTCAGCAGACGCGCGTGGAGCCCGTTTGCCCAGTGGACCGAGTCGCCATGACTGGCAAAGAAAAACAGTCGCCTCGAATCGCCGGCGAGCACGCGCGCTGAGGATAGTCCGCCAGCCGGGGTCTCGAGCTGGGCTCGAGCAAGGTTTGTAGGCTCGGCGGAGTCGAGCCGAAGGCGCCAAGTCCTCACGAGACGGAAAGCGCCTGTATCGCGCAACAGCTGGGCGAACTCCCGCAACGGCGCGGACCAAAGTTCGATCGCGGCATCATCCTCAATCACAAGATGAGCTTCATACCAACGCTCGAGACGTGGACCCAGAACGGGGAAGACCCCGTTTCCTACGGCCAAGCGCAGCTCCGCGGTCAGCTCGGCGGTGCGGGTCTCGTTGAGTTCCACGCCATAGACTGAAGGCCAACGTCGACGTAGCGGGCGGAGGGCCCGCATCAGCGGCAACCGCTCGGGAAGCGCTCGCGCCGAAGGCAAGAGAACGCCCGACGCAGGCACCGTTATGTCTGCCGCGGAGACATCCCCCTTATTGTATAGGTCTACTTTCACAGGATCTGGCGGCCCAGGCTCGGGTGGCCGGGGCCCAGGCTCAGGTGGCTTGGACCTAGGCTCGGGTGGCCCGGGCGTTGGGTCCGAGTAGGGAGCATCCCTCTCCGGGGGGACAAGGGGGGGCGGCTGTAGGCTGCTTGACAAGGTGCGATCGAGGCTCGCAAGCCACAGCGCATCGAGAATGCTGTCGCGGTTGGCGTCTAACCCCGCCGTCTCCAGAACCTCGATAAATGTCTTAAGGCTCACGCGCCCGCGCCGCTCAACGGCCGGAACAGAGCGGTCCGCACTTGGGTAAGCTCCTCCGGACTAAAAGTGCGCGCGTCGACGCCACGCATCGCCACCGTCAAGAAAATCGCGTTGAGAAGCTGATCGGTGGAGATGTCCTGCTGTTGACGATCGGAGACGAACTTTGCGACCAACGTCTCGACGTCGGCCCGCTTGGCGTCATCGAGAAACTGTGCCAGGTGCGCATCGACGATATTGGCAAGCTCCGTCTGAGTCGGCGGTTCAATCATGAGGCGCACGCACCGGCGCAGGAAAGGTGCCGGGAACTCTCGCTCCCCGTTGGAGGTCATGACCACGAAAGGGAACTGCCGGCAAACGAGGCGCCCTTTCTCGATCTGGATCGGCCGACCCGAGATGTCCTTGACTGTGACGAATGGCACCCCAAGGCGCTGGAGTTCAGGTATGTCGTACTCACCATCTTCGATGACGTTTAGTAGATCATTAGCGAAATCCAGGTCGGATTTGTCGATCTCATCGATGAGCAGCGCCCGAGGACGATCCCGCGCCACCAACGCGGTACCGAGAGGGCCGAGGGTCAAGTAGTTCTCCACCGGAGGATCGACTCCCTTGCCGGCTTGCAGACGTCCCACGGCATCGTACTCGTACGCCCCACCGCGGACCGTCGAGCGCGAGCTGATCGGCCACTTCAATACCGGCCCGAGCTTCAGCTCGCAGGCTACCTTACTGATCAGCGTCGATTTACCCGTCCCAGGCTTGCCGGTTAGAAGCAGCGGCCGGCGCAAATAGAGTGCCGTATTCACCGCAAGAACCATTGGCTCCGTCGGCAGGAACGGGGCCGACCGTGCGGCCTCGGCGTTCAGATCGAGGTCCGGAGGGGGTGGGCCGATCGTTCTGGGGGCGCGGGCAAAACGCCAGGGCGGGGGATCGGGGAGACTCGCGATGTCGTCGTGCGACTCGCCCTTCCCCCTGAAGATTTTCCAATCATTCATCGCCATTCTAGCCTCCCGTACGGGTTGAAACTTAGTTCGTCCCAGAGGAGTGAGCCCGACGCCGCTTCGTCAATAATACGCTTGCACAATAACGCCTCCGGCATGCCTGCAAGCGTCGTGAGATTTTGGACTAAGGCGGTCAGATCCTTTTCTGCATCCGGCTCGTCTACGCCATGCGGCCAATAGATGAAGGGTGCGCCCAGATTGACGAGTTTGGCGAGGGTCCCCTTGCCCTGATGGCTTGGGAGGCCCGCTGCTAGGCAGAGACACGGACGGTTTGGCAAAGCCTGATTCTCGGCGCACCGTGTCCAGGCTAGTTCGGCCGGATCGAGACAGCTAACCGCCCTTACCCACTTGAGCCAACGGCGCTTAGCTGCGGAGAGGCCCGGGATGATCCGCTCCCGATGATGCAGCACCACTACGAACTCTTCCCCCAGTTTAACGCCCTTTTTCAGGCTGGGAAGGCGATGGAAGGGGCGACCGAACACGCTCGCTTCCACAACGAGGTGGATTTCCAGGTCCCTAGTGAAGCCGTCAGCTTCGAGCCGCTGCAGGATGGCCAATACCGCGTCCCTGACATCGTCCCAAGTGCGCACCGGCACTGGATCGAACGGCCGACCTCGGACCTGAGTCTGATCGAGGCTTCTCAGCGAGGGCCTAAGACCGGCAATCTCGCCTTCCGCGTCAGCCTCCACGTCCAGGATCAGCAGACAACGGCTCTGTTCTGCCTCTAGTCGTGTCCGTTCGAAGTCCACGGTGGGGTCTTCGGCCCAACGAACAAGCCAAGCCTCGAGGGGCTCCTTTAGTCTCTGGTCAGCACACAGACGCAGCACGAATTGGACAATCCCATGCGTAGCGCCCGGATCAGGATCGCGAAGTCCGCTTAATTCTCGGACCATGCCTGTCAGTCCCTCAGCTGTAAAAAGCCGAGGGTTATTCAGAGCCTCGGCAGTTGCGAGGAAATGTGTCTGCAAATCGGAGGAAGGAACTCGTAAAGTGACCAAGAGCTCGATCAGGCTATTGGCGATTACGTCCGGGCTCCTCATGGCAACCCCGAAATGTGCCGCCGATTCGCCAGTCTCCGTTCGGGTATCGAGCAGAAAGCGAGGCAGGCTTGAGGCCTTCAATTCCGCATCGAGCCGAGCCTTGAACGAATCAAATTCCGGGAAGCCGGTAAATGTTTGCAGCGCCTGTAGCACAGAATAAGTGAAGGCGCCTTCGCCGGTCCTCGCTGTGGCGTAACCGCCTTCCGGTGTGGCGAAGTAGATCAGGTGATCCCGTTTGGATGGGAGTCCAGGGTCGTAGGTGGCGGGTTCGACTGGTGTTTTGCTGTTTGTGCCGCAGACGTCTGCCACCGCGAGCATTTTGCGATAGCTGACGAATGTGTCACTCCTGAGCTTGCGGAAAAAAAGGCTCGCGTTGAACACCCGGTCGGCGAGAACGGGGGTGTAGTCGGAGCAAAAAAACAGCCGCTGCCCGATTCGATCCGTCATGCCGTGGCCCGACCAATAGAAGAAGAGGTTGGAGCCGGTCTCGGCGCCTACCAACTGCGTTCGCAGTGCCGTGTCGATGTCACGAAGGGTGGCGCCGCGGACCTCAATGCCTGCATTAGAGAGTTCCTGCGTGATCGCGGGATCAAGCGGGGAGACGAACAGCAAGATATTGTTCGGTTGCACGCCCGATCGCAGTGCCCACCGCGCCATAGCAATGGCATTGACCGCCGGGGCCGGCACGTTCCATTCGTCCTGGTCGTACCGCTCGATGCCGACGATGACCGCCCGAACTGTCACGGCGCGCCTCGATTTCGTGCAGTATAAGCGGAAGGCGACGCGCTTTCGCCCCATGGTAGATCAGTCATCGCGGCCGGTGACCAGCAACTCTTCGCTGTCGAACACGCGGTCGTCGTCCGCAACGAGATCGAATAGGTACCGCCCAGGCTTTAGCGACGGTCCCTTGATCGAGATCCGCTCGAGGCACTCCGTTCGAACATTTATCGGGATCTCGTTTATGAGACCCAGGGCTCCATTGCGGTCCATCCGCACCCGAACGCGGGCGTCCAGGGTATCTTGTGGCGCGGTAGTGACTACAATTTCGTAGGCTTTGCCGTCTTCTATTGTGCGCTCGCTGAGCGAGAGATTCATGGAGACGGACGCGCCAGTTAGGTCTGCATCGAACCCGGCAGTAACGGGCTCCGCGGGAAGTGCCCCCAGTAGCATTCCGACGATTTTGTGGGTTACTGACTTCTGCGTGACTCCGACGTGGTTTGCCTCCACATAGGCAGTCTGCACACGAAGTGCTGACGCGCTCTGGATCGGGACAGTCCCATCTCCCGAGCTCTTCACCATCACCGGGACAGCCACGTTTTGGTCCTCGTCAAGGCGGGTGATGGTCTGGTGCGCTGCGCTGACGATGGCGTAGTAACGGCAACTCACCGGTCGACGCGCGGGATCGAGCCTGCCATGCAAGGCGCTCGCTGCCGCCAAGTGTTCGGTGGTGAGGCCGTAATTGGCAGCGACAGCCGGATCGAACAGGCTTAACCCCTGAAAGGGGTCGGGTCATTCAACTTCGACAAAGGTAGCAGGTTGGCAGGAGGAAAGAGTTGATAGCCCGCGGGGAAGCTTGGCGCCTCGGCGAGGTGCCGCAGCTCGACGGCGTTTAATCCAAGGCTCGAGCCACCAACGCCTACGGCTCTGGCAAAGGCCAGTGGCGCACCTTCATGTGGCGTAGCGAGAAACACGGCGAGCTTCACCGCCGTCGCCCAAGGTTCTTCCGCGGCCCCTGGCTTTTCGAGCAGCCCGCGCGCCACCAAGCCCCCCATCGAGTGGCAGATCAACTTGATCTCAAGGCCGGGCCCGTGCTGTGCAGCGAGGGCGTTCAGTGTCTGCCCTAATTCGTCGGCGAGCGCGATCAGATCCCGCCGCCAGTCATAGCCGTACTTGATGAGCCGCCTCCGCGGACCACCTTCGGTATAGCCGAACCCCTCCAGCGCCTGGATCAAGGATCCATAGACGTCGATGCATACGCGTTCGACCACGCCGCTCACTTGGAGATCGTGCCGCAACAATTTGTCGATTCTCCGATAACCACGCAGCGCCTCGAGCGGTGTCGGCGGCCAGACCTCCTCTCCGTTCGGGCTCCTTAACTTCGAGCCTAGGATTCCGGGCACGAACAGTACGACTTCCATCTCACGTCCCTCGGGCTTGGAGCTACAATTGGTGTCTTGCTCGGATCACGGGCTCCTCCGGCAGACGACGACGGTCGGGTCGCCAATGATCACCATGCTTTGTCGGTGCACGGCCGCGAGTTGGCGATAGACGTCGAGTGTCGCTCGGTCGTCGGCGTCTGCGGGCACCTGCCACCAACCATAGAAGGCGCCCGCCTCCTTAAATATGTCGGAGAGTGCCCAACCGATGGGGGCAAGGTGGTCACAGGTGTAGAGGGCGTTATAGAGACAGCGCACGATCGTGTGGGTTAGTTCTTGCTTCGTGTTGGGATCGCGAAGCGTCCAATCGAAAGTTGGCTCGACGTGCCCCACAAATGCGCCCAAAGGGCTGGGTCCGCCGAGGAGCGCCCGCGGCAACGGCGCGACCCGGGTGCCGGCCGTGGCCGCCACTCCTCGCAGGAGAGCCCCTCCTTTTTGGTTCGGACCAATCAGACCCGCGTACCGCGTGACGGAATCGGAGCCTGCCGAACAGCAGGCGTGCGCGTACCAGATCGCGCCGCCTGCCCGCCAATCGCTCAAAGACGTTAGGGCCAGGCATTGCCGCGTGTGATCCACCGGCGAACCAAGATGGGAGATGGTGGCCTCCGGATCACGCAACGGGCCCGTCATTCCGTGGCTTGTAGTGCAGATAAGGCCGGGTCGCCGAGACTTAAGCTCCGCGACAAGCGCTTCACAAGTGGCGTCTGGGCCGGTGAGCCAGACCCGATCCGCGGTCTCTGCGTCGGCCCCGAACTTGGCCGCGAGCTTGGCTCCAATAACCCTGGCCATGAGAAACGTGATGTCCGGCACGCCCCAGTCAGTGCTCCAAATGACCGGCTTGGTAAGATCAGCTGGGTAGTAACCCGCCCAGTCGGAGATAAGAGCGTCGACGTAGCGATCGAGACCTTCTTCAACGGTTAGATCGAGACGGCCTACAAAGGTGGCGAGATTGAGCCCATACTGAACGGCCCAAGGGATCTCAGCCGGAGAACCATAGATTAGGAGGTATTGTGGGATCTGCCCCTCGCGGACGCCCCGGTCGGGCGCCGCCGCGGAGAGAGGCTCGCCATGGCCGTCCGGATAATAGCGGAAGAGGTACCCAGGCGGCTTGTCTGGCTGATATCGCAATATCGGGGCCGGGTCGCGCGCCATTAGCAATCGGCGGAGCGGTTCGGGCGCGTCCACGCCGATGGCCTTGTCCCTCGCGGACAACTCGTCATTGTCGCGCAGCACGAGCCCCCAGCCCACGTCAGGGGAGCGCCAGTTCCAGGGTTCCTCAAGGAAGGTAGGAGCGAGGCTTAGCGGCGTATATGGAGTCCGGACATGAATATCCTCGGTAGCTGGAAAGATAAGCACCGGCGTTTCTTCACCGTCCCACGCGTTGATCCGGATCTCGTCAGGCCGCTCGATAGCCATTAAATCACCCCGACCCGTCGCGCTTACAAATCTCGACTGCCCGATCAATGCAGTGTGTTAGAGCCGCCTTCAAAGGGGTCACTCCCATCGTTCGTCTTCCCAGGCATCGCCCGTAAGGATACAATAAACGGATGTGTATGTCTGCGGCGTTATCCTACTCGACGGGGCTATGCAAAGCTTCTGAGTCATTGTCTGAGGGCATTCGGAGCTCGCCCGAACGACGGTTCCACCAGGCGCCGGCCCTGGTCTCGCTTTAATCGCCGGCCATAGGTGCAGCAAGGAGGTTTTGTTCATGTGTCTTCCGCTGGGTGCGCGGATGCGATCTCCTCTCGACGACTGGCGGGGTGTCAGCTCCTGGCACATTGCTGAAAGTCTTGCAGCTGCCCGACAGGTCAGCTTACGGGGGTATTGCCGCCGCTGACCGCTGCGCGCCGATTCCCTGGTGTTGTTGCATATTTCTTGCTTTGCAAGCTCAGCCGCCAATTCGCTTGGGTTGACCTCCTTCCCAGCAGGTACGCTTTCCTTGGGCGCTCGTGAGCCACTATTATATTCTACTCGGGACCCGACGCCGTACCTCTCTGGGGTCCTTGTCTTCCCGCAGACCTTGATAGACCACCTGACGAAGCAGGTTGTCTTCCGTTCAAGTCGGGTATTTGACCTCGACCACGAGCTCGGGCCGGACCCAATGCACACGGCTCAACACGAGCGATGAGCCAAATCGATTGCTCCGACGTGGAGCCTTACCCGGTGGCATCTCCGCAGTGGCGAGCGGTTGCAGGCGACGCCACAGCCGGCCGAGGTCAGCGTGGTCAATTCCTGCCCCGACGCGAGCTGCGTAAACGAGCCGCCCGCCGGGATCGTAATATGCCAGCAACAGCGCCCCGAGCCGTGGCCGAATGCCCTCGGGATCGGTCCAGCGACGACCACGAACTCACACTTGACCTTCACCCACAGGCCGCGATCGCCCGACGAATAGGGGCGTCGGCGCGCTTGGAGATGATCCCCTCCAGTGACATTTCGCAGACCTGTGCGTAGAACTCCGGTCCTCGTCCGATCTGATGATCGCTGTACTGAAGCGGGGGGTCCGTACGAGACAGCAGACCGCGGAGCCGTTCCTTTCGTTCGCGAAGCGGCGCCGTACTGATCACCTCACCCTCGAGGTAGAGAAGGTCGAACAGAAAGAGGACCAGGGCATCAGCGTTACCTGCATCCGAAGCCGTCTGGATCAGGCTGAAGGAAGTCTTCCCGTCCGGGCGAACGCCGCAGAGTTCCCCGTCAAGATACGCCTGCCTGGCCGGCAGAGTGGACACGGCCTGGGCTATCGATGGGTATTCGTGCGTCCAATCGAGGCCCGTCCGCGTCAGCAGCTGGGCCCGGCCGCCGTCGAGGCGAGCGTGCATGCGATAGCCGTCGTACTTGATCTCGTGCAACCAATTCGGGCCGCGGGGAGGCGCATCGACCAGCTTGCACAATTGCGGCTTGACCCACTTCGGAAGCCCACTCGGATCGCCGCGCGACGTGGTACTTCTCGATCTCGCAATCACGGCAGCGACAGAAGCGTTCGTATCTTAAGTGTGAGATCCTCAAGGGAGGATCGACATACCACGGGCGAGGCCTTCCATGGTTCCCGAGGAGTGCTCGTGAGACGGATTGTAGTCGATACCAACGTGTTCGTTGCAGCGGGCTTTAACCCGAGAAGCGCAGCCGCGCGTATCCTCACAGCGGTCCGGGAGGGTCACTTTCACCTGATCTGGAATGAGCCGACCCGCCGGGAGACCGAGCTGATCATGCGCCAAATTCCGCCCCTCGACTGGGAGAGGGTTGCCGATCTTTTCCGGCCCGAGATGGAGTTTCTTGACCCCGTCGATCCTGAGAGGTTCGTCTTCGTCCCGGATCCCGAGGATCGGAAATTCGCAGCACTGAGTGTTGCGGCACAAACGCCCCTCGTCACCAACGACACCCACCTTCTATCCCACAAGAACAGCATTGGCATCGACGTGCTCACGCCCCGCTCCTTCCTGGCACGAGAAGGAGAGGACACCTGACCGGGCGGGTGATGGCGTGGCCCGACTTCGCGATACCCCCGGCCGTGCAACGCCAAGACCTGTATCATATCGAGTCATCGGTGATCTTGCGGACCAGCGGCGGTATTGACTGATGAGTGCGGGCTTCGGCTAATAATCAAGCGTTGGGCAACCCAAGCGGACGGCTGTTGGATATACGGTCACCCACCTAAGGTTCACTCCCCATGCGCAAGCCCATATCAGTGCGCAGCCTCGAACAGTTCGGTCGCGTGCGCCTTTCTTCATCCTTTTTCATGCGCGATTTCTTGCACAGCGAGATCGCGGATCTGCACGGGATTCCGAATATTCCCGATGATCCCGCATTGGCGATCGCGGCGGGGCGGCGCCTTTGCGCGGAACTGCTGGAGCCCTTGCAAGCGACATTTGGCCGGCTGGCGATCCGTTCAGGTTATCGCGCTCCCGCGGTGAACGCCTTCGGCAACGCGCATCGCCTGAGTTGCGCATCGAACGAGCGGAACTATGCCCGCCATATCTGGGATCGTCGCGACGCTCGCGGCTGCATGGGCGCGGTGACCACGGTGGTCATTCCGTGGTTTGCCGATCGATACGCTGAGGGCGCCGACTGGCGGGCAATGGCTTGGTGGATCCATGACCATCTCCCGTATAGCGAGCTGCAGTTCTTCCCGAAGCTCGCGGCCTTCAACATTGGGTGGCACGAGCGTCCAAAGCGCCGTATCGACAGCTTCATCCCTCCGCGGGGCTGTCTGACGCGGCCAGGGATGGAGAATCACCATAACCGGCCAGAAGAGGGTCATCGACTCCCGCTACTTTCATTGATGCGGCCGACAGCCGCCCTAACTCGATTGAGATCAGACCACTGAGTTCGACCCAGAGCAGGGTCTGCTGACCCACAAAAAATCTGCGGTCCGATTTACCGCCCGTTAGGCCAACAAGGGCTATATAACTTGCAAGTCATAAAACTCTGAGGTAGAGCAAATCTTAGCCGGATTTCCCTGAGGGTGAGTGATGAAGCAACGGCGTGCTGAAGCGAATTCTAAGACGGCTGGCGGTAACGAGTTGGATACCCTCGGCTTGCGCCTACAAAATGTGCGCCTGCTTCAAAACACTACGCAGTCGACGTTGGCGAAGCAGCTTGGCATCAGCCAGACAGCGCTCTCGCATAGGGAACGCCGCGACGACATTCTGTTGTCGACGCTAAACGCTTATGTAGAGGCGCTAGGCGGTCAGCTTCACGTGGCGGCGACTGTTCCGGATGCCGAGGCCGTCCCTCTCGTTGGCGACTTGCGTTGGCACTTGAGAGAAGAACCGAGTGCTCCCCCGGAGCAAAACGACCGCGACCAACTAACCCTTCCACATATTCTGGGATCCGCCCAGCTCCCCCCGTCGCGGGATGTGATCCTTAGCATCCGGCCGGTTCATGCCGAGAAGATATTGGATGGCAGCAAGACTGTCGAGCTGCGCCGCCGATTTACCGGCGGCGTAAGGCCGGGTACAATTGCTCTTATATACTCTACTAGCCCAAGGAGTGCATTGACGGGTTCTGCTCGTATAAAAGAGGTTCAGCGACTAGCTGTACCAGAGTTATGGGAAAGGCATTGCTCCGCGGCCTGCCTCCAAAAAGGAGAATTTGAGGATTACTTCTCCGGACTGGCAAGTGGTTACGCAATCGTTCTGGCCTCTCCACGGCCTCTTATTCGACCCGTTGGGTTGCCCGAACTTAGGCAACGTTTTGGATTTGAGGCACCGCAATCTTATCAATACATACCGCCACATATGCGTGCTCTGGTAATGTGACTGACCGCAAGCTCCTCATTGATACGAACGTCTTTATCGGCCTGGAGGATCAACACGAGGTCGCCCCAGAATTTGCACAGTTGCTCCAGCTATGCAATCAGCATAGCGTTCATGTCTTTGTGCATGAAGCTGCCTTCGCCGACATTGCACGCGATACGAATATTCCCCGCCGCAATGTCTCCGTCAGCAAAATTAGGAAATTCCAGCAACTAAGAAATGTTCGGCAGCCTTCAAGGGCAGCGCTGGAGCAGCGGTTTGGCGCGATGCCCAGACCGAACGACTGGGTGGATGTGGCCCTGCTGCATGCTCTCGACATCGGAGCCGTGGATTTTCTCGTCACTGAGGATCAGGGAATCCACGGTCGCGCACGGCGCGCGACCCCGCCGCTGGCGGACCGAGTTCTCACCGTCGTGGATGCCGTGGCCTGGCTACGAGCGTCCTTTGAGCCAACGAGAGTTACTCTTCCCTTTGTCGAGGAGGTGCCGGCACATGCGATAGACCAAGCAGATGATATTTTCGACAGTCTGCGGCAGGGTTATCCCGATTTCGATCAATGGTGGCGCACCAAATGCGTCCGTGGGCATCGGCTGTGCTGGGCGGCAACGATCGATAACGAGCTCGCGGGACTGGTGGTGCGCAAAGAGGAGACACACGCCGAGGCGAAGACGAGATTTCCCGGGCCGAAAATACTCAAGATTTGCACACTCAAGGTAAAACCCAAATACCGTGGTGAAAAATTAGGAGAGCTTCTTCTTAAACAGGTATTGTGGTTTGCTCAGAGAAACGCATTTGATTTGGTTTACCTCACGACCTTTAGCGATCAAAGAATCCTGATCAGCGTCATCCTGTACTATGGGTTCGAGAATACGGGAACGAATGCGCGCGGCGAAGAAATATATGAAAAACCGCTGTGCCGTGATCGGGTTGAGCCCGCACCTGGGCAAAGCTTGTTTGACTTGGCACGGACGAATTACCCGCGCTTTGTTGGTCATCCGCCAGCCGAGGCATTTTGCGTGCCAATCCGTGGGGAGTATCATGACATTCTGTTTCCCGAGCTAGCCGCGAAGCTACAAGAAGATTTGTTTGGCTCCTATAGCTCTAGTAAAGAAAAGCGGACGCCCGGTAACACGATCCGAAAGGTGTATCTATGTCGGGCGTCAACAAGCCGATTGAGGCCGGGGTCAATCCTGCTGTTTTATCGCTCTCGATCACAGGGCTACGTCGCCTCGCAGAGTGTGACAAGCGTCGGGGTTGTCGAGGCCATCACGGAGGCGAGCAGCTTGAATGATCTGGTCAGGATCACGGCAAAGCGATCCGTCTACAGTGAAGAACAGCTCGCTGAGTTTCGTGCTACCAAGGCGCATCCGGTAAAAGTTATCGATTTCCTGCTTATTGGTCATATAGAGCCGCCAATGAAACTCGCGGAACTCAACAACGAGGGGGTTTTCGCCGGCCATCCGCCGCAGTCGATTTGTCATCTGACGCCTCCTAGGTTTGAACCGCTCAAGCGGCGGATGTCTTTCGGCTTTGAGATTTAGGTCGTGGTCAAGGTTGCCGCCGTTTTTGGGCTTTCCGGAGTGGGCAAAGGCTGGCTGATTTCCCGGTATGCCGCTTCACACGCGGTGCTTCATATTCAAGCGAGCCAATTGCTTTGCGAGGCGCCACGGGTGGCCTCCGAGGGGATCGTCGCGGTCATCGTTGACGCGCACGGTTGTACATCCGCTCGATGGTATCGCGGAACGACTTGTTGCCGGGGACGGTCATCAGCTCCTCTAGGATCTTTAGGGCCGTCTCCTTGGGGACGTGCTTCAGGATCACTTCAAGGACGCGTTCGACCGTGCTCTTGCTCGCCGCCACTCGTCACCTCCTCCAGCATCCTCAGGGTCACCGCCCGTTCACCC